>ERZ773042.1775-NODE-1775-length-12378-cov-12.996511_pt1 | contig 12378 bp, 10 predicted proteins | sample MGYA00511664_ERZ773042 | MGnify/ENA primary metagenome ERZ773042 (study PRJEB29015, sample SAMEA2737984) | human oral metagenome | biome: human oral; feature: human-associated habitat; material: dental | place: China | collected 2036 ... | reverse complement strand
AGGACACCGCCACGCTGCGCAAGTTCATCTCGGACCGCGGCAAGATCCGCGCTCGCCGCGTCACCGGTGTCACCGTTCAGGAGCAGCGCAAGATCGCCCGCGCCGTCAAGAATGCGCGCGAAATGGCACTGCTTCCCTACTCGAGCTCGGCTCGCTGAGGGAGGGATTCTGCATGAAGATCATCCTTACCCACGACGTCGACCGGCTTGGCGTCGCCGGTGACGTCGTCACTGTCAAAGACGGCTACGGCCGCAACTACCTGATCCCCCGCGGCTATGCGGTGCGCTGGACGAAGGGCGGTCAGAAGCAGATCGACCAGATCGCCGAGGCCCGCCGCCGCCGCGCGATCCAATCGCTTGACGAGGCGAACGCGATCCAGGAGGCGCTCCAGGCGAACGTTCTGAAGATCGTGAAGCCGGCCGGAGAGAACGGCCGCCTTTTCGGCTCCGTCACCAACGCCGAGATCGCCGAGGCCGCCTTGGCCGCCACCGGCAAGAAGGTCGATCGCCGCACGATCACCCTCGTCTCGCCGATCAAGTCGACCGGTTCCTACAAGGCCGCGGCAAAGCTTCACGACGACGTCGTTGCCACGATCTCGATCGAGGTCGTGGCTGAGAAGAAGAAAAAGAAGTAACTGCGCCGCGAAAGCGCCCCGTGTGCCGCAGCCGCTTCGGCGGTTTGCGACGGCGGGGCGCTTTCTCGTTCGACTTTCCTTCGAAAGGGCGACGCAGATTCTTCATGGCAGCGCCGATAGGTCAGCCGGTCAGCTGAGTGCGAGTATGGGACGCATGGCCGTCGATCCAACGGGCGACGTCGGCTGGCATTTCCTCGCGCATGCTGGGCCAAACGTCGAAGAAGTTCTCGAGCGTGACATCCAGAATATCGAGAATGTCCGCGGATCCGACTTGCAGTTTTTCTTGGAGTCGCTTGAAATGGCTTCGAGAAATCTGTTCTAGGCGTTCGTCGCCGAAGAAGGGAAGGCCAAGTTCGGCGTGATTGGGGTAAGTTGCGGTGGAGACAAGATCATAGGCGGGAGAGAGTTTTGCCGTCTTCCGATCGGGATAGATCAACGACCAGTTCTTCAAATGTGCGTCACCGTTGCCGACGAGGAGATTGAAAACGATCCGACGGATCGTCTCCTGGAGAGAATCATGGTCGTATCCTCGAAAAGCAAGGCCTGCGACGGTTTCGACATTCGATTTGTACTTGCTTTCGCCCATTCCAAAACGTCCCAGAACCTGAGCAAAATCCTCAATGTGAACTCGACCGTTGTCGGTACGGTCAAATCGCATAATGGTGTAGGCAACCTCCTCATCAGAGACCCAAGCGCCGTCTCCGAGGTCGTCGATCTGATCACGGCGATATAGCTTCACATCGGGCACTTCAATGCCGATGCTTCCGGCCAGTTTCATAACGGCGAACTCGTTGACGGGAAGATTCGGATAGTGCCCGTCAGGCGTCTTCAGTATGACGTCCCCTGATTCTCCGTGAGCTGGCAGGACGAGCCTGTCCCCTTGTCGACAGACGGAAAATTTCATCGTCATACCGGCCAGTGAGGCGCGTACGGGGAAACGCGGCGTGGATTCCAGAGGATCCGGAATGTGAATGACGTCGGCGACGTCGATGTTCGCAGTGATATCCGGATCTGGGACTACCTCGACGGCACCGGGAAGGTCTCGCCCGATTCGACCGAGCAAGGCCATCTCGTTATAGATGCTTACCCCCTGCTCGCGAGCAACGAGTTCCCGTAAACGCCCCTCTGGCAGAAGGTTCGAGAACCACTGCGGCACTTGGTTTGTTGCGCTCGGCTGTCTGCGAGGATGATTTTCGAACCACTGTCCAAGGACTGGCCGCTTTGAGCGATTCCAGTAATCTTCGTCGAAGACGAACTTGGTGTATCGACCACGATGCTGAAGGATCCCCACGTGTTCGCCGTGGAGGAATACCGTATAGGCCGAGGATTCGCTGTTCATGCCGGCGCCCCCGGGTCACCGTCCGGGTCGCCGTCCTCGAAGATGAAGTCCTCCAAAGGAGGCCGATCCTCTTGCCCGTAGGCGGTGCGCGCGTCGAGGAAGTCATTGAGGTAACGTCGAAGAACCCCGGATCTCATTCTGAGGAAGTCTTCGTGGCGGTTCTCTTGAAGGGCGCTCAGCATCTTTTCGTCGAGAAGAAGCGAGTCAAGGTTGGTTTCCGCACTTGCACGCCCGATGAATTCTTGGCGGTCGACGAAGGAAATGAGCCGGTTCGCGGCGAATCCCGCGCTTTCCGCGGAATCTGGCGCAAGCTTGATCGTCACGGCTTGCGGCGTGGAGTCGTTTTCGAGCTGATCGGCAAGCTGGTCCGGCGTCATGGCAGAGTTCGTTCGAACGTCCACTGGATGCTTGTTCCACAAGGCTGCGAGGACGACTTTTGAATTCGCCCGATCCGTGCGGAACGTTGTCAGATCAAGGAGGTTGGTGAAGTCGCTTTCCCGTTTCATTGTCAGTTTGGCGGCTTTGATGAGCTGCTGAACTGAGCTGGACTCCTTGCCCGGCGCGATGAGCTTGGCCATGTAGCGCAAATCTCTTTGTGAGCCGCTGATGCCTAGTGTTTCGGCTCCCACGCTCGTTCGCCAGAACCATCTGCTGATGAGCTCGAGATTGCGATCGTGCGGCTCGGGAAACAACGCGAAGAACCTGGTGAGAACGAGAAGCTGGAATCGGAAGGGCAAGAGAGCCATATGGGGAACGCCAACGGTCCGTTGGAGGAATCGAATCGCCGACACCAGAGCGCGTTCGGTTTCTTTGTAAGCTTCTTCCTCATCTTCTTGCGGGAAGGCGCTGATATTTCGACGCGAAAGAAAGAATTCGTTGCGCAGATCGCGGGTGATATCTGGGTGCCTGCGAACGAGCAGGGCCTGCACCACAACCGTGTCGTCTAGCCTGCCGAAACGAGTCTGCTCGTTTACGTGCGTGGCGATCCCTGAGGTAGTGAGCCCACGGTCGGGTCCGCCGTGGATGGCGTCAAAGATCTCCGCGGGATTGAGCCGCTTGCCACGGGAGTTTATCCTGTCGAAGATTTCTCGTAGAGTCCCTTCATTCGCTTCTTCCATGATTATGGCGGGAATGGAAAGTCTGTTGAGTCTGGCCGCGACCTCCTGGATGTTCTCAGCTGCATTCGATACGTCGGGGTTGTTCCTCAACCATTCGAGTGCCCGTGCGAAATCGAAGAGGTCAGGAAGCGGGATCACGGACGAGCCTTCATTCCGATTCAACAGAACGACCTTCTTCGCTCTCAGGGAGTAGCCGAGCGCGAACCGAGGGTCCGCCATTCCTCTTGGGTCGACGGCGTTGACAAGGCTTGTGATGCGCTGTTGGCCGTCGACCACCCACAGGGCGTCTTGGCGTGCTCCGGCTTGAACTTCGAGCGCCCCGATCCTCAGATCATCGGCCCCGGCCTCGCGTTGCCATAGAAGAAGGCTTCCGAAAGGATACCCGCGGAGTATGGAATCGAAGAGATTGAGAACGTCTTGAGCATCCCAGCGAAACGAACGCTGGAACTGCGGCAGCCGCAGTCTGCCTGATGTCACGAGTGCAGAAAGCTCAGCGATCGTGTAATCGCGGTTTGTTGAAGATGCTTGAGAGTCGTCCATGCGTCAATCTTAAAGGGGCGAAAGCTTCGTCGGCTGCCTCACGCCTGCATGCTGGCCCGCAGGAACTCCTTGAACGGCCCCTCTCGGGAGGCCAGCTCCTCCGGGGAGTCGAATTGCACGATGCGGGCCGGGCCGCCGTTGTCGGACGGCTCGAGGAAGGCGACGTGATCGGCGTCGCGAATCGTCGACAGCCGGTGGGCCACGACCACGACGGTTCTGCCGCGCGCCAGCTCGCGCATGACCTCGGTGATGGCCGCCTCGTTCTCGCCGTCGAGGGCCGAGGTGATCTCGTCAAGCAGGAGGATGGGCGCGTCCTTGAGGAAGGCCCGCGCGATGGAGACCCGCTGGCGCTTGCCGCCGTCCTCCTGTTGGCGCTGCTGTCTGTCGCCGCCCCGGAATTCTTGTGAAAGCAACGAGTCGAAGATCCGCGCTCGATTGGAACGATCGGAGCATGACGGGAATCGGCTGGATCGAGAGGGTGCTTCATCGGCTCACCGAGCCGCCTCTGGAAAAGAAGCTGCTTCGTCGAAACGTGAAACGATGCCTCAACTGGAGCCGCCTTCGCGGCCGATGCCTTCGCAATTCAACACGGCCAACATCAGACGGCTTGCAGGACGCCCCGCGGGGCGACCCGCATGGACTTTCTGGGGTCATGCGTTGTCGCTCGCAGCCTTAGGCTCTCTGCATCCCGGCCTCCTCGAGAGGCGTGCGAGACGAATATGCATTCGAAGTATACATTCGGTGTATAGTTGAGCCATGGACACTTCCTTGACGCTGCTCGGTTTGCTGGGAGTCGACTCGGGGTACGGGTACGACCTCAAGCACAGCTATGACAGATGGTTCGGCGCGAGCAAGCCTCTGGCTTTCGGCCAGGTCTACGCCACGCTCGCCCGACTCGTGCGAGACGGCCTGATCGCCGTCGTCGGCGCGGAAACGGGTTCCGGGCCGGAGCGCAAACGCTATGAAATCACGCCCGAAGGGCGCGACCGGATTTCCCAATGGCTTGCGACGCCTGACGCCCCTGTGGGCCCGCTGCGGTCGAACCTCTTCGCCAAGACGATCATCGCTTTGATGCTCGACGACGACGCAGAAAGGCTTCTCGACATCCAGAGGGCGGAGCACACGGACCGCATGAGGAAACTGCGAAAAGTCAAGAAGGAAGGCGGCCTCGCCGAGGTCCTTCTGGCCGATCACGCACTCTTCCACATCGAAGCCGATCTGCGGTGGATCGATCTGACGGCCTCGCGGCTGAACGAGCTGCGCGAGGACGTGCGATCGTGAGCGGGCAAACGGACGACCATGCGGCGCTCGCATTCCGGGTGCGCGGCGTGAGGCATTCCTTCGGTCAAACGGAGGCTTTGCGCGGCATCGACCTTGACGTCGGCCGCGGAGAGGTCCTTGCCGTCACGGGGCCCTCGGGCTCGGGCAAATCGACGCTTCTTCACGTGATGGCCGGAGTGTTTCCGCCGGACGAGGGGAGCATCGAGTACGAGGGCGCCGACATCACGGGGTTGGACGAAGCGGAGAGGTCGGATCTTCGGCTGCGGTCCTTTGGCTTCGTCTTCCAATTCGGTCAGCTCCTTTCAGACCTTTCGGCCATTGACAACGTGACGATTCCTCTGCTCTTGGCCGGATGGCGGCGCAAAAGCGCCCTCGTCAAGGCACGCGACGCCCTGGAGGAGCTCGATGTGGCGGACCATCGAGACAAGAGACCGGGCGAGCTCTCCGGCGGCCAGGCCCAGCGCGTCGCCGTCGCCCGCGCTCTCGTCGCCGAACCCGCGGTCCTTTTCGCCGATGAGCCGACGGGATCCCTTGACACCCTTGCCGCGGAGAAGACGATGGATTCGCTCCTCGACCTCGTGCGGTCGAGGGGGACGACGATGGTGATCGTCACCCACGACCCGCGAATCGCGTCGTATGCCGACCGCGAGGCGATCGTCCGCGACGGGGCGGTCAGTTTCGGGGGCGGCGTCGGAAATGCGGAAGGCGTCGGAAATGTCGGATAGCGAGGGCCGCGCGCATCGGATGCCCCGAGCGAAGGCCGAGAATCCAAAGGACACGGCCTGGCCCGCGAAGAAAGCGGCGAAGAAGAGGGGCGACGTCGCACTTGCCCGGCTTGTCGCCGCAGGCAATCGTCCGGGCCGACGCCGGTTGCTCGGAATCGCCGCCGGAATCGCGGTGGGCGTCGCGCTTTTGCTCATGCTTGTGGGGGCGTACAGCGGATTCGGGCCGCGCAGCGAAAGGGCTGCGACGGGTTCGGTCGTCAAGTCGAACGTCGAGCTGGAGGACGACAGCGCGCTCGGCCCGGGGCGGGCGGCCGCCGCGGTCATGAGCGACCATTGGCGAGGAAGCCACTATTCGATTCTGTATGTTGCGGGCGTCGCCGAGTCGGGGCTCGCGGTTCCCGGAGTGAGCGCGCTTCCCGGACCTGGGCAGGCCGTGGTTTCCCCGCGCCTGAAGCAGATGATCGACGCTTCGCCCGACGAGCTCGGCGGACGCTACGGACGAGTGATCGGGACGATTTCGAAAGAAGGGCTTGAAAGCCCGGAGGCGATCACGGCCGTCGTCGGAACGACCGTTCCGAAGCTCGCCGCTTCGGGACTGGACGCGAAGATCGTCGAGGACTTCGCCGGGGTCGATTACGCCGGCCGCCCGTACAAGGCGATAGCGCTCATAGGGGCAGTCGCCACGCTCATCCCGGTGCTGCTCCTCATCGCCATCGTCACGGACCTAGGCGCGTCCCAGCGAGCCGAACGCTTCGCCGCGTTGCGCCTCATAGGGGCGACCCCGCGGAGGGTTGCGGCTGTGGCCGCTTGGGAAACCGGCGCGGTTGCGGGAGTCGGCGCGTTGGCGGGAATCGCCCTGTATTTCGCCGCCATCCCTTTGGCTGCCCGGGTAAAGGTCGGGGCGGGCCGCTTTTACAACGACGACCTTCTTGTTTCCCCAGGTTGGATCGCTGGAATCGCGGTCGTGACGGTCATGCTCGCCGCCGCCGTCGCGTGGCGGCGCACGCTTCGCGCCGACGTCGGTCCGCTCGGTCAATCTCGCGAGCGTGCCGAACGCCCGCCTCGGGCGGCTGCTCTTTTCCCTCTCGCCTTCGGCCTCGGGTGCCTGGGCTGCGTCGCCGCCTCGGCCCGCGGCGGTGCGCGCCCTTCCACGCCACTTCTCGTCATTGGCTTCCTTCTCACCGCCCTCGGCCTGATCGTTGCGGGTCCCTTCGTCACGCGGCAGCTGGCCCGCGTTGGAATGCGCCGGGCGGGCAACGCCTCGACGGTTATTGCCTTCAACAGAATCGCCCGTTTCCCCAAAGCCTCTTTCCGCACTGTCTCGGGAATGGCGGTGGCAGCTTACACGGTGACCGTCTTCGCCGTCGGCGTCACCGCGGCCGCCGGGGTGCGAACCGCTCCCGACGGCCCCGATCGCCTCCCGATGTCGGTCGTCGCAGTATTCGCCGGGAAAACCGAGGATCGAGCAGTCGAGACGCTGCGCGAAGATCTTGTGAACGCGCCGGGTGTGCGGGCCGTGGCCGTCGGGCGACTCGGCGGGGCAGGCAAGGTCGGCGCTTTGGACGATCGCTCGACGGCCGCCGATCAGAAGATGATTCTCCCGTCGGCGCAGGCCCGTGCCTTGGGCGTGGCGGGCCCGCAAAGGGCCGAGTATGTCGCGTTGAACATCGGCGCCGTGTTTCTCGACGATCCGCTCGACGTCGAAGAAGCGCCGGGTGACGTGCAAACCCATTCGGACGTCCGCGCGATTCTGGTCCGCACCGACGGCAGGCCGGCGACGATCGAACGCGTGCGCACGCGCGCAATGGCCAGCGGAATCCCATTGAGCGCGTCTCCGGCAAGCAGGGCCGACCTTGCCGCTGAGGGCGCCCTGGCGCCTGAAAACCAGTTCGCTGCAATCGCCTACGTTGGAATTGTGATTGCCGCCTTGCTCTCGGCCGTCTCCCTCACGGTTTCTGCGATCTCCTCCGTCATCCAGCGGCGGCGGGCCTTCGGCCTCATGCGCTTGACCGGGATGCCCCGAGCGGTTTTGCGAAAGGTCGTCTCGATCGAGGCGGTCGTCCCAGTGGCCGGAGTCTTCCTCGCGTGCCTCGCGGCCGGCGCCTTCACCGCCTGGGCGGTCGTCTTCGCCGCATCGGAGGGGAGGCGAACCGTGGGATTGCCCTCCCTCGGATTCTATGCGGTTCTTGCCCTCTGCCTCGCGTTGGCGGCCTGCTCGACGGCCGCGACGGTGAAGGCGGCGCTCAGGGTCACAGGCGAAGGGAGCGTGCGTTTCGAGTAAACGGATGCTTGTCGCGACGGCGAACGCCGAAGGCCCCGAAGCGCCGCCCTGAAAGATGTAACTGTTCCCTGCAACAGGCCGCGCCGGGCGATTCGATGAACTGCACCGCCCGGCGCCTGCCTCATCGAATCCTCGGACGCAAAAGGCTCGTTTTCGGCCGTTCGCAAGCCTTTGGCGTTTCTCGTGGAACAACCGCTTTCCCCCGTGAACAGAACGGATCCCGTGTAGCGTCGTGTTGTATGCGATTAATGCAATTTTCAAAAGCGAAGCCGTGGGCGATTGCCTGCGATTATCCCTGAAATCGCCGCCAAGGCGCCGGTGCGCTCAGAACTCAGCGCTGAGACAGGCTGAAATCCTTCCAGATGCCTTCTGATTGGGCCGCGCGACGTCGGGCCAGCGGGCCATTGTGCCGTCAGGCCGACGGGCATTGTGCCTTCGGGGCGCCGCGTGACCCGACCCGAATTCCTCCTCGGCGAGGAAGTCTGACGGGGCGGCGTCCAAACGAATGCTCTCGGCGTGCTCCGCGTTTGGCGCCGCCCCGGTCGATCAATGAAGTTGAATGCCCTCGAGGTGGCTGACTTTGCGTTCGCCGATGGGTTTGTCGGTCTTGACCGTCACCGAGGCCTTGCGCAACTCCAAAGTGCATTCCCCCGGGGCGTTGGGAAGCCTGCCGACGATGGTGGCGACCTCCACGCTTGTGTCTGTTTCTTTGACGGCGACGCGAGTCCCGTAGCATCTTTCCGTGCCCGAGTCGAAGTAGAACCTCAACCGGTTGGGGGCGATCTGCTCGAACCTTGACCACGGGGCGATCTGCTCGCCCGCCAGATCGTTGCGAGACTTGTCGTCAGTGCCTGCGGATGGCTCTGAGCCGTTCGCAGGCGACTCAGAGCCATCCGCGGACGAGCTCGAACTGGAGCCCGACGCGTCGGCAGACCGGCCTTCGCCTCCTGTTCCTTCGGAACCCGGCTCGCTGGGAGCCGAACCGGAAGGCCGAAGCGAACTCGGGTCCGTTGAGGACGGCTGGCCCGTCGTGGCCGATGGGTCTGAGGAAGGATCCTTCGAACATCCCGATGCCGCAAGCAATGCGATGATCGGCAGAATCGCCCATTTACGAAGCCGGTGAACTGCGCCTGTCATGGGTGCATGTCACTTGTCGTTGTTGGCAAGGTCGAACAGGCCCTTGACGCGCTTGTCGAAGTGCGGGCCGCCGTTGTCAATGTACTTCGTCGGATCCGACGCCTCGGTCTCCACGAACGAGGTGACCGAGCGAACCTCGCCGGTTCCAGTCACGCCGTTGTAGTTCTGCAGCCACGGGCCGCCGGAGGACCCGGGGCCGAAGTTGCAGTCTTTGATGCCGTTGACATTCAGCTTGTCGCCGTGTCGCAACGCGAAAGTGTTCCCATTGCAGATTTGCAGGCTTTCGCCGTTGTTCAAGTTGCTGGGGTAGCCGAACACGGTGGCGTTGAACTTCGAGGTTTCGCCAGTCACGAGTTTGTGCCCGCCGACGACGTCCGTGAGGTGCTTGCCCTGTTCGTTGTCCTTGACTGTCACAAAGGCGACGTCGGAGGCGTATCCCTTGAACTTGCGAGCTCCGCTGGTCTGGTCGTCCCCGTTGTTCACCCAATCGCGAAGAGTGTGCATGTACTGGGCGTGGAAGGTGCCGTACGGTCTGTTCTTGTTGTCGTAGCTGGGAACGAACACCCAGTTCGTGTGCCACTTGCGGCCTTTGCCGCCGTGGACGCAGTGCCCGGCAGTGACGACGATTCTCTTCGTCGGGCTGCTGACCGCCGAACCGGTGCATGCGTAGTCCGCGCCGTTGTCTGCGCGAAAGAAAATTCTGCCGTTGGCGCGTGAAAGCTTGTCATTGGCGAGCTTGTCGCTTTTCTTGAGGGCCTGCTCGGCTTTGGCGACGTTCTTCTCGGCCGATGCCTTGGCGGAATCGGAGCCCAGAACAGGCGCAGGCTTGGCCTTGGCCATTCGCTCGGGGGTCCAGTACTCCTCAACGGTTTTGTAGGCTTGGGATCGTTGCTGCTTTATGCTCTTGGCTGGAGTGTTGCTCTTCGCGAGGGTCGACTTGCGAACCTGAAGCGATGCCGTGTGGGCGGTCACGACCTTCGTTCCGTCGGCCTTGGCGATGGGGGCCGTCACGCTGACGGTGCTGGACTCCGCCGACGAGTCCGCAGCGGAATCGCCTTTCGAGCCGTTGTCGGCGTGCGAGGCCGCAACGGGAATCGTCATGACGAACGCAACTGCGGCCGCGGTGCGTGTGAGTATGCGTCGTTTACTCAAAATAACCTACTTTCACCCCGAGAGCGGCGGGCGCCGCTCGGGCGCGTGTGCGTACAATGAAACTGTTTGCATAGCTCTGGCGTTGCGTGAACGCCTGTCTATTCGAGGGCGATCGACGTCGGCGTGGGTCGCTGGAACCGGCCGAGGCCAACCCGTGTTGTGAAAAAGCAAGTCCGGATCCGACGTCGCCGGCTCCGTTTGACTATGTCTTTACAAGTTACCCTTGTGGTCCGGCTGCTGACAAGCCACAAAATGTCGGGCTAAAAAGCTATGGTAAATTTGTCCCCAAAGCGCCCAATCCCGGAATGCTCCGATAGACGCAAAGGCGGTCGAAACGAGTATGAGTCTCAGATTTCTTGCTGAGGAGAGCTGATATCGTAACTGTGGTACCGAGTTGAAACCATGAAAATGGCGGCCGGGCGCCCCGTTTGAGCCGATCCCAGAGCGTCCAAAGGCGCGGGATGAAGCCGAAGTGTTTTGCGGCCCGCCTCGATTGGGGGATAAGCTAACCTGAAGCCCTCGCAGGAGGGCGATGCGACACGAAGGAGTGACGATGCCCCGCGTATCACGCGATCGGCTGCTCGGCAGCCTCCCGCCCGTTCCCCCGGTTTCGGCGGGCGACGTCGTCCGGGCTCAAGAAGCGAGCGGGGTGCGGCCCGTGTACGTGGTCCTCGACGACGACCCCACCGGGACCCAGTCGGTGGCGGGCCTTCCCGTTCTGACGTCTTGGGAGGTCGGCGATTTCGTCTGGGCCTTCGAAACGGGCGCCCCGGCCGTGTACGTCATGACCAATTCGCGCTCGCTCGCCCCCGAGGACGCCGAACGCGTCAATCGGGAGGCCGTGGCCGCGGCGCTCGAAGCTGCTGAGGCGGGCGGCGCCGACGTCGCCTTCGTCTCCCGTTCAGACTCGACTTTGCGCGGACATTTCCCGCTGGAGCCGAACACGATCGCCGAATGCCTGAGATCCGCGACGGGCGCCCGCGCAGACGGCATAGTTGTGGTTCCCGCCTTCGGCGACGCCGGGCGGATCACCGTCCACGGCACGCACTACGCCGGAGATCCGCGGGAAGGCTACCGGCCCGTGGGCGAGACCGAGTTCGCGCGCGACGCGACCTTCGGATACGCGGCGTCGAACCTGGCCGAATGGGTCGAGGAGAAAACGGGCGGGGCCGTGCCCGCCTCCGACGTGCTCGTGCTCGACATTGAGACTCTGCGCACCGACCTCGACGGGGCGGTCGCCCTGCTGACCTCGGCGCGCGACGCCCGGCCGATCGTCGTCGACGCCGTCGAGGAGGAAGACCTGCGCCAGCTCGCCCTGGCGCTCATCCGAGCGGAGCGGGCCGGCTCGCGCTTCATTTACAGGGTTGGGCCGCCCTTCGTCCGCGCGAGGGTCGGACAGGAGGTCCACGCCCCTCTCACGCCCGAGGAAGTCGAGGCCTCTCGGGCCGACCGGGAATTCGCCGCCGGCGGCCTCGTCGTCGTCGGCTCGCACGTGGACCTCACCACCCGCCAGCTGGCCGAGCTGAGGGCGCGCCGCCGCCCCCTCGAGTTGGAGATCGACGTGGCGAAGGCCGTCAATCCCTCCTCCCGCGGCCCGCACCTTGCCGAGCTGATCGACGCCGCGGCGGCCGGCCTGAAAAAGGGCGACGTGGCAGTGCGCACCTCGCGGACCCTCGTCACTGGCGCAGACGCGGGCGATTCGCTCGCGATTTCGCGGAAGGTCTCGGCGGCGGTCGTCGAGGCGGTCAAGGGCGTCCTTGCGCGGGCGACGCCCCGTTTCGTCGTCGCCAAGGGCGGCATCACGTCTTCCGACGTCGCCTCCAAGGGGCTCGGCATTCGGCGCGCGACGGTCGTGGGCCCGATGCTCCCGGGAATCGTCTCGCTGTGGTCCGGTCAGGACGGCCCGGCCGCGGGAATCCCGTACATCGTCTTCGCAGGCAACGTCGGCACGGCATCCTCGCTTGCCGACGTCGTCGACAAACTCGCTTGGCGGGAGGGCCGACTCGCGCAGCCGGCCGACGAACTCGTTTAGCAGGCAAAGCCCTTGCCGCGAGCACGACTCGCGCAGCGGGCCGGCGGGCCCGCGCAACAAATCGAACAGGACGCAAGTATGCGGCGGATCCGCCCGAACGGCGGATGCGAAAGGAGAGAACATGACCAAAATCGCGGTG
>ERZ773042.1773-NODE-1773-length-12385-cov-14.678913_pt1 | contig 12385 bp, 10 predicted proteins | sample MGYA00511664_ERZ773042 | MGnify/ENA primary metagenome ERZ773042 (study PRJEB29015, sample SAMEA2737984) | human oral metagenome | biome: human oral; feature: human-associated habitat; material: dental | place: China | collected 2036 ... | reverse complement strand
CTGCGCCGAGGAGAACGGCCTGCACAAGCCGACAATCCTGCAGCAGCACTACAACTTGGTCAAGCGGAGGCGCTTCGAAGCCTCCTACCTGCCGCTCGCGCGTGAACACGGCATGGCTGCGCAAAGCTACTTCGCCCTGGCCTCCGGGTTCTTGACGGGCAAGTACCGCAGCGAGGACGACGCCAAGGCGAATGCGGCGCGCGGAGGGGCGGCGGCCCGATATCTGACGGAGGAGGGGATCGCAGTGCTCGCGGCTCTGGACGACGTCGCGGCCCAGCTCGGCGCGAGCCCGGCGAGCGTCGCCTTGGCATGGCAGCACGCCAAGGGCGTGGATTCGCCGGTGGCCTCTGCCCGGACAGTCGGCCAGCTGCCCGATCTCCTGGCCGCCCTCGACCTGACGCTGACCGCCGAGCAGGCGGCGATCCTCGACGCGGCGTCCGCGCCGATGGCGTGAAGCCGGGCCTCCGCGGGGACTGGTCTATGGCGATCCCTCCGCCCGCGAGGCGGGGCACGGCGCCGCGTCCCCCGCGCGGGACGCCATGCGTAGCTTACGGCTGCGTCGGACTGAAGACACGTCCTCCCGGCCCCGCGGGACACGAGGATCCGGGTTAGAGGTTCCCGTCCCCGCCTCAGAATGCGCACATCCCGCGAGCTCCGGTCTAAAGTGGCTGAGCGTGCGGTCCCGGCGTGTGCGGGTCCGGGACCGCATACGCCCGGCGCGGCTGGCAGCCGCGACGACGCCCGCACGAGGCGATTCGGAGAAGAGCATGGACCGTCCGCGAGGGAGCACAGAGCATTCGGAAGAGCGCGCGAATCGACGCGTCTACTCCCTCGGGGCGGGAACGGGCCCGGGCGACATACCGGGAAATGCGTGGGGCGTGCCCGACGTCGACGTGCGGGAGGCAGAAGGGTTTCTGGCGCGCAAGGCGCGGGTGAAGCGGGCGGAGTCCGGCGAATGCCGGATCGTTTTGCGCCGATCCCCCGGCGTGAGAGTCTACGCCGCAGCAACCGTGGCCGTCGACACTTTCCTCGTCCTCGCGCTCTTCCTCCCGGCGGCCGCAGACGCGGTGAAAGCGGCGGCGTCGGCGGCGGCCGACAGGACGTTCCTCATCCTCCCGTACCTGTTTTTGGCTCTGTACGTCTTCAACCCCGTCGCATATCTGTGGAGCCTGAACGCCCTGCGCCACCGGACGGTTCTGAGCCAAAGCGGCATCGAGGTGCGGACCCTCGTGCGCAAGGAGAGGCTCCCGTGGCCCGCGACGCGTTCGGGTTTCGGCATGCTCGAACATGTTGCGAAAAGGACGTCGGGCGCGAACAGCCACGGGTACCAGCTTGTCCTCGTCAAAGGGACGTCCGACGACGTCGTCAGGCTGCCCGGCGGCAGATTCGACACCGAGAAAGGCTCGCCGCACGAAAAGGCGGGGCAAGCCGAGGCGGAGACAAGGCAGACCGGCGGCGCGAAGCGGCCAGCAGGCGACGCAAGGACGCGGGCGGACAGCGCGGCACGGCAAGCCGACAGCGCAAAGACGCGGGCGGACAGCGCAGAGACGCGAACCGGCGGCGCAGAGACGCGAACCGGCGTCGCCGCGAAAAGGCTCGCGGACACCGACAATCCGAAGATTCAGGCCAGACTCGCCCTGGAGGGAATATGGTCTGTCGCATCCAAGCACGGGTGGATTCCCAATAGGGACAGCGCCAAAGCAGACCCCGCGCTCATACGCGCGCGAGCGGGCCAAGGCACGCGTCGTGACGGCGCGCACCGCGCGAACGGCGAGGGCAGCGCGCACAATTTCCATGAGCGCTCGGCAAACCGCCAAGGCCTCGCGGGCGGGCGCCGAGGCAGAGCGGACAATCGCGCGGGCGGGCGGGCGGACCGGCTGGTTTTCGGCGGCCCGGACTTCCGGCGGGCAATCGAGGCGGCCCGCGACGACGGCGCGTCCGTCACATGGGTCGCCGCAGCGCTGATCAGCGTCGGGGCGCTCGGCCTTTGGCTGACTCTGGGCAGCGCGGCGGTCAAGGCCGCGCTGTCCGCGGGCGTCCTCCTCCTGGGGATCGCCGTCCTCGTCAGCCCGCTGATCGCGGAAATCCGGCGCCCTCGCCGAACCGTCGTGGGCCGCGAGGCCATCCACGTCGACGGAAGGCCGCACGCGTGGCCCGACTCGCGTTCCAGCCTGTTCACACTCGGCGACAGGGCGTTCCTGGCAGACCGCAAAGGAAGGGCCGTTCCCCTCCTCGGCACCGGTTTGGCGCGGGGCGGATTCGGCAGACGCGAGGCGAAGGCCGCGGCCCAATGCGAGCAGATCTGGCAGTGGGGCGCGGCCAACGGCGTCGTCCGAGAAAGCGGCCGTTACACGCCCCTGCGAAACGCGGACTGGCAAACCGAACGCGAAATCGCCTCCGTGCGCTCGGGCATGCGGTGACTGCATAGACGACGAGGGCCGCTTCACCCACTGTGGGCGAAGCGGCCCTCAGGTTGTCCCCCGAGCCGGTCTGCGCCGATCGCCTCGGCGCAAGAAAGAGGCCGCCGTTTGGCCGCTCCTCGCCGGGGAGCGGCCAAACGGCGGCGCGGTTATTGCTGCGCCGCGGCTCGACGTTCGAGCCTTGCAGCCACAACCTGGTAGGCGATGGCCGCGCACAGGCCGACCGCCGCCGCGACGATGGCGATGACGAGCGCCTGCGAGTAGTCGCCGCCGTTGCTCTTGCCGATCTTGGCCCCCAGATTGGGTGCGAAGATTGCGGAGACCGCGAAGGCGCTGAAGGCGACTCCGTAGTTGATCCCCTGGTTCTTCGGGCCGAACTGGCTCATGACAAGGGCCGGCATGGTGCCCATGATCCCGCCATACCCCATGCCGACGGCGAAGATGCCGAGAACGAGGGGCAGCACATTGTGGTCGCCCTTGCCGGCGATCAGCGAAATCAGGCCGAGGGCCGCGAGGATGAAGATGATCTGCACGGTGCGCACCCGGCCGATCTTGTCGGAGACGGTTCCGAAGCAGATCCGGCCCGCCAGGGAGGCGAAGGCGTAGACGGAGACGATGAAGGCCGCCTCGGACTTCGAATAGCCGAACATCCCCTGCGCTAGCGGGGAGGCGTTGGCGACGATGAGCAGGCCGGAGAAGGCGCCGCAGACGAAGATGACGAAGATGAGCCAGAACATGGGAGTCATGCACATCTGCCGCCAGTTGAAGTTCTTCGCCTCGGCCGCCGGGCCTCCGGACGCCGGGGCCGGAGGGGTCCAGCCCTCGGGGGCGTAGTTCGCTGGAGCCTGGCGCAGCGTGAGGGCGACGAGGACGGCGACCGCGAGAAAGGCGACGCCGAAGGCGCCCATCGTGGTGACGATCCCCTGGTCGTCGAGAATCCAGCGGGCCAGGGGCGCCATGACGATCGCGGCGCCGCCGTTGGCGCCGGTTATGAGGCCCGCGGCCATTCCGCGGCGATCCGGGAAGAAGCGCATCGTGTTGTTGAGCGCGGCGGTGTAGGCGAATCCTTGGCCGAGGCCGCCGATCACGCCGAAGCAGAGGATGAACATGGAGCCCGAGCCGGACAGCCCGCCGAGCAGCCATCCCAGCCCCCACAGGGTGCCTCCGGCCAGCGCGACGAGCTGGGTCTTGCCGCGGTCCACGAAGTAGCCTCCGAGGATCATCGGGATCGGCGAGATGGCGTTGAGCACGGAATAGGCCATGACGGCGTCGTCCGAGCCGAATTCCTTTTCCAGCGCCGTTTTAAGCACCGAGAAGATGTAGGTGCACCCGGTGGCGAAAACCAGCAGGCACGACGCCGCCAGAATCAACCACCGGTTGTATCGAACTTTTTTTGACATTGAATAACCTTTCGAGTGGAAGCCGCCGTCATGCGGCCTTCTCATCCATCACGCTCACGAGCCCGCCCCGGGTTTCGGCACATGCCCCCAGACCCGTCTCTTTGAGATCGTCGTCGATCTCCGGCGTGAATTCTATCTGGTCAAGGGCCTCCCGCCGCAGACCGACGCCCGGCGCGACCTCGCGCTGGGTCAGGCGCTCGCCGTCGAGCGTGAAGACCGCGCGTTCGGTGACGCGGAGGACGCGCCGGCCAAATTTCGAGGCGGCCGACCCCCAAAAGCTCGCCTGCTCGACGTCCCTGACTAATTTCTTTGCCCTGCCCTCGTTCGCAACGACCGCCCTGCCGTCGCCCTCCTTCAGCCGTCCCGCGGCGAACGCGCCGGCGAGTACGAGCGTTTTGGCCGATTGGGAGGCGCCGACGAAGCCGCCCGAGCCCGCCGCCTTGCCGGAGGGCTTCGAGACGCCGCCGCACGCGCAGGCCCTCGCGAGTTCGAGGGCTTCCCCGTTCAAGCGCGGCAGGGCGAAGGGCGTCGCCCCTCCGGCTGCGCCGGAGGCCGGATGCGCGGCCTCCTCGGCCGAAACGACGGCTGACATGGCTCTACTTCGTGTGCTCTTTGACGATCTGGCGGCCGACGACGTGCACCATGATCTCGTCGGTGCCGCCCCCGAAGCGGTGCCCGCGGGCGTCGCGCCACAGCCGCTCGATCCGCACGCCCTCGGTCACGCCGATGCCGCCGTGGATCTGAAGGGCGTCGTCGCACACCTCGAAGGCGGCCATCGAGCAGTAACGCTTGCACATCGCGGCCTGCTTGCGGTCGAGCGTGCCGTTGTCCACCATCGAGGCCGAGTGGTAGATGAAGTTCTTCATGTTCTCGATCTTGATGGCCATGTCCGTCAGCTTCTCCTGCACCAGCTGGAACGAGCCGATCGGCTTGCCGAACTGCACGCGGGTCGCGGCGTACTCCGCGGCGTCCTTGAAGGCCGCCTCGGCCAGGCCGAGGGACTGGGTCGCCGTCATGATCCGCTCCAGCTCGAAGTTCTTCATGAGCTGCTTGAAGCCCTCGCCTTTGACGCCTACGAGGCAGGATTCGTCGACCTCGACGTCGTTGTAGTAGATCTCAGACGAATCCGCGGTGTGCCAGCACATCTTGGAGATCGGGGAGATCTCGATGCCGGGGGCGTCGGTGGGAACGAGGTACATCGAGATGGCGCGGCGCGGATCCTCGGCGTCGGGGTTGACGGCCATGGTCAGGAGGTACTTCGTATCGACGGCGTTCGTGATGAGGGTCTTCGTTCCGTTGAAGCGCACCTTTCCGTCCCGATGCTCGGCGGTCGTCTTCATCGCCGAGGAGTCCGATCCCGCCTGCGGCTCGGTGAAGGCGAGGGCGAAGGGGACGCCGCCGTCCTGCAAAATGCCCAGGACAGACTCGCGTTGCTCGGGCGAGCCGAACTCGAGGATGTCGAGGACCTGGAGGATCTCAGTGGCGTATCCGAGGTTGAGGCCGCGCGAGGCCACCCTCTCCCCGATGAGGCACATTGTCACCATGTCCACCGGCGTGCCGCCGTATTCCTCGGGAATTCCGAGGGAGAGGAAGCCCGCCTCCTGCATGGCCCGCTTGAACTCGACGGGCTGGCGATGCTCGCGGTCCGCCTCGGCCACGTACGCCGGGGACGCGTACTGGTCGAGGATTTCGTCAAGGCTTTCCAGCAGAAGCTGCTGTTCTTCGCTGAGGCTGAAGTCCATTCTTCATTGAACCTTTCTCTGTTTGGGGCTCCGCGGCGACGCATTCGTTCGGGCTCCGCGGCGCACCAAGTTTCGGCGACGTCGGAAAACTCGCGAGCGCGTGCCGCGTTTCACATGACAAGCCTAAGAATCTCGCGGACCGAGGATATAGGACCAAAGTAGTCCGATTTGCGGGAGTATGCTCGATAGTGTTCTCTCGCACTGGCAGACGATGCCCGCCGCACCGCGGATCACGCAATCTCCACGCGGATCCGGGCCGCTGCGCGCTCAACGCCGAACGACCAAAGGAGCGACGATGACCAAGGCAATCAGCGCGGCGCAGGCTGCCACGCTCATCAAGGACGGCGACACGGTCGCGTTCTCCGGCTTCGGTTTGGCCTGCGTCAACCAGGAAGTCATCGCCGCCCTCGAGGAGCGATGGTTGGCCGGGCAGGGCCCCCGCGGCCTGACGATCGTCAATTCCTCCGCCGTCGGCGCGCGCGGCAAGCGCGAAGGCCTGGGCAAGCTCTCCTACGAGGGGCTGGTCAAGCGGTGGATCGGCGGAATCATGTCTGCCTCCCCCGCGCTGGGCCAGCTCGCCGCCGACAACAAGCTCGAATGCTACAACCTGCCGCAGGGCGTCATGACGGCCCTCTACCGCGAGATCGCCGCGCATCGGCCCGGCGTCGTCACCAAGGTGGGGCTGGGCACCTTCGTCGATCCTCGCATCGAGGGCGCCAAGGTCAACGACGTCACCACGGAGGACCTCGTCTCGCTCATCGAGCTGGACGGCGAAGAGTACCTGTACTACCGCGGGTTTCCGATCGACGTCGGGCTCATCCGCGGCACGTACGCCGACGAGATGGGCAACCTGACGATGGAGCACGAGGGTCTGAAGATGGAGATCCTCCCCATCGCGCAGGCCGTCCACAATTCGGGCGGGATCGTCATCGCCCAGGCGAAGGCGGTGGTCGCGACGGGCACTCTCGACCCGAACCTCGTGCGCGTCCCCGGGAACCTCGTCGACTACATCGTGGTCTCCGAGCCGGACAACCACATGCAGACCGAGTACACCCAGTACAATCCCGCCTTCTCGGGGCAAATCAAGGTCCCCGCGTCGAATGTCGAGCCTCTTCCGCTGACCATTCGCAAGGTCATGGCGCGCCGCGCCGCCATGGAGATCCGGCCGGGCCAGGCCATGAACCTCGGGGTGGGGGTGCCGGCCGACGTCGGGATCGTGCTCGCCGAGGAAGGCGTCTCCGACTACGCGCTGCTGACCACCGAGGCCGGCGCCGTCGGCGGAACCCCCGCAGACGACAAGAACTTCGGCCACGCCTACAACGTGCTCGCCCAGGTCGGCATGCACGAGCAATTCGACTATTACGACGGCGGAGGCCTCGACCTGACGATCCTCGGCACGGCGCAGACGGACGCCCGCGGGGACGTCAACGTCTCGAAGTTCAACGGCCGCGTGGCGGGCTGCGGCGGCTTCATCAACATCACGGCCACCGCCAAGCACGTGGTGTTCGCGGGCTCCTTCACGGCGGGGGGCCTCGACGTCCAGTTTGCAGACGGGGGCTGCAGGATCGCGGCCGAAGGCAAGGTGCGCAAGTTCGTCCGCGACGTCGAGCAGATCACCTTCTCCGGCGAGCAGGCCTCCCTCGCGGGCCAGTCGGTGCTTTACGTGACCGAGCGCGCGGTCTTCGAGCTGCGCGAAGGCCGCCTGACGCTCATCGAGAAGGCGCCGTGGGCGGACTTGCAGCGCGACATCCTCGACCAAATGGACTTCGAGCCGGCGATCGCGGACGACCTGCGGGACATGGACCCGGGCATTTTCCGTGAGAAGTGGGGCGGGCTCAAGGCGCACATCGATGCGGCCGCAGAGCGCACGGCCGCGAATTCGACGGCCCCTCAGGCCCCTACCCCTTCGAGTCACAAGTGAACGGCACAGGGCGAGAGTCGGGCCCGGGCGAGCTCGTCTCGCCGATCCTGCAGTTCGACGCCCTCGCCCGCTCCGAGCCGTCGAAGACGTGCATCGTGGTCGACTCCTTCAGCTACACCCGGGCGCAGATCCTCGAGGCGGCGGACGCGCTGGCGGCCGGGCTCGCCGCCTACGGCGTCGGGCAGGGCGACAGGATCGCCATCATCCGGAGAAACGCCCCGATCCACATGATCGCCTTGCTGGCGGCCAGCAGAATCGGCGCCGTGCTGCTCCCCCTCAATTTCCGCCTGTCCTCGGTCGAGTGCCAGGCGATCATCGACGACGCCGGGTGCGCGGCCGTGCTGTGCGGGCCGCGTTTCGCGCGGCAGTTCGACGAAGAGCTCGACCTTTCGCCCGAGATTCTCTGGATCGTCGACGACATCGACCCCTCGATCGAGCCCCCGGAGGACGATTCTCTCCACTTCATCTGGCAGAGGCTCTCGGAGCTCTACCGCGCAGGCGAGGGCATGGTCCCCGACGCCGTCCCGATCCGGGCCGACGCCCTCGCGCTTTTGCTCTACACGTCCGGCTCGACGGGCAAGGCCAAGGGCGTCAAGCTCACCTACGGCAACGTCTTCGCCTCGTGGGCGGCTTTCTCCGAGGTGCTCGGCACGGGGCCGGACGACGTCGCCCTTGCGATCGCGTCCTTCGGGCACGTCGGGGGCCTCAACACCTTCACCTTCGCCACGCTTCTGGCCGGCGGCCTCGTGGTGGTTCAGCGCAAATGGGACGTCGGCGACGCTCTGGCCAAGATCGAACGCTATCGGGTGACCCGCACCTTTGGCGTCCCGACGATGTACGACGCCATGGCCCGGCATCCGGACTTCGGCTCGCGCGACCTTTCGAGCCTGAAAACGGCGATCGTCGGCGGCGCCTGCTGCCCCAAGGACTTGTGCGACGTTTTCACCGCGCGAGGCGTGCCTTTGGCGAACTCGTGGGGCATGACCGAAACCGCGGGCGGCGGCACGCTCACGCCGCCGAAGGACATGGCCAGGCATTGCGCCCAGGTGGGCAAGGCCGCACCCGGGATGAAGATGCGGGTGGCGCGCGAGGACGGATCCGAGGCTTCGGTCGGCGAGGTCGGCGAACTGTGGGTGTCCGGACCGTCCGTCTCTCCCGGATACTGGGGGAAACCGGAAGGCCAGGGCTGCGGTTTCTCAGACGACGGATGGTTCCACACGGGAGACCTCGTCTCCGTGGACGCCGAAGGCTTTTACACCATCGAGGGGCGTGCCAAGGATCTCATCATCTCCGGCGGGGAGAACATCTATCCCGCCGAGATCGAGACGGTGCTGCGCGACCACCCCGCCGTCGCCGAGGCAGTTGTGGTGGGCATGCCGGACAATCGCTGGGGCGAGCTGCCGGCGGCCTTCGTCGTCGCCGACGACGGCGCCGATCTGGACCTCGAAGAAGTGCGCGCCTTCGCCGCGACCCGGCTGGCGAAATACAAGGTGCCGCGCACGATGGCGGAGCTCGACGCCATCCCCCTGGGTTCGACGGGCAAGCCGGATCGCGGCGCGTTGGCCCGCATCGCCGCGCACCATCACGACCCGGGGCCGCGCTGGTACGCGCAGAGGTGAGAGCGCCGACGGCGCCGACACGGGCGATCTGCGCGAGCGGGCCGCTCTGGCACGGCGAGCGGGCCGCTCTAGCACGGGCAGAGGCGAAAACTCTTCGACGGTGACGCCGCGTCGCCGCCGCTTCAGTCGGCGGCCTCGCACCGTCGCCTTCCGCCTCACAAACCGACTTTTCCGACTTCCGCGTTTCACATTTCGAACACCCTTGTATAGTGAACATAATATTTATAGGATTACACTATACGAGAGGAGAACGATGACCGGAATACTGAGCGCGAAAAACGACGAGCTGCACCAGCTCGCCTCCAGACTGCAGGCAAGTTCCGCCACCCTCGAAGACGCGGCGGTCAAACAGAGCCTGAATTCGGATTCCGCGGGATTCGTCGAGCTGTCCCAAGCGTGCGGAGAGTTCGTTTCGAACGCGGCCAAACGCGTGCAAGGCGGGCAAGAGTGGTTCGACAAGGTGATCGACGGCGTCGAGTTCACGGCTCGGCACATCGGGCAGACCGACGCCCAAATCGCCCAAAGCATAATCAAGACAAGCAGAAGTTTCTCCGACGTCGTCTTCTCTCTGGAGCCGCTTCTGTGGAGCGGCAAATTCGGCTGGGACGGCGACGCCTATCAAGAGAACGGATGACTGACGATGCACGTGCCGGTATTCACGCTGTTCGCCCGAGATATCCCGGGAAGCCCCGATGGCATCTTTGCTTTCGCCACGGTTTTGCGAGAGAAAGCGAAGGCTGGCGAGGCGGTGTTCCTCGCTGTGCGGCAATCCGACGGGCTCGCTCCGTCTTGGCGCGGCACTTCCGCCGACGAGTACATAAAGTCGAAGGACGCGGCAGCCGACGATTTCATGAACCTGACCGACGGTCTGTACAAGGCAGCCGAAACCCTCGACGGGTATGCGTGGAGCCTCAGAGCGCACCAAAGCACAGCCGCCGAGTACAAAGCCACTCTGGAAAACTACGACCGTCAGCTCGAACAGGCCCCAATCAGTCAGAAGGGGCAAGTTTACAATTCGTTGCTCTCCGCGGCGGAGGAAGTCCGGAACAGCTTCACGACGCTTGTCGAAGAAACCGAAGCCGATATGCGCGTATGCGCCGCTGAGCTGCGGAACTATCTGCACATTGAAGCGTTGAACTACGACAAGCACGGAAACAACCACGGACACCAGCACAAACTCAGCGACGCCGACATCGCGAGGATCAACGGCCAGCTCGACCGCCTCGACCCGAGCACTGTCGGACAAGGCAAGATCGGCGACTGCTACTACCTGGCCGCGCTGGGGGCCCTGATGTCCACGGAGAAGGGGCGGAGACACGTACGCTCATGCATTCGGGCGCATTACGACGAATCAGGGAAGCAGGACGGCTATCTCGTGACGGTCTACGACAACCCGCTCCACCCCAAAACCTCGCGCTCGCAGACGGTGTTCGTCGCTGACGTCTACGAGCACGGCGCCGTCGGCGACGGCTCCAAGCCCAGCGTGGCTTCGCTTTTCGAGGCGGCTTACGGCCAGGTCCATCCCGGCGGCACCCGCAGCTCCGTCGGCAAACAGCCGGGCATCGACGGCGGCGTGGCCCCGAAGGGTTTTCGCCACATCACCGGCGGAAGCGCCCACGACGTCCACCCGCAGAAAGGGCCTTGCGGCGAATTCCATTACGACGACCACAAGCGCCAGCAAATCATCGAGGCCGCCAAAACCAAGGCCGTCGTCGCCAACACGGACAAGGGGATGCCCGGTTACAACAGCAAGGGCGAGGGTTACACCGTCGTCGAGATCGACGGCAAGAAGCAGGACATGAAGATGTCGCCCGGGCACGTCTACACTCTCACGCGCGCCGACGCGAGCGGCGTGACGCTGCGCAACCCGTGGGGGCACAACGATCTAGCAAGCGGCGGACACGCCGGGGCGGAGTTCAAGATGTCCTGGAAGCAATTCGAAACGTACTGCAACAGCGCGACGATCGGGGAGATTCCGTGACGTGCGCGCGATCCATTGGAAGACCGGCTGCCTGGGCGGCCGGGGCGGCGCTGGCCATGTCAGCGGGGGCGTGCGCCCTTGACGCCTCTTTGTGGGACCCCTATCTGGAGCCCTGCTACGGATATTCGATCACGATCCAAGAGAACACCGTTCTTCGTCTTGGCGTCGACGAAGATATCCGCACGTACACCGTCGGCGGGGCCAGGGTGACGGGCGGAAAGAAGAGAGCCATCTTAACCGGAAGCGTGCGGGAAGGCCAGAGGGGAGGCATTCGCTCAACAACGCTGTATATCGGCGACTCAGTCACCGACGATGTGACAGGCAAGTTCACCCTGGAAGACGTCACCGAACCCTCCACCGTCAACGAGGAGCGATTCAGCTCGCACCCCGTCGCCTACTTCTGCTACGAGCCCAACCCCTCCTTCAGGCTCAACCCCGAGGAGTTCCCAAACCAGCCGTCGAAATAGGCGCATATTGGAAAAGGCACGCGGCGGGTTTTGCCGCTTAACGGCAGACTTATAACATCAATCGGCGCGACTGAAGGAGACAGGACCGTGGCACGGGCTGACCTGCTTCTGGATCTCGTGGAAGCCGAAGGGCGAGGCGATCGCGAGCGCTTCAAAGTCGAGGAACAGCAACGCCCCGATCTGCTGCGCAGCCACCGCATCGAGCCTCGCGACCGGTCGCTTCTGTCAGGGCCTCCCGGCAACGGGAAGACCAGCGTTGCCGAGGCGATAGCCTCGGAGCTCACGCTCCCCTTCCACGTCATCCGGTACGAGGGAGTGATGTCGAGTTTCCTTGGGGAAACGGCCGCCTGGCTCGACAGCGCCTTCGAATTTGCCCGCACCCACACAGTTTCCTTCAGAGTTGTCGCGGCTTCTAACCCGTATCTTCCTTCGGCGAACGTCGCCTCCTTTGGGCGGCGCCTCCGCGAGGAGGCTCGCCGGGGTCGGTCACTTCCGCGTCGACCATTAGATCCGTATCGGCCTTAGGAAGCTTTGCCGGGTTTCCGGCCATGCCGCCCGCAGCTTTAAGACTCGCCATCGGCATTCGCGGCGCTGCTGTCCGCGCCCGGAGTCTCCTCGCCGGCGCTTTGGGAGGCTTCTTCGGCGTCGTCGTGCAGCGTGTCATCGCACACGCCGCCGCTGCACGCGTGATCGCCGCCCGCGCTGTCGCGGCGATGAACGTTGCCGCTCTGCACATCGTTTTGCAAGCCGTCGCCCTGTGCGTCGTCGATGCCCTGCGCGTCGTCCTCCCACGCGTCGTCGCCCTTCACCTGGGCGATGAGCGGCAAAAGGACGT
>ERZ773042.1772-NODE-1772-length-12386-cov-75.060660_pt1 | contig 12386 bp, 8 predicted proteins | sample MGYA00511664_ERZ773042 | MGnify/ENA primary metagenome ERZ773042 (study PRJEB29015, sample SAMEA2737984) | human oral metagenome | biome: human oral; feature: human-associated habitat; material: dental | place: China | collected 2036 ... | reverse complement strand
TCTATCTGCCATAAGAGCAGTGAAGTGGAACGTACATTAGCAGTTGCTGATGAAGCTTTCAAAAAAATCAGTGATACATTATTATAAGAAGTTATAGTTTGTAGTTGTTTATGTATCGATACAGGTGATGAACATGCAGTTTTACAAGAACTTAAAGCGTGCTCGCGTGCGCATGGGCAAAAGCCAAATCGAAGTAGCAAAGGCCGTAGGTATCAGTAATGCGGCGCTTTCAAACTACGAAACAGGGTATCGCGAACCAGATTTAGATACACTCTGTGCCCTGTCTCGCTATTATGGATTAACCTTGGATGAGCTGTTGGATGTAAATGGAGAACAACACGAGCCCATCTATGATCTCAGTCCTGTACTCAAAAACAAATACATCGCCTATAAAGGTGAAGTATTCGAGTTGAAAGACTCACAAAAACGTGCGCTCTTGCGCGAGCTTGATAATTTATTTACTAAATTTGAGAAATCAAAAGTAGAAGATAAAAGTAGCAAGCCAAAGACGTACAAACATGGAAATCCTCATATCAATCGAGCGGGACTAGCTAGCAGTGCTGGTAGCTTAGCGGCACGACGGAATATAAAGTAGTGCAATATACTAACATTGTAGATTGAGTGAGACATGTTTATTTGAACAATTTAATTAACTTAATTATAAAAAGTACCATCTATTTGGGGAGCTAAACGACACATAAGTCGTCCCTTGATAGATGGTACTTTTTTGCCGCAACATAACAAAATATTCGTTGGTGGTATACGCTAGTTTAACATATAATTGAATTATAGAAGTGAATTGAATATTTACTAGTCTTATAGGAGAAAGTTATGATAGTAGTATTTGCAGGTTTTTTAGCATTTTTATTTTGTCTGTATTTCATTAAAAATCCATACTTCACATTACAGCATATTAAAATTAAACGCTCAAAATCTTTGTTAATTACAGAGCTTTCTATAGGTGTGATAATTTTCTTATATATTATTTTTGCAGGGTATTCTAGACTAGTGCGGTTTTTATTAGAAATGACATCTGTAATTCTGTTTTTATTAGAAATGTGGTTAAGAGTTCCTGCTATTGAATCGGATTTTAGTTTATCATCTGACGTGAAAGTAATGCTCAATAAAAAAGCTAAAAAAGATTTTTACTCTATATTGCCAATATTTTTTATAGCAACATGTATGTTTGTATTTAATTTCATCAAGATTTAAATAGATTTAATTTAATTGGAAAAGTGAAAATTAATAGGAGTACATATGAATATATACATTAATAAAATAAGAGATATATTAGTTGATTTAATGCCCAAGCATTGGTATAAAATTTATTTGTATTTTGAATGTTCTGAGTTAGGATCAACATCAGGTTGTTATTATATAAAAACGCCAGGTGGATCTATTATTCAATATGGTGAATTTATATATAATTTTTCTGATGAAAATAGCGAACGAATAAAACAGGGGATGTATGATATTTTAACGAATGTTAGATTATTACACGAAGCATCGATTGAGAAGTGGACTTGGGGAACAATGTATATTTCACGCGATGATTATGAGCCCCATTGTGAATTTCATAATGATCCTGTAACTGATGATTGTTGGCTCCAAAATAGATATAAGTGGGAGTATCAGAATTTTGGTGTTCTAGCTAGAGAAGATGAATTTGAGCCGGATGTATATAAAGAAATGCTAAAAGGTCCTCGAGGTGTTTTATTATTGGAGGATGTGGAATCTCGTGTATTAGCAAAAAATTATACTGCTATTGATAAGGCGTTTAAGTTAAAGCATAAAAGCTTAGAATCGGAACTTGAAAAACATTATAATAAAGTGGCCAAAAGTATATACAAGTTAACGCCTCTAAGTTGGAGTCGTGCTAAATTACACTTTGATATGAATGTTGATAATCCTTCTGTAGAGCTTTTGGTTTATAAAACTGAGGATGATTCATGTATTACAAAGTATATAGAAAATAATGATAAAGAGCCGGCTATTATTTCGGAAGTTATGTATGATTTAAAAAATGAAGTTGTAGCGATGATTGAGACTTTTAAATTCTATAATCAAAACCCATTCTCTGGTTTAGTATATACATTAACCTCTAATGGTGAGGTATCTTTAGAGCTAACTTATGGAGATAAATGATTTAAAGTTCGTTGATGAAATTGATTAGATAAGCTTTTACGGACCTGTTCATTAGGTATTCGGAATCGATGGGTGGCAAACTATACTACAAAGAGTTAACTAATAGAGTTGACTCTGATATTAGTGATATTGATGAGATAAGAGGGAAAATTAGGAATGAAATTTAAAACAATTTATTCTGTTTTTTGGTACTTATTTTTAGGCTGCTCTTTTGTATGGCTAATTTGTGGATTATGCTACAATTTCTTCTATAATGATAAAGTTGAGCAGTCTAGAGTAGAATTGATACAAGCTTTAAATGCATATTTTCCTCGAGAACAATATTTGAATGCTAGCGAAGTATATGAGTCGAACAGAAGAACTCTTTTCTCAAAAGGTATGGCAAGAAATATAAGGAAAGATTCATTACATAAAGATATAGAATCAATAAAACCTATAAGTGGGAATTGGGAGTTAATTGACCAAGCTAAAACTCGTTATGTATATGAAAATCAATCATATAGAGTATATGTAACAAAGGATCCGGTAAATGATGGATATATTGTAGTGTTAGCCCGTAATAATTGGTTAGAAAGATTGCATTTATAATTTTATTTTAAATGGAGCTATATATGAAGATTGGTCTTTCATTATTTTTATTATGTATATATTGTCTATATTTTATTAGGAATCCTTATTTTGTATTAGACAAGGAACAAGTTAAACGTTCTAAATCTATGTTATATACGGAAATAGGAATAGGCTGTCTGGTTTTTATACTCATTAATATCCCTTATGATGGTGATAGTTTAATTCATCTTTTAGCTGTTATAGGCATATTGAGTTGGGTATTAGAATTGTGGTTGAGAATTTTGGCCATTAAGTCTGACTCTTCACTTACTTTAGAGAAAATGCCTATTCTATTGAAAAAAGCAAAAAGAGATTTTTATTCTGTAATACCTGTATTAGTTATTTTTATGCTTATGATTCTTTTTAATGTGATAACTGATAATTTTAAATAATCTTAAATTGCAATATGAAACTGAATATAACTAAAATTAAGTATATTTTGATTGATTAGTGAAAGAGAATTGTATGAATCAACTCTCTTTTGTTCTATAAAACATATATATACATAAAATATTGATTTTATGTTTTCTGAGAGATATAATCGAACTAATAAGTTAATAATTATTTGAAAGTAATATATAGGAGAGAGAATTATGAAAGTAGTATCAATCGCTGCCGGTTGTGTGAGCTTAGTTGGCGTTATGTGTGCAACGACAACTTTGGCAGCGGATGTACCTTCCTCATTTATTCAACAAGAAGCGGCTCGAGCCGATGCTTCTTTGCGTCAACGCGCGGAGGCACCGATGGCAAGGGCCGCTTTGTCGCGTTCAGAATCAAGTTATGACAATTTAAATGGCGCACCTATGGATGCATTGCCACAAGAAGCAGTGTCATTTCCAATTGACCAGATTGTGATTACGTCATCAGAACCGGTCTTTAAGAAGTATAGGAATCGACTGAAAATATATAATCATAACAATATTGGGGCAAAGGGGATTGTTGTACTGCAAAAGCAATTACAAGAGCAAATTCTTGCCGATGGATATGTAACGAGTCAAGTGATAGTTCCGAATCAGGATTTACAATCTGGTACACTCACTTTTGAAATTTTACCGGGCTATGTGGAAGATATTGTTCTCACGAATCCAAAAGCTCGCACGAATTGGCGAAGTGCGTTTCCTGTTCGTCCCGGATATGTACTGCGTAGACAAGCATTAGAGCAAGGTATAGACCAGATGCGAAATGTACCGGGACAAGATGTAAAGCTTAGTATCGAGCCAGGTACAAAGCCACTTCACTCTATTGTGAAACTAACGGTAGAACAAAAAGGATTTGTACATGGGTCGTTGATTTTAGACAATGCGGGTTACGAATCGACAGGGAAATACCAAGGCACTATGTATGTATCATTTAGTCAGTTGGCAGGGCTTAATGATACTTTATCGGCTAGTATAACGAAGGATATTGGTCATCATGGTGATGGACATGGATCAAAGCAGTATGCCATAAATTATGCCGTACCTGATGGGAATCGAATGTATCGCTTATCCACCTATCAATATAGTTATCATCAATTGGTATTTATGCCAGAAGCATTCCGTTCTTCTGGGAATACTCGGGGGATTGAGTTTTCTGTAGAGCAGGTTTTGAATCGGACGAGTCGCTCCAAGACCGCTGCTGTTGCTAAGGTGATTCATAAAACACGCCATAGTTACATTGATGATATAGAAATCGGTGTACAAGAGCAACATACCACAGCATTGGAACTAGGATTATCCCATCGTCAGTATAGTGGGAATACTATGTCTGATGTATATCTCTTTTATCGTCAAGGCATACGAGGCCTAGGTGCTACAGTACGTAGTTGGGAAGGATTGGCAGATAATCCGACTACGTTATATAAAATGGCGGGACTTGAAGGTGAAATTCAAAGCGGTGTACGAATAGGTCATAAACAAGGTGTGTATACGATGCGTTTTAGAAGTCAGTTTACAAATCAACGATTGTTTGGAACTGATCAATTTAGTATCGGTGGACGCTATTCCGTACGTGGCTTCAGTGGGGAAGAAACATTACGTGGTGACTCCGGTTACTACATTCAAAATGAATGGGCCTTACCATTTAGACGACAACGAATAACTCCGTATATAGGTATAGATATAGGTCACGTATGGGGGCCGTCCACAGCGACACAAATCGGTAATACCTTAGTAGGTGGGGTTATCGGTGTTCGTGGGAATATCGGTGATGCATTTCGCTATGATGTCTCATGGGGAAGGCCAATTAAGAAACCTGACGGATTTGTAACGGATACAAGTGTTTGGGCGTTTAGATCTGCTTACCAATTTTAATCAAGTTTGTGTGTTATCTTTGTGTGTTATTAAATGAGAGAGTATAAGGAAAGAATAATGAAAATTAAACAGTATACAGCAACCGCATTGTGTGCAGCTCTATTAGCGACAAATTCTGGACCGTGGATTCCGCTAGCAGTGGCACAATCTATTGTACCGAATCAAGGAAAAATGGGTCCAACTATGGATGAAGCTCGTAATGGAACCCCAATTGTGAATATTAATAAACCGAATGCTAAGGGCTTATCTCATAATCAATATGATATGTTTAATGTAGATGACAAAGGGGTTATTCTAAATAACTCAAGGAGACCTGTATCTACAGAACTAGCTGGCTATGTGATGGGTAATCCTAACTTGAGAGGTGCTGCAGCTAAGACGATTTTAAATGAAGTAACCGGAACAGGTGCGACTGCAATGAATGGTGCTTTAGAGGTAGCGGGGCGTAAGGCACATGTTATCATTGCTAACCCAAATGGGATTGCTGTTAATAATGGGACATTTATTAATACCAGTGCAGCTACATTAACAACAGGTAATCCTATTATTACTGATGGAAAAATTTCTGGATATGATGTGAAACAAGGTACTGTGACGGTATCGGGACAAGGTCTCGATGCATCGCGTACATCTCGTACAGATATTTTGGCTGAAGCGGTACAGCTCAACGGCAAGGTATGGTCTGATGAAAGCCATGTTGTAACTGGTAAAAACACGGTATCTGTCGATGACAGTGGTAAGGTGACTACTGTTACGAAGACTCGTACCTCAGAGCAAGTAGGTCTTGATGTATCTCAAATCGGTGGTATGTATGCGAATAGTATGTACTTAGTAGGGACTAATGATGGCTTTGGTGTAAATAATAAAGGGATACTTTCAGCGCAAAATAGGATTACTGTTGATAGTAATGGTAAGGTGCAAAATAGCGGTACTGTGGTGTCGCCGGATATGAGCATTAGTGCAAAAGGCTTTACACAAGTCGGTAAGGCTAAATTGTATGTTGATTCGGTACGTATTTCAGCAGATGCTTTCATACAAACCGGTAATGCTGTTACGAAAGATGCACCGGTACTCATCGCGCGTAATAGTTTAGCGGTGGCTACTAATACAATAAAAAATACGAATGGTAGTGTGCTGAAGTCTGAAGGCGTACTACAACTTGGAAAGATGATGGATTATAATGGCGTTATATCTGGCAAAATGGATACATTAACTAATGTGGATGCTACTATTGAGGCTGGTCAGCAGGGAGTGATTCTCGCCAAATCCATTGCTAATAAAAATGGTGGCGTTAAGTTGAAACGGGCTACTACAGGAACTACGGAGCATGTTAAAAATGAAGTGGCACCGGCAGGCAGTATCAAGCGGTACCAGCTTTCTGAGGAACGCATTTATGGGCACGATGATCCGATTCCACAAGATAAGGTTGTAGTTCATTCTTCTGAAAATTTACAATTATCTATTAATGGAGAGCATCACGATAGCTGGACGAAATATGAATATGATCGTACACGAGTAAAAGAAGTAGTGGATACTTCCAAACCAGGGCGTATTATTTCGGGTGGTAACTTACAGATTGAAGCAGACGTTGTTACTAATGATGCTAGCCAAATCAGTGCAGCGGGTACTTTGGCTGGTAAAATCGGCCATTATGAAGCGCTTAATCCGAAAGGAAATGAATATATTAGTGAGAATGGGACTGCTACTGGTTATAGTCGCCATAAACATCATGGATGGGATTCCACAAATATTCGTGAGGCGGAGTATCATAATGATGTAGTGCAACCGATAGATATACCAGTAGCTGTTTATGGTAGCAATATAGCGAACAGCACAACAGGTGCTACGGTAGATACATCGGTATTGACGTCTATGAGTCAGTTATCCACTAATCCGAATACAACTTATGTCATGGAAACTGACCCAAATTTTACCAATCGAAGAAGCTTCTTATCCTCTGATTATGTCATCAATCGGTTACAACTCAATCCTATGCGTACACAAAAACGATTAGGTGATGGTTACTACGAACAACAATTGGTAATGCAGGCTATTTTACGTCAAACAGGTAAAAGTAGACTACAGGCAGGATTAACAGAGGAGGAGCAGTATCGTAAATTGATGGATGCAGGCCTCACTATAATGAAGTCTAAGTCCATGACACTTGGACAAGGATTAACTGAGTCGGAGCAACAGCAATTGACGGAAGATGTGGTAATGCTTGTCAGTCAACCGGTAGTATTGCCGAACGGTAAGACTGAAACCTTACTCGTACCGACATTATATTTGGCGCCAACCACACAGCGTGTTGAGGGCGCAGCGAATATGCAGGCTCAATCGATTAATTTGCAAGTGGGTACGATGCATAATCGCGGTAGCATAGTGGCGGATGATGCGATAACTGTACATGGTAATACGATACATAATGATAACGGACTGATTAAAGGTCGCACAACAACAGTGGTGGCGGATACCGATGTTCGTAATACACAAGGCACGATAGAAGGCCGTGATAGTACAACTGTATATGCTAAGAATGATGTGATAAATGAGGGCGGTACGATTAAGCAAACCGATGAAAAAGGAAAACTTGTCGTGGCGGCAGATCGTGATGTTATCAATAACGGCGTCAAGTATGAAGCTAGCAATAATAAGGTTGTATGGAATAGTGCCAATAGCCGCCGTGAGACCGTAACCGCTGTAGATCAAGGTCAAATTACGGCGAAAGGTGATGCTGTAGTTACAGCAGGTCGTGATGTTGCTATGCAGGGTGGTAAAGTGACTTCCGATAAGGATGTTACTCTAGTAGCTGGACGTCAGGTAAACATGCAGTCTATGACAGCGAATCATGAATTAGAAGAACATCGCTATGACAAAGGAAAATCCGGTGGTGGTCATTCTCAGACTACAGAAACACATGATGTAGTGAATGAAGCGACATCTGTAGGTAGCAGTGTGGAAGGTAACAATGTAACTGTGGCTGCTAATGCTGATGTAGCACTTAGTGGTAGTGAAATTTTGGCAGCTGATAAGGTACAGGTGGAAGGTCAGAATGTAAAACTTGATACGGTATCGGCAACAAGTACCGTTGACCATGTGTATAAGGACAAGAAGAAAAGTTTAGTTAAACGGGAACGTACGGATGCAACTGGTGTGGCACAAGTGACGGCCGTAAAAGGTTCTGTTGTGAGTGGTAAAGATATTGCAATTAAATCTAGTCATGATGTGACAGGACAATCCGCTAAACTGATGGGTGAACAAAGTGTTCAAGTGATGGCAGCTGGTAAGGTTGAACTCGGTGCAGATAAGAATGTAACGAAAGAAACGAGTACATATCGTCATAAAACTTCAGGTTTAATGGGAAGTGGTGTCGGATTTACTATTGGTACAGAAAAACGAAATATAGATGATACCAATCGTGAAGAGGAAACCGTACGTAATACTATTGCTAGTACGAAAGGCCGTGTAAACATTACGGCTAATGATACGGTACATCTTACTAGTGCCGATGTATTAAGCAAAACTGGTACTGTAATTGAGGGCTCTGCAGTGACCCTTGATGGTAATACTGATACGCAACATATGACACATGATGATCGCTATAAAAAGTCAGGTTTAACAGTAGCATTAGGTGGTGCTATAGCTGATAGTGTAACGAATGCAACGCGAACTATTAAACAAGCCGGTGGCCGTGATGACAAACGTTTAGCAGCTCTTGAACTTAATGAAGCTCGTAAACAATTACAAGACGGATATGAAGCTGTAGATAGTGCTTTACATGGAGCCAAAATACGAGATGCAGTGACTGGTAAAGTTGAAAAAGTAAATGGTAAAGCTAAAAGAGGTCCTAAAAATATTGATAATGCTATTAATCTATCTGTAAGTGTTGGTAGTACTTCAAGGAAACAAGGTCAAGTAGTTGATACAAAAACATATCAAGGTGGTACTCTTATTAGTGAAAATAATGTACACATTATAGCTCGTGATACTGAGCAAAATGGTATCGGTTTAACTGGTGAAACGGTAAAAGCTAAAAAACTAGTATTAGATAGTGCTAGCGATATTAATCTTGAGACTGGTAAGAATACAGTAGATGTGAAGAATGACTATAAGAGCTCCGGGTGGAGTGTAGGTGCTGGGATTAGTTTGACTGGTGGTGGACTCCTTGATATTAATGCAAGCGGTCATATGGCACGCCAAAATGGAGATACTCATCAAGAAAGTTATGTACCAACGAAGATTAAAGCAGCTGAATTAGCACAGCTTAAAGCAAAACGAGATACAACTATTATTGGCTCTACTGTAGCGGGCAAAAAGGTAGAAGTAGATGCAGGTCGTGATTTACATATTCAAAGTTTGCAAGATGTAGATAACTTTAAAGAATATAGTAAGTCCGCTGGATTCTCTGTATCCTCGAAACCTAATTTCAAGGATCCAACTGGTAGCATAAATGCTAGCGTAGGAAGAATCGATAGCAAATGGAAGAGCGTAACTCAACAAGCAGGCATTTATGCTGGAGAAGAAGGCTATGACATTAATGTAGGTAATAGTACTACATTAGAGGGTGCTTTAATTAAAAGTGATGCTCCAAAAGCTAAGAATAAATTGACTATAAAATCTTTAGAGATGAAAGATATCCAAAACAAAGCTGAGTATACATATAGCAATAATGGTATCGGCTATAACTACTATGGTAGTAAAAAGAAACTCGAAGAGATGAAGATCAATGATAAAAAAGGCTATGATAAAATTTATAATAGCATTGGTCTAGTTCCAAACTTAGGCATAGGATCTAAAGGTAAAGCAAGTTCTACTACTCAATCTGCTATTTCTGATGGTATACTAACTGTAGATGGTAAAGAAATTGATACTAAAACTATTAATACCAATACCGAGAATACATTACATCAACTAGATAAGATTTTCGATAAAAAGAAAATTGAAGAACGTCAAGAATTAGCACGTCTATTCTCTAAAAATGCATTTGAACAACTACATAACTGGCAACCAACAACTAAGGACGGCAAAGTTGCTAAGTCTATTGCACATGGTATTGTTGGTGAATTAGCTGCACGGATGGCTGGTAATGCACCCGGTAGTGGGTTTAAAGCTACTATGACTAATGAGCTGTTAATTGACGAAATAAAGAAAGTAGCTAAACATGATCCCGCATTAGCACAATGGTTGAGTGCTGCCGTAGGTGGTGTAGTTAATAAAGTAAGTGGAGAATCAAGTAATAGTGGCGCTGCAACTGCATCTTATGCTACTAAGTGGAATGAATCAGCTCAAAATATAAATGGTCCAGATACAACGAATGGTATTGTTCTAGATATGAATTTAGCTGATCTATGGAACGAAAATGAAGAAGCTATAAAAGCTAAGCTTGCAGAGAAATTGACAAAAGAAGGAATATCAAAACTAGCGAAAGAAGGAATAAGAGATAGTAAAGAAGTAGTTAAGATGAGTATCAATGTTTATAAAGGTGTACGCTTTTTAGGACGTGCAATAGTAGTTGTAAATATAGTAGATGGTGTTGTATTAGTGGGAGAAATAAAATATAACAGTCGGCCACAAGCTTTGAATGATTATGATGAATGGCTAGCTTTCCATGATGAAGATAAATAGAAAGGTATGAAAATGAAACTTAGTAATATATTACTGGTTATAGCTATAGTATTCTTTTTGATAGGTAATGTATTTCAGTTAGGGTATTTTTATATCGTTTCTAGTTTACTATTAACTATTTCTTTGATTCTTAAATAGCTTGATTGCATTGATTATAGTTCGAATACGTAAAATCCAATATTGATATATACGTTGTATGCACTGTTGTACGGATTATTAAAATCGTATGTTTATAGGTTAACTTATAATTTCTTTTCGGTAGGTGTATTATTTTATGGCTATAAACAATTTGGTACTGGATATTAACTACATAAGGTTCTTTTAGAATGCTATAATCTAATAAAAAAATGTTATTATCAACTTGAGAGATAAACTATTTGAACTCTATGATTTAGATTAATATTATACAACTCTTCAATAAATTATACTAAAAGAAACTTTTATAATAAATGTTGGGGTGACACTATAACAGTGTCGCTTCCAACATTATTTTTTATTGTCTTTAGACTGTTTCGTGACGAAGTCGCGAATCATAAAACCACCCGCCATGAGGTGCGGTAACGAAAGTTATACAAAAAAATCACTTTGCTTAAGTATAATGTAGGTGTTCAAACCGCATTATATGTAAAAGAAAGGTGATTTTAATGACACCTATACCACCCACAAGGGTTTGGTATAGGTGTCATTTTTATTACAAACTAATAAAAATCAGTATTGATTAAAATCTAAGTATTCCTATTAAAATTACCAGAATTTTACGATTTTATGAGTGTTTTATGATAAAATAAAAGGTATGAATACTTCAACAACTAGGTCTATTACCTATAATGGCGACACAATTGAATATGAGTTAACCATCAAGCGTGTGAAGAACATGAACATGCGCATTACAAAGGATGGTGTGATCCATGTGTCGGCGAATGCCTATGTGCCGGCTTATAGGGTGGACAAGTTTGTTATCGAGAATATGCCCTTCATTGAACGGGCTCGTTACAAGATTGATGCATTGAATGCCAAGCGTGTTGAGGCGTTGCAGTATGTGAATGGTGAAAGTTTATCAATCCTCGGCATTCCCGTTACGTTGCGCCTAGTTGAGCAGGACGGAAAGCCTCACATCGGCTTCGATGGAAAAGCCATTCTTACCATGGTTGTACCTCAGGGCACGACCTTTGAAGCTAAACATAAGTTAATGCAAGGTTATTGGCGTAATTTAGGGGAGAAGGTCTTTGTCCATTGGGCGAAGGTCGTGTATCAGCGCTTTCACAAGCAAGGTATTGATGTTCCCATGCCAACTATAAAACAGCAGCGTATGAAGAGTCGTTGGGGTTCTTGTACGCCAGCAAAGCAGCTCATCAAGATGAACACCCGCTTATTAGAGGGGCCTCAGGCGTATATTGAATACGTTATGGTTCATGAGTTTGCTCATTTTAAATATTTAGACCATTCCAAGAACTTTCACAATCTTGTGGCACAGTTTTTGCCAGATTGGAAGGCTCGTAAGAAGTCATTGAACGTGTATTTTGCTCATCGCCCTTAAAGGAGGTGTACCATGCAGCCATTTGTACATTTACATAGTCATACAGAGTTTAGTTTGCTCGATGGCATTAGTCGTTTGCCTGACATGGTACGTCGTGCGAAGGAGTTAAATCAGCCCGCCCTTGCCATTACAGATCACGGCAATATGTACGCAGCCATTTATTTCTACAAAGAATGTAT
>ERZ773042.1771-NODE-1771-length-12394-cov-3.639031_pt1 | contig 12394 bp, 6 predicted proteins | sample MGYA00511664_ERZ773042 | MGnify/ENA primary metagenome ERZ773042 (study PRJEB29015, sample SAMEA2737984) | human oral metagenome | biome: human oral; feature: human-associated habitat; material: dental | place: China | collected 2036 ... | reverse complement strand
CTTGCATGTATTAGGCACGCCGCCAGCGTTCATCCTGAGCCAGGATCAAACTCTTCATTTGATTGACTCTTTTATTTTACGAAGTCTTTTCCTTCGTATCCTTTTGCTTGACGTTGTTTTTGTGTCTTATTCCTGTTCAGTTTTCAAAGATCTCTGCTTCTCTCCTTCCGAAGAGTGCTGTATTAATATACCAAGTATCTATCCCTGTGTCAATTACTTTTATGACTTTTTTTGAGAAAAATTTCCACGTATGCGTAAAAAAGCAGCCCGTTTCCAGACTGCTCCATTTCATGCATTCATTAGAAATCAAAGTTATGTTCTGACTTCATGCGTTCAGCCAAAGCAAGAGCGGATTCTGCACTACTTACATGCACATCTGCGTTGCTTCCGAGAATCTCATCAGGCAATCTGTTTGCAGTTGCTTCTGCGAGTTCTCTAGCTTTTTCTTCACGAATTTCCTTGAGCTCCATTGCACGCTCTTCAATGCGACGTGATGTTTCACGGTCAAAGTTTCTACCTGTTCCAGCTGGAATAAGTTTACCGATGATAACATTTTCCTTAAGACCTTCAAGTTTATCAACCTTACCTCTAACTGCAGCTTCTGTAAGAACTCTTGTTGTTTCCTGGAAGGATGCAGCGGATAAGAATGAATCTGTTTCAACAGCTGACTTGGAGATGCCCAAGAGTAATGGGCCAAACTTCGCTGGTTTCTTTCCGTCGAACAATAGATCTTCGTTAATTGCGTTCATATTAGCGAGTGATAATGTCTGCCCGGCACTTAAGCCTGAGTCATTACCTTCGATAACGATGACTTTCTTTAACATCTGCTTGATCATTACTTCCAAGTGCTTGTCAGAAATATCGATGGACTGAGAAGAGTAAACCTTCTTAACTTCCTTCAAGATATATTCCTGAACAGCTCTTACACCAGCTACTTCCAACAGTTCCTTAGGAGCGATTGGACCTTCAGTTAACTTATCACCAGCAGATACATGATCGCCGATATTTAAGTTCTGACGCTTCACCTGTGTTAAGTCACACTTGTGTTCGATAGATTCATTTTCATTAGATACAACAATAACCGTACCTGTCTTGTTTTCATTGTCATGTACATCCGTGATTTCGCCATCAATCTTAGAGATGACAGCTAATCCCTTAGGTGCACGTGCTTCGAACAATTCTTCTACACGAGGAAGACCCTGTGTAATATCACCGTTCTGTGTCGCAACACCACCAGTGTGGAAGTTACGCATTGTTAGCTGTGTACCAGGTTCACCAATCGCCTGAGCGGCCATGATACCAATAGCCTCACCTTCTTCAACGAGGTTGCCTGTAGCCATGTTGCGACCATAGCACTTACGGCAGATGCCATTTGTAGATTCACAAGTGAATACGTTACGAATGTAAACCTCTTCAACTCCAGCCGCAACAACCTTCTGTGCTAAATCTTCATCTACTAATGTATCGCCTTCAACAATTACTTCACCTGTCTTAGGATCTAAGATTGGCTTTTGCGTGTAACGGCCAACGATACGATCGAATAAGCCTTCAATTAATACTGGCTTTTCATCTGGACGTAGAATCTTATCTTCGTAGATGTTCTTAACGAGATATCCACGTTCTGTTCCGCAGTCCTCTTCTCCGATGATAACTTCTTGAGCGACATCGACAAGACGACGTGTTAAGTATCCAGATTCAGCAGTCTTCAAGGCTGTATCTGTTAATCCCTTACGTACACCGTGAGTAGAGATAAAGAACTCCGATACACTCATTCCTTCACGGAAACATGAGTAAATTGGGACTTCAATAATAGATGGTTGGTATTCCTTACGGGACTTAGACTGAGTAGGGCGTGCCATCAATCCACGCATACCAGCTAACTGTGTAAAATGGTTCTTATTACCACGAGCACCAGATACCGCCATCATGTTGATTGGGTTCATACGTGCCATAGATTCCATCAAGTTGTTACCAACATCATTCTTAACATCATTCCAGAGTGAGGAGAACTTTGCTTCCCATTCCTGAGGTGTTAATAGACCTCTGTCACGTAACATATTGAACTGTTCAGCCTTCTTACGACCTTCAGCTACTAACGCTTTCTTGTTAGGTGCTACAGAGATATCGCTGAGAGCTACCGTCATACCTGCTAATGTTGAATAGAGGTATCCCATATCCTTCAAGCTATCCAAGATGTCTGATGTGCCGTTTGTCTTATAGTGATCAAAGACAGCCGCAATCAGGTTTCCTAAGTCCTTCTTCTTGAATTCAGATGCCACCTTGCGGTTAGCAAATTCCTTCTTGATATCTGTACCTAGTGGAACAAACTCTGAATCTGGTGTTGCCTTTAGATTTTCTGGAGTTACCTCGTTGAGATATGGGAAATCTGCCGGGAATACACCATTAAAGATAATCTTACCAACTGATGTTAATAAGTACTTGTTATTTTGCTCTTCTGTAAAGCCCGTCTTGTTAACTGTTCTTGCAGGAAGAGCGATACGGTTATGTAAGTGAACAACCCCCGTCTGGTATGCCATCATTACTTCATTGACATCCTTGAAGACATGTCCTTCATTTTCACTATACCTTCTCCATCTTGCCGCTTCAGTCTTTTCACCAAGCTGTTCTAGAGCGTCTGCCTTCTTCTTGAACTCTTCAGCTGTCTCTTCCATGTTCAAGTAGAAGTTACCTAGTACTAAGTCCTGTCCAGGTGTAACGATAGGCTTACCATCCTTAGGACCTAAGATATTGTTAGAACCTAGCATTAAGACTTCAGTTTCAGCTCTTGCCATCTCGCTTAATGGAAGATGGACAGCCATCTGGTCACCGTCGAAGTCTGCATTAAACGCAGGACACACTAACGGATGCACACGGATAGCACGACCTTCAACTAAGCGTGGGAAGAATGCCTGAATACCTAAACGGTGAAGTGTAGGTGCACGGTTTAGGAATACTGGGTGGTTAGCGATAACCTTTTCCACAACATCCCAAACACGTGGGTCTTGACGACCAATCAACTTCTCAGCCGTCTTAGGATTTGACGCAATCTGTAAGTTTACCAATTCGTTAATAACGAATGGCTTATATAAATTAATTGCCATTTCCTTAGGTAATCCACACTGCCACATCTTGAGGTATGGTCCAATCGCAATAACAGAACGACCAGAGAAGTCGACACGCTTACCTAATAAGTTCTGACGGAAACGTCCCTGCTTACCCTTTAAGGAATGAGATAGAGACTTGAGTGCACGTCCGCCAGCACCTGTAATTGCTTTAGAACGACGACCGTTATCAATTAACGCATCGACAGCTTCCTGTAACATACGTTTTTCGTTTTGCACGATGATTGCAGGAGTTCCAAGTTCAAGTAACTTCTTTAAACGGTTATTACGTGTAATAACACGACGATATAAATCATTTAAGTCAGAAGTGGCGAAACGGCCACCATCCAACTGTAACATTGGACGAAGATCCGGTGGGATAACTGGCAATACAGTTAATACCATCCACTCTGGCTTGTTTTCAGAATTACGGAAAGCTTCTACTGTTTCTAAACGCTTGATTAGCTTCTTGCGCTTATCACCTGTAGACTTTTCAAGCTCTGCCATAATTGCTGTATATTCTGCTTCAACATCACATTGTTCAAGCAACGTCTTAATCGCTTCTGCACCTGTTTGTGCAACGAAGCTACCAGCACCATAAATAGCGTTGTTTTCGCGGTATTCTCTTTCAGAAAGAATCTGCTTGTATTCAAGCTTTGTGTCTCCTGGATCAGTTACGATCCAAGATACGAAGTATACAACCTCTTCTAATGACTTAGGCGCTACGTTTAATAGAAGTGCCATTCGGGAAGGAATTCCACGTAAATACCAAATGTGCGCTACTGGAGCAGCGAGTTCAATATGGCCCATACGTTCGCGACGAACGCTAGCCTTTGTAATTTCAACACCACATCGGTCGCAGACTACGCCTTGGTAACGAATCTTCTTGAACTTTCCGCAAGCGCACTCCCAGTCCTTAGTAGGACCGAAAATGCGTTCGCAGAATAAACCATCACGCTCAGGCTTTTGAGAACGATAGTTGATTGTTTCTGGCTTCTTCACTTCGCCATATGACCAAGCAAGGATTTTTTCTGGTGATGCCAGACCGACTTTAATTGCTGTAAAGTTATTAATATTCATCTAAGCATCCTCCTTATTGATCTTCTTCCCCAAAGTCATCAACCCCAACGGTCGCTGCCTCAGGAATTTCTTCATCTAATTCATCTTTAATTGTTAGATTTTCGTTTGATTCCGCATCATTTACAAGTGTGGATGGGTCAAAATCAAGTGTTGTTTCTTCCTTGAGTTCTTCCTGTTCCATCTGCTTGAGATCCATCTCATTGCCAGCATCATCCATCATACGTACATCAATCGCAAGAGCCTGTAATTCGTGTACTAACACACGGAATGATTCAGGGATACCAGCTTCTGGCATATCCTTACCCTTCACAATTGCTTCGTATGTCTTTGTACGTCCAGCAATATCATCTGACTTCACCGTCAAGATTTCTTGCAATACGTGAGAAGCACCATATGCTTCAAGAGCCCAAACTTCCATCTCACCAAATCTCTGACCACCATTCTGTGCCTTACCACCTAATGGCTGTTGTGTAACGAGTGAGTATGGACCAGTTGCACGTGCATGTAACTTATCATCGACCATGTGTGCAAGCTTAATCATGTACATGACACCAACTGAGATACGATCATCGTATGCTTCACCTGTACGTCCATCGTATAGAACATACTTACCATCTGGTGAAGAGTTAGATTCCTTCATAATGTCACGTAGGTCTGTGTTAGATACACCATCGAATACTGGAGTCGCAAACTTGACACCCAATTGCTTCGCAGCGAATCCAAGATGAACCTCCAATACCTGTCCAATATTCATACGTGATGGTACACCGAATGGGTTCAACATAATGTCGATAGGAGTTCCATCTGACATATATGGCATATCTTCGACTGGATTAATACGGGAGATGACACCCTTGTTACCGTGGCGTCCAGCCATCTTATCACCCTCAGAAATCTTACGCTTCTGAACGATATAAACCTTAACAACTTCATTTACTCCTGGTGGAAGTTCGTGGTCTTCCTTACGCTTGAATACGCGGATACTGTGAACAATACCAGCACCACCATGTGGTACCTTCAAGGAGTTATCACGTACTTCACGTGACTTCTCACCGAAGATAGCCATCAATAGCTTCTCTTCTGGAGTTTGGTCTGTCTGACCCTTAGGAGTTACCTTACCAACAAGGATATCTCCTTCCTTCACTTCTGCACCGACCATGACGATACCACGACCATCAAGGTTGCGGCATGCACTTTCAGCGACGTTAGGAATATCGCGAGTAATCTCTTCTGGACCTAACTTCGTTTCACGGCATTCAATGTCATATTCTTCAATATGTACAGATGTGTAGTAATCCTGCGATTGCATCTTTTCGGACATGATAATCGCATCCTCATAGTTATAACCATGCCATGTCATAAACGCGATAGTCACGTTTTGACCTAAGGCAAGTTCACCATTTTCCATCGCTGGACCATCCGCTAAGATCGTGCCACGTTCAACACGTTCACCATCCCAAACGATAGGTCTTTGATTCAAGCAAGTAGACGCGTTAGAACGACGATACTTCGTTAATTCATATGTCTTCTCATTGCCATTATCTTCTGCCACAACAACCTTTGTTGCATCAACATATGTAACAACACCTGGGCCTGTCGCAACACAAGCAGAACCTGAGTCACGCGCAATCACGTGCTCCATACCTGTACCAACAAATGGACTATGTGGGTTCATCAGCGGTACGGCCTGACGCTGCATGTTGGCACCCATGAGGGCACGAGTACAGTCATCATTTTCCAAGAATGGTACGCACGCAGTCGCTACAGAAACAATCTGGCGTGGAGATACATCGGCATAGTCTACTTGGCTACGGTCAACCATCACCGTTTCACCCTTGATACGAGCGATAATCTTATCGCCTACAAGGCGACCATCCTTGATCTCATTTGCCTGTGCGATTACGTGATCGTTTTCTTCATCTGCTGGCATGTACTTGATTTCATCAGTAACCTTGCCATCCACAACCTTACGGTACGGAGTTTCGATAAAGCCATATTCATTTACCTTCGCATAAGTTGTAAGATAAGAAATCAAACCGATGTTTGGTCCTTCAGGTGTCTCAATCGGACAGATACGTCCATAATGAGAGTTATGAATATCACGCACTTCGAAGCCTGCGCGTTCACGTGTAAGACCACCAGGTCCTAACGCAGAAATACGACGCTTATTGGATAACTCTGCAAGTGGATTTTCCTGATCCATAAACTGAGATAACTGGGAAGAGGAGAAGAATTCCTTAATCGCGGCAGTTAACGGACGGATATTTGTTAACTGTTTAGGTGTTAAGTTGGCTGTGTCTGCGATAGACATTCTTTCCTTAACAACACGTTCCATACGTGATAAACCAATACGGAATTGGTTCTGAATAAGTTCACCAACTGTACGGATACGACGGTTGCCAAGCATATCGATATCATCTTGAGAACCTACACCATCGAACATTGTGAGTTCGTAGTTATATAGAGCATACATATCACTCATTGTGATTGTGTGTCTGTCATTTAATGGGTCAATACCGATCAAGTTCACTGGATGGCCTTCCTGCATTACAGTTACTTCCTGTACGCAAGCACCTACTAACCAAACAATTACATCATCAGAATGGTTTGTAGCCTCAGACACGATTGTTTCTTGATCAGTTGTAGAAAGCTTAGTCACTTCAACATCTGGTAAGTATGTTGGACACATTACTTCTCCATCAGCATTTGTTAAATCTTCGCCATTTAATGTTACACGGCCGATTTCAAACATACGGGAACCGTAATCAAGAACTGCATTGACATTATCGTTTGTAACCTTAACAGGTGAAGCGATAATACCAGCATAAACAGTAACCTGCTTGAATTCCTTAGCGATAGCTTTTACATCTTCTTCTGTTAGAACTGTACCCATTTCTAATGTTGTACGTTCTGTCTTACCATCTAAGTCAACTGCTAAGATACGTCCTACTAAGCTATTCTTCCAAGATGTATCCATCACTGCTGTAGATGGGTGTGAGAATGTATGTGTAAATGGTAACGCACGGCAATTAATACCCTTATCAATTTCTGCACGTAACTCATTTCTTAATTCCTTATCAATAACGACACCCTTCTTCACAAGCGTCTTGCCTTCAGCACTTACTAAATCCTTTTCAAGAGATAGGCCTTCCATACGGTCTAAGATGCTTAACTTCTTATGAACCTTATAACGACCTGCCTTTGTTAAGTCATATCTTCTGTAATCAAAGAACTTAGCGTCCATTAAAGTAACCGCACCATCGATTGTTGCGATTTCATCAGCACGCTGATTTTCATACACTGTTAAGAGTGCTTCGTTCTTAGTCTTTGTCTTATCAGCCGCAAGTGTATTACGCACTTCTTCATAGTTTCCAAAAATAGCTGTATACAATAACATGTAGTCATTCTGGAATTCACGTTCTTCTTCTGGCACGATAACGTCGGAATGTACAGGCAAGTTTAATGCCTTTAAGAACTTTTTCATGTTAGTTGTATCAAATGCATTTTCACCACGTTCAAGGTTCAAGGATAAACCAATTGCCTTGAATAAGATTGAACTTAATACTTTTCTTCTGCGGTCAATTGATACGTTTAAAATACGGCCAAGTGCAGCTTTTTTGTCATCACTCATAAATTCCAGCCATGTTCCACGGCTTGGAATCAACTCACATTTGTATGTATCACGACCTGTGCGCTCTTCTGATTCAATATCAAAGTACGCACCTGGAGAGCGAACAATCTGAGATACAATAATACGCTCAGCGCCATTAATAATGAATGTGCCTGTTGGCGTCATTAAAGGGAAGTCCCCTAAGAAGACCTCTTCATTCTTTGTAATTACTTCACCAGTCTCTGGATCCATAACTTCTAACTCCATCTTACCCTTAAGAGGAGCGCTGTAATTTACTTCTCTGTATTTGCATTCACTGATTGAATACTTTGGTTCCCCAAATTCATAATCCAGGAACTTCAAACGAATGTTACCCGCATAGTTTGAAATTGGATATACATCGTTAAATACTTCTTTAATACCGTCTCTTAAAAACCAATCAAAAGCCGCAGTCTGAATTTCTACTAAATCAGGTAGATCTAGACCACTGCTAACTTTAGAATAATCTCTACGAGTTGCCTTGTTGCCATAATGCACAACGTGGTATGTCTGCTTATTTTCCATTTGTTCGCCATCCTTTCGCCTGCACCGCCAGAAATGTCGAAAAAGGGTAGAATAACCCCATCCCTATTCGACTCTTTTGCAATTTATTATAATAAAACAACTTTTTTATTCCGTCAACTTCCTACTTTGCAAAATATAGTATCCTCGATCCTTGGAAATAACCTCACAATTCCCGAATACTTCCGCAAACTTTTTCTTAGCACTTTCCGCACCCTGTTGTTTACGGATAACCGCATAGATAGAACCGCCCACTTCTAGATGGTTATATGCGTCTTCGAACATTTTATAGATAACTTTCTTTCCGGTTCGAATTGGAGGATTGGTGATAATAAAATGATATTGACCTTTCGTTTCTGCATATCCATCTGAAACAAGCGTAGTACATTCCACTTGGTTCAAACCACAGTTTAATTGTGCCAGTTCTACAGCACGTGGATTAATATCTGCCATTGTGACTTCACTACTAGGAAATAATGATTTTGTAATGATGCCTAGCGTTCCATATCCACAGCCCATATCCAGGATTCTTCCATGAAGCTCTTCTTTACTGATGGCTTTTAGCAAGACATAGCTTCCATAGTCCACACCAGTTTTCGAGAAAACGCCATTATCAGTCGTAAAGATATATAAACGGTCTAAAAACCGGAAAGTGTGTTCCTTCCGGTTCTCGTCCAGACTTCGGTTATCGGTAAAATAATGTGCCATTAACCGTTCCTTTCTAATACCCGAAAAGCCGAACAATTCATTATTCGGCTTTTCATGTGTTTTCTGTTATTTTCTAGATTACTTGAATTCAACAGTTGCACCAGCATCTGTGAGCTTCTTCTTGAGTTCTTCAGCTTCTTCAGCAGCAACGTTTTCCTTGATTGTTGCAGGAGCTCCATCAACGAGCTTCTTAGCATCAACAAGTCCAAGACCTGTGATTTCACGAACAGCCTTAATTACGCCTACCTTAGAGTCGCCAACGGCAGCTAATACAACATTAACTGTTGTAGGAGCAGCTGTAGCAGCTTCTGTTGGGGCAGCGGCTGCTACTGGAGCAGCAGCAGAAACGCCGTACTTCTCTTCAATAGCCTTTACGAGTTCATTTAGTTCAAGAATTGTAGCTTCATCAAGATATGCTAGGATATCTTCCTGTGTTAACTTTGCCATGGATTAATTTCTCCTCTTCTATTTCTTTCTTAGGCAGCTGCCTCAGCAGCTTCTTTTACTTCTTCAGCAACCGGAGCAACTCCGTTAGCCGGCTTTGCTTCAGCAACAGCATTCACAGCACGTGCGAATGAAGATACTGGAGCGTTCAATACAGATAGCAACATGCTGAGCATGCCTTCTCTGTTTGGTAATGCAGAGAGTTCATTTACTGTGTTGAGGTCAACAACCTTACCTTCAACAATACCACCCTTAAGAACTAATGCCTTGTGCTTCTTAGCAAACTTAGCCATTACACGAGCAGCACCAGTTTCATCTCCACCGAATGCCAATGCGTTAGGACCTGTTAAGCAATCCTTAAGATCACCATACCCTGCATCTTCAGCAGCCTTACTAGCTAATGTGTTCTTATAAACCTTAAGTTCAACACCTTCAGCACGTAATGCTCTACGGAGTTCAGTAACCTCAGCAACTGAGAGGCCACGGTACTCGGCAACGATAGTAGATGAAGAGTTAGTGAATTTTTCCTTAATTTCGGAAACGACACCCTGCTTAGACTCTAATACAGTCTGATTCATACTTCACCTTCCTATTCTTTGTTATCGAATACACATTTAGAAAGAAAGCCCTCGCAGACAGCGAGAGCAAAAGTACATTGATATGAACTTTCATCTACCTCGGTAACCTTATTAAGCATACGCCGTTACTGTCTGTGGTATTTGATAACGATGATATGATACCACGCATTTTCAGATTGTCAAGTTCCATCTACATTATTATTTCCATAGTCTTTCTAGCAAACTATCATTAAAGTTTCAACTCTTGCCCGGTAAAGAAATATACACTAAAACCTATGATAATATATACTAAGAATGATATTTTTTGAGTTACCAGATTTTACTTACCAATATAGATTTCAGAAGAAGGACTAACTATGAACCCAAGAGAATACTTAGAAATACTACATATCGCAGAGAGGTTGAAAGATACCCCACGACACTGCACAACGAGTAAGAGACGAATCGAGAGTGTCGCAGAACATAGTTGGAGAATTTCCCTTATGGCCTTTCTTTTGAAGGATGAATTTCCTAATGCAGATATTGATAAAGTAATCAGTATGTGTTTAATTCATGATCTAGGCGAGTGTTTTACTGGTGATATTCCAACGTTTATCAAAACAGATCATGACCGTGATATTGAAAATTCATTATTATTTCAATGGGTAAATACTCTCCCTGAAAACATTTCTACACGAATGACAGAACTATATAGTGAAATGGACAAACAAGAGACCCTAGAGTCTAAAATATACAAAGCCTTAGATAAGTTAGAAGCAGTCATCCAGCATAATGAATCACCGATTGATACATGGTCCGAGAATGAGTATGAACTTAATCAAACCTATGCCTTTAATGTTGTACAATTCTCTTCATGGCTAACTTCGCTTAGAAAAGAGATACTTTCAGATACACTGGCTAAAATCGATTCTGAAATGAAAGAATCTTGATTTTAATTCCTATAGTTTATTTCAGATATTCACAAAAGGGGCTGTAACGCATAACAGCCTAGAAAATAAAATGTCCAACCTCTAAATTAAGAGGAAGGACATTTTATTTTTAGTTATAATTTATGTATGGAAAACACAATAAATTATAATCTAACCCACGTAATAGATTATACCCCATATCAATTGCGTTTACCAATAGATTTATCATTGGTCATTGATAAACTTGATCCAATGTGGTCTTTCCTAGAGATCGTGAATCGTATCAACTTGAGGAGGTTTATCCGATCTCATAAAGGTAACCAAGGGTATGATCCTATCATGATGATGAGGGTGATCTTATTTGCGTATATGAATCATGTCTATAGTCTTAGGTCCATAGAAGAAAAATGTAAGACGGATATCCGCTTATGTATCTTTGCCAAGATGAAAGACCATCTTTCATGGCCTTTCAAAGATTCATATCGAATCAAATCAAAGGCAACGCTTCAGATATATTTACAGAGATCATGTTGGTCATCTGTAAGAAGATGAAGGTAAATACACGTATCTTATACATTGATGGAACTTCCATGGAAGCCAATGCCAATAAGTTTAGCTTCGTATGGAAGAAGACAGCTATAAAGGCAAAAGACAAGACCCTATCCAGAATAGCGGATACGATTGGGCAACTTACAAAACTAACAGACATCTCCTATACAGAAAGCTATGAAGATACACAGGCCGTTGGAGGATACATCGCTTCAATATACCTGTGGTGTTTAAAAAGGGATGTCCAATTCGTATTAGGGAAAGGACACCACAAGACACCGGTACAGAAGGCCTACGAACAACTCAAAAAACTCAACGAAAAGTTAGAGGAATGCCAAGAGCGCATCGATACCTGTGGGAATGATAGAAACAGCTATAGTAAGACAGACCATGATGCGACGTTCATGCATATGAAGTATGACTACTACAACAATACAGGAGTATTCAAGCCTGGCTATAACGTACAACTGGCAGAATCAGATGAATTCATCATGAATGTCATGGTAAGCAATGCCAGAAGCGACACGAAGACCTTCATTCCGTTCATGGACAGCTATGAGAAAAGATATAAAGGATATCCAGGTATCGTCGTAGCAGATGCAGGATATGGAAGCTATGACAACTACATGTACTGTTTAGAAAAAGATATCGAAGGTTATCTCAAATATCAAAACTATCGATACGAAAAGACTGTCAAGTTCAAGAAAGACATCTATCGAAAAGAGAACCTGTTGAGAGAAGAAAACGGGAAATTGATATGCCCACAAGGTAGAGAGTTCATATACAAACAGGATAGTGAAAATACAAAGACTGACTATCCATGCATAACACAGGTGTGGGAATGCAAGACATGTA
>ERZ773042.1762-NODE-1762-length-12427-cov-4.549467_pt1 | contig 12427 bp, 10 predicted proteins | sample MGYA00511664_ERZ773042 | MGnify/ENA primary metagenome ERZ773042 (study PRJEB29015, sample SAMEA2737984) | human oral metagenome | biome: human oral; feature: human-associated habitat; material: dental | place: China | collected 2036 ... | reverse complement strand
GAAAAAATCGAGAGTATAATAAACACTGTTTTGGATAAAAACCGGGAAAAACTCGTAACAAACCGATAATTCCTATAAACACTAAGAAGTAAAACATTATTAATTTCCTCTAGTAATCATTTCTATAATTTTATACAATGATTATATATTATTTTAATTTGTTTGTCAATTGATGTGATATCCAGAATCATAAAACGCTAATTTTTATGAATTGAATCATAACAATAAATTGTTTGGTTGTATATTAAATCTAGATTTGTCACATATGTTTGACAACTCTAGAGTCTTAGTTGCTGAATCAATAGTTATGTTATTGAAAAAAATTGTATTTATTGATATAATTAATTCGTTAAGTTTGTTTTTAAAAATAATATATTTAAGTGAGGGAATGATATGGAAATTAAGAATTTATGTATTAATACTATGAGAACATTAAGTGCTGATGCTATTCAAAAGGCAAAGTCAGGACATCCTGGACTTCCACTTGGAGCATCACCAATGGCATTTACTTTATTTAATGATTGTATGAAGATTTCTCCTAAAAATCCAAATTGGGTTGACAGAGATAGATTTATTTTATCAGCAGGACATGGTTCTATGCTTTTATATTCATTACTTCATTTATTTGATTATGGTGTTAGTATTGAAGATATAAAGAATTTTAGACAAATTGACAGCTTGACTCCGGGACATCCTGAATATGGTCATACTGCTGGAATAGATGCAACAACAGGACCACTTGGACAAGGTGTTTCAATGGCTGTTGGTATGGCATTAGCTGAAAGTCATTTAGCTTCAATTTTCAATACTGACGATTGTAAAATAGTAGATCACTATACTTATTCAATCGTTGGAGACGGCTGTCTTATGGAAGGTATCAGCAATGAAGCATCTTCACTTGCAGGTACATTAAAATTAGGAAAACTTATAGTTTTATACGATAGCAATAATATAACGATTGAAGGAGATACTTCAACTGCTTTTGGCGAAAATGTAAGAGCTAGATATGAAGCTCTAGGTTGGGATACTTATTTTGTTGCAGATGGTAATAATATCAATGAAATTAAAGAAGCAATAGAAAGAGCAAAATTAACTGATAAACCTTCATTAATAGAAATAAAGACAAAAATCGGATACGGCTCAACTAAACAGGGAAGTGCTTCAGCACATGGAGAACCATTGGGAGAAGATAATATTCCAACATTTAAGAAAAATATTGGTTGGGAATATGAAGAAAGTTTTTACGTTCCTGAAGAAGTTAAAAAATATATGAAAGAAGTAGTTGAAAAAAAGAATACTTTTGTTGATGATTGGGAAAAACTACTTGGAGAATATAAAGTTAAATATCCTGAAAAGTATGATTTATTCCAAAAATTTATAAAAGCTGAAATTGATGAAGAAATCTTAAATGATTCATCAATTACTGAATTTGATAAAGATATGGCTTCAAGAGAATCAAGCGGAATTGTGCTTAATAGATTTTCTAAATTATTACCAAATCTTTTTGGAGGATCAGCAGATTTAGGACCATCAAACAAATCAACAATGAAAGAATTTGACTACTATTCACCTGAAAATAGAACTGGAAAAAACATTCACTTTGGAGTAAGAGAACATGCAATGGCTGCAATCTGTAATGGGATTTCATTACATGGAGGACTTTTACCATATTGTGCAACATTCTTTGTTTTCAGTGACTATTTAAAACCTGCTGTAAGACTTTCTGCACTTATGAATCAAGGTGTTATTTATGTTTTAACTCATGATAGTATTGGAGTTGGAGAAGACGGACCTACACATGAACCAATTGAACATTTGGCAATGTTTAGATCTACACCAAATGTTTCTATGTATAGACCTTGTGATGCAAAAGAAACTGCTTATGCTTGGATATCTGCATTAAAGAATAGAAAAACTCCAAGCTGTTTAGCACTTACAAGACAAAAATTGACTAATTTAGAAGAAACTTCATCAGAAGCTCTAAAAGGTGGATATGTCCTAAAAGACTTTGGAAAAGATTTTGAAATGATTATAATTGCATCAGGTTCAGAAGTTAGCTTAGCTTACAAAGTTTGTGAAAAACTTTTAGAAGAAAATATTTGCACAAGACTTGTATCAATGCCATGTATGGAAGAATTTGAAAAACAAAGTAAAGAATATAAAGAAAGTGTATTGCCTAATAATATCAGAAAGAGAGTTAGCATCGAAGCACTATCAACATTCGGCTGGGGTAAATATATCGGATTAGATGGAATTTCAATAGGTCTTGATACATTTGGTGCATCAGCACCTGCAAATCTATTATTTGAAAAATTTGGATTTACAGTTGATGCAGTTTATGACAAAATAAAAAAAGAATTATTCTAATTAATAAAAAAATGTAAAAAATGGCGAAGAAAAACTTCGCTATTTTTTTGTGAAAATATTTTCATTAAATTGTTGAATATATGTATGTAATTTGATATAATAATGTTGTATTATAAAATAATAACGTGTTTATTGGGAGGTTATTATGAAAGACATCTACTATTATGGAATGGTTGCTTTTGTTTTAGTGATAAATTCATATTATGGAATTATGTTCTATAGAATGAGGAATAAAGAGTATGTTTCTGAAGTTTATAATATTTTAATGAGAAATCCAAAAATAAAATATGCTGAAAAGATATTAAAATTTTATGGATTATTTCATTTTGTTATTGCAGCTTTAGGATTAATGCTCTTTTTTATTAAGAATTTGTATATTATCTTGGGATTTCTTTTTGTTATTATGATATTGGATAGCTTATTTTTTGTTATAATATCGAAAAAATCTGAAAAATTAAATCATATACTAAATTTAGTTTTAGTATTAATATTTATATTTTTACATTTAAAATTTGCTAATGATGTAGAAATAACTCAAAAAATTTATAATATTTCATACACAATTGTAATTGAAAATGGTGATAGTAATTTTAAAGAGCTAAAAGAAAAATCTCATCTCGAAGAAATATTAAAGAGTGAAATAAAAAATATCTCTAAAATGAAAGACAAAAAAATTGAATTATATGACCAAAAAGGAAAGCTATTAATAGAATCCGACCTATACGAAGCAGAAGTAAAAATTTCAGCTACAAATGAATATGAAAAGCAGGAAAATATAATAAAGTATAAAGGAAGATATTATAAAATCTATGAACCTAAGAAATTTGATGCTGAATAATTTTTATAGCAGAAAAATAGTTATAAACTAGTTACTGATATTACTAAAACATTTAAATATGGTATAATAGATTTAAGTTTTTTAATTGTTTGATATTTATAAATATAATTTAAAATGAGGTGATTATAATAGAAAGCTACAAGGCTATTTGGGCTAAGAAAAGTGATAAAGAAGAGGTTTTTAAGTGGTTACCTTTATATATACATTCATTAGATACTATGAATGTTATGGGATTGTTATGGGAACATTGGCTTTGTAAAGGACAAAGAGATTATATAACCAATTCTATGGGTTATGATGATGTTGATAAAGCAAAGAATGTTGCAATGTTTTTAGGATATATACATGATATTGGGAAGGCTATTCCTGCTTTTCAAACACAAAAGCGAGGAAATGATTATTCTGATTTAGACTCAATTCTTCTGGAAAAATTAGAAAGCGTGGGTTTTGATAACATAAGTAAAATAAGTTTATCTAGTCCAAAATTAAGCCATCATACCATTTCTGGAGAATATATATTAAGTATTAATAATGTTAAAAGCGATATTGCTTCCATAGTTGGGGCACATCATGGAAAGTCTGTTAAAAGTTTTTCGGATATAAAAAATCAAAAATTTTATTTATCTAATTATTATCAAACAGAAAACAGTTCAGATAAAGTATATAAAAGATGGGAAAAATTGCAAAATTATTTTTTAAAAGAGGCTTTAAATCGATGTGATTTTAGTAGTGTTGATGAACTACCAGAAATACCTAAAAATACACAAATTTTACTTTTAGGTCTTTTAATAATGGCAGACTGGATATCAAGTAATGAATTATATTTTCCACTTATAGACATATCTGAATCGGATGTAGATAATTATGATAGTCGTTTAGAAACCGGATGGATAAAATGGTATAAAAGTGAACCTTGGAGCTCAAATATTTCATTAAATCCCACTGAGTTTTATGAAAAACGATTTGGATTTTTTCCGAGATCTTTTCAAGAAAAAATATATAATGAAATTAATAAATTGCAAAATCCGGGATTAATTATAATAGAGGCTCCAATGGGGTTAGGCAAAACTGAAGCAGCACTTGCAACAGTAGAGCAACTGGCTAAAAAAAGTGGGAGAAGTGGACTTCTTTTTGGATTGCCAACTCAGGCTACATCAAATGGTATTTTTCCAAGAGTAAATGATTGGCTTCAAAATATTACTACAGATGATAATGATAAGTTATCTATAAGATTGCAACATGGAAAGTCTGCTTTTAATGAAAAGTATAAGAACCTTCCTACTAGTGAAAATATTAATGTAGATGATAATAAGGGATGTGTTTTTACAAATCAGTGGTTTTCTGGTAGAAAAACATCAATATTAGATGATTTTGTTGTAGCTACAGTCGATCAGATTTTGATGATAGCTCTAAAACAGAAACATTTGGCACTTAGACATCTCGGAGTATCAAAAAAAATAGTGGTAATTGATGAAGTACATGCTTATGATACATACATGAGTCAATATTTGTATAAAGCTATTGAATATCTGGGAGCATACCATATTCCTGTAATATTATTATCTGCTACATTGCCAAGTAAGACAAGGCAAAAACTAGTCAGTTATTATTTAAAAGGAAAAGGTGTTAAAAAAACAGATATAAAAGAAGATATTGAAAAAATAAATAGTGAAAGCTATCCACTACTTACTATGACTGACAATACGGAAATAATTCAGTTTAATAATTTTGATACGGAAAAAGGTAAGCAAGTTTTAATAAAAAATTTACCTGATTTAAAATTGTATAATGTAATAAAAGAATTATACGAAAAAAACGGAATTATAGGAATAATTGTGAATACAGTAAGAAGAGCACAGGAGATAGCTAAAGAATGTAGCGATATTTTTGGTGATGAAGCAGTTTATCTTCTTCATTCAAATTTTATAGATTCTCAAAGAACAGAAAAAGAAAAAGAATTGATGCAACTTATATCAAAAGGAGGAAACAGACCAAAACGTAAAATAATAATTGGAACACAGGTTTTAGAACAGTCGCTTGATATAGATTTTGATGTTCTAATAACAGATTTGTGCCCAATGGATTTGTTGATACAAAGAATAGGTAGATTACAAAGACATAAACTTCAATTGGGAGAAAGGTCCGATTATTTTAATAAACCTATTGTATATGTGCTTGGATTGAGTGATGATTTTGATTTTGAAAAAGGGTCAAAATCTATATATGGTACATATATATTAGCAAGAACTCAGTACTTTTTACAGAAAAGTATAAATATACCTAATGATATTTCTAAATTGGTTCAAGCTGTTTATAATGAAGAAGATGTACAATTAGTTGGAGAAAATAAAACGATATATGAAAACGCAAAAAATGAATATAAGTCAATACTAGAAAACAAAAAAAATAAAGCAAGAACATTTTTATTAGAATCACCTAAATTAAAGTTAAATACAACCGAAAATAATTTAATTGGGTGGACTAATTTATCTGTAAATGACAGCGAAGAAACAGCATACGCACAGGTTAGAGATATAGATGAAACTTTAGAGGTAATAGCTTTAACAGAAAATGATATAAGCAGCAAATCATCAATAGATTTAGCAAAACAAACTATTAGGTTAAATCGTAACATGTTGGGATATTGTAATTTTGATAAAGTTATAAATAATTTAGAGATATATACTCGAAAAAAATTACCTTATTGGGAGGATGATATATGGTTAAAAGGGAAATTAGGAATAATATTTGATGATAGTAAAACTTTTAAATTAGATAATCTATTTTTGGAATATGACCAAAAATATGGGTTAATAAAACATAAGGAGGGAGACGATGAGCAGTTTTAATTTACTGGATGAAAAGTGGTTAAAAGTGGTTACAAAAAATACTAACGAAGTTATTGATGTTAGCCTAATAGAATTGTTTGAAAATGCTCAAGAGTTTAAAATTCTTGCAGGAGAAATGAAAACTCAAGACTTTTCTGTATTAAGATTATTACTTGCAGTTTTACATACAGTATATTCGAGATTTAATGTGGACGGAAAAGTTTATGACTATTTAGAAGTTGATGAAATGTATAGACAAAAAGACGATGTTTCAGAAGATGACTTGGAAGATTACAAAGAAGAACTTATGGAAACTTGGAAAAACTTATGGGAAAAAGGGAAATTTAGTAAGATAATTTTAGACTATTTAGAAAAATGGAGAGAACATTTTAATATATTTGATGAACATTATCCATTTTATCAGGTGACAAAAGAAGAAATATATTCCAATATTGATGAAGGAAAAACACCTAGTAGTACGTCTATCAAAAATATTAATCGATTAATATCGGAAAGCAATAATAAAATAGCTTTATTTTCTCCAAAGTCGAATAAAGATAATAATAAAAATGAAGTTACAAATGAAGAATTTGCCAGATGGTTAATAATGTTTCAGGGATATACTGGGCAAGCTGATAAAACAAAATTGAAAATAGGTGATTATGACCCTTCTAAAGGCTGGGTTTATGATATTGGTGGGATTTTTTTTGAAGGAAATAATTTATTTGAAACCTTATTATTAAATCTCGCTCTAGTACATCCGAGTCAAGATTATTTCACATTAAGTAAAGAGAAACCTTGTTGGGAGTTATCAGGAGAGGAAAATATACAAGCTAGCTTTAATGATATATCTAATTTATCAGGTTTATATACGAATTGGAGTAGGGCGATATATCTGGATAAATCTTTATTAAATGATAAAAAATATGATTTATATATAGTAAAGATGCCTAATATAGAACATACAAATAATTTTCTAGAATTAATGACAATATGGCGTTACAATAAAACAGGACCTAATAAGGAAAAGTATACTCCTAAAAAGCATACTTTTGGACAGTCTTTATGGAGATCTTTTGGTATGATTTCTATTCATCACGATGAAAAAATTCCTGATGTAGGTGTTGTTACTTGGTATGAAAAAATTTATGATTTTGTAGAAAGTAAAAAAATTACATTGAAGTCAGTTAGTATGCAAGATGATGGTAATGCAACATCTTGGGTTCCTACAAATGAAATTGTTGATGAATTAAAAATAGATAATATGTTATTATTTGATGATGAAGATGATGGTTGGACAATTAGAATAAATGATATAGTAGAAGAAACAAAACATATTATAGAGACAAATTATAAGTTTTTTCTAAAAGATATTAAAGAAATCAGAAATTATTCTAATGATGGATTTATAACAAATAAGATAGAAATACTATATTCAACAATAGACAATCCATTTAAAAATTGGCTTTTTAATATTGATAAAATGTCTAAAAAAGATGATAAAATTTTTGAATGGAGAAAAACATTTAAAAATATTATAATTCAATCAGCACAAGATATATTAAATCAAAGTAATCCAAGAGATTTAAAAGGTATAAAAAAGGATGATAAAATAAAAAATGTACCTATGATTTATAATACTTTTGAAGCAAATATAAATAAAATTTTAGGATAGGAGGGATAAAATTGAATGTGCAAAAGAAATCAGATGTATATTTAGTTGCAGGAGAAATAATATCTAGAATAGAACATATGGGAAACGAAAGTTCTAGAAAAGCGATTCTTGCCAATATTAGAAAATCTATTGGGAAAGAACTTATTGAGATGACAGATATATGGAAAATTCTGTTTGAAAATTTACCTGAAGATTTTTTAGGAACTGGTGGAAAAGCAACTTTTGAAGAGAACGCGATTATAAGTACATTGCAAATTTATGCTATTAGTATGCAAGGAAGTAAATCATCAGATGACACTGAAGAAAAGTTGGGTAATATGGGGCAGTCTTTATCCATACTTAGAACTATTGGAGACTGTGAACCTATAGATCAGAGATTTAACACAATGGTTACTTCGAGTAGTTATGAAGAGTTTACATATCATTTGAGATCTTTGATAAAAATTTTAAAATCAAAAAGTATAGTAAAAATAGATTATTCAAAATTAGCAAAAGATTTATTTTTATATCAAGTAGGATTTGAAAAAGAAATAAAACTACAATGGGCAAGAAGTTTTTATAAAAAAATAAATGTAAAAAAACAGGAGGAAGAATAAAATGAGTAATAAAAATTTATTTTTAGATGTTCACGCTTTACAAACAGTACCACCATCAAATATAAATAGAGATGATACAGGTAGTCCTAAGACAGCACAATATGGTGGAGTAACAAGAACTAGAGTAAGTTCTCAATCTTGGAAAATGGCTATAAGAAAATATTTTTTAGAAAATGGAGATAATGCAAATGTTGGTGTTAGAAGTAAAAATATTCCAGAATATATAGCTAAAGAGATAAGAAAAATAGATGAAAATATTTCTGAAGAAGATAGTATTGATATGGCTTGTAAAATTCTTGAATCAGGTGGTATAAAACTTTCAGACAAAAAAATGAAAGCATTATTCTTTTTAGGACAAAAACAAGCTGAAAATTTAGCTAAAATAGCAATAGAAGGTTCGAAAGATAAAAAAGAAATACAAACTATACTAAATAAATTTCCTGCTATTGATATGGCATTGTTTGGAAGAATGGTTGCAGATGATCCTTCTTTAAATGAAGATGCTTCTTGTCAAGTTGCACATGCAATATCTACTCATGCTATTCAAAATGAATTTGATTTCTTTACAGCAGTTGATGATTTAGCTCCGGAAAATAATGCGGGAGCTGGTATGCTTGGAACTGTAGAATATAATTCTGCTACTCTTTATAGATATGCTAATGTTGCAATTCATGAATTATTTAGGCAGTTAGATGGTCAAAAAGAAGAAGTTATTAATGCTTTAAAATTATTTATAGAAGCATATGTTAAATCAATGCCTACAGGTAAAATAAATACATTTGCAAATCAAACTTTACCACAGGTATTTATGATTAATTTAAGAGAAGATAGACCTGTAAGTTTAGTATCAGCTTTTGAGAATCCGGTAAAACAAAAAGATGGATATTTAAAACAATCAGCTGAACGAATGTTTGATGAATTAAAAAATGTTGAAAAATTTGTAGAAAAACCTATTTTTAGTCTTCTTATTTGTGTAAATGATATTGAAGCTATAGATAATGTAGAAATAAAAGGCAGTTTAAATGAGTTACTAGAAGATTTTGGAGAACGTTTAAAAGAAGAAATTGAAGAAAGTTAAGGCACTATATGAAAACAATATTATTAAAATTATCAGGACCTTTACAGGCATGGGGTGTAGAATCTCATTTTGAAACAAGACAAACAGATAATTATCCATCAAAAAGTGCTATAATTGGGTTAATAGCTGGAGCTATTGGATATCGTAGAGAAGAAGAAATATTAGAGTTAAATAAACTAGATTTTGCAGTTAGAATTGACCAAAAAGGGGTTATTTTAAAAGATTTTCAAACTGCAAAAATGTATACTGAAAAAGGAGATCTTAAGAGAACTTATGTAACGAATCGTTATTATCTTCAGGATGCTATGTTTATTGTTGCAATTTCAAGTGAAGATGAAGATTTAATGAAAAATATTTATGAGGCTCTTAAATATCCATATTTTCAACCTTTTTTGGGGAAACGTTCATTACCTTTAAATGCAGATTTTTTATTTGATACTACAGATTTAAATGCAGTTGAGAGTTTGAAAAATTTATCTTGGCAAGCAAAAAAATGGTATCAAAAAAAATACGGAAAACTAAACAATCAATATTATGCAGAAATTTATGCAGATGCAAAACTGTTACCTAAAAAAGCATATCACTATAGGAGAGATAATGTGTTGTCTTTTTCACAAAAAAATAGAAAACATATTTTTAGAGCAGAGGCTATGGAAGTAATAACTTTTAACATTGATAAAACAAAAAGTGATAGAATTTATGACCAAGCAGTAGATGAACATGATATTTTTGGAAGATTGGAGGATTAATATGTATCTATCTAGAGTACAAATTGATTTTTTTAATAGAAGAAAAACAAAAGATTTATCACATTTGGGAGCTTATCACAATTGGGTAGAAAGTGCTTTTAGAAAATTTGAAAGAGACAATGAACGAACAAGGAAGCTTTGGAGAATAGATACTCTTTGTGGGAAAAAGTATTTATTAATTTTAAGTAATGAAAAACCTGATATACAGGCTCTAGAAAAATATGGGATAGAAAATTCTGCTCAAACAAAATCATATGATAAATTGATAAATTCAATAGAAGATGGGAAAAAGTATAGATTTAGAGCAACTTTAAATCCTGTTCATTCAATAAAGACGGAAAAAAGTAATAGAGGTCGCATTGTTCCTCATATAACTGTAGAACAACAAATGAAATTTTTATTAGAAAGAGCTGAAAAAAATGGATTTTTATTAGATGATAAAGATTTTATTATTGTAGAAAGAGATTTTAAACTATTAAAAAAAAGTAATCAAAGAGATATTAGGATTAGTGTTGTTAGTTATGAGGGATTATTAACTGTTACAAATAAAGATTTATTTATAAATTCACTTATATTAGGAATAGGTAGAGAAAAGGCTTATGGGTGTGGAATGATTACTGTAATCGAGGTGTAATATGAGTAATAGTTATGGTGCCAAGAAGACTGAAATAAATGAACTACCTCGTATAGGTGATAGAGTTAGCTTTCTTTATATTGAACATGCTAAAGTAAGCAGACAAGATAGTGCAATAACCATAAAAGATGTTAAAGGTACAATAAAAATACCTGCTGCTATGATAGGAGTTATATTACTTGGACCGGGAACCGATATAACGCATAGGGCAATGGAACTTATAGGAGATATTGGAACAAGTGTTATTTGGGTAGGAGAACATGGAGTTAGACAATATGCTCATGGAAGAGCACTTTCGCATTCAAGTAAATTTTTAGAAAGACAAGCATTTTTAGTTAGTAACACCAGAACTAGACTTTCAGTTGCAAGGAAGATGTATTCAATGCGTTTTTTAAATGAGGATGTAAGTAAATGTACAATGCAACAACTAAGGGGGAGGGAAGGTGCTAGAATTAGGAGTGTTTATAAAAAATTTTCTAAAAAATATGAAGTTGAATGGAATGGAAGGGAATATGATATAGATGATTTTAGCAGTGGAAGTGTAGTAAATCAGGCTTTATCTGCTGCCAATGTATCTCTTTACGGATTAGTATATAGTGTGATTGTAGCATTAGGAGTATCAGCAGGACTTGGATTTATTCATACCGGTCATGATTTGTCTTTTGTATATGATATAGCTGACTTATATAAGGCAGAATTGACTATCCCAATATCTTTTGAAATAGCATCAAAACATAATAAGGAAGATGATATAGGTTCAATAACCAGATTGAGAATGCGAGATGAATTCTCTAATGGGAAAATAATAAAATCTATTGTTAGAGATATTGAGTACTTATTAGGATTTAAAGAAGAAGGTATACAAACAGATGTAGAAATATTAAACTTATGGGATGACAAAGAAGCGCTAGTAAAACATGGGTTAAATTATAGTGAAAGAGATGATGATTGATGCCGTTAACAGTTATTACATTAAAGAATGTTCCCCCGTCATTGAGAGGGGATTTAACAAAATGGATGCAAGAAATAGCAACAGGCGTTTATATAGGAAATTTCAATTCTAAAATAAGAGATAATCTTTGGAAAAGAGTTAAAGAGACTTCCGGTTGTGGAGAGGTAACTTTAAGTTTTTATTGTCAAAATGAGATTGGATATGAGTTTGAAACTATAAATGCTAAAAGGGAAGTAATATCTTATGATGGGATTCCTCTTATAATGATACCAGATAAGTTAACTGAAACTATAATTGGATTAGATGAACAAACTGGATATAGTGAAGCATCAAAGTTTAGAAAGGCTAGAGTTTTTTCTTCAATTAAGCCGGATAAGGATAAAAACATTAAAAGCCTTAACTACACAGTAATAGATATAGAAACTGATGGACTTGATGTAAATACTAATTCGATAATTGAAATAGGCGCAGTAAAAATATGTAATGATTGTATTACAACTTTTCAGAGATTAATATTCTATGAAAAACAGCTTCCTAAAGAAATTATGGATTTAACAGGACTTGATAGTGAAATTTTAAAAAATAATGGAATAAATTTAACTCACGCTTTACAGGAATTTATTGAATTTATTGGTAGAGACATAATTGTAGGTTATAATATAGAATTTGATATTTCTTTTTTAAATAAATTTATAAAAGATTTAACAGGA
>ERZ773042.1761-NODE-1761-length-12428-cov-3.578275_pt1 | contig 12428 bp, 6 predicted proteins | sample MGYA00511664_ERZ773042 | MGnify/ENA primary metagenome ERZ773042 (study PRJEB29015, sample SAMEA2737984) | human oral metagenome | biome: human oral; feature: human-associated habitat; material: dental | place: China | collected 2036 ... | reverse complement strand
TCGTGCTCAAAAACAAGCTATCCAAAGAGCTATGAGAGCAGGAGCTAAAGGAATCTCTCCGGGGGCAGAGCCAGCTTTATCGGGAATTGGCCAGAAAAGAGATCGCCAACATGACGATCACGGAGGCATCGGCCATCATGACGTTCCGGCGCCAGGAAAAGGAGAGCGCTGCGCGCGTGGAGCGGCTGGTCAAGGCGGAGAACTGGGCGGGGGCAGAAAAGACATATACAAGATTAAAGACCACTCCATCAACACGCTGTCCGGCGGTCAGCAGCGGCAGGCGGCGATTGCCCGGGCATCGGTAAATTGACTTTACGGTAGTCATTCACTATAATATAAAGCTAGCGCAATTATATGAAGTTCATAGCGGCGACAGGCCGCTTGGGTGGGGGTAGATGAGTTTGAAATATATGACGGGCAATGAACTGCGGGAGGCCTATTTACAGTTTTTCGCCGAAAAAAAAGGCCATTTGCGGTTACCGAGCTTTTCGCTGATTCCCGAAGATGACCCGACATTGCTTTTAATCGGCGCGGGTATGGCGCCGCTTAAGCCGTTTTTTACCGGCAAAATGAAGCCGCCGCGCCCCCGGGTGACGACGAGCCAGCGCTGCGTCCGCACTGGCGATATTGAGAATGTGGGGCGCACGGCGCGCCATCAGACATATTTTGAAATGCTGGGGAATTTTTCCTTTGGCGATTATTTCAAAGAGGAAGCGATTCCCTGGGCGTGGGAGTTTCTGACGGAAGTTGTGGAGCTGCCGAAAGATAAGCTGTGGGTTACGATTTATCCGAAGGACGAGGAAGCGGCGGCCATCTGGCTTCGTCAGCCGGGCTTTATTTCGGATCACATCGTGAAACTGGAAGATAATTTCTGGGAGATCGGGCCTGGTCCTTGCGGGCCAGATTCGGAGATATATATCGATCTCGGCGAGGAGCGCGGCTGCGGGAAGCCGACCTGCGCCGTGGGCTGCGACTGCGACCGTTATCTGGAAATATGGAACCTCGTTTTTACGCAGTTCGACCGCACCGAGGACGGCGAGTATAAACCGCTGGCGCACAAGAATATTGATACGGGGTGCGGGCTGGAGCGCTTGGCCTCGGTCGTGCAGGGGAAAAAGACAAATTTCGAGACGGATCTGCTTTTCCCCATTATCGAATATGCGTCAAAACTTTCGGGTATCGCCTACGGTGACGATCCGGAAAAAGACGTTTCTCTTAAGGTTATCGCTGATCATGCCCGGAGCATGGCGATCATGATTATGGATGGCATTTTGCCGTCCAACGAAGGGCGAGGTTATATCCTGCGCCGTATTTTGCGCCGAGCGGTGCGCCACGGGCGGCTCCTGGGTCTTACCGATAATTTCTTAACAGGCGCCGTCGACGCGGTTGTGAGAATATATCAGGACGCGGTGGATTTTTCGGAGCTGGTGGCGAAGCAGGACTATATCAAAAAGGTTATTTCTTTGGAAGAAGAGCGCTTTCACGCAACCTTGGCGCAGGGCTGCGATATGCTCAACGAACATATCGCAGCGCTCAAGGCGGCAGGAAAAACGATGCTTGGCGGCGAGGACGCTTTTAAGCTGTACGATACTTACGGATTCCCTTGGGAGTTGACGGACGAGATTCTCCATGAAAATGGTTTGGCTCTTGATCAGCCGGGCTTTGAGGCGGCCATGCAGACACAGCGGGACCGTGCCCGGGCGGCGCGGCAGGCGAATCAGCGTGTTGCCGTGCCGGATCTGCGCGATCTTGATATCAGCGCCTTGCGGCAGGACTTTGCGGCGACAGAAGCGAAGGTCGTCGCGATCTGGAAGGACGGGAAGCTGGTCGAGGAGCTTAACGACGGCGAAGAAGCGGGCGTTATTTTGGACGTCACGCCGTTCTATGCGGAAGGCGGCGGTCAGGTCGGTGATACCGGCCTTTTTATCGGCGAGATGGGGCGCGTTCGAGTAACGAACGCAAAAAAATTGCCGGACGGCACGATTTATCATATTGCCTATGTGGAGGAAGGGCTGCTTAGGGTTGGCGATGCGGTAAAAATCGAGATTGACGCCGATAAGAAGCTGGCGTCGGCGCGCAACCATACGGCCACTCACCTCTTACAGGCGGCCTTGAAGCGGGTCGTTGGCGATCAGGTTAATCAGGCCGGGTCGCTGGTTACGCCAGAGCGCCTGCGTTTTGACTTCTCGAATTTTGAGCCGGTTTCACCGCAGCAGCTGGCGGATGTCGAGGAATTGGTCAATAAGGTTATCCTGCGCGGGCAGGATGTTGATATTCGTCAAATGAAGCAGGAAGAAGCCCGAAAGCTCGGGGCAATGGCGCTCTTTGGCGAGAAATACGGCGACATTGTCCGCGTAGTCACGGTGCCGGGTTTCAGCATGGAATTTTGCGGCGGATCGCACGTCGCTAACGTTGCTCAGATCGGTATGTTCAAGATTGTCAGCGAGACGGGAGTCGCCGCTGGAGTTCGCCGCATCGAGGCGATCACGGGCGGCGCGGCGCTGGCTTATGCGAATAAGCGTTTTCAGACACTCGACGAAGCGGCGGCGCTGCTTAAATGCCAGGCGGAGGATGTGCCGCCGCACCTTACGGCGCTCCTTGACGAAGCGAAGGAAATGCACCGGAAGCTGGATACCGTTCGTAAAATGCAGGAGAAGGCGGACGCGCAAAAACTCCTCATGGCAGTGCAGACGTATGGCGACGTCCAAGTGGTCATCGGTAAAGCGAATGTGGAGAGTATGGACGAGCTGCGCGAGATGGCGGATATGACCTGCGCCAAGCTGGAAAACGGCGTGGTTATTCTGGGCGCGGTCATGGACGGCAAGGTCAATTTCGTCGTCAAGGCGGATAAAAGCGCGGTCGAGCGCGGTATTCACGCCGGAAAGATCATCAAGGAGATGGCTCCCATCGTCGGTGGGGGCGGCGGCGGTCGCCCGGAAATGGCGCAGGCCGGTGGACGTCTGCCGGAAAATATTCCGCAGGCGATCGAAAAGGCGCGGGAACTCGTTCAAAAGCAACTGAAGTGACTGGCTTGCCGGGAAAAGACGCGCCGTTCGGGAGAACGCGCGTCTTTTGCATATTTAATTGTTTTATAATGAGGTGAGTTTTTGGAAACAGATATCAGCAAAAAGGCGGGCTTCTTTTTGAAATACGGGTTTGTCAGCTTGCTGGCGCTCGCCTTTTTAGGCGCGGGCGCAGTCTGGTACTACCAGCGCACTCACGCAGTGCTGACGGTTACGGAAGCACAAATCGCGGGCCGAGCCGTAGGGGTTCGGACGCTGGCCTCAGGCACGGTCACCGAGCTTTTGGCGGAAGACGGCGAGGCGGTCAAAGCGGGACAGGTTATCGCCCGCATCCGCGTGCGAGTATCTCCAGAACAGATTACTCAGCTGGAACAGAATCTGGCGCTCACCGAACGTAATCTCAATGAATTGCGCGCGGGCGTTACCGTTTCTCAGCCGGTTTACAGCGGCGGAGCCTCTACGGCGGCCGTCGAGCAGGCTGCCGAACGGCTGGCGAAGTTGGAAAATCTTTACGCGATAGGCGCCGTGAGCGCGAGGGAACGCAACGAGGCGGCGGCAGATTACGAGGCGGCAAAAGCCGCCGCACAGGGCAGTGTGTCTTATGAACGTGTTACGCAGGCGGCCAGCCCGCAGGCTGTTTCCGAAGCGGAGCGGCAGGTTCGGCAGGCTGAGGCGGCGCTTTTGACGGCGCGGCAGGAAGCCGCGGCGACTGAAGTGACGGCCCCTGTCAGCGGCACAGTCTACCGGACGGAAGTTGCGCCGGAAAGCGAGGTCAAAGCGGGGCAGACCATCGTCTATATCGGCGACGATGCTAATATTTGGCTGGAAGCGTATATCGCGCCGGAGCGCCGCAGCGAGCTGCGACTGGGACAGTACGTTTCTTTTCGTGTAGAAGGGCGCGAGCTTTCCGGCAGTATTGTCGACATTGAGGAGCCGACGGAAAAAGAGGAATCTTCCGTTGCAATTCATACCGAGGGTAGTCGGCCGGACGATCCTCACGCTGGAAAGCTTATCGTTCGCATTTCTCTGCCAACGGAACGTGATTTTATTCTCCATCCCGGCGCTCGAGCTGCCGTTAAAATATCGCTCCGTTAAAAAACACTGCCTGGCGATAGACTGCCGGGCAGTGTTTTTGTGTTCTACTTCATTTAATTGTAGAGGTTACACAAATTGAGAATATTATAATCCTTCTTCGCTGAGCACGTCGTCTAACCGATTGAGCAGATGATCGACGTCAGCGGCGGTGATAATAAGGGGCGGCTGAAAAGCCATGACGTTTCGAGCGATGCCGTTTTTGCCAACGAGAATGCCGCAGTCTTTTAGCTTTTCAAGGACAATATCCAGCTCGGCTGCGGCCGGGGTCTTATCGTGATGGACAAACTCCGCGCCGCGCATGAGACCGTGGCCGCGAATGTCGCCGATAACAGGGTGGCGCTGTTTTAGCTCCTTTAGTCCGGCAGTCAGCTGCTCGCCGCGCACGGTTGCGTTTTCTAAAAGGCGGTGCTGCTCAATATAATCGAGGACGGCTAGACCGGCGGCGCTGGAAACAGGATTGCCGCCTAGAGTGGAAGCGCCCGGCTGAGTGTAGCGGTCGGCGATCTCTGATGTTGCGATGAAGGCGCTGATGGGAACGCCGTTTCCCAGCGCCTTCGCCATTGTCATGATGTCCGGCGCGACGCCGTAATGTTCGATAGCGAACATTTTTCCGGTGCGGGCAAAGCCGCTCTGTACCTCGTCGATGATGAGGAGCGTGTGATGGGCGTCAAGGATTTCTTTTAACCGGGTGAAGTAGCCTGGCGGCGGCGTTATAATTCCGGCGTTCCCCTGGATCGCTTCGGCGATCAGCGCCGCTGGATGCCCCGAGGTGGCGGTTTTCATCAGATCGTCTACGACGTTGGCGCAGGCCAGATCGCATTCCGGATAGTGCTTATCGAAGGGACAGCGGTAGCAGTAAGGATGGGGAGCGAAATGAATACCGCCGATGGGATTGGGGTCGGTGCGCCACATGCCGATTCCCGTGACGCTCATGCCGAGCTTTGTTCGGCCATGCAGGCCGCCGCGAAGGGCGATAAATTCGCTGCTTCGAGTGTAGATCGTCGCGAGCAGCATAGAGCCTTCGTTGGCCTCGCTGCCCGTCGAGCAGAAAAAAGATTTTTGCAGATTTCCGGGGGTGACGGCGGCAAGTCGCTCGGCGAGATTGACGAAGTTTTCCGTCAGATAGATATTGCAGACATGTTGAAGCGTTTCCATCTGGGCGCAAAGCCGCCGGATAATTTCCGGATTACAGTGGCCGCAGTTCATGACGGAGACCCCGGCGAAGAAATCGAGATATTTTTTCCCCGCGGTGTCGAAAAGATACTGCATGGAGCCGCGGACAAACTGAGGCGGCTTTTGGTAGAAATGGCCGAGGCAGGGCATGATATAGTTTTTCTTCTTTTCGAGGATCGCTTCGGGACCGATATATTCTGGCATGACCATACCTGCTTTCTGGTAATGATGAGATTTTACTGGGAGAGACGAAAGCGGTAGACGCCGCTGGAAAAGGCGCGGGGGCTGTCTTTTTCGAGTATGGCGAGCGCTTCGAAATCAAGTGCAGACGCATTGCCGGTCAGAGCGTTCAGCGCCTCTCGATAGAGGCGGGTGAGACGGCCCGTAAGCTCCGGCACGTAGTCCTGCGCTTCGATGCGGTAGGAAGCAAAGCCGTTTAGCATAGGAAGATACGGATAAAGACAGAGGTCTTTGGTAAAGAGAATGTGAATCCGTCCATACTGGTCGAGGCGCAGGGCGTGCTTTCCGCCGACTTCGTCGCGCAGGGCAAAACGGCGGTCTCCGAAGGCAGGATCGTCTAAGGGGTGGGCGTATCCCAGCGCGAGGGAGGGAAGATTATGGTCACAGATCATGGATTCCGTAGCGCCATGGACGATGATTTCCAGCGGCAGAGGGGAGCGCTCCGCGAGCGAGCGAAGCTGAGGAAAGGAAAGTTCGAGGGAAACCGTTGCCATCGCAGTACGCTGCTCTCTGAGAAAGCGAGCGGCGCGGTGATTGAAAAGATTAAAGGAAAAATCGGTCTGGATGGGAAGGCAGGTGAGTTCTTTCGCTATTTTCATTGTGCCAGGATTGCCGACCAAGAGACCGGCGGGATTTATTTCATCTAAGGCACGAAAAAAATGCTCCATTTCGTTGCATTCTCGCTGGTGTGTGGTGCGCGGCGTGTCGACAATGAGCTGAACGCCGTATTCATGCGTGAGCCGCCGGGCGCGGCGGATATCAGCCAGCGTCCAGGGGCGGTGCGGCCGCCACGCTTCGCCGCCGATGATTACGGCGTCTGCACCGTTGTCGCAGGCGGCGAGGACGCCGTTCATGTCAGCGGCATGGACGGTCAGACGGCGATAAGCGCCCGGTGTTTTTTCGGGGATCGCCGGTTCACCGTTCAAGAGGTGAATATCCAGATCGGCTTCGGGCGTCGCTTTGCTGAAAAGGCGCGGCTCGCGCGTTCCGTCCCAACCGATGGCGTCAGCGCCCGGTTGACCAAGGGCGAAAGAAGTGGTGAAGTCCCGCGCTCGTTTGGCGTATAGTTCCTGCCAGTCGGGTTCGCTCACCTGATACCCTGCCGGGTCGGCGAGATAGGTATCGATCGCCCGGCGATAGGTGCTGACGATTCGGCGCACGAATTCCGCCGGGCGCATACGTCCTTCGATTTTGAAGGAACAGACGCCGGACTGAATGAGTTCAGGAAGGTTTCGGTAAAGGCACATATCTTTGAGCGCCAGTTTGTAGGATCCGGCGGTTTCGGCATCAAAGGATTCTCCTGTCGCGTCGTCGACGAGTTCGTAGGGCCAGCGACAGGGCTTTAGACAGCGGCCCCGGTTGCCGCTCTGTCCGAACAGGACGCCGGAATGGATGCATTGGCCGCTTTCTGCAATACACATATCGCCGTGAACGAAATATTCAATTTCCAGGCCTGTCATCTGACGGAAAAGCGCCAGCTCGGCAAGCGTCATTTCGCGGCTGGCGACGATACGGGTAACGCCGTATTGCTTCAGGAGCCGCATGGCCGCTTCGTTATGGACGTTCATCATGACGGAAGCGTGGAGCGGGATACGGATACCGAGCTCCTGCACCAGATCAATGACGGCGAAGTCCTGCACGAGAATGGCGTTCGGCTGGATTTCGTTAAGATAGAGCAGATATTCGCGCAGGGGGGCGAGCTCGTCCTCGCTGATAAGATTGTTGATCGTGATATAGAGGCGCACTTCGGGGGCGCGCGCGTACTCGACGGCGCGAGCCAGCGCCGCGTTGTCGAAATTCATATCCTGGCGGTGCAGGCGCATGTTAAATGATTTCCCGCCGAGATAAACCGCGTCGGCCCCCGCTTCCACCGCCGCCTCTAACGCCTCCCAGTTTCCCGCCGGGGCCAGCAGTTCTACCGATTTTCGGTCTAAAATCATTGCCGTCGCTCCTTTTGTGCTGTGCTCAAACCGTATCAATTATAACAGATTTTTCCAAAACCGGCATTTTCTCTTTCGGCATTCTTCGGCCGATGATTTTCCTGAAGGTTAAAAATATGAGTCGGCTGCGGGAAAAAGAAGAAAGTGCGTCGGATTTATTGAAATTTTTGCTTGGCTGTGTTAAACTGACACCATAAATCAGTACAGGCGATGAACGGGACAGTAGGCGCGGGAGAAAGAAAGAGCGAGCCGGCGGCAGGTGGAAGGCCGGCGCGAGTATTCGGCGCGGAACATCACCCGGGAGCTGCCGCCGGAAAGCGTGCGAACGCGAGTATGCGCGGACGGGATTCTTCCGTTAGCAAGATAGCATATAATCGTATGTGAAATAGGTGGTTAATCATGACGGCGCAGCCTCATCCTATTGGATGAGGCTTTTTTCGTAGGAAATCTCCCGCATCCTATTTTTGCGCGGGAGATTGTTTCTTTATGGGAGGGAATTCTTTTGTACAACAAAGTGGACACAAATCTAAATTTTGTCGATCGGGAGCGAGAGGTGCTGGATTTCTGGAAGGCGCATAATATCGCACAGAAAGCTATCGAGCAGCGTGATGGCGGCGATACCTTTACTTTCTACGACGGGCCGCCGACGGCGAACGGAAAGCCGCACATCGGCCACGTCCTGACGCGCGTCATCAAGGATATGCTGCCGCGCTATCAATCGATGAAGGGGAAAAAAGTGCTGCGCAAGGCAGGCTGGGATACGCACGGTCTGCCGGTGGAGCTGGAAGTCGAAAAGGCAGTCGGCATTAACGGCAAAGAACAGATTGAGGAATATGGTATCGAGCCGTTTATCAAAAAATGTCGGGAATCCGTCTGGAAATATAAAGGAATGTGGGAGGAATTTTCCGACGCCGTCGGTTTCTGGGCCGATATGGAACATCCTTATATCACCTATGAGAACGATTTCATCGAGTCGGAATGGTGGGCGCTGAAAGAGATCTGGGAAAAAGGGCTCCTCTATAAGGGGCATAAGGTCGTTCCCTATTGCCCGCGTTGCGGCACGCCGCTCTCGTCCCATGAAGTAGCGCAGGGATATAAGGACGTTAAAGAGCGCTCGGCTATCGTGAAATTTAAGGCGAAGGGCGAAGACGCCTATTTTCTCGCCTGGACGACGACGCCGTGGACACTGCCTTCAAACCTCGGCCTCTGCGTTAATCCCGAGGTTGATTATGTGAAGATTCGCGTCGCCGGAACGGTCTATTATCTGGCGGCGGCCCTCGTCGATTCTGTTTTTGACGGCATTGAAGGTGAGCGCGAAGTATTGGCGACGTTCAAGGGGCGGGATCTGGAGTACCGCGAGTACGAGCCGCTTTATCCCTATGCCGTGGGCAAAATCAAAAAGAAGGCGTTCTTCGTCGTCTGCGACGACTATGTCACCACGGAAGACGGCACTGGTATCGTCCACACTGCGCCGGCCTTCGGCGAAGACGATAATCGGGTCTGTAAAAAATATGATATGGCCTTTGTGCAGTTCGTGGACGGCAAAGGCCAGATGACGGCGGACACGGACTGGCCGGGCGTCTTCGTTAAGGATGCTGATCCGCTTATCCTGAAAGACTTGAAAATGTCCGGAAAGCTCTTCAAAGCGCCGGTGTTCGAGCACAGCTATCCTCATTGCTGGCGCTGCGATACGCCGCTTATTTACTATGCCCGCGAGTCGTGGTTCATCCGTATGACGGCGGTGCGCGACGAGCTTATCGCCAATAACAACACAGTGAACTGGATTCCATCGTCTATCGGCAAAGGGCGTTTTGGCGACTGGCTGGAACATGTGCAGGATTGGGGAATCAGCCGCAACCGCTATTGGGGAACGCCGCTCAATGTTTGGGAATGCTCCTGCGGTCACCAGCATTCGGTCGGCTCCATCGCCGAGCTCAAAGAGCTTTCCGCTAATTGCCCCGACGATATTGAGCTGCATCGCCCGTATATCGACGCCGTTACCATTAAGTGCGAGGATTGCGGCGGCGAAATGCACCGGGTACCTGAAGTCATCGACTGCTGGTTTGATTCCGGCTCGATGCCCTTCGCCCAATGGCACTATCCCTTCGAAAATAAAGAAATTTTTGAGCGCCGCTTCCCGGCGGATTTCATCTCGGAAGCGGTCGATCAGACGCGCGGCTGGTTCTATTCCCTGCTTGCCATTTCGACGCTCCTCTTTCACAAGTCGCCGTATAAGAACGTCATCGTTCTTGGCCATGTGCAGGATAAGGACGGCCGGAAGATGTCAAAATCGAAGGGGAACGCCGTCGATCCGATGGACGCGCTGAAAAAACACGGCGCTGACGCCGTACGTTGGTATTTCTACGAAAACAGCGCCCCATGGCTGCCAAATCGGTACCATGACGCTGCTGTGCAGGAAGGCCAGCGAAAGTTCATGGGCACGCTCTGGAATACCTATGCTTTCTATATCCTGTATGCGGAGATCGACCAGTTCGATCCGACGCAGCACGTTCTTGAGTACGCGACGTTGACGGTCATGGATAAATGGATCTTGTCTCGTCTGAATACGATGGTTGGGGAAGTAGACAGCGATCTTTCCAATTATAAAGTGACGGAGGCAGCCAAGGCCCTTCAAGCCTTTGTTGACGAACTGAGCAACTGGTACGTGCGCCGCAGTCGGGAGCGCTTTTGGGCGAAAGGCATGGAACGGGACAAAGTGAACGCCTATATGACGCTCTATACGGCGCTGACTACGTTCGTAAAGGCGGCGGCGCCGTTGGTGCCGTTCATCACGGAAAGTATCTATCAGAACCTTGTCGTAAGCGTCGATAAAAAAGCGCCGGAGAGCGTTCATCTCTGCGATTTCCCCCAGGCGGATACGGCGCTCATCGATAAGGCGCTGGAAGAAAATATGGCGCTCGTTCTAGAAATCGTAGCCTTGGGGCGCGCGGCGCGCAACGCGTCGGGACTGAAAAACCGTCAGCCGGTGGCGAACCTTTATGTGAAAGCGAAAAAAGTGCTGCTGGGCTTTTTCCGGGAGATTGTGGCGAGCGAGCTGAACGTCAAGCAGGTGATCTTCAAGGACGATATGGAGGCGTATTTGACGTATAGTTTCAAGCCGCAGTTCAAGGTGCTCGGTCCCAAGGCAGGCAAGCGGATTGGAGAGATTAAGGCGGCGCTGGAAAAGGTCAACGGCCATGCGGCAAAAGAGGAGCTGAATCGCACCGGCAAGCTTCGCCTCGAGCTATCTTCCGGCACAGTTGAGCTCCTGCCGGAGGACGTCGAGGTCACGATGGCGCAGACGGAAGGCTACGCTTGTCAGCGCTACGGCGGCGTAACCGTGGCGCTGGAAACGACGCTCACGCCGGAGCTTATTGAAGAAGGTTTTGTCCGCGAGCTTATCAGCAAAGTGCAGACCATGCGCAAGGAAAGCGGCTTTGAAGTTACCGATCATATTATTGTCTGCTTAGCGGGGAACGATAAGCTCCGCGCTATCGTCGAGAAAAACGAGGCGTTCTTCAAGCGCGTCGTTCTGGCGGACGAAATTGATTACGGCGCGGCGGACGGCGCGGCTAAGGAATGGAACATCAACGGTGAAAAGGTAACGCTTGCGGTGAAGGCGTATAGGCCGTGAAATCCTGCGTAAGAGGAACGGAGTCCCTCGATATATGGCGGTTTATCTGTTTCCATATCCGTTATTCATTAGAGGGTGGTTATTAAAGGAAGGCGTGGGGAATAAGGAATAAACCGCTGCTCGGAGCCTTTTAAGGATGGAAATAGTCAGCCATATCGCCGATTAATTTTTACATTTGCGCATTGACATATATTTTCCTGTATGATAATATGTTAAATTACAGAATGTGCGCGGTGCAGACTGCGCAGCCAAGCGAGTGACGATCGTGCCGGTTAATCGTATATGGACATAGGCGTGCCGGAAGGGGAAGGTCACAGAAAAAGACAAGGTTTTTTCAGCAAGGGAACCTTGTCTTTTCGTGGTTTATTTTCCTTTTTCTTTGTGTGCGCTTTGTCCGCGTCGTAAAAATGGGCTAAGGAGTGACGGCTTTAATGTTTAATCCTGTGCCGGTAGGCAAGAGAACCAGGTATAGCTACGCTAAGATCAAGGAAGTCATGGAAATGCCGCATTTGCTGGATATCCAGCGTAATTCCTACAAATGGTTCCTCAGCGAGGGATTGAAGGAAATTTTTCGCGATATTTCCCCGATTCAAGATTTTACGGGTAACCTGGTGCTTTCCTTTGAGGATTTTTCCCTTGGCGATCCCAAATATGAGATCGATGAGTGCAAGGAACGCGATACGACTTTGGCGGCCCCGCTGCGAGTGAATGTTCGCTTACTTAACCGGGAGACGGGCGAAATAAAGCAGCAGGAAGTCTTTATGGGAGACTTTCCGTTGATGACGGATACAGGGACTTTTATTATCAACGGCGCGGAGCGGGTTATTGTCAGCCAACTGGTGCGCTCGCCGGGCGCCTATTATGTTGAGTCGATGGATCCTTCGGGGAAGAAGCTCTACAGCTCGACTCTTATTCCTAATCGAGGCGCATGGATTGAGCTGGAAACGGACGTCAACGATGTTCTTTCCGCGCGTATTGACCGTACCCGCAAGATCCCGGTGACGGTTTTGATCCGGGCTCTCGGCTACGATTCCAGCGAGAAGATTGCGGAGCTTTTTGATAATCACCCGCTGATTATGACGACGCTGGATCGTGACAATACGAAAACGAAGGAAGAAGCTTTACTTGATATTTATCATCGGCTGCGACCGGGAGAACCGGCGGTGGTCGATAATGCGCAGCAGCTTGTGGATTCGCTCTTTTTTGATCCGAAACGTTACGATCTGGCGACGGTTGGTCGCTATAAGCTGACGAAAAAATTAGGCTGGAAGCGCCGAATCCTCGGCCATATATTGGCGGAACCGATCGTCGATAAAACGACGG
>ERZ773042.1755-NODE-1755-length-12440-cov-3.552442_pt1 | contig 12440 bp, 9 predicted proteins | sample MGYA00511664_ERZ773042 | MGnify/ENA primary metagenome ERZ773042 (study PRJEB29015, sample SAMEA2737984) | human oral metagenome | biome: human oral; feature: human-associated habitat; material: dental | place: China | collected 2036 ... | reverse complement strand
ACCGTATGGGTTCGACCCCCATCGCCGGCACCAACTATTTTTTTCATTTTCACTATAACGAAAATATTGGAGGTCAGAGATGAAGACAGGTTTATACAATATCGTTTTAATACTGGTATTTATACCACTTATCTACTTTATGTTGATTAGACCACAGAGAAAACGTGACAAAGAAGTTACTAGCATGAGAGCTGCTCTTAAGCCTGGTGATAATATCGTCACAATTGGTGGTATTGTCGGAAAAATTGTAAGAATTAAGGATGATAGAATTCTTATCGAAACTGGTTCAGGTAAGACTAAGATGGAGATTATTAAATCTGCTGTAGGCAGCGTTGTTGGTAAGCAGGAAACTGACAAAAAGGAAGATAAACAACCTGAAGGAAAGGCTGAACCTGCAGAAGAGACACATGTTAACAGATCCAAGAAGGTTACTCCAAAGAAGCTTGGAGCTAAAAAAGCTGATAGCAAGGAAGACGCTGAAAAGGATGCTGAATAGTTAGAGTTTATGGTGTGCATATTGCACACCTTTTTTATTTGTTTTTTTACTAAAATACTATCTAAATTAACGACAAATAAGGTCGTAAATAACTATATTTTGAATTATGCTCAAAATAGCTATTTATCAACGGATTTATCACTTGAAGAAATCACCTATATAATGTAAAATATTTTGAAGTATTATTTAATAATCTGGGGCATATGTCCTCATCAAATGACGGAGGAAGGGCAATTCATAATTATGAAAACTGGAACAAAAAAGTTTTTAGCAGTATTAGTTACAGTTATTATCATTATTGGATGGGCTATTGCTATTAATGGAGCTGGTCCAATTAAGAGCATTAACAAACAGCTCAAATACGGTCTTGATATTAACGGTGGTGTGTATGTATTACTTCAGGCAGATACAAAAGCAACTGGATCTGATCTTAGCAAGCTAATGGATCAGACTAAATCAGTGCTCGAAAATCGTGTTAACGCGATGGGTATTTCTGAAGCTACAGTTTCTGTAGAAGGTACTAATAAAGTTCGTGTTGAGATGCCGGGAGTAGATGATGCCGACACCGCTATTAAGCAAATAGGCAAAACTGCTCAGCTCAGATTTCTACTTGCTGATGGCACACAGATTATGAACGGTAATGATATTAAGGATGCATCGTTTAGCACAGATTCAAATGGTGGTGGGTATAAGATTACTATCGACTTCACCTCTGCAGGATCACAAAAATTTGCAAAAGCGACCGAAAAAACGTCTCAAGGTGCTGTAACAGCTACTTTAAAAAATTCTGATGGAAGAACGTTCGATGCACAGTCAATCATCATCATGCTTGATGACAAGGTTATATCTGCACCTACAGCTAAAAGTGTGATAAATGGCAGGAGTTGTGAGATTACTAGACCAGGTGGTTTCTCAAAGGAAGAAGCTTCGCAGACATCATCTCTCATTAGAGGAGGTGCGCTCCCTGCATCGCTAACTGAAGTTAACTCCTCTGTTGAGACTGCGACGATTGGAGCGAATGCGCTGGTAAAATCAGTTAAGGCAGGTATCATAGGTCTTGCTATTGTTTTCCTGATTATGCTTGTAGCTTATGGACTACTAGGATTAATTGCCGACCTTGCACTTTCACTATATGTTCTCATAGTATTAGTAGCTATGGCGGCACTTGGAGCAGTACTGACCCTTCCTGGTATCGCTGGTATAATTTTATCAATAGGTATGGCAGTTGATTCAAATGTAATTATCTTTACTAGAATCAGGGAAGAGATATCAAAAGGCAAATCGATTAGAGCAGCGGTTGACGCAGGATTTAAATCTGCATTATCGACGGTTGTTGACTCTCAGACTACTACCTTGATTGCTTCAATCGTTCTGTATCTGATTGGTACAACAGCCGTAAAGGGGTTTGCGCTTACCCTTATGCTCGGTACTGTTTTTAGTATTTTTACAGCTGTAATCATTACTCAGTTATACGTTACACTGCTTGCTGATAGCAAGAAATTCGGTCATAATAAGTATTTCGGTGTAAATGAAGATGGTTCACCTAGGTTCAAGCTAAAACATCAATTCGACTTTATTGGAAATCGCAAGAAATTCTACGCACTTTCACTCTGTGTAATCATTATTGGAATTGCATGCGCAGGATTTAAGGGCTTTAATTACGGTATTGACTTTACTGGTGGTACAACTATTCAGCTTGACATGGGTAAGAAGGTCAATATTGAAGAAGTTAAGAAAACGATTGCAAAACATAAGCTAGATCCTCAGATTGTATATGCTGGTGATAAAAACAATCAAATTGTAATTAGAACTATAAAAGCACTTAAGGCTGATAAACGACAGGAAGTAATCAATACTATTGATTCAAAGTACGGTTTGAAGAAGGGTGCAGTTCTTTCCTCTGAAGAGTTTGGACCAACAGTAGGAAAAGAGCTTAGACACAATGCTGTTAAATCGGTGCTCATAGCGACGTTCTGTATGCTTATCTATATAAGATTTAGATTTAAGAACTGGAACTATGGACTTGCTGCTGTAAGCGGACTTGCTCATGACGTATTAGTTACACTTGCGATTTATGCAATATTTGGATTTACAATAAATAATCCGTTTATAGCTGGTATATTAACAGTTGTAGGTTATTCCATAAATGACACTATCGTAGTTTTTGATAGAATACGAGAGAACACAAAGTTCTATAAGCGTAAAGAAGTTTTAGGACTCATCAACGACAGTATCAACCAGACTCTATCAAGATCGCTTATGACATCACTTACAACTATTGTTGTTATGATTCCTCTGTTCTTCCTAGTTTCATCTGAAATTAGGCAGTTCTTGATACCACTAATCATCGGTGTATCGGTAGGAACCTATTCATCTATCTTCTTATGCAGCCCACTCCTTTATGAGTCCATGCGTAAACAGAACATGTCAAAATATGCTAAACGGATAGAGCAAAACGAAAAGCAGCGCAAGAGAATAGAACGAGCTAAACGCGAGAATGACGGTATAATAAAATAATTATTTATAGATAAATCTATTGGAGGCATTAATTTGCAGTCAAAAGCTGTAGTTATGACAACTGAAGAATTTATAGCTAAGCTTGAAAGTCTTAACCACAAGTATAATTCGCCACTTGTGGTTAAGGCATATGAAATAGCTAATAGCCTACATAAAGGTCAGCTAAGGAAAAGTGGGGAACCGTACATAATCCATCCTATTGCTGTCAGTTTTATATTGGCAAATTTCGGCATGGACACAGAAACAATTGTTGCTGGACTAATGCATGATGTTGTCGAAGATACTCCATATACTCGCGAACAATTAGTTGAAGATTTTGGTGAAGAAATAGCACTTCTTGTTGATGGTGTTACAAAGTTAGGAAATATCAAATACGATTCAAAAGAAGAACTTCAAGCTGAGAATTTTCGTAAGATGTTCTTAGCAATGTCAAAAGACATTAGAATTCTCATTATTAAGCTCGCAGATAGGCTTCATAACATGAGAACTTTAGAGTATATGCCAACAAAAAAACGTGAAGAAAAAGCTTTAGAAACACTTGAAATTTATGCTCCGCTTGCGGGAAGACTTGGTATTTATAGCATAAAGTTTGAGTTGGAAGATTTAGCTCTTATGTATCTTCATCCAAACGAATACAAGGAACTATCTAGTAAAGTAAGCCAAAGAAGAGAGAGTAGAGAAAGTGTTGTTCAGCGATTAATTTCTGAAATAAAAGAAGGGCTGAATAATGCACATATTGAATGCGAAGTAATGGGTCGCTCTAAACACCTTTACAGCATTTACAAGAAAATGGTAATACAAAAAAAGCAGTTAGATGAAATTTTTGATTTAACAGCCATTAGAATTATCGTGGATAGTGTGAAAGATTGCTATGCTGCGCTTGGACTTGTCCATACCAAATGGACTCCTATTCCTGGCAGATTTAAAGATTATATTGCAATGCCGAAACCAAATATGTATCAATCGATACATACAACTGTATTAGATGATAATGGTAATCCTTTCGAGATTCAGATTAGGACTAAGGAGATGCACCGTATTGCTGAATATGGTATTGCCGCTCATTGGAAGTACAAAGAAGGTAAAACTGTTGGTGCTGAAGATGAAGATGAAAAGAAGTTAGCGTGGCTAAGACAAGCTCTTGAGTGGCAAAAGGAGACTGATGACTCTCTCGAATTCCTTGAAACATTAAAGGTTGATTTATTCGACCATCAGGTGTTCGTTTTTACACCACATGGTGATGTTGTTGAGCTTCCTGCTGAATCTACACCTATTGATTTTGCGTTTAAAATTCATACAGATGTAGGAGTAAGATGCGTAGGAGCGAAAGTAAACGGAAAAATGGTCACAATTGACCACAAACTTAACACTGGTGATATCGTTGAAATTATTACTTCAGCAAATTCTACTGGTCCTAGTATGGATTGGCTCAATATTGCAAAGAGTTCCCAAGCTAAAAACAAGATAAGAAATTGGTTACGAAAAGCTGATAAAACTAATGTAGTTGAAAAAGGTAAAAATAATATCACTAACTATATTAGAAAAAAGGGATATGATCCCGCACTTGTTGCAAAAAATTCATACTTGCTAAAGGCTGTTAAAGATTTAGGTATGAATAATATAAATGAATTATATTCTTCTATCTCAGGTGGTGGAGCTGCTCAGGTTAGACTTGGTCAGAGGCTTATCGATTATTATATCGAAGATACTCATAAAGAAGAAAAAAGGGCCGAAGAGATAATTAAAAAGAAATCTATAAAACGTGAATCTAATTCATGTACGCCCGGAATTACGGTTAAAGGTTCTGATAATCTTCTTATTAAAGTTGCTCGATGCTGCAATCCAGTGCCTGGTGACGATATAATTGGCTTTATCACAAAAGGTAGAGGTATCACAGTCCACAGAAAAGACTGCACCAATATATTGAGTTTGCCGAATGATGAGAAAGGACGACTTATCCAAGTAGAATGGGAAACACCTAAACTCGGACAGACATACTATGCAGACGTTCTTGTTTCCGGACAGGATAGGAAAGGACTGTTTAGTGATATATCTAAGGTGTGCGAAGATCTAGATATAAAACTATCTGGAGTTAATATGAGACCAGCTGAAGATAACAATGTTACATGTACATTAACAGTATCTATATCGGACACACATCAGATGCAGCGACTTCTAATCGCACTTAGAAATGTTCCCGGTATTTCAGAGGTATATAGGGCTAGATCATAATGAGTATAAACATTAAACGAATTGAGTGTGCTCCAATAGGGGAAAACACCTACATAATAAAAGATGATTCAACGGAATCTTGTGCAGTAATTGATCCCGGCTGTCATAACGATTTAATTGATAATTTTATCGGAGGAGAGAATAATTTATTTTATATTATCCTTACTCACGCACATTGGGATCATATTATTGCTCTTAATGAATATAAGAAAAAATATCCTAGTGCAAAGCTCGTTGTTAATTTTGACGAGCATGAGATGATAACAGATTCATCAATTAACGGAACTGCACAGTACACTAGTGAAAATGTTGCTTTAGAGGCTGATATTTACATTGCTGATAACGAAGAGCTTAAGCTTGGTGACACAACACTGAAGTTCATCACAACACCTGGTCATACTAAGGGCGGTATGTGCATACTAGCTGATAGCAATTTATTCAGTGGTGATACATTGTTTTTCAGGAGTGTCGGAAGAACAGATTTGTATGGTGGGAACTGGGGAGATCTCAAAGATTCAATTCAAAATAAACTATTTAAACTAGATGGCAATACGATTGTATACCCAGGGCACGGACCATCTACTACTATTGACCTAGAGATGAGGGAAAATCCTTTTGTATAGATTGTATGTTAATGGAATACATAATGAACATCATTATTCTGAGTTAGCTCGTGAGTTTTTTGCCGATAATGAATATGAAGTTATACCAATTAATATTGAAAATGCTGATGGTTTAGCTCTCGGTCATAATAGCCTTGTTTTCAATGCTGATCTCAAACAGGATAGAGATCAAATAAAGCGTGATATATTTAAAAGATTATCAATTATAACTGGTAAAACTCCCGAATGGGGAACTTTGACAGGTGTAAAACCTCTTAAACCAGCGATGAATCTCTATCTAGCTGTATATGATTTAAACGAAGTTGACAAGGGCTTATCTGATATATATCTCGTATCGGATAGTAAGCGAAAGCTTATAGATGAGATTCTCAGATATCAGATTGAAAACGTGCCAGTGGCTGATGACAACAATTGGTCCATATATACTAGTATTCCATTTTGTCCCAGTATCTGTTCTTATTGTTCATTTGGTTCAGAACTTGCTAGAGAGAAATCAATTCTCAGATATCTTCCCAAACTTCAAAGGGAGATATCTGAATGTGGGCGGCTCTTTAAAAAAAGTAGCAAGAGTATTGAAAGTGTATATTTTGGTGGTGGCACACCGACATCTCTAAACTTTGGTGAACTAGTTGCACTTTTTGATTCAATTGAACAATCTTTTGACATTAAACTTAGAGATATAGAAACTACGGTTGAAGCTGGTAGACCAGATACTATAGATAAAGACAGATTAAATGCAATAAAAAAATACGGTGTAAGGCGTATTAGTATCAATCCCCAATCTATGAACGATGAGACGTTAAGGAAAATCGGTAGATCTCATTCAAGTAATGATATAAGGAACGCGTTTAAGCTAGCTCATGATTATGAATTTGAAGTCATAAATTCTGATGTTATAGTAGGTCTTCCTGGTGAAACTACTAATGATATAGCAAGTACTATTCAAAAATTAATAGATATAGGTGCTAATAATATCACTGTGCATACATTATCTGTAAAACGTGGCTCTAAACTTAAGCAAGAAAACCCTGATTACTATTTGAGAGGGGTGAAAGAAGTGGAGATGATGCTAGATACAGCATCTCGCATGCTTCATGGTGCTGGCTTTGTACCTTATTATGTATATAGACAGAAGCATCAGATGGGAGCGTTTGAAAATACAGGTTGGTGTATCCCTGGTCTGCATTCTTTGTATAACATAAGAATTATGGAGGAAATGCAGACAATTATCGGGCTTGGTGCAGGGGCGATTGGAAAACGATATTTTCCATCAGAAAACCGGTTAGAACGAATACCTAATATAAACGACTATAGAATGTACGTAGAACGGATTGATAACATAATTGCTAGAAAGCATAAATATTTTGATTGAAATCACTATTTAGGAGGAGATTATGGCAATAAAAGCACCAAAAGGAACCAAGGATACGATGCCTAGGGATTCATACAAAGTGCAATATATAGAAAAGGAATTTTCGGAACTTTGTCGCCTTTATGGGTTTGGAGAAGTGAGAACACCTATGTTTGAAAGCACAGAGCTTTTCAACAGAGGTGTTGGTGAGACTACAGATATAGTACAGAAAGAAATGTATACATTTGAGGATCTTGGACATCGCAGCATCACCTTGAAGCCTGAGGGGACATCTCCTGCTGTTAGAGCATTTATAGAAAGTCATGACTATGCGGAGATGCAACCAACTAAGTATTATTATGATACGCCTTGTTTCAGATATGAGAGACCGCAGGCGGGTAGACTTCGTGAATTTCACCAATTCGGCGTGGAGAATTTTGGAACTCCAGATATGATGGCCGATGCTGAGGTTATAGCGCTTGCATCTGATTTTATAAAAAAAATTGGAATTGAAGATGTTGAACTAAGAATAAACAGTGTTGGATGCCGTGAATGTAGGCCGGTATACAGAAAGGCTCTTCAGGATTATCTAAGACCGTATTATGAAGAGTTGTCAGATATAAGTAAAGATCGATTTGAAGCAAATCCTATGCGCATCATCGATAGCAAGGATCACACAGATCAGCAAATTGCTAAAGATGCACCATACATGCTCGATTACCTATGTGATGATTGTAAATCCGCGTTTGAATCATTAAAGTCTAATCTTGATGCTATGGGTATTGACTATATTGTTGATCCAAGAATCGTGCGTGGTCTTGACTATTACACAAAGACTTCATTCGAATTTGTAACAACGAAGATAGGCGCTCAAGGGACTATTTGTGGTGGTGGTAGATATGACCATCTGGTAGAAGAAATTGGTGGACCTTCAATTCCAGGCGTTGGATTTGGGTTAGGTAAAGAAAGATTACTTATTCTTATGGAACAGAACGATATTATCGTAGATGATCCAAGTATCCCAGATATATCCGTTTCTTTCATAGGTGATAATGCTAGACTTTATGCGTTAAATCTAGTACATAAGTTAAGAGAGCGCGGAGTTGTTGCAATTATAGACACTCTAAACAGAAATCTCAAAGGTCAGATGAAATACGCTAATAAGCTAAATGCACGATACTCCGTCGTTATTGGTGAAAACGAGATTGAAAAAGGTATAGTGATACTTAAAAACATGCAGAGCGGTGAGCAAAAAGAAATTAAAGCTATAGATATAACTAAGGAGATTGAAAAATAAGATGTCTAAATTACTTAAAAGAACACACATGTGTGGTGAGCTAAGACAAGATGACGTAGGTAAAAGGGTTGTCCTAAACGGTTGGGTTGCTAAGGCAAGAAGCCTTGGAGGTCTTGTGTTTGTCGACATCAGAGATAAATCTGGAATTACGCAGATTACATTTAACGAGGATATCCCAGAAGAACTTCTAGAGAAAGCAAAATCCCTCAGATCCGAGTATGTTATAGGGGTTACCGGTACGGTAAAGGAAAGAGCTTCGAAAAACGATAGTATCCCAACCGGATCAATAGAAGTTTTTGCAAATGACCTTGTTATATATTCTGAAGCCGATACTCCGCCAATATACGTCAAGGATGACGATAACGTAGATGAAAACCTCAGACTTAAATACCGTTATCTCGATCTGAGGAAGAGTAAGATGCAAAGAAATCTCACATTCCGTCACAGACTTACGAAACTCGTGCGTGACTACTTTGACGAAAATGGGTTTACTGAAGTTGAAACTCCAATGCTGATTAAACCAACACCAGAAGGCGCGAGAGACTATCTGGTTCCTAGTAGGGTTAATCAAGGTTCATTCTATGCACTACCTCAGTCACCTCAGATGTTCAAGCAGCTTCTTATGGTGTCAGGAACAGATAGGTATTTTCAAATCGTAAAGTGCTTCAGAGATGAAGATCTTCGAGCTGATAGACAGCCAGAGTTTACGCAAATAGATCTTGAGATGTCTTTTGCAGATTCTGATGATGTAATAAGTATGCAGGAAGGTTTACTGAAGCGCATCATGAGAGACCTAAAAGGTATCGACATTGATACTCCGTTCCCAAGATTAACATATAAAGAGGCTATGGAAAGATACGGTTCCGACAAGCCAGATACGCGATTTAATATAGAATTAAATAAATTAAACGATATATTTGAAGATAGCGAATTTAAAGTATTTAAGGATGCTCTTGAAACTGGTGGAGACATTCGCGGTATTTCAGTACCTGGCGGTGCTACAGAATTCTCAAGAAAGAAAATTGACAAGCTGACAGATGAGGCAAAGCACTATGGGGCAAGGGGGCTTCTCTGGATAAAAGTTGAAGAAGATGGATTTTCTTCTTCGGCAAGTAAGTTTCTTAAAGATGAAGAATTAACTAAAGTAGCTGAACGTTGCGACTCAAAACCTGGTGATATAATATTTATTGTTTCCGCACAGCCAAAGGTAGTGTTTGATACTTTAGGATGGCTTAGAAGAAAAATTGCCGGAATTCTTGGTCTTCTAGATGATAACAAGTTTAACTTTCTTTGGGTAGTAGACTTTCCAATGTTCGAGAAGGACGATGAGGGAAATCTTAAAGCTATGCACCATCCTTTTACGCAACCAAAGCTCGATGAATTAGATAAGCTCGATGGAGATATATTATCTTTAAATGCAGATGCATATGACATTGTTTTAAACGGAGTTGAACTAGGTGGTGGGTCAATCAGAATTCACGATAGAGAACTTCAGGATAAGATGTTTCAGGTTCTTGGTCTCGGAGAAGATGAAAGGATGGAAAAGTTCGGATTCTTTATCGAGGCGTTTAAGTATGGTGCACCCCCTCATGCAGGGCTCGCATATGGACTTGATAGAATGGTAATGCTTTTACTTGGCGAGAGTAGCATCAGAGAAGTAATTGCATTTCCTAAGAACGCGAATGCTGAATGCCCAGTCTCAGAAGCTCCTGGAAAGGCAGATTCTGTTCAACTTGAAGAATTAGGACTAGCTGTTGTGACCAAGTACGAACAAAAATAATTATATGCCAATAAATTTTAGTTATAGGAAATAATCTTGATGAAAAAAATAGCGATATTTGGCGGTACATTCGATCCTATTCATATTGCACATATTGCACTGGCAAAGACAGCTTTAAATGAATTAGGCTTAGATAAGTTAGTATTCATGCCCAATTCAGTTTCACCATTCAAGCTAGATGCAAAAATATCTTCAGCTGAACATCGATGCAACATGATTGAACTAGCCATAGCATCTGATGAGCGTCTAGATATGACTCGATATGAAATCGAAAAAAAAGGGATTTCATATACATATGATACGCTAAGTGAGCTCTCAGCTATATATGATGCACACCTATACTTCGTATTAGGATACGATTCTGTAGTTGCTGTTGATTCATGGTATAGAGGAACGGATATATTAAGTGAGTTCGCCCTTATTACTGCTGTAAGACCAGGAATTGATGATACTTGGGGTACACAGAAAATAGCTGAATATCGTGAAGTATACGATGCTGCAATACATATTCTGCACATGCCTCCAATTGACTGCTCTTCATCTCAGATACGTGCGCTGTGTAAAAAAAGTGAATCGATTACAGGTCTAGTAGACGCTAATGTTGAGGAATATATAATTAAAAATGGATTATACAAAGACTAGAGAGATTGACGATTATCTTAAGCATGTACTTAAACCTCAAAGATATATTCACTCGTTAGGGGTGGTAGAGATGGCTGGTGACTTAGCATCGATATATGGTTCCGATGTTAAAAAAGCTAGATTTGCAGGATTGGTCCATGACATAGCAAAATGTTTCTCTTGTGAGACCATGAACCGTTTGATAAGAACATATGGCATCGATTTAAAATATTACAATAGACCTGAGCTTGCGCATTCTAAAGTGGGGGCGGCAATGCTTAAAAAAGATTTTGGAATTGATGATCCAGAGATTTTGATGGCCGTTTCATCACATACTGCAGGTCGTTATGGAATGAGTATGCTTGAGGAAATTGTATATGTTGCTGATGCGATTGAAATTAATAGAAATTATCCCGAAGTAGCAGCACTTAGAGAGCTTGCTAGAGAAGATCTTGATATGGCTTGTCTTGAGATAATCGATTACAGTATTGAATTATTAGGTAGACGAGGTATTTCAGTCGATGATGACACATATGAAGCAAAACGTTTCATTCTTGATAAAATTACCGAAAGGAAGGGTTAATTATGACAATGCAGAATAACGCAATTGAAATAGCTAAGGTTTTATCCGAGAAAAAAGCTCATGATATTACAGTTATTAATATTGCTGAAAAATCCTCATTTGCAGATTTTTTCATAAATGCAACCGCAGGTTCTGACAGGCAGCTTAGTGCACTTCTTGACTTTACAGAAGGGAAGGCAGCAGAGCTAGGACTTGAGCAGAAAAACGTTGAAGGGATTCAAGGTTCCGGATGGATTCTCGCAGACTACGGGGATATAATCATAAATCTATTTACGGCAGAGACTAGAGACAAATACACTCTTGATAAGATTTGGAGTGATTGCGAAATAGTATTCATTGAAAAATAAAAGAAAGGGCACGATTATGAACGAAAAATACAATTTCGGCGAAATAGAATCAAAGTGGCAAAAAATTTGGTCTGATGAACAGGCTTTTAAAACAAGTGATGACAATACCAAAGAAAAATACTATACACTCGAGATGTTCCCATATCCATCGGGTAAGCTCCATATGGGACATGTGCGTAACTATTCTATTGGAGATGCTATTGCAAGATTTAAGAGAATGAAGGGCTTTAATGTACTTCATCCAATGGGCTGGGATTCGTTTGGGCTTCCTGCGGAAAATGCAGCTATAAAGAACGGTATTCATCCTGCGATTTGGACTGATAACAACATTGCCGAGATGCGTAAACAGCTATCTGCACTTGGATTTAGCTATGACTGGGATAGAGAAGTTGCAACCTGCAAAGAGGATTATTATCGCTGGATGCAGTGGTTATTTATTCAATTTCAGAAGAAAGGACTCGCTTATAAGAAAGAGAATCCTGTGAATTGGTGTCCTTCGTGCAAGACAGTTCTCGCTAATGAGCAGGTAGTTGAAGGAGCTTGTGAGCGTTGTCATACACCTGTAACAAAAAAGCATCTATCTCAATGGTATT
>ERZ773042.1753-NODE-1753-length-12450-cov-46.606212_pt1 | contig 12450 bp, 13 predicted proteins | sample MGYA00511664_ERZ773042 | MGnify/ENA primary metagenome ERZ773042 (study PRJEB29015, sample SAMEA2737984) | human oral metagenome | biome: human oral; feature: human-associated habitat; material: dental | place: China | collected 2036 ... | reverse complement strand
CGGTCCCCGAGGGCAGGGTCCGGCGCGAGGGCGCGGGCCGCAAGCCGATCGAGCGGTCCCAGCCGGGCATCGTCGAGGCGCTCGGGAGGCTGGTCGACGCCGAGTCCCACGGCGATCCCGAGGTGCCGCCGGGGCGGACGACGAGGAGCCTGCGCAGGCTGGCGGGCGAGCTGCGCCCCGGGGGCTCTCCGCCGGCCACGCGAAGGTCGGCCAGATGCTCGGGTCCATGGGCCTCTCGCCGCGGCGAGACCGCAAGAACCTGCAGGTGGGCGAGCCGCATCCCGACCGCGACGCCCAGTTCGCGCACATCAGCGACAGGGTCGCCGGCATGCTGGCGCAGGGGCTCCCGGTGGCCGGCGTCGACTGCAAGAAGAAGGAGCTCGTCGGGAGCCTCGCCAACGGCGGCGGCGAGTGGCGCCCGAGGGGCGCGCCGACGCAGGCGCCCGGCCACGACCTCGGGCTGCCGGGCCTGGGCAAGGCCGCGCCCCATGGCGCGTGCGACGTGGCGAGAGGCGAGGCGTGGGTCTCGGTCGGGGTGTCCGCCGACACCGCCCGGTTCGCGGTCTCCGCCCTGCGGGCGTGGTGGGACCAGATGGGCAGGGCCCGCTACGACGGGGCCTCCCGCCTGCTGGTGTGCCGCGACGGCGGCGGTTCGAACCCAGGCAGGTCGCGCCTGTGGAAGCCGGGGCCGCAGGGGTTCTGCGACCGCAGCGGCATGGAGGTCGAGGTGTGCCACCTGCCGCCCGGGACGAGCAAGTGGAACAAGGCGGGGCATCGCCTCTTCGCCCAGATATCGGAGAGGTGGCGGGGTCGGCCCCTGGAGTCGCTCGAGGTCATAGTCAGCCTGATCGCCTCCACCACGACCTCGACGGGCCTGGAGGTACGCTGCGCGGTGGACCCGGCGACCTACGAGCGCGGCATCAGGGTGGCGGACGGGGAGATGGACGCGATCGACATCGTCCGCGACGAGTTCCACGGCGAGTGGAACTACGTCATCAGGCCGAGGCCCGGCTTGCCCTGATGGGCTATATTATTTATTGACAGATCCTAAAGAAGATTACATGGCCGAGGCCCTGGCGTTCTACACGGTTGACGAGGCGTACGCCGACTATCTGGTCCCGCACACGCCGCAGCTCTTTCGCAGCGCAAGGGCCGGCCAAGCGCACTCCCGCAAGTACGTGGATGTCGTACTTGCGGTCGGCGGTCCACAAGAATGCTAGGACGCTTTACAGCTACAAGCTCAAATACGGTGACTCAACCAGGCTCGCGAAGCGCTGCGACGACTTTGCCGCGCTCGAGCGGCTCTGCGACGCCTACGGAAAGTAGCCCTGCGGGAGGCTGCCCACAGCTCACAGCCCAACAGTGTACACAAACGCCCCAATCTGGCGTGGAGAGGCCCGATCCTCCCATCTGTGTACACTCCTGCGATCCCAAGGCCACCCACAGCCCAAGCCCACAGTTCAATAGTGTACACAAACGCCCCAAACTGGCGCAGAGAGCCCCGATCCTCTCATCTGTGTACACTATTGCCGCCACGCGGGGCCGCCCGCGACACAACAGTGTACACAAATGCCCCAAATCGACCGCAGAGAGGCCCACTTCTCCCATCTGTATACACTTCTGCGGCCCCCCGGAGTCGCCCGCGACACAACAGTGTACACAAACGCCCCAAATCGGCACGGAGAGGCCCGATCCTCCCATCTGTGTACACTATCGCGGCCCCCCCGGGGCCACCCACAACTCAATAGTGTATACAAACGCCCCCAAGGTACAGCAGAAAAGCCATCGCGAGTTCGGTACGTCGTCTCACCTCAGCTGCCTCTCGAAGAACGCCGCAATCTTGTCGAACGGGATGGCGTCCTTCCCGCCCCCGTCGTAGAGGTCGGTGTGCACCGCGCCCGGAACGATCACCAGCTCCTTGTTCTGGGTGTGGTCGCTTCCCCTCGTCATGTTGGCAAACGCGTCCTCGCTGAAGTACCGTGAGTGCGCCTTCTCGCCGACCGCAACTAACACCGCGCTGCGGATCTCGTTGCTGTATTTCAGGATCGGCTGGTTGATGAAGGACATGCAGCCAGTGACGTTCCAGCCGCCGTTGGAGTTGAGTGACCTTGCATGATACCCGCGCCGCGTCTTGTAGTAGTCGTAGTAGTCCCTCACGAAGAAGGGTGCGTCGTCTGGGAGTGGATCAACCACGCCCCCTCCCAGCGCGTAGCTTTTGGCCCTGTAGTCTGTGGTCCTCTGCGCGTTCAGCGCCACCTTCTTCTGGTGGCGGGCCGCCTCGCTGTCTTCCGAGTCAAAATAGCCGTTCGCGTTGACGCGGGTCATGTCGTACATTGTGGATGCGACTGTCGCCTTGACCCTCGTGTCAAGGGCAGCCGCGTTGAGCGCCATGCCGCCCCATCCGCAGATGCCGCAGATGCCGATGCGCCCTGGGTCGACACGGTCCTGCACAGACAGGAAATCGACGGCCGCCTGGAAGTCTTCCGTGTTGATGTCGGGGGAGGCCACGTACCGGGGATGGCCTGCGCTCTCGCCGGTAAAGGAGGGGTCAAAGGCTATGGTCAGAAATCCCCGTTCCGCCAGCGTCTGGGCATACAGGCCGGAGCACTGCTCCTTCACCGCCCCAAATGGCCCCGAGACGGCGATTGCCGGGAGCCTCTCGGACGCGTCTTTTGGTACGTACAAGTCCGCCGCGAGGGTGATCCCGTAGCGGTTGACAAACGTCACCTTGCTGTGGTCTACCAGTTCGCTCCTCTCAAAGGTCTTGTCCCACTCCGTTGTCAGCTGCAGCTCCTCTGTCTGCATCATCTGGCACCTCCGCCCTTCTTCCTGTCGTCCTGCCTCTTCCGTTATCTTCGAGCACTTGGATGGGCGTCGCACCCATCACAGGAATGCCCCGTTGCATACCTGAAGCACCTGCCCCTTGACATGCCTCCCAAGGTCGGAAGCCAGAAACAGGCAGGCATTGGCCTGGTCCGCCGGGTCGCATTCTGGGCCTGGGAAGTAGACGAAGTGTTTGCTGTATTCGAGCATCCGTGCTCCGCCGGGCTGCTCTTTCGCCTTGTTCGCAAGGTGTGCCGGCGTGACAGTCGCTCCGGGAGCCACCGCGTTGATGCGGATGTTGGTGTCGATCAGCCGCATTGCCACGTTCTTTGTCAGCGTGTTGATCGCGCCCTTCGAGGAGGTGTAGGCCGCCCCGCAGAACGGACGCTCGCCGTTGACGGAGGAGATGTTGATGATGCAGCCCTCATTTTTCGGAAGGAGCACCTTCAGGGCCTCTCGGATAAAGCGGAACGGGCCGAACACATTGGTCTGATAGACGTGCTCCAGCCACTCGTCATCCGTCTTATCGATCATCCTCTGTCCGCCGATCGCCGCGTTATTGATGAGAATGTCCAGATCACCATACGCGTCGAGGGCGGTTTGTATCACGTTCTTCACATCGTCCAGGTTCTTGTTGTCCGCGACAACGCCGCTCACCTCATAGCCCTTGGCCCTGGCCTGACTGACTGCCTCGTCGAGTTTCTCCTTGCCCCGTGCCGTCATGATGACCTTCGCGCCCTCGCTCGCGAACAGTTCCGCCATCGTCTGCCCCATGCCGTAGCTTGCGCCCGACACGATTGCCACCTTGCCCTCCAGCATCTTCTCCTTCATGCTGTGCGTCTCCTTCGCTTGACCTACCCCTAGGCTACGCCCTTGCGAGAACTTACGCTAATGGTTATGGTGAATATCATGACATTCCTGTTACGAATATCTTGACGACAAGGGGCATTCGCCATGGAGATACGAACCCTTCGGTACTTTCTCGCGGTCGCGCGGGAGGGGAACATGACGAGGGCCGCAGGAGGCCTGCACGTCACGCAGCCGACCCTCTCCAAGGCACTGAGGGCGCTTGAGGACGAGCTCGGCAAGAGGCTCTTCACGCGGCACAGCTTCAGCATCTCCCTGACGGAGGAGGGTGCGTTGCTGCGCGACCGGGCGGAGAATCTCCTCCTCATGGTGGATAAGATCGAGCAGGAGTTCCTGTCGCTCGATGAGGTTATGGGCGGCGACCTGTACCTTGGCCTTGCGGAGTCATACCAGATCCGCTACCTGGCGCGTGAGATAAAGAGGCTGAAGGATCGCTATCCCGACCTGCGCTATCACATAACCAGCGGAGACACGGAGCAGGTGACGGAGGGGCTGGACAAGGGGCTTTTGGACTTCGCCGTTCTGTGTGGGCTTCCGAATGAGAGGAAGTACGAGCACCTCCTCTTTCCTGAGGCGGATTACTTTGGGCTGGTGATGAGGAAAGATGATTGCCTTGCTGGGCGCGAGGGCATTCGTGTAGGCGATCTGGTCGGGCTGCCGCTGTTCTGCTCCAAGCAGAGCTGGGAGGGCGATATCCGCCCGTGGGCAAAGGAGAGGTTCGGGGAGCTCCGCCTCGAGGGCTCCTTTCGACTTGCCTATAACGGCTCAGTGTTCGTCAAGGAGGGCCTGGGGTACCTCCTGGCGCTCGACGGGCTGGTCGACACCTCATCGGAAAGCGGGCTCGTGTTCCGACCGCTTTCACCGGCGCTGGAGGTTCCGCTCTGCCTGGCCTGGGGCAGGCGCCAGACCCTCACTCCTATCGCAAAGCGCTTTCTGGATCAGCTGCGAGCTGTGTTTGCCGTGTGCGGAAGAGAGGACCATTTTGCGCCCTGAGCAGGAGACCGCACTCTATGCTCGCACCGGCCCAGCCGCTGGGATAAGAGCGCCGATGGGCAGATCATCGAGTGCACTCGCGACGGCGGCGAGGTGGGGTGTGTCATGGCTCTGCGCCTGAGCAGAACTCAACCGGTGCGAAGGCCCGGGACATCGCAGTGATCGCGTGACGGTCCCGTGGCCTGGCGGCAGGGCAGCCTACGGGGCCGGCCTCGTCATGTCGCGCGCCTCGCCAAAGACCGCGAGGGACAATGTTACTTCGCGTGAACGAGTCTCCCCTTGTCTGAATGGCGGGCACCGGCGATGGACACACTGTGTCCAGGTGATGGGAGATGCCGGTGCTTGGCGCATCATCAGCGTCGCATGCCGGACACGAGGGAGGGGGAGACCGTGAGCGCTTTGTACGACTGCAACGTTATCATCGACCTGGAGTTCACCTACGTGCCCAAAAAGCGGAGAAGGGGCGGCCTCACCACCGAGATCATAGAGGTCGGTGCCGTGAAGGTGGATGCCGCTGGTACCGTCGCAGGGGAGTTCAGCCACATGGTCAGGCCCACCCTCGCCCCGGGCGTCTCCGGAAACGTCCGCAGGATGACTGGCATCGGCAGCGAGGACGTGGCGTACGCCCGGCCGCTCGGCGAGGTGCTCGAGTCCCTGGGCGAGTGGATGGGGGCTGGCAGGGTCCGCATCGTCACGTGGAGCGACACCGACCGCAGGCAGATCGCCAGGGAGTGCGCCGTCAAGGGCATCGAGCCCTCCCTCCCCACGAGGTGGCTGGACATCCAGAGGATCTACCCCCGCCTCATGGGCATGGGCAAGGGATGCGTGTCTCTCGGCAGGGCCGCAGACTGGTGCGGCATCGCCAACGACAGGCTCTCCGCGCACCGCGCCCTCTATGACGCACAGGTCACGACCGAGATCTTCCTCATGATGGCCTCCGGCGAGTGTGCGAGCCACCGTGCGCGGGTCGAGGCCGAGCTGGACGGGCCCAAGGAGGGCACCGTCTGCTCGTCGAGCATAGGCGAGAGCTGCGGTGGCCTGGCGGAGCTGCTCGCGACCCTCAAGGCGCAGGAGGCGACGCCCTCCTGACGGGCGTGCCGGCGACCCCTGACGTGCCTGCCGGTGACAATGGGCGCGCGCAGGCTTCTCACAAGCTCAACCCACGAGCCTGCCAGCATCCTCCTGCAAAGTGCCGATGGGTGGGCTTTTGCAGATCTATGGGGCAAGGACTGCAATGGGCGCTACGTACACCCCGTCGGTGCGACGGTAGGCGTAGTCGCCTAGGCCTTCCAGCACCAGCAGGAACGCAGGGGGCCTCCCTCCCGCGCGTCTGATCTTGTCCGAGAGGCGCAGCAGGTTTACCGCTGCCTTCTCCGCTTGGTTGTGGCCGATCTTCACCTCAATGCCTGCCCAGGCTCCGTCCGCCGCCTCTACGATGGCGTCCACCTCCAGGTCGTCGCGGTCTCTATAGAAGTATACGTCGCCGTCCTGCGACTGCGCGTAGACAAGGAGGTCGCGCATACACAGTGACTCGAACAAAAATCCGAACGTTTCGAAGTCGCCGAGTAGCTTCCCGGGTGTCAGCCTCAGCAGGGCGGCCGGGATGGAGGGGTCAACGAAATGGTACTTGGGCTTCTTGCTTATGCGTAAAGGGGAGCGCAGGTGAGGCGTCCAGGGGCCGATTTCTTCGAGAATGAACGTGTCCTCGAGCACGGACGTGTAGTCATCCACCGTCTCCTTGGCCAGTGGCTCGGCTCCAGGCTCCGCCGTCATGTCGCGGATGAGGGTCTTCGGTGTCGCCGCCTGCTCGGCGTTGCGTGCGTAGGACAGCATAAGCCGGCGCATCTTCGCGGGGTCGCGCCGCACGCTGTCGATCTTGTGCATGTCCTCCCCGAGGAACAACTCGACGTAATTACGCGCGAGCCTGTCTGCGCGAGTGCCCGGTGTCGAGAGGTTGCCCGGCCATCCGCCGCGCACGACGAGACCGGCGAGCTTTTCGGCGTCCATCTTGGGCGCCATTGCCTGCGGGCTCTTGCCGGCGAACAGCGCCTGTATGGACACCTCGCCCGACGACGTACCCGACTCAAGTAGTGTCATCGGCCTCATGTGCAGTCGCTCGATGCGGCCGATGCCGCTGTGTGTGGGCTTCTGCTCGCGAGGGGTTGAGGAGCCAGTGAGGACGAAGGTACGCTCCTTGCCACTGGCGTCGATAGCCGCACGCGCCATGTCCCATAGCTGCGGCACCTCCTGCCATTCGTCGATGAGGTGCGGAGAGGCGCCTCGCAAGGCGAGCTCGGGAGCCGCCTCTATCATGTCCCGGCTTGGCGTCGCGCCCTCGGCGCTCATGACGACGGTTGCCGAGTTCGCGAACGCGCGCCCGGTCCACGTCTTGCCGCAATACTTCGGTCCTCTGATATTCACCCCGCCAAAGTCCTCAAGCGCGAAGGCGACGTGGCGGTCGAGGATGCGCGGGATGTAGGCATCGTATTTGAGCATTCCATAAGAGAACTCGTCCATAGCAGACACTGCCCTTTGCAATTTATATCTCTCTGTTTTGCGAACATTATAGAAGACGTATTGCGGAATTATTTTCTACGTTTTGCGGTGTACCAAAGCGTCGTTTTGCGATGCCTTGTCCTCAAGCGCGAAGGCGACGTGGCGGTCGAGGATGCGCGGGATGTAGGCATCGTATTTGAGCGTTCCATAAGAGAACTCGTCCATAGCAGACACTACCCTTTGCAATCGGCGATGTGCTGACATATCTCAGAAATTAACCTATGAGGTCAATCATGTTATCCTTCCGCTAGGAGGTGCCAATGGATATCGAATACGCCAACAATGCGATGAAGAAGGCTCTGGAGGACCCTCGCCTCATAGCTAGGAAGCACGGGGACATAGCCAAGACGCTCACTCGTCGCATGTCTGACCTGCGCGTTGCTTCGAACCTCAGCGAGATAACGCATCTACCGCCACCCCGACGGCACAAGCTCACGGGCAACCTGGAGGGATGCTGGGGTATCGATGTAAGCAGAAACAAGCGGTTGGTGATCAGGCCAATCGGTGACTATGACCAGGAGGACCTGTCGACAATTACGGCAATTCGTATCGAGGACATAACGGACTACCACGAGCGATGAGAGAGGTGAGTAATGTGAGTGGATTTATCGTTGCACCCGGCGAAGTCATCAAGGAGTACTTGGATTCGCGCGGTCTAACCCAGAAGGAAGTCTCAAAGCGCATCGGCGTCAGCGAGAGGCACCTCTCCAAGATGCTCAATGGCAAGACGAGGCTCACTGAGGAAATGGCCTTGAAGTTCGAAAAGCTCATGCCAGATGTGCCGGCCAGTTTTTGGCTTAACTATGAGGTGAAGTACCAAGAGTATCTGGCAAGGGAAAAGGAAGAGCACGAGCTTGAAGGGCTGGACCTCAAGACGATCTCGCAGCGTTTTCACTTTAGGGAGGCTCTGGGGATGGGAGGGCGTCCCCTCGTTGAACAGGCTATTAGCATGCTTAAGCTGCTTGGCGTGTCGAAATTCGATCGCTATCGGTATGCCATTCCGGGCGGTATCGAGTTCATGCAGGACGGTGGCGAGGACGAGGCAGTCGTGGTATGGCTTAAGCTCTGCGAGGAAGAGGTTGCCGAGCAGAACGATGTTGAAGGCTCGCCAGAATACTCTGAAGACGCGCTTCGTAGCGTGCTGCCAATGCTCAAGGACGTTGCTTCAAACACTGACTTCTTCGCATCGCTCAAGAGCTGTCGCATGCTGCTTAACTCGGTCGGCGTTTATCTCGTGTACCATGAGGCCATCGGCAACGCGAAGGTACGTGGTGCGCTGACGTCCTACGAGGGGCATCCGACCATTTATATCAGTGGGCGATACAAGACCCATGGTGACGCATGGTTTGCCATATGCCATGAGCTCGGGCATCTTCTAGACGGCTTCGACCTCAAGAAGACTGGGGTATCCATGGAGGATACCGATGAGCTGAAAAGCGAAGACGAGGCAGATATCAGGGCAAACGCTTATGCTCGCGAATTCTTCGTTGACTCTGCTGCTTATGGGCAGTTCGTAAGCGATGACAGCTTCTCAAGCGCCAACATCAAGGAGTTTGCCGCTGGACAGGGCGTTGCGCCAGGTATCATCGTTGCCTTCCTTCAGCATGACCGTCACATCGGCTTTAATGAGTTCAACTACATCAAGGACCGATTCTAGTAGTGGAGGCTCGCTTTATGTACGTCATTGCGATGAAGAACAGGTCCTGCGAGATTGCCGCCATGAAGCAGCTTCAGAAACATGGGTATCTTCGCTCTGACATGATGCCGCTCGTCGAGATCATCAAGGAGACGCACAAATGCGACGATCTGGTTGACCCTGAAACCGGGGCTCCGATTAAACGCAAGCAGCGTTGCAATGATGGGGTCGTTCGTAGCTATAGAATCACTGATCAAAGCACCGAACGCGATGTTACGTTGCAGGGCATTGCGGATCTGTTCCCGGAAAGGGATGTCCTCGTTGACTACTTTAGGTGTGACCTCGGTAAATACCATTATGATGCGGGTAAGATTGAGCTTGTCTTACGCCTGAATAGGGACCTCAATCTGTATTGCGGGAAGGTCTTGGGCATCGCTGCCTATCCGCACCTCATACCCGTCATCGCTGTAAAGCAAAGTATGGATGACGTGCTCTCGCCTGAACAGGTCGTATCGCTAGCCAATGACCTGAGACGAGACAATCCGTCTCAGAGAATTGCACTTAGGTTCGACGATATGGACGGTTACGAAGATGTCGCGAAGCGGGTTCTGCGTGACGGAGATTACCTCATCTATGACTTTAACGAGCAGCCAATCCGCTCCAAACCCGTGGAATGCAGGAGACTCAAGAACCTGAACCTTCCCGCCCAAATAGTCGCACTCTGCTCGCCGCGACGTAGGGAGCTCACGGGCAAAGACTTCAAGGACTGCAAGGACGGAGAGGTGACGAATCTTATTGATAACGCTCATCTCGATGTCTACAAGAACTACGGCTTCGATGGCGTGGGCGATTATGGCGGACTTCGAGACAACCTGCCTGACAGAGGCGCGAATAAGGGTCGTGCTCTTGCGATTATGTACGATGGCAAGGTCAATGGATTCAAGATTTATGTCAAGGATGACTACGACCTCGGTCCCAATGGTTTTTGGGATGTTGTCGAGCACATGCTGGCTGATACTGAGCTCGCTCAAGACGATACCTGTCTTGCCCTTGCGGCAATTACCGATAAGTATCGGAGACATGAAAAGGGCTACACCTTTGCCGAGTGGATAAAGTACACGCTTGTCAGATATATCCAACAGCTCGCAATGAGCAGGCCGGGGTTCGTCTAGTAGATTGCCTGCGGGCTAAGTCCATAACGGTAGAACCACTGGTAGTCAATCTCGTATATCTCTGGCTGGAGTTCGCGGAACCTATCCCAGTAACAGCCATAACGCTGTTGGAGATACCGCTTGAAGAGATGGTTAATTTCCCGTCCATCGTGCTCTTCTAGGCAACTTCGGATTAGTGAGGTCTTGGAGACCCTCCTCCCTTCCTTTCCGAAAAGGGAGCAGAGGAACTGTTTGGGCATTACGGAGAGCTGTTTTTCAGAATCAAGCTCGCTGCTCTTAATGGCCCGTCTGCGGGCACAGAACTTGTAGGTGCCATCTTCGCATTGCCTATAGGAGTAGATGCCACACGCCTCGGGAACGTAATCAGGCAATTCGCGCCACCGTGCTTCCGATGTCACAACGTACACGGTCTCGAAAACGTCGAAGTAGTCTTTGAGCTGGCCTTCCAGACGGTAGAAAGTATCAAGGTCCGTCTTGATCTCATATGCCGCGCTGTGACCGTTGATCTTGCACATGTCCACGCGGCTTTTGCCTATGGGAAGCTCAAATACCGAGACCGTCTTTGGGCTTTGCGGCAGGAGGATGCCGTTGATGAAATTCGCCTTGATGGTTGTTTCGTTTGGGTAGCTGCCAAGAACGATGCTATTTATGAGGTCGCGAGCAGTTGTCTGAGGATAGTCGAAGCGGTTTGCACCAAGAATAGCGTCGAGAATGCCCGATAGGTTGGCCTCGGTCATGACGGTGGAATAAGCGTCATAAAGACGCTGCCCAGCATCAGCTAGCCCTTCTATATATGCCGTCTTACCACCCATAAAAACCTCCAGAAAACATCAATAATATACCCAACTTTTTCGACGAACGGTTGAGCGGGCATCGGCAGAGAAAAACCTGCAAACGTGAAGGCCACACGTGCAATCCTAGATAAGCATGAAAACGACATCGACAAGCTCAAGGAGGCCGAGTCCTGGCTGTTTGCCGACGCTCCCGCCAGGGCGCAGGGCGGCAGGACCGGGCTCCCCAATGCGGGCACGAGCTCAGATGAGGGCAAGACCATGAGGCGCTGGCGCAAGCTTGCCGGCCTAGACGACAGCGACGAGAAATAGGAGGGCCGGCCCATGCCTAACAGCATCGCATTCGCAAAGAACTACGTTTCCATCATCGACGAGGTATACCAGCGCGCGGGCGTCTCCGGCGTGCTCAATCGAAGCGGGAGCCGAGCTCATACGCACGCAGGTGGCGCCCGAGGCCGATGCCTTCACCTTCGCGCAGATCGCGGGCCACACCGGCGTGACCGTTAAGACCGAGAACCTCTCCGGCGTGACGAGCGCCAATCAGATGTTCACGAGCTGCGGTAGCCTGGAGACGATCTACGCTACGAGCTTCAGCAACACGGGGCTCTCGGGCAGCCTCATGTTTAACAGCTGCAACCGTCTCGTCGGCGGAACGGACGGCTTCGTACTCTTTACGACCAGCAGTGCAAGCGTCTGCAAGCTGGGCGCCGGCGGAGTTCTAACCGACCCGAACAATGACAACCGCATATGGCTCTGGGCGCACTACTACGCGAACGGCGAGGGCGTACTCACCGTGAGTTCTGCCAGACCCTACGCGTGAGCTCGTGACATCCGGGCGGATCTGTGCCATCGGCAAGTACGTGGGCCTGGGCTTCACGCCCTGGGGTGGCGTCACCGGGCTGACGCGCCGCCAGCACCTCACGAGCGCGACCTTCGCGACAGGCAGGGAGAGGTCATGGACAATGAGTACAGCGATGTTTTCGGCGAGAAACTTGACCCTGAATGGTTCAAATGGGTAATACACAAACAGGGCTGGAGCATCCGCAAGCTTGGCGCAGACGGGGATACTGGCAAGACCGACAAGACGATCCGTCGGGCCATCAAGGCCGAAAGGATACGCCCTGAACTGTTAGACAGGATTGCAAAGAAACTGGACGTTTATCCGCCATACCTTGCAGGCCGTTATGCATGGACACTCAAGTTGAGCATCATGGACGAGGAAGGTGTCTGCGATTACCGGCGAGATACGTATCTTGATCCGAAGCATTTTATATCTCTCTGTTTTGCAAACATTATAGAAGACGTATTGCGAAATTATTTTCTACGTTTTGCGGCATACTAAAACGTCGTTTTGCGATGCCTTGGCAATATGCTATCGACTGCCAATGCTGCTTTCGCCCTCGCCAAGCGAGAGAAACTACTTACCCCATGAGCTATATCGCCCACACGGGTATGGCTAGCACTCCGCTGGTAACGTAATACGGTTTCTGCGTCTGGCAGATGACGTGTCCGAATCCGACCTCATAGCCCTCTATGGCCTCAAGACAGCTGAAGTTCGGCTCTCCGTCATTTCTGGTGGGTAGCACAACCACCGGCTCACTACGCGTAGCAG
>ERZ773042.1749-NODE-1749-length-12461-cov-3.655650_pt1 | contig 12461 bp, 11 predicted proteins | sample MGYA00511664_ERZ773042 | MGnify/ENA primary metagenome ERZ773042 (study PRJEB29015, sample SAMEA2737984) | human oral metagenome | biome: human oral; feature: human-associated habitat; material: dental | place: China | collected 2036 ... | reverse complement strand
CCTCCTTGACCTTCGTCGGGTCAACGAGATGGATCAAACGAATCATGATACTCAATCCGATCAATACAGCAAACACAATCGACATATTGATCAGCATGATAATCAGTGGATTCGTCGTTACCGGTTGATGCATTAAAAATCACCTCATTCTCTTTCCTGATCACTCATTTTTCTTTCGTTGGGTCAACGAGATGGATCAAACGAATCATGAAGCTCAAGCCAATCAATACAGCGAAAACGATCGTCATATTGATCAACATGATGATAAACGGATTCGTCGTCACCGGATGTCCCATTAAACTCCCTCCCCTCCCCATCCGCCGCTGTCTATACCAGAGCGGGAATAACCCGATGTGGCGACGCACCAATGATTTATTTCGTGGGCGCCATTCTTCGGGGTCGCCGCGGCCGCGCTTCGATTATACCAAAACAGGATTTTTCATTCCATACGGCCACGGTCTTTTTCTTACAGCGCTTAAACTATCCCCAAAAATCGGGATAACAAACTACGCTTTATCCTAAATTTATACCATTTTGCCATTTATGTCAATCGTTTTATTTGTCAGAAAATAAAGTAATGGCAAACTTTTTCCTTGTAACACAGTCATACTAAAAAATCATAATTTGCCGCTTTGGAATAGACCGACAAGCAAAGATTTTTTGTTTTGGAATATATACGCACAAAAAGAGACTTCGTTTCCCACGAAGTCTCTTTTTGCTCAGCCAAGTTCCTTTTTGATTGTCGCCGCGATATGATGGCAGATGGAATGAAGCTGGTTTTGATCCGGTCCTTCAGCCATGACGCGGATCAAAGGCTCGGTTCCCGAAGGGCGCACCAGAACCCGCCCTTTCTCTCCCAACGCTTTATCTCCCTCGGTGATAACCGCTTGTATCGCGGCATTATCCTCCCACCCATCTTTCGACGGGACGACGACATTTACTAAAAGCTGCGGATAACTGATCATTATTTTATTCAGCTCTGAAGCACGTTTCCCGCTTTCCATGAGCGAACGCAGAACTTGCAGGGCTGTGATTGGACCGTCACCAGTCGTAGAAAAATCATTAAAAATGATGTGGCCCGACTGCTCGCCGCCGAGCGAATATCCATTAGCCAGCATATTTTCTAAAACGTAGCGATCCCCTACTTTCGTAACTTCCGCATGAATCCCCGCTTCCTTCACCGCCTGATGAAATCCGATATTGGCCATGACGGTGGTAACAATCGTATTTTTAGCAAGACGTCCTCGCTTCATCATATCAAGACCGCATATCGTCAAAATATGATCGCCGTCGATGATCCCGCCTTTCTCATCAACGCAAAGGCACCGGTCAGCGTCGCCGTCATGGGCAACGCCAATGTCCGCTTGGTAGCGGAGAACCGCTTGCTGCAGAGATTCAAGATGGGTTGACCCACATCCTTCGTTGATATTCGTTCCGTAGGGCGCCGCATGAATGACCGTAACATCGGTTCCCAGCTCCCGCAGGATCATCGGCATAACCTCATACGAAGCGCCATTTGCACAGTCCAGAACAACACGCAGACCATCGAGGCGAATATCAATCGTCGATTTCACAAAATCAATATACTGGCGCTGCAAATCCCGACGAGGTTCGATCGATCCCACGTCGCCGCGATGCGCCCGGTAAAGATCATCCTGAAACTCTATATGCCGTACCAGCGCTTCGATCTCGTCCTCCACGCTATCCGGCAGTTTATAGCCGTTCGCCCCAAAGAACTTAATCCCGTTATCATAAAACGGATTATGCGACGCGGACACCACGATCCCCGCTTGATAGCCAAGTTTCTTCGTCAACCAGGCAATCGCCGGGGTAGGAATAACCCCCGCGAGAATCGCTTGTCCCCCTGCGGAGCATATCCCTGTGGCGAGGGCGGCTTCAAACATAGGCCCCGACAGGCGAGTGTCCCGGCCAATCAAGATGCCCGGCCAGCTTTCACCGCGCTGCTTTTCACCGAAATAAAGAGCAGCCGCCCGCCCCAACCGATAGGCCAGCTCCGGCGTCAGCTCCAGATTCGCCTCGCCCCGGACGCCATCAGTTCCAAAAAGTCTCGCCATTTGTGCCTTCCTCCTGTACCTTGTTCAATAAGAATTATTCGGTTACAGTATGACCCATTTTATGCAAAAAGGCAAGCGCCGTATTCAGTCCATCGACCGCGGCGCTCATGATTCCGCCGGCATAACCGGCGCCTTCGCCCATAGGGAAAAGCCCCGTCGTACTGATCGATTCGCGCTCTATCTTTGTGCGAAGGATACGGCACGGCGCGGAGGAACGCATCTCCACCCCGGTCAATGGCGCCGCGGGATCAGAAAATCCTGGCATACGCCGGTTAAAGACCTCCAACGCGTCCGCCAGCGTTCGCGTAATGAAACCCGGCAGACAGGATCGCAGATCCACGGGAATCACGCCCGGTCGATAGGTCGGGGTGACGAGAAAATCGCGGCTGCCGGACTTTCCCGCCAGAAAGTCCCCCACCGTCTGCACAGGCGCGCGGTAATCTTTCCCCGCGAGACGATAAGCGAGCGCTTCGTATTGCCGTTGAAAAACAATCCCACCCAGCACTGCATTACCGAAATCTTCCGGCCGTACCGTGACCAAAAGCGCCGCATTGGCCACGCCCGAATCCCGGGCATAAGCGCTCATACCGTTCGTAACGACGTGCTCCGTCTCTGAAGCCGCCGCTACGACCTCTCCGCCAGGACACATACAAAAAGAATACGCCCCCCGATTCGTCTTCCGATCCTGAAAAGTCAGCGCGTAATCCGCCGCGGGAAGGAGCAAATTATCGGCATCTTCACCATATTGCGCCTGATCGATAAACGCTTGCGGGTGCTCAATGCGCACTCCGGCGGCAAACGCCTTCGGCTCCATCGCCACGCCGCGCTCGCAAAGCATGTGGTATGTATCCCGCGCTGAATGCCCAATTCCCAAAAGAACGGTATCAGCGCTCAGGCGTTCGTTGTCGTTCACAATAACCGCCTGCACTCTGTTCGCACGTATTTCAATATCTGTCACCGCCGCTCTAAAACGGATCTCGCCTCCGGCGCGCATGATTTCATGGCGGATATTGCGGACGACTCCACGCAAGCGATCCGTTCCAATATGCGGCTTATGGAGATACCGTATTTCTTCCGGCGCTCCGGCGGCAATAAAAGCTTCGATGACGTCGGCAATACGCGGGTCACTGCTTCGGTTCGTGAGCTTACCGTCGGAAAAAGTCCCCGCGCCGCCCTCGCCAAATTGAACGTTTGTCGTCGGATCAAACGCGCCCTCACGCCAGAAACGTTCGACAGCCGCCTGCCGCTCTTCCACATTGGCTCCACGCTCCAAAATCAACGGGCAAAGCCCCGTCCGAGCCAGTACCAATGCCGCCATCATTCCCGCGGGGCCAAAACCTACAACGATCGGACGCGAGCCGATATTTTCTACCCGTGTCAGACATTCCCAGAGGGAAGGTCTATCTGGCGGCGTCGCCGAGATATTACGATCGCCCCGGCAGCGGCTCAGCACTCTCTTATCGCCGCCGGCAATATCGGCGTCGATCACATAGGAAAATCCCAGCGGCGCGCCCCGATAGCGGCGGGCGTCCACCGCCTTTCGAATCAAGCGAATCCCTCGCACGGCGCTCGCCGGTAGGCGCAGCCGCCGCGCGGGCGCTTCTTCCAGAGATACTTCTTTTGTCAGCGGAACTACCAGATTATGTATGCGAACCACGAAATTCCCCCCTCAAAATTCTCATCTCGCGCACAAAAGACCGGGGCCCACCCTCGAGCCCCGGTCCTGCTTTTCATTCATTTACGAACAATCGATATCGTAACCATTACCGTCCGATTTGTCACTGTCACGCCTTCCGGCAGGATCAGATTGACAACTCGTCGAGCGGACGCCGTCAATCCGGAGAGCGCGATAGGTTCCGTTTCCAACGCATTGATCTTCTCCAGCGCCGAAGCGTCCCCGGCAATCTCAACGCGCGGCGGATCGATCTTCGTATCCGTCACCGCATAACCGGAAGCGATCGTTCCCTCAAAAATCGGCTTTATATCGACGATCTTTTTGGAAAGGCCTCGCGCCAACTGAATATGAACCGAAATATCACCGGGATCGGACGTAACCTCATTTACCGGCCGCCCATCCGCATCTACCGCCGACAGTCCCGCTTTAATATCAAAATCCGTCGTCCGGTCAGCGCTCAACCCCACATAGCCGACAACTTGGGTCACCGAATCAAGACGCGACTGCGGCCCCTTTAAAACAACGTGATCCGTTTCCGGCGTCACCAACGATACCGTAAATCCCGATCCTACGGAACCGACCTGAATCAAATTGATCGGCATCCGCCTCTCCAAAATCGGATCAATCAAAACATCCACGTATTCTGGGCGCAGGCTGACCGCTTCGAGCCCTTGTGGCAAAACGGTCTGGATAGGCAGATGATGCGTCCCGGGTTCCTTATCGGTCAGGTCGACGCTGGCCTTAATCTCCTCGCGCCGGACAGCAGCAAAGACAGAACGCGCCCCGCGCAGTTTTATCCGCACATCCCGCGCATCCGGCGTAACCACACAATTTTCCGGTTCTCCAACAATCGTCACCGGGACAGAAACACTGGAGTCAATGACCGGGTTCTGGTCGCTCATGACAAAAAACCAGAGAACCGTAGCGCCCACCAGAGCAAACAACTTGACGACCAGTTTACGCCGGAATAAATTCAGCAGTCCGCTCATCATTTCTGCCTCCAGTTCGCAATGGTTTCCCGAATACTGGCCGACTGCGGCGAGAAAATGGGCTTTAACCACGCTTTCAGCTGCTCTGCCGTCAGCCGGCGGGTAATGCGGCCTTCCTCTGCCACAGATACAATTCCCGTCTCTTCACTGGCGACGATAATCAGCGCGTCGCACTGCTCAGAAAGACCGATCGCCGCCCGGTGACGCGTTCCCAGCTCCGACGAAAGTTGACGATTTTCCGTCAGCGGCAGCAGACACCCCGCCGCAATCAGCCGTTTGCCGCGCACGACAGCGGCGCCGTCATGAAGCGGTGTATTGGGAATAAAGACGTTCATCAGAAAATCCGCTGTGATCAGTCCATCAATTTGAATGCCGGAAGCACAAATATCATTAAGCCCCATATCGCGTTCCACAACGATCAGCGCGCCGATTTTTTTCTCCGCCATCTGAAACACCGCCCGGGTCAGTTCATTGACCAGTGAGCGCGCCTCCTCATCATTCAAAAAAACCGAGCGGCCTAAAAACTTCCCTTGCCCCAGGTGTTCCAATGTCCGCCGCAGCTCCGGCTGAAAAACGATCGGCAATGCCAAAAAGAGCAAGGTAACCGTTTTTTGCAGAAGCCAAAAAATCGCGTGCAGCTCCAGCCAGTTGCTCAAAAGGGTAAGCCCCATAAGGATGATAAGACCTTTGACCAATGTGATGGCGCGCGTATTCTCGAGCATTTCGTACATCTTATAAAGAATAATGGCAACCAGCAAAATGTCCAAAATATCCCGCAGGCCGATGGTCGAAAGCAGCCCTTGCAGGTGATCCGGCAATGCCAGCGAAGACACAGTCAATTCATTCACATCCACGAGCATCCCCCCTTCATTTTTACGAAAATTGCCGCATTTTTCCGGTACTTTCTTTTTATCGCGGTTTTTCGCCGCGGAGTTTTGCGGCGCATGGTTTTTATTATGCGCCGCCCGAATGGCAAAAAACTGAAAATATCTATTAGAATTCCAATAAAATTAATCTTCTTTTCGCTGGAGATATTTTCGCGCCAGCGGTAACTTTCGCAAGATATCGCCTGCCAAAAGGCCCTCGGCGTTTTCTTCCGCCGCCAGATCTCCCGCAGCGCCATGCAGATAAACCCCCAACAGAGCCGCTTCTTCCGCGGACGGCGTTTGTTTTAACAGACCGGCGATCGTTCCCGCCAAGACATCGCCCACGCCAGCGGTTGCCATCCCCGCATTGCCGGTCGATGTCAAATAGACGCGCCCATCAGGGAGCGCAACTAAGGTGCATTCGCTCTTTACGACAAGGATCGCCTGCCAATCCAAGGCGGCCTTTCGGCAAAGCAAAATAATATCTTTTTTCAGTTCCGATACGGAAATATTTAAGAGCGCCGCCATTTCTCCTAAATGCGGCGTCATAATTACCGGATCTGAAATCGTCTTCAATTCCGCCGTATGCCCCACGAAAGCAAATAATGCGTCGGCGTCTAAAACGAGGGGTTTTTGCACCGTTTTTACAAAACCACGCAGCAGCGCCGCCGTTTCCGGCGACCGCCCCAGCCCGGGGCCTAGAAGAACCGCATCAAAGCCCGCCGCTAATTTCGTCAGCGGTTCTAGTGCCGAATCGCCGATGATTCCCGCCTTCGTCTCCGGGAGTGGGCAAGTCATAACCTCTGTCAATTTCGCCGCCAATATACCTTGTAAGCTCGCTGCCACCGCCAGCACCGCGATTCCCGCGCCCGCCCGCAGAATCGCTTCCCCGGTCAGCGCCGCCGCGCCGGTCATGCCCCGCGACCCGGCCACCGCCAAAATCTTCCCGCAGGATCCCTTATGTGCATCCATAGGGCGCGGCAAGAGCAGGCGCGCCGCCAGATTTCGATCCAGATATTCCTGCCCGATCGCCTTATCCGTAAGAAGCGCCAGCGGCAAACTGATGTCATCGACGACCAGCCTGCCCGCGCAAGCCGCCCCGGGGCAGAAAAAATGCCCTGTTTTCGGCAGACCAAAAGTTACCGTGACCTGGGCCTGAACAGCCTCCCCTGTTATCTGGCCGCTGTCGGCATTCACCCCGCTCGGCACGTCAATAGCGACGACGGGGCGGCCTGCCTCATTTACCATACGGATGAGCCGCGGAAGCGGCGGGCGAAGTTCCCCGCTGCTCCCCGTTCCCAAAAGGCCATCGATCACGCCATCCGCCAGCCGAAGCAAAATTTCCAGTTTTTCCCAGTCACGCTCATTTTCCAGCGTCAGAACAGACAGCCCCAGCCGGGCGCAGATTTCCTGATTGAGCGCCGCTGTTTTGCGAAGTTTCTCTTTTTCGCCTGCCATCACCAGCTTCACATTCGCCCCGCGGTTCGCCAAATGACGGGCGGCGACAAACGCGTCGCCGCCGTTATTTCCAGTCCCCGCCAAGACACAGATTGTCCGACCGGCAACGTCCCCCAGCGCCTCAGTCACAACGGAGGTCACGGCCCGGCCGGCATTTTCCATGAGAACGGCTTCGGGAATACCATATTTTTCCGTCGCCAGCTTATCAATCTGACGCATCTCTTCAACTCGGGAAATCTTCATGTTATCGTCCCCCTTCAACACAAAAAGGGACTGCCGAAATGGCGGCAGTCCCTAAGCGTTCTCCATGTCATCTCGCGACCAATGTTCCTTCAGCCATCTTAAAGGTACGGGCAATCAAGATTTCAACGCGGCGGTTCTGCATGCGGCCTTCTTCCGTGCTGTTTGTAGCCGCCGGCCGATACTCGCTGTAGCCGATGGCGCTGAACCGTGCCGGATTAAGCGCCGGATTCGACGCCAGCAGGAATTTCATGAAGTTCAGTGCCCGCGCCGAACTTAGTTCCCAATTTGACGGATACTGCACCGTATTGATCGGCACATTATCCGTATGTCCCGAAATAATAACCCGTTCCGGAATAGCTCCCAAAAGCCCGGCCACTACCGGCCCAATAAGCTGCGACTGAGGAACCAGTTCCGCCGATCCCGAAGGAAACAATGCCTTTTCCTTAATACGAATGAGAAGACCGTCTTCGGTCATATTGGCGTGAAGATCATTTTCCAGATGGTTTTCTCTGATGTATTCATCCAAAGTCTGCTGAAGCTTCTCCAGCGTCTGGTTCTCCACAATATACGCATTCGTCCCCTCATCCTCCGGTCCGCTTCCCGTTCCTCTGGCCGTCGACCCCGTCAACCCAGCGCCGGACAAAAGGGAGATACCGCTGCTTCCCATACTGAAGGCTTTGTTAAAGGCCTGCGCCATCTCCACGACTTTCCCCTGATCCGTCTGCGACATGCAGAAAAGGCACAAAAAGAGCGCCAAGAGGAGCGTCATTAAATCCGAATACGGCAGCAGCCAAGCTTCGCCTGCTTCTTCTTCATGAGGCGGACCGTGTTTCTTCCTCGCCATATTTATCCCTCCGACTTAATCGCAGCCCGTTCTGACTGCGGAATGAATACCATCAGCTTCGCCTCGATAGCCGTGGGTGAATCGCCCGCCTGAAGCGACAGAATTCCCTCAATGATCATACGTTTCTGCCCAATCTCCATTTCCGAAAATACTTTTAACTTATTCGCGAACGGCAGCCACAAAACATATCCCGTATAAATACCAAGAATCGTAGCGACGAAGGCGGACGCAATCGCGTGCCCCAGCTTGTCAATATCATTCATGTTGCCGAGCGCCGCGATAAGACCGACGACCGCGCCCAAAACGCCCAACGTCGGCGCGTAAGTCCCCGCCTGCGTGAACATCGACCGCCCTTCCATGTGACGAGCCTGCATGACGGAAAGCTCGGCGTCTAATACGTCGCTGACAAACTCGGGATCCATACCGTCGATAACCATACTCAGACCCGTCTTGAAGAAAGGATCCTCGATCTCCTGGACCTTGCTCTCCAGCGCCAGAATACCTTCCCGGCGAGCGATTTGCGAAAGCTCAATAAAGAGTCTGACCAGCTCGTTTCGCTTTTGCAAAGCCGGTCGGTGCAGTGTTTTCTTTAAGAGGGTCGGAAAATTCTTCATGTTTTCCATAGGAAATCCCGTGAACAAACATGAAAACGTACCGCAAATGATAATCAAAAACGCGGCGGGGTTGTTCATGGCCGAGATCGGCGCGCCCTTCAAGATCATGCCGACAAAGACTGAAATTACCCCCATAGTTAAACCAACAACGGTTGATGTTTCCAAAATAAGTCCCCCTCTTTTCCCTGATCATCCGCCAAACGCGGATAGACATACCTTCCTTGATAACCCCTGCCCATACGCAGCTGAATATAACACAATATCTTATTTTTAATTATACACCAATCCAGCCGCCAGATAAAGCGCCAGAAAAGTGCCCTACTCCCTCTTTTCCCCATGCCGTGGGAAAAAATCTCCGCTACGTATTAATCTAAAGAATATTATTCCATAAAATATGGAAAATTCCTACCCTTTCCCGGGAAAAATTTTTAATATTTTTCTCAAACAGGAAGGGAGAGCTTTCCTTATAGGAAAATTCTCCCTCATTTTTCACTTTTTCGTGAACTTTATTTAATTTTTTCTTTTCTTGAAAAAGAGAAGGGAAACGCTTCCATCCCTACGTGCAAAAACTTTTATCGCCAATATAGAAAAGAAAATTTTGCCAGCCAACGTAAGAAACCACAGAGAAAAAGTCCCCTGTTTCATACTTTTTTCTCAAATTTTCAAGTCTGAACTTGATAGTGCTTTCCTCCAAAATAGAAATTATTCCTTCCCGCTCTATCATCATACGAAAAAATATGTTATAATTCGACATATCATAATTAAAGATTATTCTGGAGGGACATCGTATGAAAAAACTGCCCGTCGAGCTACGCCAGCTGGAATATTTTCAGATGGCCGCCCGTTTGCGGAACCTAACCCGGGCCGCAGAGCGCCTGCACGTTTCCCAGCCAAATGTGACTGTGGCGATCAAAAAGCTGGAACACGCGCTAGGTATTCAGCTTTTTGATCGTAGCCAAAAACAACTGTCACTGACGCCGGAAGGCAACGTTTTCCTCGCCCGGGCAGATTCTGCTCTGCACACAATACACGACGCAATTTTAGAGCTTGACGATTATAAGCAGCTGCAGAAGGGGACGATTCGCATCGGCATCCCGCCGATGATCGGCGCCTATCTCTTTCCTCGTATCTTCTCCAGCTTCCAGCAGCAGCACCCACAACTCTCTATCTACTTGTATGAAGAGGGGTCTATGGCGATACGAGAAAAGCTTGAAGGTGATGATCTTGATTTTGGCATTGTCATCACTTCAGACGCCGCCCCAACGCTTCAGCTTCTGCCGATGGCAACATGCCAGCTTGTCGCCGGAGTTCCCAACGATCATCCGTTGGCTGCTAAGAGGGCTCTCTCTTACGCGGATCTGGGTACTGCTAACCTCATCTTGATGAAGGAGGGTTCCTTTATCCGTTCGCACCTGTTCGACGCTTTTCGTGACGCCAGTATCACACCCAATATCGTACTCGAATCGAATCAGATTGAAACGCTTAAAGCCCTCATTCGAAACGGTGTCGGTCTTTCCATTTTACTGGATTTCGTCGTGGAAAAAAATCCTGGCTTTGTCGCTCTGCCGCTGGATCCTCCGCTTTACTATGACATCGGCATGGCGTGGAAAAAAGATCGCTACGTTTCCAAAGCGGCGCAGGCGTTTATTGATTTCTGCCGCAACACGCTGATTCACTGACAGCGACTGCTTGCGAAACTTTGAGGAGGCATATTCATGGCATACATCAACGAAAACTATCTGAAGTTACCGGGCAATTACCTGTTCGCGGAGGTAGCTCGCCGCGTGACATCGTTCAAGGAATCCCACCCCACCGCCGACATTATCCGCCTGGGCATCGGCGACGTCACACTGCCCCTGCCAGAGGTTACAATCGACGCCATGCAAAAAGCCGTTGTGGAAATGGGGCACCAGGAAACCTTTCACGGCTACGGCCCGGAGCAAGGCTATGATTTTCTCATCAACGCCATCGTCGAGCACAATTATGCGCGGCGCGGCATCAAGATCACTCCCGATGAAGTTTTTGTGAGCGACGGCTCCAAGAGCGACTGCGGCAATATTCAAGAGATTTTTGGCACCGATAACGTCGTCGCCATTACCGATCCCGTTTATCCCGTCTACCTCGACACGAATGTCATGGCGGGACGCACCGGCGGTTTAAAACCCGACGGCCATTTTGAAGGTGTCGTCTACCTGCCGTCGACCGCGGAAAACGATTTCGCTCCGGCGCTTCCCAAAGAACACGTCGACTTGTTATATCTTTGCTGCCCAAATAATCCGACAGGCACGACGCTGTCGCGCACCGAACTGAAAAAATGGGTCGACTACGCTCGGGAAAACGACACCGTAATTCTCTTTGACGCCGCTTACGCGGCCTATATCACAGAACCGGACGTGCCGCGCTCTATCTATGAAATCGAGGGCGGTCGCGAAGTTGCCGTTGAGTTTCGCTCCTTCTCCAAGACGGCGGGCTTCACCGGCACCCGCTGCGGCTATACGATCGTGCCCAAAACGCTTACCGCCAAAGCCAAAGATGGCTCGCGCCATCCCCTAAACGCGCTTTGGAATCGGCGCCATTCTACAAAATTCAATGGCACCGCCTACATCGTGCAGCGCGGTGCGGCAGCGATTTATACACCGGAGGGGGAACGCCAAGTCAAAGAACATATCGCCTATTATATGGAAAATGCCCGCATCATCCGTGAAGGACTCGCGGCGGCAGGGTTGAATGCTTTCGGCGGGGTGAACGCCCCCTATATTTGGTTAAAGACGCCTGATAACATGAAATCCTGGGACTTCTTCGACAAGCTGCTGACAGAAATCAACGTCGTCGGCACTCCAGGCGTGGGCTTTGGCCCCTGCGGCGAAGGTTACTTCCGACTCACAGCCTTCGGCAATCGCGTCGATACCGAACGTGCTGTCGAACGTATTAAAACGAAACTGGCCCTTTAAAAAGCAGCACCCATAGAACGCGCACGAAAAAGGAGTGTTTCCCACGGGAAACACTCCTTTTTTTCTGCGGTTCTTCGGTTATGCCTGTTTCGCCAGCCGACGGTAGCTTTCCAGCCGCTCCTTCGCGTCTCGCTCGGTCTTGGCGTAAAGTTGCTCCGCAATTTCCGGGAACGCCCGCTTGAGCGACGAGAAACGCACTTCGCCCTGCAAAAACTCCTGGAAATCCGCCGTGGGCTCCTTTGAGTCAAGGCTGAACGGGTTCTTCTCCGTACCAACCAATTCAGGATTAAAGCGATACGTCGCCCAGTAACCGGCTTCGACGGCACGCTTTTCCTCCATCTGACTCTTGCCCATCCCGATACGGATCCCGTGGTTAATGCACGGCGCGTAAGCGATGATAAGCGACGGACCATGGTACGCTTCGGCTTCGGCGATCGCCTTAAGCGCCTGATTTTTATCCGAACCCATGCAGATCTGCGCTACATAGACGTAGCCATAGCTTATCGCCATCATACCCAGATCCTTCTTCTTCGTCTTTTTCCCTGTTGCCGCGAACTGCGCCACCGCAGCGGTCGGCGTCGCCTTTGAAGACTGCCCCCCGGTGTTGGAATAGACCTCGGTGTCGAGGACAAGAACGTTGACGTCCTCCCCCGCCGCCAGCACATGGTCTAGGCCGCCGTAGCCAATATCATAACTCCAACCATCGCCGCCGATAATCCACTGGGATCGTTTAACGAAGAAATCTT
>ERZ773042.1746-NODE-1746-length-12485-cov-10.168142_pt1 | contig 12485 bp, 6 predicted proteins | sample MGYA00511664_ERZ773042 | MGnify/ENA primary metagenome ERZ773042 (study PRJEB29015, sample SAMEA2737984) | human oral metagenome | biome: human oral; feature: human-associated habitat; material: dental | place: China | collected 2036 ... | reverse complement strand
TGGGAGCCAAGCTTGGCTTTGCCAGTCACATGTCCCAGCTGACACGGACTTCCTCAGCAGGTATGAGCTTAGATGATGCCTTGACCTTGGATGAAATAGCGGAGCGAGTAGCAGTGGAGGATTTCTCCTTTCTACAGCCTCTGGAGTTGGGGACAGGTGATCTACCAAAGATTGAACTAACGGAAGAACAGCTCGAAGAAGTGCGCCACGGTCGTTTTATTCCCATTGAAAATGCTGAGACTGTCTTAGCAGCTTTTCATAAAGTCAAGCTCATTGCCATTTTAGAGAAAAGAGACGAATATTATAAACCTAAAAAAGTTTTTCTTTGATGGTATATAGCATATTAGCATCCTGAAATATATTTTCAGGATTTTTTATATAACTTGAATAATCAAATAAATATTGAAGTTAAAAATGGTCAGAAATTTTGTCTCCAAAGGTACAAAAAGCCTATATAACATAGTATATATCTTAAAATAAAAACACTCCAAATTTAAACATTTTGGTAAAAAAATAATAGATTAAAGACAGGGGATTATCATTGCTTAAATCTTACTTGTATGGTACAATCGAGGGAGTGACAATTTTAAAATAATAAGGAGGGTTCCAATACATGGGACAAGACTGGAAGAAAATAGAAAGGCAACGTTTTACAATTCGTAAGACGAGAGCATGGGGCGCATGTTCAGTTTTTCTAGGATCAAGTATCTTCTTTCTAGGAGGGGGAGTTGCAAGTGCACAAGAAGTTAGTCCTTCTGCACAAGACCAAGCACCTCAAGTAGCAGAAGCTGCTAGAGTTTCAGATGAAAAAGAGTCTGAGAAACCGGCAACTGAAGCACAAGCCGAACCTGAAAAGAATACTGCGTCATCAAGTGCAAATGATCAAGCAACTGAAGCCAAGGATCAAGCTGCACCGAGCACTGAAGAAGTAGCTAAAGCAGCAGAAGCAGCTGTTTCAAAAGATGAGAAGTCAGTAGAAACAAGTTCTCCGAAAGAAGCTAAAGCAGAAGAAAAGGCTGAGCCAAAAGAAGAGAAAATAGAACCAAAAACACCAAGTTCTGTAGCTAATGCAGCCGCACAACCTAAGCGTTCAGGTACATCAGGATTCAGAAGTGTTAGCGGTACATCAGGATTCCGAAACACTGGAGCTGCTCGCCAAGGGTCAGACTATACTGTTACCCAAGATGGGAATCTAGCTACTGTTCAAGCAAATGCCTTGAAAACTCAGTTGGATAGAGCAGCGCAAGAGAACTTGCCGGTTACACCGAATCAGATCCGAAATTTTGGTACCGCAACAACTGACGAAGAAAGACGCAGATTAGAACGTCAAGCAGCTGATCTTCAAAATGCTGAAGCTCAAGCCATGAGCCAAAAGATCTCTGATTACTTGGCAGCTAAAAGAAGAGCTCAACAACTAACTGGTCAAGAAGGAAGTTTGCAACAATTTGCTCCGCAAAACCTCGTGTTCTCTGATGAGCCAAACGCAACGGCTAAGATTAAGCTGGCACAAGGAGACTGGTTCGTCAAGGACAGTACGCTCACATCCCGAAATCAATATGTTCGTGAAGCTTTGGATAGTCGGAGCTACAGTGAGTGGCGAGACGGGACAACTACTCAACCGAATGCAGTTATCACTAGAGCCGATACAAGCCAACCGGCAGCAGAGCGAATCATCAAGGATCAAACAGATGCTTACTACATGGTTCATACGCAAGTTGGTAGAACTACAACAGTAGAGTACACCTTGCACAACTCATTTGCGGGTGGTCGACCTATTACGAAAGCTATTGCTCGATATACGCCTAAGAAGAGTTCCGCTTATGATGATAGTATGGTCATGGCTATCCATAAAGACCCAACTATGACAGTTTGGAATGGCTCTAGCTATGATCGTAAAGGAACTGGTAACCAATTGCATATGGAATGGGAATTCTATTATGCAGATGGCACTAAGGTGGACTTCGGTAAAACACCAGGTGTTGTTTCTTTCGCCTCACGTAACCACCACGGGAACGATATTTACGCTGAAATTTATGGTAATTTGAGCTCAAATATGCAGAATGTACAAATTGTAGGTTCTTCTATCGTTCCACAGGCAAATGGTTGGTACTATGCAAATGGTAAGAATAACTCTTATAAAGGCCAAACTGAATATCAATGGGACCAACAAGGTAATCCAAATGAATTCTGGGGAGCGGGTGCTGCAAAAGTTACAAGTGGTACATCATTGAGCTTTGATATTGCTACCACTAACCCTGGTCAGCACTGGCCACGTCCAATTCGCCAATGGTTCTCATTTAATACCAACGTAAAAGCGAATAACGTCGTAACTAACCCTAATTTGACTTATACTCCTGCAGCATATGTCAATGAAGTTCCAGCACCAGAACCAGAAAAATCTTATGACAGATTTGTTATGGATATTCCACATAATGTCAGAGTCGTAGATTATGAGAATGCCACTCCAGATCAAAAACGCGCCTTTGATAATCAAACTGGTTCTCAGATTGTTTACCAACAAGGTAAAGACGGACAGGTTATTGTTGTAGGACCAAAACCAGAAAACCTAAATGACGTACCGAATCCTAAGTTTACAGCTCAAGAACTTGAGACACTTAAAAATGGTGGAACTGTAAGAGGATTTAAAGGAAACAATTACGTTGATCCTGTAGATACTATCATGGTTGTCAAACGTAATGCGGGACCAACTGGACCTAAGGGTGATAAAGGCGCAACTGGAGCCACAGGTGCTACCGGTGCAGCAGGACCAAAAGGTGATAAGGGTGCAACAGGAGCAACAGGAGCGACCGGCGCCACCGGTGCAGCAGGACCAAAAGGTGATAAAGGTGCAACTGGCGCAACCGGAGCCACAGGCACTGCAGGACCGAAAGGTGACAAAGGCGTAACTGGCGCAACCGGAGCGACCGGCGCTGCAGGACCGAAAGGTGACAAAGGCGCAACAGGCGCAACCGGAGCGACCGGCGCTGCAGGACCGAAAGGTGATAAGGGTGAAACCGGAGCAACCGGAGCGACCGGCGCTGCAGGACCGAAAGGTGACAAAGGCGCAACTGGAGCTAAGGGTGATAAAGGTGAAACCGGAGCAACAGGCGCAACTGGTGCCAAAGGTGAAGATGGTAAGCCATCATTGGCTCAAGTCGTAGACAACAACGACGGTACTCATACTGTTAAAGTTGGACTGGATAAGAATGGCAACGGCCAATTGGATCCAGACGAAGTAACTTCTTCAACAATCGTTAAAGACGGAAAAGATGGTAAATCTCCACTAGCTAAGGTTGTTGATAACAACAATGGTACCCATACTGTTCAAGTCGGACTTGATAAGAACAATAATGGTCAGCTTGATCCAGATGAAGTGACATCTTCTACAGTCATTAAAGATGGAAAAGCTGGCGCAACTGGTGCTACTGGCGCAACAGGTGCCACTGGAGCTAAGGGTGATAAAGGTGAAACTGGAGCTACAGGCGCTACCGGAGCTAAAGGTGAAGATGGTAAGCCGTCATTGGCTCAAGTCGTAGACAATAACGACGGTACTCACACTGTTAAAGTTGGTCTTGATAAGAACGGCAACGGTCAGTTGGATCCAGACGAAGTAACTTCATCTACCATCGTTAAAGACGGTAAGGATGGTAAGTCTCCATTAGCTAAGGTTGTCGATAACAACAATGGTACTCATACTGTTCAAGTCGGACTCGATAAGAACGGCAATGGCCAATTGGATCCAGATGAAGTGACATCTTCTACAGTCATTAAAGATGGAAAAGCTGGTGCAACCGGTGCTACAGGTGCGACCGGAGCTAAAGGTGATAAAGGTGAAACTGGAGCTAAAGGCGAAGATGGTAAGCCATCATTGGCGCAAGTCGTAGACAACAACGACGGCACACACACTGTTAAAGTTGGTCTTGATAAGAACAATAACGGCCAATTGGATCCAGACGAAGTAACCTCATCTACCATCGTTAAAGACGGTAAGGATGGTAAATCTCCACTAGCTAAGGTTGTTGATAACAACAACGGCACTCATACTGTTCAAGTCGGACTCGATAAGAACAATAACGGTCAGTTGGATCCGGACGAAGTAACATCTTCAACTATCATCAAAGATGGTAAGGATGGTAAAGCTGGCGCAACCGGTGCTACAGGAGCAACTGGAGCTAAGGGTGAAGATGGTAAATCATCATTAACTGAAGTAGTTGATAACCACGACGGTACTCATACTGTTAAAGTTGGACTCGATAAGAACGGCGACGGTAAACTTGATCCAAGTGAAGTAACGTCAACGACTATCGTTAAAGATGGTGCCACAGGTGCTACAGGAGCGACCGGAGCTAAGGGCAATAAAGGTGAAGATGGTAAATCCTCATTAACTGAAGTGGTTAACAACAACGACGGTACGCATACTGTTAAGGTCGGTCTTGATAAGAACGGCGACGGTAAGCTTGATCCAAGTGAAGTAACGTCAATGACTATCGTGAAAGACGGTAAAGATGGCAAGACACCATTAGCAGAAGTAGTTGACAATCAAAATGGAACACACACCATTAAGATTGGATTTGATACAAATGGCAATGGTAAGCTTGATCCAGAAGAAGTAACCTCTGCTACAATCGTCAAAGATGGCAAAGACGGAAAAGATGGTAAGGACGGCAAAGACGGAAAAGATGGTCAAAGCTCTCTTGTAACTATCGTTGAAAATGAAGATGGCACTGTTACTATTCTTGTTGGAATTGATAAGAATAATAATGGTAAGGTTGATCCTGATGAAGTAACATCTTCTACAATTATCAGAAATGGTAAAGATGGCAAGGATGGTAAAGACGGCAAAGACGGAAAAGATGGTAAAGACGGTAAAGATGGCAAGGGTGTAACCGGTCCAACCGGTCCAACCGGTCCAACTGGTCCTACAGGCCCAACCGGTCCAACCGGTCCAACCGGTCCAACCGGCCCAACTGGTCCTACAGGTCCAACCGGCCCAACTGGTCCAACTGGCCCTACAGGTCCAACTGGTCCAACAAAACCAGTAGTTCCAACTGATCCAACTGGTCCTACTAAACCAATAAAACCAGTAGTTCCAACCGATCCAACAGTTCCGGCTAAGCCAACAAAACCTGCAGGAACAACCAAAGTAGTAGCTAAGTCAGGAACACTCCCTAATACTGGTGACAATAGCAACCATGAAGTAGGTGTTGTGGGTGCAGGCCTTCTATCTGCTGCACTTCTAGCTGCCTTAGGTGTTTCTAAGCGAAAAGAAGAAGAACTCTAAGATATTCCCTTTGTAAACTTTAAGGGATATCAAGTTTAGAGTAAAACAGAGGCTATTAGAATTGTAAATTCTATTAGCCTCTAGTTTTGTTGTATTAATGTTTTGGAGGAATTGAATGTCATCAATTGTATTGAATATGATTGTAAAAAATGAAGCCCATATAATTTTGGAAACGCTCCAAAATTTAGTCAATTCGATTACTTTTGACTACTGGGTCATTTCTGACACTGGATCCACAGATGGAACGGAAAACCTCATTTTGAACTTTTTTAGTGAAGTTGGGATTCCGGGAGAGTTGTATAAAGATGAATGGCAGAACTTTGCGCACAATAGAAATGTTGCCTTAGACCATGCAAGAGGAAAGGGAGACTATGTTCTTACCTTTGATGCAGATGACAGGATTGAAGGGAATTTAAAAATTTCTACTGATCTGGAAGCAGATGCCTATTATCTTAATTTTTCAGATGAGAGCGGAACTCTTTCATTTCGTCGCGTAGCCATTTTTAAAAATAGGCCAGAAGTCTATTGGCGAGGGGTCGTGCATGAATTTATTGAATTGCCTGAGGGTGCAACTTATGGAAATCTTGTCGGACCTTATTCAGTCATTGCAAGAACTAGAGGTGCACGAAGCCTAGACGGTGCTAAATATTTTAATGATGCAACTTTACTTGCAAATGCTGTTCATAATAACCAAGACCCTGATTTAGAGCCTAGATATACTTTTTACTGCGGGAGATCATACCGTGGTGCAGGCTTAAATCACGAGGCGCTTCCTTGGTTCAAAAAGCGGGCAGATATGACGGATGGATGGTCAGAGGAAGCTTATTATTCTTGTCTAGAAATAGCACAAATTTATGAAAATGAAGGGAAAGCTTTTGAAGGTCGAGAGTATTTGGAAAAAGCTATCCAGATCAATCCTAATCGTGCTGAAGCATGGTCTGAATTAGCTAAATTGTATAGAGAAAAAGGCCAGCATCACATTGCTTTTGCCTATGCTTACATGGCTAAGGATTTAGAATTAAATCCGGATAGTCTATTTAGCTGGGAGACGGTTTATGATTATTGGATTCCATTTGAATTGTTAGAGAATGGTGTCAAGATAGGGAATTTTGAAGTTGCCTACCAAGGATTCAGAGCCTTAATTCTGGCAGGAGAAGCCGATACTTATAAAAATTACTATGAATACTTGCCTCAATTTGAACAATATCTAGATAATGAGATTATTGAGAAGATAATAGAAGTAATCAATGGGACAGAAGCTTGATAGCAGCAATGCTAGATAGACTTTTGTCGATTAGAGTGGCTAGATACAGCCTAAACTTTGAGAGTGGGACAGAAATCGGTAATTCGTTAGAATTCGATTTCGTCGTCTCACCTCCGCACAGTTGAGTAGGGCTGTAAAAGCTGATGAAATCAGCCTAGTAGAGCCCACTCAACCACTGCGTCTTGCTCGACAATCCAAAGACAATTGAGAGGCTAGGACTTTTGTCCCAGCCTCATTTGTTTTGGAGAAGTTGCTATTAGCCTAATTCTTAATTTTGAAAGGCAGAAAAAAACCAGAAATTCCTTATGAATTTCTGATTTTTTATTTATTCTTGATAAGAGACGATGCCAATGATGGTATCGACGGCGCGTTCCATGGTTTCTAGGCTGACATATTCGAACCGGCCATGCATGTTTTCACCACCGGCGAAGAGGTTCGGTGTCGGGATTCCCATAAAGGAAATTTTTGAGCCATCAGTACCGCCACGGATCGGCTCGATAATCGGCTGGATGTCCAGACTTTCCATGACTGCTTTGGCGATATTGATCGGTGTCATGTCCTTTTCAATGACCTGCTTCATGTTGTAATACTGGTCTTTGAGGGTCAAGATGACGCGCTCGCTGCCCAGCTCTTGATTCATTTTATCAGCAATAGCCTGCATAGCAGCTTTGCGATTTTCAAAAGCCTCTGTCTCAAAGTCTCGGACAATGTAGCTAGCTTGGGCTTCTTCAACTGTACCAGTCAGATTCATCAGGTGGTAGAAACCTTGATAGCCCTCAGTCTTCTCTGGTCGGTCGGCTTCTGGCAGCTGGTTGTGGAAGTCGATAGCCAGCTGGAGAGCATTGACCATCTGGTCTTTAGCAGTCCCTGGATGGACATTGCGGCCTTGGAAGGTTAGTTCTGCTCCAGCAGCGCTAAAGGTTTCGTACTGGAGCTCGCCTAGAGGTCCGCCATCTACTGTGTAGGCAAAGTCCACATCAAAGTCTTCAGCGTCAAACTTATCAGCACCGATACCGATTTCTTCATCTGGTCCAAAGCCAACTCGGATTTCTCCATGCTTGATTTCTGGATGGGCAGACAGGTATTCGATAGCAGTCATGATTTCAGCAATACCTGACTTGTCGTCTGCTCCCAAAAGGGTGGTTCCGTCAGTCGTAATCAAGGTTTGGCCCTTGTATTTATGGAGACTGGCGAAGTCTGCAGGATCTAAGTTAAAGCCAGATTGCCCCAGCGGAATCACGCCGCCGTCATAATTCTCAATGACCTGCGGCTGGATGTTTTCTGCGTTGAAATCTGCTGTATCCATGTGGGAAATAAAGCCAATTTTGCGAGTAAAGCTAGGGTCGTTGGCTGGCAGAGTCCCAATCGCAAAGCCATTTGGTAGGTAGTAGACATTTTCCAAGCCAACTCGCTTCATTTCAGGAATGAGGACATTGTTAGCAAAGTCGACCTGACTCTGGGTGCTGGGTGTAGTAGTAGATGTCTCGTCTGAGCGCGTATTGACCTTGACATAGGTCAGGAAACGATCTAAAAGATTAGGGTATTTCATAAAAGCTCCTTGTTTTCATAGATTAAGTCTATTTTAGCACAATCTTGAACAAAAGACATCCGTAAGTCAACAATTCTCTAGTTGAAAAGTCTTGGAAGATGGTCATAGTGGAAATAGCTGAAAATAAAATTTGTAAGAGTAGACAATAGAAAATTTTTGCAAGCTATTAATATAAAATTGTTGAGAAAAGCAGTGGCAAATATGCTAGAGGTACATTTTAAAAGAAATTTTGTGATATAATAAAAAGTAGAAAATCAATATAGTAAATAAGAGGTAGTGCCATGATTTATGAATTTTGTGCAGAGAATGTCACCTTACTAGACAAGGCTTTAAAGGCTGGAGCGAAGCGGGTTGAGCTGTGTGATAACCTATCAGTTGGGGGAACAACGCCTAGCTACGGTGTCATTGAGGCTGCAGTACGAATGGTTCAGCCTTATGATGCGACTGTGATGATCATGATTCGGCCTCGTGGTGGGAATTTTGTCTATTCAGATATGGAAATCGAGATAATGCTCTCGGACATTCAAAAGGCACGTGAGGTGGGGAGCCATGGCCTCGTTTTTGGTGTTTTAACGGAAAATAACGAGATTGATTATCCTAAGATGGAACGGCTGCTTGAAGCCGCTCAGGGACTAGATGTGGTCTTCCATATGGCTTTTGATGCTATTCCTGCTGAATATCAGTTTGGAGAGTTAGATTGGCTGGTTGAACATGGAGTGAAGCGGATTTTGACTCATGGCGGGCCAGTGTCAGTGTCTATTCTAGAGCATTTAGCTTGGCTGGATGAATTGATTGAGCATGCGGCAGGGCGGATAGAAATTTTACCTGGTGGTGGAATCAACCTGGAAAATCGTGCTGTGATTGCTGACACTTTGGGTGTTGATCAATTGCACGGCACCAAAGTAGTATTTTAGCAGGCAAGTTCATGTTGGATTTATTTGACAAATACAGGCTGAAGGAAGAAAGTTTGCTGGATTATGGCTTTGTCAGGTCTGGTGCAGAATACAGCTATTCGACCAAGATTATGGCTGGCGACTTCCAGATGGATGTGCTGATTTCCGATGGAGAGCTGGATTTTCAGGTGTTTGACTTGGATACAGGTGACGAATACCGGCAAGTCAAGATGGAAAGTATGGTTGGAGAATTTGTCGGACAAGTCAGGTCGGTCTGTCAGGAGGTTTTGCTGCACATTCGACAGCATTGCTTTGAGGAAGTAGGTTTTCTTTATGAGCAAAGTCAGCGACTCAGTAGCTATGTAGCGACTACTTATCAGGGACAGTTGGAGTATCTTTGGGAGAATTCTTCTCGTAAAAGCGCTAATAGAGCCGCTGTTTTTCGCCATCAGGATAGCAAGAAATGGTACGGAGCTTTTTTGACAACCGATTGGTCCAAATTTGAAAAGGAGCGCAGTGGTGCGATCGAGGTCCTAAATGTCAAGAGTGACCGAGTTGCAGAGCTTATTCAGCAAAAGGGAATTTATCCTGCCTTTCATATGAATAAAAAATACTGGCTTAGCTTGCCTTTGGATGGAACCTTGTCGGATCAGCAGCTTTTTGATTTGCTGGATACCAGCTTTGCTCTGACCAAGAAAAAATGAGCATGATTTACAAGAGTTTCATTTTTAACTGAAATAGCGTATAATAGAGATAATGAGAAACGGACAGTCGGATTAGGGGCTGTCCGTCCTTTGTTTGGAATGAGGAAACGAAATGAATCTTATCAGAAAACTGGACTGGTTTTTTAAACTGGAGAAGCGGAGCTACATGATCGGCATTTTGGCCTTGTCTCTGGTCAGTGTGTTTAATCTGATTCCACCACGAGTCATTGGACAGGTTATTGACCAGATTGCTGGGCGTAGTCTGACTGCCAGAGAACTTGCTTATAATCTTCTCCTTTTGATTTTGTCCGCTTTTATCATGTATGGTTTGCGGTATGTCTGGCGGCTCTATATCTTTGGCACTGCAAATAATCTGGGGCGCATCTTACGCTTTCGCCTTTTTGAACATTTTACGAAAATGTCACCAAGTTTTTATCAAAAATACCGAACGGGTGACCTCATGGCCCATGCGACCAATGATATCAATGCAGTAGTCAGCGTGGCTGGCGGTGGTGTTATGTCAGCGGTAGATGCTTCTATTACGGCCTTGGTGACCCTCATCACCATGTTCTTGGTCTTGGACTGGCGGCTAACCTTGATTTCTATTCTCCCTCTGCCCTTTCTGTCTTGGGGAACCAGCTTGATTGGTCGGAAGAATCACGAGAGCTTTAAAGCGGCTCAGGAGGCTTTTTCCGATCTCAACAATAAAGTTCAGGAGAGCGTAGCGGGGATTAAAGTAACCAAGTCCTTTGGCTATCAGAATGCGGAGACTCAGTCCTTTGCAGCAATCAACCAAGAAGTCTATCAAAAGAATATTTTAGCTGCCAAGTACAATTCTCTGTTTGACCCCATGGTGCTTATTTTTGTCGGCTTATCCTATGTTCTGACCCTGATTTTTGGAGGAATGTTTATCTCCCAAGGTCAATTTACGGTCGGTGAGCTGGTTACCTTTATGACTTATCTGGATATGCTGGTTTGGCCGCTGCAAGCAATGGGTTACCTAGTGAATATCAGCCAGCGGGGAGCCGTTTCCTATGAACGGATCGAGCAGTTGTTGGCGGAGGAGTCGGATGTCAAGGAAGCCCAGCAGCCACTTGCCAGTATTCAAAATGGTCGACTGGACTATGAGATAGATTACTTTGCTTATGAGAACGAAGTGACTTTGAAGGATATTCACTTTACATTAGAAAAAGGGCAGACCTTGGGGATTGTTGGGCCGACTGGATCTGGGAAAACCACCTTGCTACGCCTTTTGCTGCGGGAGCAGGATATTCAGGAAGGAACTATTTATCTGAATGGGCACGATATTCGAGAGTATGCTCTTAAGGAACTGCGCAGTCTGATTGGCTATGTACCTCAGGATCAGATTCTCTTTGCCCTGTCCATTCGGGACAATATCCGCTTCGCCAATCCAGAACTGTCAGATGAGCAAGTCATCCGAGCAGCCCAGCTTTGTAGTGTTTATGAGGATATTAAGGCTATGCCGGATGGTTTGGATACGCTGCTTGGTGAGCGGGGCGTCTCGCTTTCTGGTGGTCAAAAGCAGCGTTTGGCTATGAGCAGAGCCCTCATCACCAATCCAGAAATTTTGATTTTGGATGATTCCTTGTCGGCAGTGGATGCCAAGACCGAGCATGTGATTTTAGAAAATCTCAAGCAGGAACGAGCTGACAAGACGACCATTATCACTGCCCATCGTCTGTCGGCCATTGTCCATGCGGATCTGATTTTAGTGCTGGAGAATGGTTGCATCAAGGAGCGAGGTAGCCACCAAGAACTTCTAGCAGCACAGGGCTGGTATGCTCAAACCTATCAAAATCAGCAACTATATGAACGTTTCAAGGAGGAGTCTGCAAAATGACAAAACAATCAACTTTTAGACGCCTCCTAGGTTATATGTGGCGCTACAAATGGATTAGCCTACTGGCTCTAGCTTTTATTTTTGCGACAACCCTGGTGACAACGGCCTTGCCGCTCTTGGCTCGTTCTTACATAGACCAGTTTGTCAGCCGAGAGGCAGCCACAAATGGGCTCTATCTGCTGGGAATTTACTATGGCCTCTTTCTTTTGCGTGTGCTCCTTACTTTTCTGGGGCAATATGCCTTTGCACGGGTGGCCTATAGCATTGTCCGTGATCTTCGGCAGGAAACTTTTGCGAATATGCAACAATTACGAATGGCTTACTTTGACCAGACAGCAGCAGGGGCTATCGTTTCTCGCTTGACCAATGATACCCAGTCAGTGGCTGATATGTTTAGCAGTATTTTTTCTAACTTCCTCAGCTCCATGCTTATCTTGGTGGTGACAATTGCAACCATGTTGGCTTTGAATTGGCGACTGACTCTTCTTATTGTCCTCTTTTTGCCTATCATGCTTGGCTCGATTATCCTGTATCAGCGGCTGTCCAATCGCTTGCTCAAACAAGTACGAGCCAAACTGAGCGACCTCAATGTCAAACTTTCTGAGAGCATTGAAGGGATGCGGATCATCCAAGCTTTCGGTCAGGAAAAACGATTGTTAGAAGAATTTGAAGCAATCAATGGAGAACACCTAGACTTTAGCAATCGCTATCTGAACGTGAACAGCCTCTTTCTGCGCCCTGCTATGTCCTTGCTGAAAATTTTGGCTTATGCAGTCATTCTGACTTATTTTGGCTTGAGCTGGCAAGTAGCTGGAGTGACTGCAGGTGTCATGTATGCTTTTATCCAGTATGTTAATCAGCTTTTCAATCCCTTGATCGATGTCATGCAAAATTACTCAGTTCTTCAGACATCGATGGTGGCTGCGGAGCGTG
>ERZ773042.1744-NODE-1744-length-12489-cov-7.863439_pt1 | contig 12489 bp, 19 predicted proteins | sample MGYA00511664_ERZ773042 | MGnify/ENA primary metagenome ERZ773042 (study PRJEB29015, sample SAMEA2737984) | human oral metagenome | biome: human oral; feature: human-associated habitat; material: dental | place: China | collected 2036 ... | reverse complement strand
TCGTGCCGCCTTTCATCCTCGGGTTCCTGGCGATGGTGCTGCTGCGTTCCTTCGTGGCGTTGCCGGGGGCGGCGCTGGGCGCCGGTGAGACGTTGCAGACCCTGCTGCTGGCGGCCGCCATGTTCGGGCTGGGGTGCGGGGTTAGGGTCAGGAATCTCCTGAAGGTCGGCCTGCGGCCCTTTGGCCTGGCGTCCGCATCGACGCTGCTGGTCGCGGTGATCGCCCACGCCGGGGTCGCGCTGGCCGGCTGAGACCAGGGGCAGGTCAATCCACCATCACGGTTTCCCGGCCACGCGGGAAACGGGTCGCAACAACAACCGGCCCTTCCCGTGTTCGCCGATCATCTGCCGTCCCCGCGTCAAGGCCTTTCCTCCCCGGCCCGTGGCCCGGGGCCTCAGCTTTTCCTTCCCAGAAGTTTGAGATGCACGATGATCGTGCGGCGTTTGCGGTCGGCCACCATCATTGCGATGCGCGATCCGATCTTGAGTCTTCTCCTGACGCCGGGCTCCATGTCCTTGAAGAAAGGACGTTGTTCGAGCAGTTCCGCCCCGCATGCGCGGGCGAATGCCTCCGGGTCGTTGATGTAGAAGTTCATCGGGGCGGTGGTGTTCCCGGTCTTCTTGACGTATCTGTTGGCGTACCTCATGCCCACCTTGTCCGTAGCGTCGAACACCAGTTCACTGCCCGGCAGGGATTCCCCGAGTTTCCGGGCGAGACCGATGACATCGTCTTCGCGGAAGTACTGGAACACGCCCGAGGCCATGAACAGTGTCGGGATCGATGAATCGATGCGCGGAAGCCAGTCGAGGGAGAGGACATCGCAACCGATCAAGACCTCGCCGGGGCCTTTGGGAATCACCTTCTCCCTGGCCTCGATGACCTCGGGCAGGTCGATCTCGTAGAACCTCGCGCCGCAATCCGCCAGCCGGAAGGCGGCTGTTTCCAGACCGGCCCCGAGGTTGACGACGTTGCACTCCCCGTTTCTTCCGGCGAACTCCCTGACGATCCGATCCAAATTGCGGTACCGCGCCACCGAGGCCAGGTACATGTACTCCGAGGATGATCTCCGGATGCCGTCGCCGGGAACAAAGTTTTCGAGCGACAACGCCTTCTCGTCGTAGAAGTACTCCGGGAATCTCCTGGACACGTAGATCCGCGCGACCAGCGGAATGAACAGTGTGTCGGCAACGCCTTGCAGATCGCGCATCACGCACTCCTCTTCGTCCACCCCATGGTAGGAACAAGCGTCTCGCCTGTCGATACCCGTTCGAGGTCCGGACCGGACTCCCCGGCCCCTCCCGCACGTGAGCTTCACGGCCTCGGCCGGGACACTGAGGTCATGAGGTGGGGATTATCTCCAAACGCTTGAGCATCGAGGGCCTGCGGTATGCCCGGGCGGTCGCCGAGACAGGATCGTTTAGCGCAGCCGCTCGCCGAGAAGCATGCGCGTCGGCATGTCCCCGCTGATCAATCCCACGCCGATAGCGACGATGTGCGGCAACGTCTCAACCCTTCCGTCCTTGGTTGCGCCATGCCAGTTCTCCCGGGGCGGCGCGTCACTTGTCGGCATCAACGATGCTCCTATAGTTGTCAACTGCGGATCTCACCGGTGTGGGGGTCTGTCTTGACCAGGTGGTAGACCTCTCGGATCACGTAGCGTTTCAGGCATCGGATGATGTCGCGTTTGGGCTTGCCCTCGGTGGTGCGGCGGGCAACGTAAGCGATCGTTGGTTCGTGGAATCTCATCCTGACGATAACGGTGCGGTAGATCGCGGCATTGAGCTGTCGGCGCCCACCTTGGTTGATGCGGTGCTTCCCGCTGGTCATCCCTGACCCTGCCGGGATGGGGCTGGTCCCGGCGAGTTTTGCAAACGCTGCTTCGTTTTTGATGCGCTCGGGGTTATCGCCGGCGACGATGAGGATCTCAGCGGCGGTATCGACCCCGATGCCGAAGCGCTCCAGCAGGTGCGGTGCCCGCTGGGCCACGAGGTCCTTGATCATGCCCTCCAGTTCTGTGATTTCGTCATTGAGCGCGATCCAGCGCTTGGCGATCGAACGCAGCACGTGGCGGTTGGCATCCTCCGGGGTGTTCGGCCCGCGTGGACGCAGGGCGGCACAGTGACGAGCGATCATCTTCTGGGTCTTCCCGGTTGTTTCACAGCGCAGGTCTTCTGAGGCGTGGACGAGCATGGCTTTGAACGTGACCATCGCCCCGGTCCTGTCCTTGACCCCGGTATCGTGGGCGACTTTCAGCTGTCGAATCATCTCTACAGCACCGTTGGCGCTCTTGGGGACTGCGGTGGCGAATCCCGCCAGTACGGCCCGGGCAGCGTTCTCAGCATCCAGGGTGTCTGACTTGCCGTTCAGACGCCGTAGCCGGCGATCCGGTCGGGCGACCTCGATGACTTTGTGGTCCTGGCGCCTCAGAAATGAGGTCAGCGGGGCCCCGTAGGAGCCGGTTCCCTCGATGCCGAAGGCAATGATCCTGCCGAACCCGGCTGCTCACTCCAACAGCTGCTTGTAGCCCGTAGCGTTCGTCGCGATCGTGAGTGTGGCCAGGATCCCGCCGATGGAATCCATCACAGCAGCGACGTGGATGTGCTTGTGGGTGTCGACCCCGATGACGATGTGCCCGGATCGGGCGGCCTCCATGGTTGCCACAGCTTCTGCTCCTCCTGTCGATTAGCGTGGGTATCACGCTGTCGCCGGCGGGCGGGCAGGACTGTCATGGGGACGCTTTGATCAGACTGCTCCAGGCTCCTGTCAGGTCACACCCGGCCCGACGGCAGCGCTTGTTACGCGCCCGGCCGGAAGCTCGACAGATCAACGCCAAGGCACCCTACGGGTCAATCGTAAGCATGGGTCAGAGCACTCCGGCCAGGACTCCCCAATCCTTGCGAGATCGGGTAAGAGCAGACTGACAGTCGAAGCACGAACCGACCCGACGGATGCGACGGCCTCGGCCTCGGCGAGCCGCTCGGTATGGCGAATCGCTCGATACTGGACTCCTCTGTCGCTGTGGTGGATCAGGCCGGTGACGTCCTAACCGATGCGCCGCCGGGGCCCACAGGCCCATGTCGGGGGCATCAAGTGCCAGGTCGGTGCGCAGCGACGTGGACACCTGCCAGCCGACGATCATCCGGTTGAAAACGTCCAGAACGAAGGCAACTTAGGTCCAGCCCGCGTGCGTTCGTACGTTAGGTCAGATCGGCCACCCACAGCTGGTTCGGTGCGCTCGCGACGAACTTCCGTTTGACCTTGTCCCCTCGGGCCGCCCGGTCTCAGCGCCGTCGCCGAGGGTGGTTTTGCGGGTCTTCTCCCGCGGGATCCCACGCAGGCCCTCGGCCCGCATCAGCCGCTCGACGGTGCACCGGGCAACCGTGACGCCCTCACGGTTGAACTCAGCGTGAATCTTGCGGGCGCCGTAGACACCGAGGTTGGCCTGGTGCGCAGTCTTGATGTCGACGACCAGCTTGGCATCACGCACCGCGCGTGCCGAGGGCGGACGCTTCTTGGCGGCGTAGTAGGTGCTCGGGGCGATCTGCATGCCGGCGTCCCTCAAGACGGTGCAAATCGGCTCGACCCCGAACCGTTCGCGGTGCTGGTCGATGTAATCAACCAGCACCGCGGTGGGCACCTCTACTTGATCTTGCGGTCGAGCTCCGCGGCCGCGGAAAAAGCCGCGGAGGTCTTCAGGATCTCGTTGGCCCGACGCAGCTCGCGGACCTCGCGCTCGAGCTCAGCCAGCCGCTGCGCGTCGTCGGTTGTGGTGCCCGGCCGAACGCCGCCGTCGATCTCGGCCTGGCGGACCCAGTTCCGCAGCGCTTCGGGATGCACCCCTAACTGGTCGGCGACTCGCTTGATTACGCCTCACGCAGACTCAGGGTCCTTCCGGGCCTCCATCGCCATCCGCGTCGCCCGCTGCTGGAGCTCCACGCTGTACTTCCACGGTGCTGCCATGACTCTCATCATCCTTCCCAGAATTGAGACCCTCCACCAGACCCGGGGCGATTCATCTCCTATCTACTGGTAAAGACCTGCGAGATTCGCACGGACGCGAAAGGTAGCCAGTACCGTTGAAGCACGCTGCACAAGGATTGCAGCTTGCAACATTCATGGCGGATCGGCGATAGGAACCCGGGCGAGCGCAATCTTGTATCCCGTGTTCAAAAGTTGCCGCCCTTGCTGCATAAGGTTGAGTTTGCTGAAGAACGGGAGCCAGTCTCTGCCTGCCTTGCCGGTGTTTGTCACGACAGAATAGGTGACCCGATACCGACTCTTGTCCACCAACTCACCTGCACCGGGAACCAAGTCAAGCCACTGCTCCTGGTGTTCCGACTTCGCATGCTGCTCGATATGCTCACGAAGGCGCTCACGAAAAGTCGCGTCTGCGAAGAACGTAGTGGCAGACACAGTCCCCTGCGCGAACAGGTGACTTAGCGTGGACGACCGCGCCTTTCGCTTGACATGGACAAACTCACCACTAGATGTGAGAACGTCACAGAACTCGATGGCGCTGGAGGCGCCCGCGGCACGGGCGATCCGACCGTCGAATTTGAAATACTGCCCCGGGGCGCTGTGAGTGAGTCGTTCGTTGTAAGCACCCTCCGTCTCACCTGGCTCGGCCGGGACAAAAGGCACCTCACTGTCCGGAATGGTGGTGAGGAACTCGTCGACCTCATCGACGAGTGACTCGCTCACAGCGAACCATCGGCCTTCGATGAGCACATGCAGCACGTCGTTGACACGTTGCTCGCTCACCAAGCACTGGTACAAGCTCCAGCGAGCATCAAAGCTGCCGGATCTAGAGAAACCAACCGATACGCGGCGTGACTTCAACAGGTCCAACGTCAGCTCACCACGGTCGGCACCGAGCCGGTCCAGATACTCCTCCAGATCTAGCTCGTCGAACGTCGCACGACCGGCACCGCCGATTTTGAAGCTCTCGACGTCCTGCCAGTCAATCCCTTCAGGCATCGCGAGGTGTGTGGTCCCGACAGTACCGGTGACCAACTGTTGAACGAGGAGCTCGTTGAGCTCCTCGACCCTCGCAACATCGCGCACTTGGGTGAGCTGATCAATCCACCCAAACTCTGCTTTGTAATCATCAGCTGTGAAGGCTTCCAGGAGTCTGCCGCACAGCTCCGGGAGGTCGTTCGGAGCAAGCTCAACATTAAGAGTGAGCGAGTCGGAGCCGGCCAACCGCTTTGCCAACGACTCGTCCCGCGGCTCGCCTGTGACCGCTCGTAGGATGTCTGTCGCGACATCGACACGGAACGTGGGTAGCTCGGCGCTCTTGCTGACCTGCGTGTTGGTCGAGACCACGAGATCTTCAAACGTCTTCGTGTCCAAGCTGCGCAATTGGCGCGGGTCCACGCGGTTCAACGCAACCCGCAGTCCGAACTGGAACTCGATCTTCGAGAGGTCCAGAAGCGACCGACCGTATCCGAATGTAAGAGCGAACATGCGCTTTCTGCTCCGTAGCAACAGCAGTGCCGAGGTTGATGACGATCGCAGATCTGGAAGCTGATCCGCCAAGAGCGGCTGTACGAAAGACATCCACTTCGGCGTCGATGGTCGCGGCGATACGTAGAGAAACATGCCGTCGATCCCACTCAAGGGATCAACACTGACAGCAGTCGCTTCCTTTTCTGGCTCGAGCGCATCGTTGAAATCAGTAATGCCATCACGCAGAAGATAGAAAGTGAGTCGCCAAGTCGTCATCTCCCCTCCTTCTCAATCAGACTGAACCGGAATTTCCACTGCGCAATCCCTCGACTCTGGTGGTTGCCCGACCCGATTAGGGATCACGGGGCTCCTGAATGTCACTCTGCTCTGCGTCGCCGTCAGCGTCGGAGTGAATCCAACTCTTTGGAATGAGTGCGACACCGTCGCGCCAGACTTCTACGACTGACTCTTCGAACCATGGCTCTGGGAAGTCCGCGTGATCGAAGACGATGACTTGCAATTGCCCTTCCAGCTCTGAAACAACCGTAAAAATCATCTCGTAGAGTTTGCGGGTGTTAGTCCGGTCCACATCCGAGAGTTCGATAAGGTCACCGCCAGTATCTCGGTCACGCGGGAAAAATGCTTGGCTGGGTTGGTCGAGGACGATGAATCTAGGAACCGGGCGGTTGGCGTCGATGAAGTAGTCGTGGAGTGCTAGGTAGGCTGCCAGGTGATACCCGACCCAGCTCATGCCGCTGCCGATCGCACCGGCGTCCATGTAGGCCGGACCCTGGAGGGTATCAGCAACGACAGTAAGGCGGTATGGATCGATTCTCACACCGTGTTGAGAATGTTCGAGCGGGAAGGATCTTGCAAGCTCTGTCAGACGGCGACCGACAATATTCAGCAGAGAGTTAACGGCTGAGCGCAGTTCCTCGGGGTCTAGCTCGTGGTTGAGGCGATTTATCTGTTTTTCCAAATCTTGGACCGTCCGCTCCAGCGCGGAGAGAGCGTCGTTGTCAGCTAGGGAGACCGTGTCAAGAAACTGTGCAATGCGACCACGCACGAAGCTCTGCTGCTGCCAAGTAAGCTGTACCGCCTCACGCAGTTCATCGGCCTGTGCGAGATCTTCAAGTGCGGTGTCGATGTCGGCGAGTTCTGACCGGATGGTGCGGCGCGCTTCAAGCAGTTTCGCTCGCGCTTGGTCAATGCGAGGCTCGTCGCGGTGCGCGAGTTTGATACGTTGCACAACACGCCCCAGACTCTGGGTTATCGCTGCGCGCGCGGTCGAGGTACCAAGATTGTTCTCACAGACGGGACACTTGGTAAGTACTTCCTCGTCTGGCATGAGCCCGATCGATGCGAGTCGAACGCGGTGTTCGTTAAGCTCGGAGTTGTATTCAGTGCCGACTCTGGCGAATTCATCAAGGCCGCGGAGCTTCTCGTTCAGGTCACGCAATGTGCCGCGGAGTTCAGAGCGACGTACGAGGAGGCGCTCCATTTCGCCGGCGCCATCGACGTCGTCGATGCTGATGGGTGGATCTTCGCTATTAAGAATGTCGGCAAGGATCTCAAACGCCTCCCCAGCATCAGTTGGGACAGCGTCGGTCGGCACCAGTCCGCTTGACCGCGCATCGGCGATGAGGCCGGCGGCTCGGCCGACGCCGAGCTCACGGGTAGTTCGGGCCTCGTCAAGATGCACGCTGGCATTGCGCAGTTGGCGGCGGAGATCAGATAGCTCCTGACGTTTCCGAAGTGCGTCGGGATCTTGCGCACCAAGGAAGTAGGGCAGGGTGTCGCGGATTGCCTGCTTCTGGAAGTCTCGATTCTGGCGGTGAAAGAGGATTTCAGGGTTGGCGATCTCCCCTTGTCCCTGGAAGCAGTAGTAGAGGGCGTGTCGGAGGTTAGCGGCGAGCGGACGGCGCGTCTGACCTGCTGCCGGAACGTGGGTATTCTCCGCGATGCCGATAAGGCCACCGATATAATCGACGATGTCATCGGTATTGGCATTAATGTGAAGGTCGTTTAGCGCTGGAGCTGCCGACTTCCCGATAGCAAGGAACGCCTGTGACGTGGTGGCACCGTGGGCAGGCGCTGGGCGCCCGATGAAGAATCGCGTTTCGCCGGCATGTGCGAGGAGCCCGTACCAGGCGACGGTGTTCTGAATTGGACCAAGAGGAACGTGTGGACTATCGCCTCCGAGAAGGTACCGAATAATGCCGATAATGCTACTTTTCCCGGTGCCGGACTCACCGGTGATGATGTTGAGTCGGCCGGGGCGGAATCGAATCTGTCGTACATCGCCATCGGAGTTGTAGAACACGAGGGCATCGATCTGCATCATGGCCGGACTCCCCACTGTGCCAAGACCGTCGCTTCATCAGAGTTGACCGCCGCCAACCATCGGCCGAGGAACTGCGCGGCTTGAACACAGTCCTGCCAGTCGTTGGTGGGGCGAAGATCTCGGGGGCGGCGTCGAAGCGTTCCTGCTCTCAGCGAACCGAGCTCCCCCGTCAAAGCGCCGCACTGAAGGCCGAACCTGACCGCGGCGGCGGTGAATGACCGAAAGTTGCGGGCTCGTTCGGCGAAATCACCGAGGAGGACTGGATGAGACCGCACCCACCCCCACATCGATTTGGCGGTCGACGACGGGAGGCTGTCGCGAGTCGGGAGATGTAGAGCGCAGGGCAAGACGATAAACGCATAAACCACCGGCAGTGGTTTACCGGACTTAGCCTCGTACTCTTTCGCCGCTCGATGAAGCAGCATCGCGCAGAATGCTGGATTGAACAGACTGCCCGTTTCCGAGTCTAACGAGAAATCGGATACAGGAAAGCTCATGCCACCCCCTCTGGTCTTGCAGCTTTCTCGACACCAGCCAAGCGGTACTTTAGGAGTTCAAGCCAGTCCGGATGCCAGCCGATTTCAAGTCGATCTGCAAGTAGATGGAGCGACCCCAACGGGATATATCCAGAACGCACTCCAGCGCGGATTTCCGGTAGGGTCCTCTCCTGCAGGCGCTGGTATGACTGCTGCGCATTCCTACGTTTACTATCTTCGCCGGGCTGGTCATCCGGAGAGGCTTCTCCCAATGGAAGAAAAACACGCGACCATTCTTCAACGAGGCGCCGGTCGTATTCATCGAGTTCCCCCACCAAGAGAAGGTGTTCACGTTGCCACCTCGACCGCTGAAGGAAGGCGCGGTTGTGGTCATAGACGGCCTGCCTAATGCGAGTGTGGTGAAGCATAATAAGTTGGAGCTGCTCCACGAAAACTCTATCGTCTTCGTCCACCTCGCCCTGAGACGGTTTGCTCGCTCTTCCATAGTCCAAGGGGAGATTGTCATCGCGGAGCGACTGCGCAATCCGAAGAAGTTGATCCTCGATCTCCTGCATAGCAATCCAGTCTGTCCCGCCCTGCGCAATACGGGTTAGATGCGCCACGGTCCGGTCATACCACCAGCCAAGGAGGCGCTCAATCAGAGGCTTGCGTCGCTGCGCCACAACCGATTTCCTGACAGATGCGATCAGTCGACCGGCGATGTCCTGTCCTGAAGCCTGCCCATCGAGAACGGTGATGCGTGCGAGCAGCTCATTTCGTTCTTCTTCGGATAATTCCCTGTACCGCGCGTAATACTGACCCAACGATTGGTTACCTGCTGCTCCAGCGACGCCATCGAGCTTCGATCGAGCTACCAGAATGTCCCTCTCGGTGCGGCCCGGGCGAAGCAGGCTCGCAGCGGAGGCATCCGCCGCTGTCACTGTGCTGAACAAAAAACAGGCGGAGCGGTCGTCTGTGGACTCAATCCAATTATTGATCGACTTCCACAAGTCCGGACTCGCATCGCCAAGCGATCCCCGTCGACCAATGTGGTGCTTGGTCTGCCACAGCTCGAGTGAGTCGTCTTCGTTCTCGAAGACGATGTCGTCGACTGTCTCCAACGACAGACGCAGGCTCTCCTCGTGGTCCATCCGCTCGAGGGCGATGAGCAACGCATACTCGACCTGCGCAAGGTAACCGATGGCTGACCCCGCAGCACTGAAACGGTTGGCGATGATGTTGCTCACACCACTAAAAGGTATCAGCAAATCTCGTCCGTGGGCTCGCAAACTCCTTTTCTCGCGACGAGCATCACCAAGCCGATCATCCTGTAAGGTCCGTAGCGCTGGGGTTGGGGTCGAAACGCGGCGCAACACACACGCCCTAGTGCTCCGTGATCATCCGCGCAAGATAGCCGCAGGCGGCCTTTACCTGCGTGACCCACCGTTGGATGCGGTGGATGACCAGCTGGCTTCGGCCGGAGCGGTCCTTCTTGATTCCTTGTCGCCGGTGACGAGGAGAGGATTGTGCCCATGTTTCGCCTGATCTGGATCGCCAGCATTCACACGCGCGGCTTCCTGCACCGGTATACGCCGACCAACTGGAGTGCTACACGTTTCGTGGACAGTGACGAAAAACAGGTTTAATCGAACACGTGAGGCATAAATCTGTACCATGTCTGCATCGAAGTACAGTGAAGAGTTCAAACAGCATGTCGTGTCGGGTGGGCGTTGAGAAGCCCCTGCACGGCCAGCCGAGGTGGCGAAGTCCTACAGTTCTGGTCCCGCGAACCGTGAGGATGCTGGGTGTACAAGTGGAGGAAAGCCCATTCCGGCATCGAGGGTGAGGAAATGACGGCGGCCCCGACTTGCTGAGTGCAAGAAAATCAAGGCCGAGCTGCGTGAGGCCCGGACGGGGGATCGATTTCAGAGACAAAACGGTGGTCTTTTCTCCGTGGCGGGAGTCCCGGTCAAGAGCACGATACGCGTACACTCCTCCGCCGAGGAAGGCAACCATCCCGGAACCTGTGTGGTGTGCCTCTGTCCGGGTGGTGTCGCATTCAGGGCTGCTACACCCTGGCGGAACAGGGGCGTGTCGGAAACCCGCAAAGCGCCGTAGAGGAACTCGCCAATTTTTGTGACGTGTCTTCCTCACACGAGCTCCGAACGAACCCACTTGCTGTAGACGGGTTCGCAAAGTCTTGGAACGCAATGGTGTTGCAACCAGTCCCAGGGGACGGTGCGCCGGCTCATGCAGTCTGGAGGGCCTGGAGGGGGTGTCACACCCTGCCCCAAGGCCCACAACCACCGTGCCTGCGGCCGACCTGGCAGGGCGCCCTGATCTGATCGAAAGGAACTTCACAGCCGCGGATGCTGGTGGGTGACATCACCTATGTTCACACCGGGGAAGGATTCGTGTATCTGGCAGGCTGTGAGGGGCCGTCTGCTCGAAAGGGATTGTTGGCTACGCCATGGCAAGGACGCATGCGAGTCGAATTGGTTCAAAACGCTCCGGAGAAGTGGCGGTGCGGAACTGTCAGCCCGTCAAGGGTGTGACGTTTTTTCATGTCGAGTCCGGGGATCGCAGTAGAGCTTGTCAAGTTGTTTGTGTAAGTGGTTTGGGTCACAGGTGGGGGTTGATTCGTTCCGGGTAGGCAAGGGCCAGCTGTTGGAGGGCTGTGGTTGTTACTTCCTCAATGAGTCGGCCGGGTGCTTTTCGTTTGTCGGCTGGTAGCCCTTTCTCTTTGTCCCGCTGTCGGGTGCGCCTGTCCTCGATGTTGCAGATCGCCAGCCACAACAGTTTAACCACCGCGGCATCGTTGAGGGCTCTGACCACGGTTTTTGATGATCTTGCGCAGCTGGTAGTTCAACGACTCGATGCTGTTGGTGGTGTAGATGACCCGGCGCAGCATCGGCGGGAAGGACAGGAAGGGCACGAACCTGTCCCAGGCATCGGTGAAGGTCTTGACGGCCGCGGGGTAGCGCTGACCCAGCTCGCTGCTGTCAAAGGGCGTCCAGGGCCTCCATGGCGGCCTCCTCGTTGGCTGCCTGGTAGACCGGCCGCAGCCCCGCGCAGACGGCTTTACGGTCCTTGTAAGACACGAACCTTGTGGCGGCCCGGATCAGGTGGACCACGCAGGTCTGAACGGTGGCCTGAGGCCAGGTGGCTTCGATGGCCTCGGCCAAGCCGGTCAGCCCGTCACAGCACACGATCAGCACGTCACGCACGCCGCGGTTGGCCAACTCGACACAGACCCCGGCCCAGAACTTGGCTCCTTCATGGGTCTGGATCCAAATACCTAAGCCACGTGTTTAACACCGTCCATGCCCACGCCTACGGCGATGTGGGCAGCCTTGTTGATCACATGCGCGCTGTCACGGACCTTGACCACCAGCGCGTCCAGGTAGATAACCGGGTAGAGCGCTTCCAGGGGCCGATGCTGCCAAGCCAAGACCTCCTCGCTAATCTGGTCGGTGACCTTGCTGATCGTCTCGTGGCTCAGATCAGTGCCGATGCTCGAAGCCAGGTGGTGCTGGATATCACGCACCGTCATCCCCCCGGCGTACAGACTGATGATCACCGCATCCAGCCCGTCCAGATGACGCTGCCCCTTGGGAACCAGCATCGGGGCGAACGTGCCGGCCCGGTCCCGCGGCACGTCCAGAATCACGTCACCAACCTCGGTGGACACCGTCTTCGCGCTCGTGCCGTTACGCGAGTTAGGATATGCCGCCGCGTCCGGGTCGCCCCTGTCATAGCCCAGGTGATCACTCATCTCGACCTCCAGGCCCCGCTCAAGGACGGCTTTGAGCATCCCCGACAACAGGCCGTCCGAGCCTGTCAACGCAGCGCCCGCGTCGATCTGGGCGAAGATCCCGTCCAACGCACCCGACGCCTTCAACTCCTCAGCAATCTCACGCTGCCTATCACGAGCCGCAGCCCGCGTCTCATTCACACTCACAAACTCATCTCCTTCAGGATCCGACCACACCCCTTACACAAACCATCTGACACCCTCTCGCAGTACACGTCCGCCGAGTACACCGCCACCATGAACAAGTGTGGTTTCCTCGTTTCGGTGAGAAGAACCGGCGTGTGCCACGTACAGCGCCGCAGCAGATATCATTCAACGCCGCCCGCGCAGGAAAGAACTCGTCAACCGGGAAGATCTACCACACCAGAAGAAAAGCAATCAAAGAGGTGACATCATGGATTGAACAC
>ERZ773042.1743-NODE-1743-length-12490-cov-2.708806_pt1 | contig 12490 bp, 6 predicted proteins | sample MGYA00511664_ERZ773042 | MGnify/ENA primary metagenome ERZ773042 (study PRJEB29015, sample SAMEA2737984) | human oral metagenome | biome: human oral; feature: human-associated habitat; material: dental | place: China | collected 2036 ... | reverse complement strand
CGTAATGATGCATACATGACGAAAGCGCCGTGGTCAGCATTGGCCGGTGACTCGACTGGCCCATGATCTACCTTCACTTGCCCCCATTTATGGTTGGTACCATTCTTTTTATCGCCGCCGATATACGGTTCTCGCTTGGCGTCAGCCTTATTCATCACGTAGGGCGACCCTTCACCGATCTCTGCTTGCTCTTCTGAGAAGCCAAGTCGCCGCGCCTGCTCTTTGTATTTTGGAGCCCTACCGTTGTAGGTAAAGAAGACATATTTGATTGCGTTACTGTCACCTTTTGAGAGGCCACTGGCGTATTTACCGGCAGCCTTTTTCAAGAACTGAGCGGCATAGCCCGTCTGGCGCTGGAACTCTTGGTCGGAGATAGGGCCAGTTTTGTATGGGCCACCCTCCTTGTCGAGGAACTGATAAACTCCTTGCCCGTTCTTAGGATTAACCTTCCCGAGGCCAGACTCTCGCTTGTGGACCACCGCCAGCATCTCCCAGGGGATGCCGACCTTATCGGCGGCTGATTTATAGACTGGTGCGTTGGCTCGAATTGTTTCGAGCTCCTTTTTGTTAAAGACCTCTCGGTTTAAGTAATCAAGGCTGGCCTTGATGGCGTTTCCGAGTACATTACCGGCGGCCTCTGGTGAGATGTCGGTTGTCTCTGAGCCGACCGAGCAGACCTCGTCGTCTGGTTTGTAGTAAAGGATGTCATTTGATGAATAAAAATCCTCGTTAAAGCTGCTTTTCGCCATGGTCATATACGGCATTAGCACCGTCATAGCACAGGCGATAGTAATAATTTGATATAGTTTTGCCTTCATGGGTTACTCCTCCTCTGTCGTTTGGCATCGACTGACTTACTATTGAGCGTATAGGTGATAGTGTACGTAGTGTCGCCAATGGTGACGCGAAAGGACTGAGTGTCACCAAGCGTATCTGTTGACAGATCAGAAATCGCCCCGTTGATAAACTCGGGCGTTTGTTTGTGGTCTGTCGTATAATCATCAAGCAGTGAATTAACCAGGTGGTTTTGCGTTTCGGTATCCATAGTTGTAGATAGCGAGCGGCCCTGATTATCTTGGATATCCCAGCCAGATAATACAAGTGTTTTTTCCTCTGGTGAGCCGGCGCCGCCAGTTGGGCCGGTATAGTTGTCATTACCTCGGAATGGATTGAACATGAAGATAATCACTGCCACGATCAACACCAATAATACTACAGTGCTTATGATGATAACTGCTCGTCGATGTGTGCGTAAAAACTGCTGCATTAGTTTGCCCTCTTAACGATCCACATACCACGGGTACCGCTATCCTGGCCAAAGTAGAATTGGCCTGGTTTAAACCCTTCATCGCTGGTGGTGCGTTTGCGGCTGGCTGGGTCGCCGACCAAGAAGTTGCCGTCGCTGGTCTTGCCACGAATCACCAGGATGTGCCCGCCGTTGGTGAATGGTGTTTTTTGCCTGACTGATATTAACACCAGCCCACCCTGGTCAAGGCCGCGAGTCGCATTGTCGGCACTTGGCTGAACTTTCTCAAAGGTGACACCATAATTATTTTTGAAATAATGGCTTTGGTCTTGCCAGATCCACTTTGAGCCACAATCTGGTAACTGCCCCTTTAGCTGGACAAAGGTATCAGCCATTTGCTTTGGTGTGACCTTTTTATCAGGGTTGAGCGCGCTGATGATACTGGCAACTGATGTCGGGCCACAGCCACATTCATTGATCGAGCCAGAGCCGTAGCGCTGTGACTTCCAAGGATCTTCTACCTGGTAGTACATACTTTCTTTAAGGTTTGATGGATTGCCCGGTGCACCGGATTGAGGCGTTGTTTGCTCATCGCCTTCTTCGTCTTCACCGTTGGTCGACTGGGCAATTTGGAAATCAACCAAGAAAACAGACATAGCCGAGACTGCCCGAGCGTCTTTCAATTTTTCAGGGTTTTTGAGCGGTGCATCATTTTCGCCGGCGCCATCTTTGAGAGTGTCGCTACTACAGACGCTCTTACCCTCGCCCTTGTTGACGCACTCAGTCTTGACCTTTCGCTTCAAGAGGTCATTTGAGCCGTCGTCGACCATACAGCCAGCGGCGCTGAACAGATAGTCACCGCTACTGGCATCGCTACAACTGGTGATGTAATCAGCCAGTGGCGAGTCTTCCTTGATATAACTACCGATCAGCTCATCAACCGTCGCACCATCTGGCACGTCGGCATCAGGATTAATCCACCCTTCACGTGCCAATATATCGATCGCTTCCTCGGTGCTCATCGCATCTTGACCAGGGGTGATACCAGTACACGGGAGGCCTGCCATGTTGATACCTGGGGTGGCATCGCGGCCATCGACGACCGTCTCGAGGCCAAAGTTGCTGGCGTAATTACAGTATTGCTGGTTGAAGCCAACCGCTGCACCGGCGGTCGACGGCGATAATGCCATCGCCGGCAGACGGAAGAGGTTGCTGGCCATCGACGCCAACGATGTATTGTAGGTGCCGCTGGCCAACATCGTATTTTGCATCGATGAGACAATACTCCCCAAAAATGTGTATTGACTTGAGGTGTCGAACGGACTCAGTGAGGCAATATCCATCTCGCGCTGGAACTTCTCGTTCTCGGCCTTGATATTGTTGAAGGCCTTGACATCATTGCGCCGCAACACTGGGATGTGCCGAGCCATACTACCAGAAGAGAAGAAGGCAGCGGCTGAAGTACCTAAGACATCCCCTAGCTCGCGGCCACGGGCCTTTGGTAGATCATCGTTTTTGGCGATTTCGGTGATAGCCTTTTCGACTGTCTCACCCAGCAGGTCCTTCGTAATTTCGCCGACAATCTCTGACACTACCCAGTTAGCGATTAACCCAAGCAGCCCACCGGTCGCCACACTCGCCACGACCGAGGCGGTCATCGCTGAATACATAGCAGCGGGGCTGAGGATCGCATTACACTCGGTCTCGCTGGCATCGGTGACTTTCTTTGAGGCTTTGACTAGCTTATTGTTGAGCGCACCATTACCAGGGGCATATTTTTTTGACAGGCCGACTTTACCTTTGTTGACGCCGATTGCTGCTAGCAAAAGCTTTGAATCAAGCGCTGAGCCAACATTGCCATCATTATCTTTGGTCCGCTCAGTTAGTATATTTCCTGCTGCCTCAGCGTCTTTCGCGCTGAAACCGCTGCCGTCGCCGGCCGCCTTCGCCTTAGACCCTGGTGACAAGATAAAGTCCATCACAAACGGCATAAGTTGCGCGAGCTGAACTGCCGCTACCCCAGCGGCAATATATTGTGGTAGCTTTGCAGCGGTACAACTCGATGCAGCGATAAAGTAGGCTGTACCACCTTTCTTCAGCTTCCCCAAATTTGCCTCAACCTTACTCTTGACTTTGCCGGTGATGCCAGAGGCTTTTTCACTCAGTTTTGGTATACTTTCTTTGTATTTGGCCAGGCGCTCCTTGGCTGAACCCTTGAGTTTCGACAGCGCATTGCCATTACGGTTTAAACGAAATACGTTGTAGAATTTCTTCTTGATATATTTACCGCGCCAAGCCCGAAACCGCATATTAAAGGCACCGGCTCGCCCCAACACCTTGGCGGCTAACTCTCGATTCTCTGACTGGGTCAGATAGCCGGTCAGATCTTTGGCCTTGACATTAATTGGCGGCTTGCCATCACCCTTGTCGATAGTATAAAACGCGGGGTTCTTCTCTGGGTAGCCGATTCGCTTGGTATCCATTCGCTCGCCGTTTGCAGTATGAGCGACCACACCCTTTTTGGATAATTTGCGTAGGGCGTGGTTGGAAATTCGGCCCATTTTACACTTAACCTTATGAGCTTTACAGAGGTCAGGGTTGGTCATGTGCTTGAACACTCGCATAAATCGGCGCTCCATGACCGGGCTCGCGGAGTCATTGTGAAGATTGAGATTACTCGTCAGGCCAATCAGCATAGTGAAAAAGGCGAACGTTCCGCCCAAGAAGGTGGCGCCAAAGCCAAATATCGCCAGCCCACCGAGTATTCCACCTCGTTTCTTGAGAGTAGAGGTAATTTTGTTCTGTTTTTTTGACTGACGCGGTGAATAGAGATTCTGAGCGGTATTTTCTCGCTGCTTGAGGGTGTCTTGAGCGGTTTGGTCGGGAGATTGACTCCGAGCGTTGTCGTCACGATAGCCTGCCTCAATCTGATCCCACTGGGCCTGCTCGCGGGCGTCGAGTGGTTTATCAGTATACATGTCTGAAGAAGGATCGGCCGGATTAAGCCGGTCGTCTGCTCTGTCATCCGTTTTATAACTCAACGCCATAACGCTATATTCCTATTATACTCTACTACACCCCTCCATAGCCACCAATTGGTGTTTCTGACGGCATCGCTTGGTTGTAGGCGGGTGAGGTGTTGATCAGGTTGTATTCAGTATCGCTGGCCTGAATCTGAATATGGACATGGTTTTGCCCAGCAAAGAACAGCCCCTGCCCGACTGGGAAGTTGGCGAGTCGCTTTTGCTCTTCTTCGGTCAGCTTAAAGACGCTCGATAGCACATCGACTGCGGTGGTCGACTGTTTCAAGAGTAGCTGCATTGACGAGTTAGCGACGATCGCGCGGCCCATTTTGCTGCCCATAAAGTCTTCGACGTCCTGAGTAATGGTCGTCAGGCCCAACTGGTATTTACGGGCGCGCTTGGCGAGCGAGAAGAGGAAATTAGCCGAGTCATCGTAGCGCATCAACTGCCACGCCTCATCGACGATCAGCATCCGCTTTTTTTGGTCTGTGCGGGTAATATTCCAAATATGATTCAGCACGATATACATGGCGGTCGGCCGCAGTTCGTCTTCTAGGTCACGGATATTAAACACAACCATGTTGTTATTGATATCAATATTGCTCTGCTGAGAGAAGATACCGGCAAAGGTTCCAGAGGTAAATTTACGCAGCCGCTGGGCCAGGCTTGGACCGGTGCCACCCATATGAAGTAGTGTGTCATACAAATCAGAAATTGTCGGTGGCGTCGAGTTGTGAGTCAGCGGATCAGAGGTAATCCCAACCCGAGCGTACGTATCGATCAACGCTTGGTCGATATCAGCCTCCTCAGCCGCTGTCAAGCCGGCAACAAGCTGGCCACTTGAGGTGACCTGTGAACCCCCAAGCATTTGCCGCAGTAGCCCGTGAAGGGTCACCAAATTTGCTCGCAAAGCATCATCAGCCTCTTCGGTATCGATCACTCGAGGGAGATCAAATGGGTTAATACGAGTGTCGCTATTGAGACTCAGGCGAATATAACTACCACCAACCGCATCACACAGCCGCTGATACTCGTTTTCTGGGTCAATGATGACAATATCAGCGCCCGTCATCATGCTGCGCAGCGCCTCAAGCTTCACGGTGAATGATTTACCGGCACCAGACTTTGCGAATACCACCATATTGGCATTCTCAAGTGAAAACCGGTCAAAAATCACCAGGCCATTATTGTGCATGTTGATGCCATAGAGAACTCCTTTGCCATCAGTCAAGTCAGCTGAGGTGAAAGGAAATGAGGTAGAGATTGCCCCAGTGTTCATGTTGCGGCGGATCTGCAACTGGTCGGTCAGCTGAGGGATCGTACTATTCAACCCCTGCTCTTGCTGGCTCGACGCCACCTTGCTAAAGATCAGTTGCTGGCCAAAAATCGTCTCAATCTTGTGCTGGATAAAATTAAGCTCGTCAATGCTATCAGCATACAGCGTAATATACAGGCCATAGCGGAAGAATTTCTCGGCACCGATCTGTAGTTGGTTACGCAGTTCTTCAGCATCCTGTAGCGCCGCTTCCATACCAGGGTCACGGACACGGCCCTTCTCAGCGTTGATGTTGAGGCTTGCCTCTAGCTGAGTAACCTTTTTGCGTAAGTTGTTTAAAACAGTCTGAGTGTCGACCGGGTAAATAAACATGCTAATATCAAGCACTTCATCGATATTGATCACTGAGCTCAGCCAGCCGGTATATATCTCGCGCGGATAGCCATAGACATACATGGTGCGGCCATATTTGCTACCAAGGCGAAAATGGCTAGAATGGAGCTCAATGCTACTAGGAGCAATAAAGTCGCGCAGCGTTCGTACACCAGTCAAAAACGCTTGCTCAACTTCAGCTTGCTCGCGTGCTCGTTGCTGTGCGGCGATATCTACCGCATCCATCTTCTTTCGTGCCATTATTGCTGCTCCTTCCCGTATGGTGATTGCCCAGTACCCTTGCGGACATAGGTTGATGTCAGATCATTCGGGTTGATAGACATTGGCTCGCGTGGTGCGGTATCAGGGTTGTACGAGGTATAAAATAGCTCACCAAGCTGTTTGGTGCTGAGCTGGCTGCTCTTGATGCCCATCTGAAACAGACCGCTCATCACTGAGTCGATACGGTTTTTTATCTCATCTTTGGCTTTTTCGTAGGTGACTTGGTCGACTCGGGTGACTGTGGTTTCTTTCTTGCCGCTGAAGAAACTGTCGAATAACCCCTTAGCCTGCTGCTTGATAACGTTGAGATCGCCTGTCGGATAATACGGTACGACGATATAAAAACTTTTATCCATAATGTTAGCTTCTTGTGCCAGAATATCGATAAAGTTCATATAGTCATCAATCAGCACATTCAGCAGCATATTATCTTGCCCCCGGCGAATCGCCGCCAAGCGATCAAGGTACGGCCCGATATCAACCCGGCGCGACCGGACCAACACCTGCACCGGAAAATACAATGAATTTAGGAAGTTCTGGTAGCTATATTCAATACCCTCACGCTCTCGCGAGCTCATCAAGTCGAAGTTGATGGATTCGCACTCGACCACCGCGCGAAAACTACCATCATTCATGACGATCATATTCTCGCGCATCTCAGAAAATAATAGCGAATTTTGAGTAGTGATCGGCCCCTTTTGTTTTTTGTCAGCCTCCTCAGTCGACTGATTTGGTTGATTGACTGGTGGCTGGCCTGGTAGCTGATCGTTTTGCTGATTCCCGGTTGGATACTGGGGCTGTGGCTGCTGTGGCTGACCCGGCATCAAACGAGCATCAGCTGCCGACATAACCGGCAGTTGCTCGCGACCATAGAGTGATTGCTGATTCGTAGGTTGCATAAGCGTTATTTATCGTAATGGAATTACGATCTCGTCCTCCTCTTTTTTGATGCGCTTCGCCTCTCGCTGGAGCGACTCAACCGAGCGATCGCTGTGATTGCGTGCTAAGTCCATTATAGCAGGTGAAACAGCTTGTTGACGAATAGATTTTTGATTACCTGGTCGAATATCACTGATAGGCTGCAAAACGGCTTGCCGCATTGTCGGATATGGGTCTATCTGCAATTTTGGCTCTGGCTCCTCTGTTGTGGCTGGCTGGCTCGACTTCTTTGGCGCACTGGCCTGGCGATTGTCAGCTACGTTTGGCTGTGGTTGAGGTGTACTTATGCTATTACCATGCTTCATCTTCTCGATCACCTCTTGTCGGCGCTTCATATCAGCCTTATTAATCAGGCTATCGATCTGCCGCGATGTCGAGTTATTATCGTCCAGCATGTCATTGACGTTTTGTGCCTCATTATAAATCTCCACCTGCATCGAACTATTTGGGCTGTTGACGCCCCGTACCGACCACCCCCGACTATCAACCAGATTTGCCAAGTAGGATAATCGCCGCTGCACTTCTGCCTGGTCATACCCCTTACCGTACTGGCGCTCCTCAACCTTTGGTGCAACCACCTCGACCATCGTCTCGATACCGTCAGAGTACCACAATCGCCGCTTGGGTTTGACGATGAAGGAAATCACCGCTGCGAGATACACCTCCATCGGCTGATCTTTGCGAAGTGGGAGTGCCAGTGCAGCAAAAAACAGCGCAATCGGCAGCGGGATAATCGCCAGTGGCAAAAATATCTGAGATAGCATATAAGCAAGCCCAAGCATCATCACCATGATGAGCAAGAAAATAAACTGCTTGAAGCTAAACGGCCCTAATAGCTTATCGTCCGCTTCGACGTCTTGAGGAACTTTGTATACAGCCATTAGTTTTATTATAGCAAAAGAAGACAATGTCTATCTTATTATGATTTATCAAAATAAGGATTATTCTTTATTGTCCCAGCCATTTTTTGGGTTTTTAGGACTATCTTGCTGTTCAATGTTTCTGAGGCTTTCTTGGTTTTCTTTCGTTCCTTTATCAATACTCTTAAGGGATTCCTTCATATCTTTCCATAGATCGATAACCTCGCTAGACAAACTACCCGCAAGCATCGGTTCGCCCAACCCTGTGTCGATGGACTCTTTGACGCGATCTACGATATCTGGATTCTTCTTTGCCTGCTCTCGGAACTTATTAGACTGTATATAGTTGACTATTTGCTCTAAATATTCAGGATTGGTATTTAAGCTATTTGACGAAACCTTATCCTGAACAAATTTACCCATCAGCTTATCAAGGACTTCTTGCCCAGATCCACTCACGTTATTATTTTGAAGGTCTTTAATGAAGGAATTGCCCATGAAAGGTGCACCTCCGTACATGCGTAATGCGTCAGCTAAAGCATCCCGTGTTGCGGCAGGTAAGTTTTTAAAGTCTCCAATATTGTTCATAAAGCTCATAATAGATTTTGCATCGCGATCTTCAAACATACTTCGTACTGCAGCAGTTATATTGTCTGGAGTTGCTTTGATGTCGCCGGCATCCTTGCCTTGGGCGAGATTGACAAGCTTTTCTCCTTGAATATTTTCTGCGCGTAGATAGACAGTAGCGTTTTTAATAGCCTCCTCGAAGGCACTCTTTGTTGCTTGATATGCCTGAGCCTTCACTCGCTGAGAACCCTGGGCGTTGCCGTAGTAAGCATTTTCTGGCCCACCAATGTAATCTTGAAGCTGTTGGTCTTTCAGCACTCTCTCAGCAAATTGACCAGAAGCAACTCTTTCAAAGCTTTCAGATCTTCCTCGCTCGTCTCTCGTATTTTGACCAATTTGATACTGCCGAGTACCTTTAGTAGTTTCCAACTCTTTGTATTGGTTTTCAAACCGTTGATTTTGCAAAGAGGCGTCATTTTGACTGGTTTGTAGCTGAACAGCCTGTCTATGGGCCGCCGTCCCGCTAGTTGCTAATTCCCGTGCCCAAGCAGTGTCAAGCCTCGACTGGGCTAACCTATGAGCATCGTCAATAAACCGTCTGTCTCGGTCGATCTTAGCGTGCTGAGCAGACTTCAGATATTCCAACTCTGCAGCCTTTTCGTTCTTTTCATACTCTTCTTTACGACCGCTCACTCTTTGACGGTAAGCCTTGCCGAGTCGTGCAAATGTATGTCGCTTTCCTCTCAATTGATCATCACTCCTTGCAATTGATCGATTTATCATATCTTCCTTCTTGCCCTGAGCCCAGTTCCATGACCGGTCAAAGAGACCTTTACCTTTGTCGTTAACTATACCGGCAAACCGGTTGAGTAATCCGCCACTAAGTTTGAGCAGGAGTGGTACGATCGCCAAAGGCGCTACTTGCACTGCTAGTGCCAATATCATCATAACTATATTACTGGCGTTTTGTTTTATTGCTGCTGCTGCTAACTGTGAGCCACCAAATACCGCTGAAAATGCTGGGAAAAATATCAGAAGCGTGGTCATTGTCTCGCGCCATTTCCTGAACCAGGTTTCTGTACCTGGTAGGAGGTATGCGACAAACGCTAGCGGTGAAATAATAGTCAAAATAATTATCATAGCTTGGCGAGCCGCCATAATAATTAGCACGACCATCAATATTAACCCCATGCCAATAAGTAGTGGAAATAAAAGTGGGACAGTTGCTTTTACTATACCGCCTGATTTCACTATAAACGCGGCGATGCCACCGGCAGCGATCGCTCCATTTGACAGAATAGCCGCAGTGACACTGCCGAAATTCATATCGTTTGCGGCTGCACCACCTTGAGTTGTCATGGTCTCCCTCATACCGACAAATATATCCTGCACAACATGGCCGGCAATATTAGACATATCGATCAGAATCGCACAGATATAAAATGACAGATTGACAAGGATTGCAGCAACAATCAAACGTGGCAACAATCGCTTAATGCCATAATTACTAATACCAATAGAAGTGATTTGTGAATAAATAATAATCAAGAAACCAATAATGAAGGCAGTATTTGCAAAACCACGCATGGTGTTCCAGGCTATGTACAGTCCGCTAGTAGTGGAGGATACCTCTAAGGGGCGAGTTTCCAAAAAACGAGCCAATTGCCCATATACCCAGTCCATGCCGCTGGCTAGACTGTTTGACAGCGGGCAAACCCACCAGCCGACGCCGGTGACGGCACAGTCGTTTGGTCCTTCATCGTTTTGGTCTTTTGTACCGCTTTGTAATTTTTCATCGCCTATATCTAAAGACAGATTATTCGCATTCTCGGCACCCCACTGACAAGCACTTTTCTCTGCTCCAGAGCCAGTACAGCTATTTTTGTCTTTTTTCAGAACACCCTGCACACAGGCTTCCAACTCCTTATTCTTGAAACCTCGCTCACTACACATCTTCTCGGCAGCCTTTTTCTGAACGACATTTAGGTAGCCTTGAGCAGACTGGTTTACTTTTGCGGCTGCATCAAAACACCTGATAGACTTTTTGGCCAGTTTTTGGTCATAAGGATATTCGACAAACTTACCACCATTACTGCGGTTAGAATTAAATTTTGAAACAGTTGCTCTCGAATAGTATTTTTTAACAATTTTATTACCATCAACAGCATCAAATGAAATACGAGAATCACCATCAGCCTTATCAAACTCAGACTTTGACACCGGTGATCCATCTACACAACCGTTCGCTACAACACTGTGCCACTTTGCGTATTGAACAGCTGGGTCTTTCTCGGCTGCAGCATGGTCATATCCTGTTAGTTTCTTAAGGGCGCTATAAAATTTTTGCTCTCGGTTGCTAATACGTTCCTGTGAGAAAGGTTTACCAGGAGACGATTTGCATATAGCGCCACCTTCCTTTGTGTAGCCCATAGCACACAATAACTCAACTCCATTAATACCAAATCGCTTAAGAGCGGCTTTGGAGAATTCGTTTGAGCTATTCGACATGCCATGACAACTAACACTTTCCATAGGTTGATCCCCAGCAAGAAACGTTGCGTAGCTATGAAACTGTGCTTCACTAGGAGAAGCGTTGAATAAATTGTTACCTGTCAACTTTTCAGGGTCCTTATGGGTTGCCATAGCAGAGGCAAAACACTCACCTAGTGCACTTGCATACTCATGAAACCAGTACTTATCGTTTGGAACTAAAGAGTTATAGTTTGTTTCTGCATAAGAAGGTGTTGTCTGAAAAAGGCTTATGATCGGCGATAAAACAAATACAGCCCCTATCAGTAGAAGATACAATCTTTTTTTTGTCTGTGTTCGCTGAGTACGACCAAAAAGCATAAGTACCCTTATTTAATCATATATAAGGGTACTAAGACAAGTCATAAAAATAGCTAAATTTAATAGCTTTGAGGATAGCTTGTATTTGCTGCGTCTGTACTCATTGGTGTGTGGTTCAGACTAGATCGGTCTACTGTTTCCATTTTTGAAGTATATAACAGCAACCATTCATCAGGGTTATTGGGGTTACGAGATAGTGTCATTGAAGTTTTAAAGACAGGATTTCCCACAGTACTCATCTCTCGGTTTGTCTGCACTTCTTGTGAGAATTTATCGGTAGAGTTTGGATCTATAGTGAAGAAAAGATCAAATGTCATCGAACCGTCACTGTTAACTGTTTTGTGTTGTGCAATAACGGTGAATGGATTACTGACATCTGCATCTACTGGACAAATAGATCTTAGATTATCAAATACTTCTGCTTGGCCACTAGTTGCCTCATTTGCCCTCTTCCAGAAAAAATCTTGCCACGATTCAAAATCAACAAACCCTGCAAGCGTCGCATTAGCTCTGATAACATCGCGCTCACCACAGCCCCAGTAACCACTCTGCTCTACAGGAGTAGGTGCACCTTTTGTCATTGTTTGAGCAAACATGCCTCTTAAAATAATTTCTTGCATTTTTCTTTCTGCTGGCATATCTGGTGTTATTGGGTCAGTGGAAATACGATGGTCTTTATCAAGTGATCGATTAACCTGTTCGATAAAGGCTTTTCTCACCTCACCGGTGAAAACTCTTGCCGTGAGTTGCCTAATTTCAGTCAAGGTATCAAGACTGTCCATATTTTGATACCGCTCAACAGCCCTGTTCAGAGCGTCTTTCTGTTCAGGCGTCATTAGTCGAGTTAAATCTTGTTCGAGTCCACGTTTGATATTAGGTGACTTATCTGGACTTTCAGTCGCACTTGGGCTGCCCGAAGAGTCTTCTGGAGACGTTGTAGTTTCCTCTGGGGATGGGCTAGGACTGAATGTGTCGGCAGGTGATTGATTTGAGCCGGTGTCTTCAGCTATCGAGTCTGCGGTGCACTTGGCTATTCCAACCAAGCCTGCAGCGGCAAGGGCAGCCACTCCTAATC
>ERZ773042.1731-NODE-1731-length-12556-cov-3.426846_pt1 | contig 12556 bp, 14 predicted proteins | sample MGYA00511664_ERZ773042 | MGnify/ENA primary metagenome ERZ773042 (study PRJEB29015, sample SAMEA2737984) | human oral metagenome | biome: human oral; feature: human-associated habitat; material: dental | place: China | collected 2036 ... | reverse complement strand
TCCCGCCGCTCCGACCAGTTTATGTCAAGCGTGGCTTCGCTGTTTCTCAGCGAAGCTTTTTTTGCGCACGGGAATTACGCAGGCATGGGTCTTGTTTTTTTCGGCGGATAAGATATAATACAGGGAGAGGAGCGCCTTTTATCTTTCCAGGGAGGGAAAAACTGATGGAAGGCCGACAAGAGATCATTTTATACCTGGCGAGATGAGGAGGGGGATTGCCCGCCCTCTTTTTGTCGTTTAAAAAAGGATTTTTCGGCGGGAGAAAACGCCTGCCGTACCAAGGAGGTAAGGTACTGTGTTTGAAGGAATTGGAAGACTTCATGATTATCTGCGGCGAAATAATCTGCAGCTGATGGCAAATCAGAAAATCGCGACGGGGCAGGCCTTTGACCTGAATCACTCGCAGGGGAAAAGCACGTTTACGCAGCCGTCAGTTTCGGTCCGAGGAACGCAGAAATCCGCATCATCGGCGGATAAACTGCGGATGGCGGCGATTCGGCAGAAACTCAAGAACGGAGATAAACTGTCGTCGGCGGATATGAAATATTTGAAAGAAAATGATACGGCGCTTTATCGCAAGGCGCGGGTGATCGAGTCGGCGCGGGAGGAATTGGAGCGCGATCTAAAGCAGGCGCGGACGAAAGGCGAAGCGCGCTTGGCGATGGTGCGGGCGGCGATGAAGGTATCGTCGGAAGCGGCGATGGCTGACGCGGGTGCCGCGCCCGGCGCGGGAAGCGCCGCGCCGAATGGAGCTGGAGAAGGAGCTGCCGCAGGCGTAGCTGCGCCTAACGGATCCAGTGGCGGAGAAGAAGGAACACCGGGGCAGGCGTCTTCGACCGGAGTATCGGAGAAGGCAAATGTCACTGGGAGTGGAGAGGCAGCGGGCGGGACACAGGCCGCTGCGGCAAAGCAAACGGCGGAAAATGCGGAAAAAGAAGTTCAAGCGGCGATCGCGTCGGCGATGAAAGCCGCAACGGACATCATGCAGCAGACGGAAACGGAAAATCAGGAAGCCCAGAGTACGCTGGCGAGCTTCATGGAGCATAAAGATGCGGGCGACGCCGGCGACACCATGCCGCCGACGGAGATGCTCATTATCCGCGCTTTACAGAAAACGTGGATGGCATACATCAGCTCTGACGCATATAAAGATTTGCCCGATGATATGATAGATAAAGAACGGGAGAAGGAAAGCGGCGTTTATGGGGTTAAGGCTGCCCGGCGGAAAAGGCAGCTGGAGGCTGCGTTCTCCTACCATAAAGCGCATACGATGCTCTACTTCAGGGATGACGCGAGCCAGGCAGGCGAAAGATAAAGGGGAAATAAAAACAGCGGATGCTGAAATAGCATCCGCTGTTTGCGTTTTAAAATATCTATAAACCAAATGCGCGTGTTATTTGTCGAAAGCGTTTCGGCGGCGATTAGCAGGGCAGGAAGTGTCAGCTGTCGGCGTTCTCAGAATCGTCGTGGCGCGGGTTCTTCGATACGATTTCGACGGCTTTGGCGATCTGTTCTACGACATCGGAGTCGTACTCGATGGACAACATGTCGATCCGTGCGTAAAGGTTGCCTTTTTCCGTTGAGATGTAGCGCGGCGGGAGGTGATTCAGCGCCAGGCTCATAATGTCCCGGTAGCATTTCTCACAGGTACAGCAGTTTGGGTATTTTTTGAGAATTCCTGCCAATTTTTGCTGAACGATATCTTCCATATAATTTCTAAGTTCGAGCATAATATTCCGCCTCTCTCGATAAAATCATAATTTAATTATACGCTTTGCGATTTCTATATGCAATAAGCGAAAAATCTTATCCCGTGGGTATTTTGCCGGAGGCGGTCAGTGATCGGAAGAGAGAATTTACGCCTTTGCAATATGGGGCTTGTAGAGAGAAAACAAATAATTTCGAAGTCGGAAAATCTCCTTGACAATTTTTAGGACGCAGTATATAGATATAGATAGAAACATGTTTTGCAGGGCTTTTGCCGACAGGCGCGCTGCCTTCGGCAGGCTGATGGGCGTCAAAAGGAAGCGAGGTGGAAGAGGGATAGCGACGCCGATGGCCTTATTAAAAGAAAGCGTGGTGGAACAAATGAAATATATAGAAGACGTAGAAGCAATCGAAGTGCTTGACAGCCGCGGGAATCCCACGGTACGCACGAAAGTGACCTTGAGCGACGGGACGGTGGCGGACGCGACTGTGCCGAGCGGAGCGAGCACTGGGAAAAGAGAAGCGCTGGAGCTGCGGGATAAAGATGCGCGATTTGGTGGGAAAGGCGTATTGAAGGCCGTCGCCAATGTAAATACAGCGATTGCCGAGGCTGTGATCGGGACCGACGCTTTTGATCAGAACGCCATCGACGAGGCGATGCGTAGCTGCGACGGCACGGATAATTACTCAAAATTAGGCGCGAACGCGGTCCTTGGCGTATCGCTTGCCGCCGCCCGCGCCGCGGCAAAAAGCCTGGATATTCCGCTTTACCGCTACCTCGGCGGAGCGAACGCGCGCGTCCTGCCGGTACCGATGTTTAATATTATCAACGGCGGCGCACACGCGAATAACAGCGTTGATTTTCAGGAGTTTATGATCATGCCCTTCGGGTTCAAAAAATTCTCGGAAGCGCTGAGGGCGGCTACGGAAATCTATCACGCCCTGAAAGGCATCCTGAACGCCGCCGGGCACAGCACCGCGGTGGGCGATGAAGGCGGCTTCGCTCCCAACCTGAAGGACAACGAGGAACCGATTAAAATTATTATGGAAGCGATCGCCAAAGCGGGTTATAAGCCGGGCGAACAAATCGAGCTGGCGCTTGACGTGGCCGCCAGCGAGCTTTACAAAGATGGGAAGTACGAGCTTGAAGGAAAGAAATTCAGCGACGACGAGATGATTTCCTACTACGAAGCGCTTTGCCAAAAATATCCGATTTTTTCTATCGAGGATGGTTTGAGCGAAGATGATTGGGATGGCTGGGCGAAATTGACAGCGAAGTTAGGAGATAAAATCCAACTCGTGGGAGACGACCTCTTTGTAACGAATGAGAAAATCCTGCGAAAAGGGATAAACAGCTGTGTCGCCAACGCGGTTTTAATAAAGCCGAACCAGATCGGAACCGTCAGTCAGACTATGCAGACGATTCGCTTGGCGCAGCGCCGCGGTTACCGCTGCATCATGAGCCATCGCAGCGGCGAGAGCGAGGATAGCTTTATCGCGGATTTCGCGGTGGGAATGAATACGGGACAGATTAAGACGGGCGCCACTTCAAGGAGCGAGCGGAACGCTAAATATAATCGGCTGTTAGAAATTGAAACGGAGACGGACGAGTTTTTAGGTCACGAAATTTAAGCTATGGCGTATGGCTCCGCTTGCTATGTGACGACGAAATGCCGCTGGGATGTGAGAATTTTCCAAATGTCTTTTTGAAAGAGAAGGCGTTAAATGTTTCGGAAGAATCTCCCGCTACGGCCCTTTTCGGAAGGCAAGGGATGAAACGTTGACAGGTGCAAAAACGGTGGGTATAATATATCTCATGGCTATCGGGGCGTAGCGCAGCTTGGCAGCGCACCTCGCTTGGGACGAGGGGGTCGCAGGTTCAAATCCTGTCGCCCCGACCACCTTCGCGCTTGTAGCTCAGTTGGATAGAGCAACGGTCTTCTAAACCGTGGGTCGTGCGTTCGAATCGCGCCAGGCGCACCAACTGCATCGCACCTTCAACTTGATTGTCACGGTTGAAGGACCGACTCGCACAGAGTCTATAAGGTTTTCAAGGAGGGCACGGAATTTTTCCGTGCCCTCCTTGTCATTTTGGATGTCCTGCGTTAGCTCGCCGAAGGTCGTTTGGATGTATTCCCGAATTTTCGCGGGCGGGATTTTCGGCAGGTGGCCTTTCGTTTCAATCTGTTTTAGACTATACTCGGCCTTCCGAAATGCGTCCTTCGTGCGCTGGAATTCCGCTTCGTCTATTTCGTCGAACTGGTCGCCTTCGCGAATCCGATCATAAAAATTATCGAGGGCCTTCCGCGCTTTGTCCCGTGCCTCCGTCATCATTTTTGCAGAGGCGTCTTCATTTTCCTGTAGCTTCGCATATTCGACCTGGACCTTCCCAACGAGAGTATCCAGCACTCCCTTATCATAGAGGACGCCACGGAGGTGATCGAGCACGGTCTGCTCCAGATCGTTAGCGTTGATGGCGCGATTCGCGCAAACGGTGTTTCCTTTTCTCATATACGTCTCGCACCGATAATACCGGGTGCGGACGCCCTTCTTGCTCGTCGTGGCTCCTCCGGTCATGGCCCCGCCGCATACGTCGCAGAATACATATCCGGAAAGCAGATACGGCTCTTTCGCTTTATGGCGCCCGCCAGATGCGTGCTTATTCTTTTCCATTCGACTCTGCACCCTTTCAAATAATTCTTCGTCGATAATCACCGGGCAGACACCCTTGACAATGGTTACGCCGTCGTCATCCGGTGCGTGGCTGTTTCTTGGCTTACCCGTCCGTCGGTGCTTCCCTACGACGCTCCAGCCGATATACCGGCGATTGTGAAACAAGTCATACAAGGAATTCTTGCCGAAGGGCTTCCCGCGCTTTGTTTTGTATCCGTGGCCATTCAGCCATTTCAAAATATCCTGATAGGATCGCCCGGCGTCGTACATCTCGAACATCATTCGGACGGCTACGGCCTCGGTCTCGTTGATTACATATTTCTTATCAGGGCCGACGTCATACCCATAGAGAGGGACGCCGCCCGCGGCTTTTCCAGCCAGCAGGTTTTCCCGCTTTCCCTTTTTTACCTCGCGGGAAAGGTTCGCGGAATACCACTCCGACATGCCGACCATGACGGCCTTCATCATGCCGCCTTCGGGGGTGTCAGAAATCTCCTGAGCAGCGAATTCCATCCGCACGCCCACGGTCTGAAGGCGATGGCTATTCTTATAAAAATCGTACGCATTCCGGCCGATACGGTCGATCTTATGGGCGACCACCACTTCAAACATTCCGGCCTCGGCGTCTGTCAGCATCTGCTGGAATTGCGGGCGGTTGTCGTTCGTCCCGGTATAGGCTTCGTCAGCGTAATCGCGGACAATGGTATATCCTTTTCTTTGGCAGTACTCCCGACAAGCACGGAGCTGGGCAGCGATAGACTCCTCGCGTTGGTTGTCAGACGAATACCGCGCATATAGTGCAGCAATCATAGACAGGCCTCCTTTATAAATTTGTTTTTTATTGCATTAAGAATTCTTTGAATGTTATAATCTCTTTTGGGATGGTGGCATTCTCGGGGCTATCAGCAGCCGTCTTGCGTGGGCAACGCGGGGCGACTTTCTTGTAATTCATAAAAAGATAAATGTCAAGTCTTTTTTTTCCAAAATTCTATGGTATGATTTACTATACAATATGTGTAATAAATATTGAAATCCTTTTGTGATATGTTTTCGTTAGATGGAAAAGGAGGGGAAATCTAATGGAACAGAGAAGTATGGCACTGGGAACTTCTGTATTAGGGGAATTCCTCACGTCAATTGACAACACTTTCAACATTTTACAAGAGCTGACGGGAGTGGATTTTCTTGGACAGAGCCTAACCGTGGAAGATGATTTTGAAGGGAAGTATTTTGGGGATTGGCTTTCTGACTATGGGAATGAAATCATCAATCAACTCAAAAGCGTGCAGCTTGATAGTTGGCAAAGTGATGATTTGCTCGATTGCTTAGACTATAATGTTTTTGCGCTATCGAAAGCAGTTGACACAGAAGACGTAGATATAATTTATGCAACCGTGGCCGATTGTCTTGCCGATGTTAAAAAAGCTGTTGATGAAATTGTGAAGAAAGCCGTTGATGACTTCGATTCATATGGGTCTTATGAAGTTATTGCCTTTTCTGATGAAGACGCCTCTGCGTCAGAAAAGGCTTTTTCTTATGCCATAGCGTGTTAAAATTGGAGGAAAAAGAAAATGAAAGAGAAGGTATTAGAACAGGACACGACCTATCAGGAGTATAAACTTGCGCGCGACTCAATGCAGCTCTTGAATGCCCGCGTGATTCGCTGTAACGCAAAACGCGGGACAACAGGGAAAATATCTGCTTCAGATATTGGGGTCGAGCTACGGTTTGAGAACAAACACAAATGGAACGATGATACTACTGCCGAAGGGTATTTATTGGTGGACATTATATTTGGTTCAAGAGTGGAGAAGAAGGATTTTATATTGAAAGCACGATTGGTGATACAGGGTGTTTTCAAAATGAAGGAGGCAATGGGGAACAAGGAAGAAATGGATAAACGTTTAACGTTGCAAATTGTGCCGCAGCTTCTTCCTTATGCCCGTGGTGCGGCAATGACTATAGCTGCATTGATGGGGGTTGCCGTACCGTACGAGTTGATTCCGACGATGGATATTCTGAAATCTATACGAGAGAATCGGAATCATGATTAACGTACACTTTGAGGCAATGGATCGACAGTCAATGGCTCTTGTAAAATCTGCGGAAAAGATGGCAAAGTTTTTACGCGAGAATGAACCATATATGCGTCCTTTTTGTGATATATTGCGCGATTCAGCAAAATGGCGTTATATAAATTGCAAAAAAGAGATGGAAGATTTCAAATGTCAAATCCTGAAGAAGCGAAAAAAATCGAAAACTGACAATATTTACATTACATTGCTGGGAGCGCTTTTTGGACACATACGATCAGATGACGATTTGAATAATATACGTGGCATTATGCCGGAACAAATACTTCTTTGCCAGGTGAAACAAGGCCATTGCCGCAATGATGGTTGGCGAATCGAAACGGGCTGCGCGGTAAAAATAAACAATCAAAAAATCGTATGCAAGACCTTGGCAGGTGATTTAGAAAACACAAAACAGACGGTTGACTTGGGGGCGTGGCAGCATAACCAACAAATCGGGCGATTTGTGGAAGCGAAGGTCGCTCCAGGGACCTTTCGGAAGCCGGACGGCGACTATTTGAAAAGTTTACGGGCGGCTTTGCGGCACTATCAGGAGGTACAGTTTAAGATATATATTTTCGCGATTGACCGCAAGGAGCTTGTAAGGAACGCTGTTTCGCGGGCTGGGTATGATATTGATGTCAATACCGAAATAATAGGTCGTGATGACGTATTTCAAACGAATTTTTTGGAGATACGTTCAGAGGCGAGTTAAAAGCCTCCTTCACAAAAATACTTTGATGGCGTAGACAATTGCCGCTACAAGTACAAGGGACGGAATTATCATCCATATAATGCTTATTTTTTCTTTCTCACCCCATCCTAACGCTTCAGGAAGCGGAGCACCGCAATGGTAGCAATGAAATTCGTCGCATTCAGGGTAGAACGTTCTACCACATTTTTTGCAAGTTGATGGCATATTGTTTCCTTCTTTCTCACTCGCCGCCATTCATAGGCGGCTTTTTTTATTTGTCCTTACTTTGCTGGTGTAGCTTTACAATAGTAAAACACCTTCGGAAGATTTGTTGTGGAATAATTCCTGAAGGTGTGATATACTTCCATTTGAGAGTGCATATATCTCTACGGGGATATGTACGGCCGCTCATCGTGTTGGTAGCACGGTGGGCGGTTTTTTAGGCTCTTTGTCAAATGTTGTGGTCAAGGATGTCTTCTTCCTGCCTTTTTATGCACAATCGGTTACAGGGAAAGGACTGCTTCGTCGTAGGCGCCTGCCCTTGTCGTTTAAAATAAACAGAATGCGGCGTTTGAAATTCTCGAAATTTCTATATAGCACACCCTCTTCAACGTCTTGATCGTCGTATTGCAGCCTTCCGTGAATCCATTGTTCAGCCCGGTAGAAATCCCGCAGATCAGTTCCTTCTTCCAGCGCCCTGTTGTTTGCAGTAGGGTTCGAAACGGTTTTATGTCCTGTTTCTCCGTCGCCTGTCGAAACTTGCGCAGACGTTCGGAAAATTCCGGCCCGTCCTTGTTCTCAAACATCTGAAAATATGCTTCCTTACATCGCGTACGCAGCGGATAATTTCTCCGAATAATTCAAAAGGACGGAACAGGCCTGACGTTCCTCTTCTGTCAGGCTTTTCTCTCGTTTCAGAAGAAGCTTCCTCGAATGCTTGAAGGCTTTTCGGTTCTCTTTGCCAAGCTTGCCCTGCACCTCCTTTCGCACCATATCCAGTGCGTCATTTGCCATCCGAACGGCATGGAAATGGTCTGCTATGATTTGTGCGTTAGGGAAACATTCCTGCACCATCTTTCGGAATGATATACTCAAGTCAATGCTCACATATTTGACCTTCATGCGTTCATCCAAGGGATATTCGAGAATCGCCTCATAGAGTTTGTCTGCGCTTCGGGCGGGAAGAATGTTAAGACATTTTCGCTCCGTGAGGCTGTTGATGACCACTTGGAACTTCTCTCCCACATTCCCCTTAAATTCGTCTATGGAGATGGCCTCATCGAGGGTGGAGGAGTCTGAGCTGATGATGCGGAACAGGCGGGCTGCTGTCGTTGTGGAAATGGCGTGCTTTTCTGCGATGGCACAAGTGGAAATGATCTGTGCATGCTCGAAGATGACCTCGGCAGCATCGGAGCAGGGGATACGGCAATATCTTGCGATGAAGGGATGATCCTCGGAGAATACTTTTTGGCAGTTGAGACAACGGTAGCGGCGTTTACGGTAGATGATTTGTTTTCCCGTATGCAGCATGAGGAAGGTCTTGAGGGGCTGGCAGCGATAGTCGTGAATGAGGGAGGTCAGTTCGTGGCAGCGTGGGCAGGCATGGGGAGAGACGGGGATGGTGAAGAGGATGCTGCCCTCCTCTGAAAAGTCTTTGCATTGCTGTGGAAGGGAAAGCATAAATGTGGTAAAATCTTGGGGAGGCATGGGATCTTCTCCTTTCAATGTTGGGGTGGTGACTACATTGTAGCAGAATTTTCCATGTCTTTTCCTATTGCACAAAAAATAAATGTTGCGGCTGACGTGTTCGTCATACCACAACATTTATTGTAGAGCCTAAATTATCCCCTTACTTTGATAAAAAAAGAGACTCGCTTCTCCGCAGATAGGCGAGCCTCCGTGATTTGTCCGCAGACGCATCACTTTTCCCTTGCCTATACTATACTGCAATTCCCCGTTTTTGGCAATATGTTTTTCCGTTTTATGTCTTATATCGTTTTATATCGGCACGGCGATGGCGTGGCTCCCTTTGGCGGATTTATAACGGTATTCGTTGGATACCGTTACTTGGTAATGGCTACACCTGTTTCAGCCCCACAAACCCCTCCGGCACGCCGATGGAGTGGGCGATTTGGTAGAGGGTGCAGTCCGGGTATTCGCGGAGGAGATCGTCGGGGAGGAGAAGTTCGACGGCGAAGGCATTGGCTTGACGCTCGAATTTGCTGTGTGGATTGAATGTTTTTGTGTCCATGAATACGGTGTTGGTCTTTCGGTGCATTTGCATGTGGCCAAGTTCATGGGCGAGAACAAAGCGTGCCGCAGCCTCGTCTAAGGTGTCGGAGAGATAGATAATGTGGTTTCGTTTGTGGTATTGGTAGAATCCGTTTAGGCCGATGAGCGTGCAGTAGATCAATACGACGTCGAGTATTCGTGTGATGGTAAAGGGGTCGTTTGAGTTGCAGTTTTAGTTCACTGATGGATATTGATAAGCCGATACCGGATATTTTTATGCTAATTTTTTCATGTTGTAAATAAAAACGGACCGCTCTCAAAAGAGGGCGTTTTTTGTTGGCGGGGAGTTTTTGGGATTTGCTGTAATTGGTGAGTTAAATATGATATTATTATAATTAAGAAAAGAGTTGCGGGGAAGTGGCGGGTGCATGGCGAGGGAAAAAGCGCGGGCGGTGGAGATTTGCACCGATTCGCCGGAAGCGTTGGCGAAGAAGCTGGGAGGCAGACTACGAGCGGGGATGGTGCTTTGCCTGATTGGCGATCTCGGCGCGGGTAAGACCCTGTTCGCGCAGGGGATTGCGGCGGGATTAGGCGTTCTGGATGAGGTGACAAGCCCGACGTTTAATCTGATGAATCTCTATGCCGGGAGGCTGCCCATGGCGCATTTTGATCTGTACCGCTTAGAGGATGAGGCGGAGCTTGATGAGATCGGTTTTTATGAATATACGGATGAGCCGCGGGGAGTGGCGTTGATCGAGTGGGCGGATAAATTTCCCGCGGCGCTGCCGGAAGCGTATTTACGGGTGGAATTGACGCCCGGAGATACGAAAGAGGCTCGGCATATTACTTTTTCCCCAGTGGGGGGCGGCTATGACGAGCTGATGGCGTCGTTGGAGGCACTGGGGAAAGGCCGGCCGGATGATTAAGCGGCTGGTGGTGACAAACAGAAGCCTGCGAACAGGCGCTGGAAAAGATGGGGCAAAGCGACAGCGAGCGAAGGCGTTGACTGGTGTACGACAGGAAGGGCGACGGTGCTAAGGGAAATATGGCAGCGGTTTTACACTGGACGTTGACAGGGTGCGGCACCGCGGTATCAGATTATACGTGGTGAATGAGGATAACGAGCGTTGGCTGTGATATATATGGGAGTCAGCGCGTTGGCGACGCTGGATAAAAGCGGGAGAGGTGCGGGAGAAAGTGTTGGTTTTGGCTTTGGAGACGGCGACGATAGTGTCGGGGGTCGCGGTAGCGACGGAGGAGCGGCTGCTGGCGGAAGTGACGGCGGCTCGGCTTACTCATTCGGAGACATTGCAGCCGCATATCGAGCTGGCACTGGAGATGGCGGGTGTTTCCCAATCAGAGGTCAAGGCGGTGTCGGTGAGTCTCGGGCCAGGGTCGTTCACGGGCCTTCGCATCGGGCTGGCGGCAGCGAAAGCGATGGCCTACGCTTGGAACGTTCCGCTTCTGGGGGTGCCGACGCTGGCGGCGCTGGCGGCGCAATTTCCGGTACCAGGCGCGTGCGTGGTGTCTTTGATCGACGCCCAGAAGGGCAGCGCGTACATGGCGGCGTATGAGTGGGGAGAAGATGGGCTGATCGAGCGGGAGGGGGCGGCGATATACTCCTTGGATGAGGTATTGGCGCGGTGCGCGGCGATGCCGGGGCCGGTGCTTCTGGTGGGAGATATAGCGCAGAAAAAGCTGGCTAAGCGCGACGATCTTCCCGCGAATGTGCGGCTGGCGCCGCCGGATATGATCTTGCCGCGGGCGGCGGCGGTGGCTCGACTGGGGATAAAGCAACTCGAATCGGGCGACGCAGGCAGCGTCATGACAATGGAACCGATTTATATTCGCCGCTCGGAAGCGGAGGTTCTCTGGGAGAAGCGTCATAAGAAGGCGGCGCTATGATTTCCTTTCGGGAGATGATGCCTCAGGATGCGGCAGAGGTGGAGAGGATCGAGCAGGCGTCCTTTGCCGTGCCGTGGTCGCGTCAGTCCTTTTGGGAGGAAGCGTCTAACGAGCAGACACTGTATTTGCTGCTCCTTGAGAACGAGCAGATTATCGGCTACGCCGGGGTGTGGTTGGTACTGGACGAGGCGCAGGTCACGAATGTGGCGATTGCGCCGGAAAAGCGCGGCCAGGGATTTGCCCATAAGCTGATGACGGAGCTGATGGCACGCGCCCGGGAACGCGGCGCGCGTCGCATGACGCTCGAAGTTCGCCCGTCGAATACGGCGGCGCTGGCACTATATAAAGATTGCGGCTTTAAGGATTATGGCCGTCGGCCGCGTTATTATCAGGATAACGGCGAAGACGCTGTTATTATGTGGAATATGAAGCTGTAACGGTACGGAAAAGGATGGAAGGGTGAAGCGTGGAAAAGGGGCAGGAAGAAGCACGGCTGACGCTGGGGATCGAGACGAGCTGTGACGAAACGGCGGCGGCGGTGCTATCCGGCGGGCGGACGCTGCTATCGAATGTCATCGCGACGCAAATCCCCGTGCATCAGAAGTTTGGCGGGGTTGTGCCGGAGATCGCGTCGCGTCATCACATCGTCAATATTATGCCGGTCATCGATGAGGCGTTACGGCAAGCCGGGGTGGAGCTGGCGACGATTGACCAGGTCGCAGTGACGTACGGGCCGGGGCTGGTGGGGGCGCTTTTGGTCGGCGTTTCCGCGGCGAAAGCGTTGGCGTTTGCGCGGGATATTCCACTCATTGGCGTTAATCATTTGGAGGGGCATATTTTCGCTAATTTTTTGAGCGCCCCCGAACTTGCTCCGCCTTTCGTGGCGCTTGTCGTGTCGGGGGGACACACGGCGCTGGTGCGCGTCGACGGGTATAACCGCTTTTCCCTTCTGGGGCAGACCCGTGACGACGCGGCGGGCGAGGCCTTTGATAAAGTAGCGCGGGTGATGGGGCTGCCGTATCCCGGCGGTCCGCAGATCGATCGGCTGGCGGCGGAGGGCGACGCGACGGCGATCGATTTTCCGCGGGCGCTAAGGGACAGCGGCAATTATGAGTTCAGCTTCAGCGGATTGAAGTCGGCGGTGCTGAATTATCTGAATGAGCAGAAAATGAAGGGAGCGGCAATAAATAAAGCCGACGTCGCGGCGTCTTTTCAACAGGCGGTGATCGAGGTGCTGGCGGTGAAGGCGGCGGAGGCGCTCGGCGAGACGGGG
>ERZ773042.1728-NODE-1728-length-12570-cov-45.667040_pt1 | contig 12570 bp, 8 predicted proteins | sample MGYA00511664_ERZ773042 | MGnify/ENA primary metagenome ERZ773042 (study PRJEB29015, sample SAMEA2737984) | human oral metagenome | biome: human oral; feature: human-associated habitat; material: dental | place: China | collected 2036 ... | reverse complement strand
CTCCTCCTCCGCCGTCGCCATGGCCCTCTGGTCCGCGCTCTCCCTGGCCCTCTCCGCCCACATCGCCTGGCGCAGGCTCCGCTGGGTCTCGGTGGAGGGGGAGGTGGTCGAGGTCAGGAGCGGCGGCCCGGGCTCCGGCTCATGGTCCTTCGGCTGGCGTTGGTCGTACGGGGGCGTGACGCACACGGCGGCGGACGTCATCGGGGAGAAGTTCGTGCGGTTCGCGCTCCTGTTCAATCGCATCGGGAGGGGGACCCGCGCGACCCTCTGGGTGGACCCGCGCGACCCCTCGCGCCTGCTGCCCCCGACCTGGCGCGCGCGCCTCTCCTACTACCTCTCCCTCGGCATCGCGGGCGTCTACGAGACCCTGTGCCTGGGGGCGCGCGCCCTGGGGCTTTCCTGGGGCGGCGTGGGCGGCCTCGTGCGCCTGCTCCTCGGGGGCTGAGGGCGGGTTGTCCAGTGGGCGATACGCTTAGGCCACCTTGTGTCCATCACCTCGTGTGTACTACCTGGGGCCACGGCCCTGGGTGACCCGGGGCCTCGGGATCAAGCGCATGCGCGAGCGTCACTGCCCCTGCAGGGGGTTGAGGCTCATCCAGGTGCCCACGACACCTTTTCCCAAGATGCCTGTCGTGTTGATGTGCCCGTCGATTCGCCCGTCAGGGCTATACTACATCCGAGGCGCACGCGCGAGGCACGTAAACGCAGTGGACGGCGGCCTGATGGTCAGGGGCAGGGATGTGAGGGTAAGGACGTGGGGAAGAGGCGTATATGGAGGCATAGGAGGCGCATCCTCATCCTGTTGCTTATCGGCTTCATGTGGCTGAACAACACGAACCTCCTCTACCATGGCCAGGCGGGAACCTATCGGCTCCTTGCACATAGGGGCCTTGCGCAGACCTTCGATGAGTCTGAGGCTGGCTGGGACAGCAACACGGCCGCGATGATCGATGAGCCGAGGCATGGCTACATAGAGAACACCATCCCCTCTATGCGTGCTGCCTTCGACCTCGGTGCAGATGCGGTGGAGTTTGACGTAAAGCTTTCGAAGGACGGACAACTGGCCGTCTTTCATGACTCGACGCTCGTGTATCGCTGCGGCATGGAGGGCGAGGTCCAGGACTACACGATGGCCGAGCTGAGGCAGATGGACGTGGGCTTTGGCTATACGGCCGACGGTGGCAAGACCTACCCGCTTCGCGGCAAGGGCGTGGGCCTCATGCCGACGATGGACGAGGTGCTGGCGACCTTCCCGGACAGGGAGTTCGTGATCGAAGTCAAGGATGGAAAGGCAGAAACCTATAGGGTGCTGTGGGAGAGGCTCAAGGGACTCTCGCCAGAGCGCCTCGCACGACTCAGCATCTGCTGTGCCAGTGAGGAGGGCGTCGCATACCTCAGGACCTGCAGCAAGGATCTGAAGCTCCTGTCCAAGAATACGATGCTCAAGGCGTTGGTCGAGTACGAGCTCATAGGCTGGACCGGATGCGTCCCTAAGGACATGAGAAATACCGAGCTGCGCATTCCCCTACGCTACGCTCGTCTCCTGTGGGGCTGGCCGAACAGGTTCATGGAGAGGATGGATACGGCAAACGTCCGCGTGGAGCTGGTGGCGGGGGATGGGGGACTCTCTGAGGGCTTCGACACGCCGGGTAGTCTAGGTGACGTGCCGGATGGCTTTGACGGGTACGTCTGGACGAATAGGATCGACGAAGTCGGGCATCATGTCGTTCTCTGAGGGGGGGTGCGGTGTGCAAGCGATACAGGAAGGAAGCCGACATGATACGAGTTCTCTTCGTGTGCCATGGCAACATCTGTCGCTCGACGATGGCCGAGTGCGTGATGAGGTACCTGGTGGACAAGGCTGGCGTTGCCGATGACTTTCATATCGACTCTGCCGCGACAAGTCGGGAGGACATCGGCAGCGACGTTCATCCTGGCACGCGTCGCAAGCTCAGTGAGCTGGGCATACCGTGCGGCCACCACCGCGCACGGCAGGTGACGCTGGCAGACTACGGCCGCTTCGACCATATCGTGATCATGGATGAGGAGAATGCCTGGGGGCTGGAGTGCATCCTGCGGGGGGACCCAGAGGGTAAGGTGAGCAAGCTGCTCTCGTGGGCAGGCCTTGACCGCGACGTTGCGGACCCTTGGTATACCAGAGACTTCGATACCACCTATCGCGATGTGAGGATGGGATGCCAGGCTATGCTCGAGACCCTGAGCTGAGATGAGAGAGCCTTGCCAACGGTGGATGTTGAGAAGGCCTCTCGCGCCATGGAGCTGGGTTGGTGCGTGCGCACTGTGCCACTCGACGCCACTGAGTGCGCGACGTGCGTGCCACTCGGCGTCATCGAGTGGTGCTGAATGTCTCGGTACCTGCGCGTTTGTCAGCCGCTGTGCCACTCGACGCCACTGAGTGCACGACGTACGTGCCACTCGGTGTCATCGAGTGCGCACCAAAGGTGGCCGCGCCCCGCTGGACGCATCCCGCCGCCAACGCCTCACGATGGCCGTGCCTCTCGGGCGCTATCCTGCTGGCGAGACGAAGCCTGTGTCGATGGTGATGTGACATTCGGCCCCGGGAAGGCGCTCACGAACGATAGTGGTGATGGTACTACGCAGCTCATCGTCCGAGAGCGCCAGGCGCTCGGGCTTCAGGCAGTCGAGCGAGACCTGCGTCATGTCATCGCGGCAAACCGACGTGACATCATGCACCGTGAGGTCCGGATCAATCCTCTGGAGGCGTCCCTCTATCCAGTTGCGCAGATCGGTGCGATCATCCTTGGCCTCGACGGGGTCGCAGTGCAGAACAAAGCTGATGTTCTCCTGCTCACGTAGGCCCTGCTCTATGCTGTCGATAAGGGCGTGGCTCCTGCGCAGGGAGGTATCTGCGGCTATCTCGACATGGGCGCTTGCGAACTGCCGACCGGGTCCGTAGTCGTGGATCATGAGGTCATGCGTGCCGAGGACGCCCGGGTAGCTCAGGATCTTATTGTGCACGCGTCTCACCAGGTCTTCAGGTGGAGTTCTACCCATCAAGGGATCGATGGTATCTCGAAGAATCGTAAAGCCGCTCACGATGATGAAGACGGAGACCGCAAGACCCGCCCATCCGTCAAGCTCGACATGCCAGAACCAGGAAACAATGCCGGCAGCGAGGACGGCTCCGGTTGCGATCATGTCGTTTCTTGAGTCCTGGGCCGTCGCCTCGAGGACCGAAGAGTCGATGCGTCGCGCGAGCCTATGGTTGAGGCTGGCCATGAAAAACTTGACTACAAGGGAGAGGACCAGCATGGTGACGGTGAGCGCGTTGAAGTCAGCGGGAGAAGGGGTGGCTATCTTGCCGATCGACTGCCAAGCGAGCTGTATGCCGACGGCAACGACGAGCATGGCGATGGCCATGCCGGCCAGGTACTCGAAGCGACCGTGACCGTATGGGTGGCCCTTGTCGGCGGGACGGCTTGCCAGCTTGAAGCCAATGAGGCTCACGATATTGCTCGAGGCGTCCGAGAGGTTGTTGAGGGCATCCGCAGTGACGGAGATCGAGCCTACCATGAGGCCAACAATACCCTTGGTCGCGCACAGGAGCAGGTTGAGACCTATGCAAATCGTGCTGGAGAGAAATCCGTAGGCACTGCGCGTCCGAGGGTCCCTCGTGTTTGTCGCATCGGGCACAAAGCGGGCGACGATGCGCTCTGTCAGGCCTGTGGTCATGGCCTTGCTTCTCCCTCCAAAACCGACTCTTTTGCCACTCTGCCAGGTTGCTGGTAAGATGCAGTCCCTATCGTCTGCGCGCAGGAGCGCTCCCAGCGCCATGTACCGCACTTGCCCCTACCTGAAACGCAGGAGCGTGGGACGAGTGCGGCTAGCTATCGCCTGCCTTGCCCAGAAGCGGCGTCATCGTACCCTGCGAGAGGATCGTGACGTAGTGCATCGCGCGGCTGATGGCAGTGTAGAGCCTGCGGCGCGAGAGCTCACTGTCCGGGTAGACCGCAGCTTGGGCATCAGGGATGATGACCTGGTCGAACTCGAGGCCCTTCGCGAGTCCCAAGGCGAGGATGATCACGCCCGTGCGAGGCAGGCCCTCGCCCTTGTGCAGCGCCTGCACCGAGCTGCCGAGCTGCTTGCGCAGCCAGTTGGCGCGCGGCTTGTCTGCGGTGATGATGGCCGTGAGGAAGTTCTCGCCCCGCCCTCGCGCCTCGTCGGCCTGCGCTAGGGCAGCGCTTACCTGAAGGCGAAGCTCGCCGAGGTATGCCGTGGCGTCAGCATCGCACTCCATGATCTGCGGCGCCACTCCCTCGCGTTGCACCGAGCTGAGCACGCGGCCCTTGTCCTCCTCCACCAGGCTCGAGAAGAGCGCCGTGATCTCGGGACTCGAGCGATAGCTTGTAAGCAGGCGGCACTCCTCGATGCCCGCATGCGAGGCAGAGAAGATCTCCCTCACCTGGTCGAGGTCTGCCGTGCCCTCACGGATGGCTTGGTGCTCGTCGCCCAGAAGCAGAAAGTGGGCACGTGAGAAATAGCGCGAGAGGAGCGTGAGCTGGGCGGCGGTGTAGTCCTGCACCTCGTCTACCATCACGAAGCGCGCGTCTCGGGCGTTGCCGCCCGTGAGCAGCAAAAATAGGTACAGCCACTCGACGGCGTTCAGATTTGTCTTACCCAGGATGCGCTTGCCCACGTGGTCCACGTCCAGCCAACCCGCAGCCTCTATCTGGTCGTGGGCAGAGGAGTAGAGCGCCTGCAGGTAGCGCCTCGTGTAGGCGACGACGCTCTTCTGGTCGGCGGGGTCGGGGTCAATCATCTCGCCAAAGATGCGTAGTTGGTCATCGAGGTCAAGTGACAGTAGCTCGTCTTGTACCTCCTCTTTCTTTGCCATGGCCGAGAGCTTGCGATCGAGCCTCTCGTGCAGCTCCTCCTTCGCGAGCGCGCAGCGCCTGGGTCCCATCGGTGCGCGTGGGAACTTCTCCATGGCACCCTTTATCTGCGATGGCTTGAGCAGCAGCGTGCCGTTTACCCGTATCTCGCCAAAATCGTGGACGTCAAGCTCGAGCGCATCTACCCCCCGCTCGAGTCGCTCGAAGGTGGCGAGGTCGCTGTCCTCTCCCAGTGCGCGTTTTCCCTGTCCGAGGCTCTGGAAGAACTCCCTCCAGGTGAACGTCTGGGGGTTCCTCTCGCCCAGGGAGGGGAGGACCATATCGATGTAGCTCTTGAACACGGCGTTGGGCGTGAAGAGAAACACCTGGCTCGCGTCGAGCGTGTCGCGCTCATGGTAGAAGAGGTAGGCTATGCGCTGTAGCAGCACGGAGGTCTTGCCCGAGCCGGCGATGCCCCTCACGAGGAGCGCCGGAACGTCGGCATGCCGCACGACCTCGTTCTGCTCGCGCTGGATGGTTGCCGTGATCGCCTTCAGCTTCTCGCTGTGATTGTGCTTGAGCGCCGAGAGCAGCAGCGAGTCCTGTATGGCAACGGTCGTGTCAAAGTAGGCGTTGAGCTTGTCTTTGCTGATGTCGAACTGCCGCCTGAGCAGCATCTCGACGTGGACCTCGCGCCCGTCGACTGTGTATGAGCAGGGACCCATCCGCTGGTTGTAGTAGGTCTCGGCGATGGGACTGCGCCAATCGACGACGAGCGAGTCGTAGTCGCCGCTCGTGATGCCTGCGGCACCTATGTAGACGTCCTCGGGCTCTGTGTTCGTGCCGTAGCGCAGCCTGACCTTTGCGAAGTAGGGTTGTGCCAGAAGCAGCGTGACCCTGGCAAGACGTCCCACGTCGAAGTCGTGGGACTGGTTGTAGGCGTCGATGACCGAGTTCAGCGTCTCGATGGCGGCGAGCGTCTCCATGGTCTCGTCAACGCCCCCAAAGTCGCGCGTGACCTCCTCGGACATGTCCCTCAGGTCCTGGGCCGCCTGCCTGTGGCTGACCTCGAGCGTATAGGTCAGCTCGTCCCTGATGGCAACGAGTTGGGCGTAAACCTCTAGGAGATGCTCCTGCTCCTCCTGAAATATGGGGTCTGCGCTCTGGGCAGATGCAAGGTCTGGCATGGCTTCCTCTCTGCGCTGGTAGTGTCCAGTGGACTATTGTAGCTGTGACGTGGGGGTGGCCGGTCGAGGAGCGAGAAAACGTGGGTAGAGATTGAGCTAGGTATGGGTTTGCTGGGGTCTGATGACCGCTCACGGCGATCTTCGACCGTTCGCGGGTAAAGAGACACGTTCTATGTCCAAATGATTACGTTTGGGTAAAATCATAGTCAAGAAAGGGAGCCGCACGATAGGCGGCCGATAGGGGAGGTGATGCCAATGTACAGCGAAGAGCCGGATTCTCGGGCTTGCGTACCCGGCGTCGCATGCCCCGTCTTCAGGTAGTTGGCCCTAGCGGTAGTGGCCATGCTCGGCCGCGCAGGCGCGGCAACAGTCTCGATAGCAGACAGACGGATGAGGTGACACGGGTGCGCTCAAGCTGGAGCGCCATCCGATAAGGCGCTGGTGTGTTGCATTGGTGTGCGGTGTGGTATGTGATGCATGTGGACAGGCGTACTTCAGGGTTTGTGAGTGGGGAGGGGAGACGTCTGTCCAAGGGAGGCCGTGGCGTGGAGTAGCCACCGTGCCTGCTATATGCGTCATGGGGAGTGCCCTCTTGGATAGGGGGCGAGCGAGTGTTCGTGGCTCTACCTTCAGAGTACGCGGAGGGTAGCGTCATAGTGAGTGAAGCGAGTCGGCTACAAGGAGACGGATATACGTCTCCAGTAGCCGACTCTTTTGTCTGGCAAGGCCATACGGCAAGGGAAGGGCAAGAAGGACAAGGGGACTGTGGGCTAATCGGGCCAAGCCTCGTCCTCGGACATCGCGTTGACGTGATGTGGCGGGAAGGAGAAGCCCTCGGTACAGACCATGTCCCTGTCGATTACGAACTCCTGTATCTCAAAGCAGTCCAAGGGGAGATCCCTGCTATCCTGAGCTCCAGGCACCTCCTTAGCCCACAACTAGCAGCCTGATGGTGTCCCGGCCTGGCCCAGGGTGCGCCATCAGCGAGGCCCTCTGCCCAGACTGCGCTTTTCCGTGCAGTCAGGCCCCAGGTCGGGGCCTGCGGGTCCCCGGCGCAACCCCCCCGCAGCCTGGCGGGGGGTTGCTCGAGCGCATTTGCCCAGTTGAGCCACTTTCCATAGTGCCCCGCAGGCTGGCGGGGGGGTTGCGCCCCACGCCTCCCGGACGGTGATGTAACGGAAAAGCGCATTCTGTGCGACATGGGAGCCGCAGACTGCGCCTTTTCGTGAGGCGTCGGACCAGGAGGCGCCCCTCCTTGAGGCCGCACGTGCGGCCCTTCTTCGTAGCCCCGGCGCTGTCCCCCGCAGGCCTGGCTGTGTTACAACGGTGCAACAGTGTACACGAATGCACCAAAACGGCTCCGAGAGCCCATTTTAGCCGATCTGTGTACACTCCTGCGTACCCACGGCCGCTCGCGCGACCGGGCGGGACCATGGGTCCCACGATATCGACGGCCCCATGACCCCCGTGATGCCAGGGCGCTCGGACCTGAGGCCCACGCCGCCAGGGCGGTGACGCCACCACCCACACGAACTCACGAAGCTTCGAAGATTTTGTATATTGGACTAAGTAAGACCGCAAAACTCTTAAAAATATCTTACAAATTCTTAAAGACATTGAACGTAATGGCTATGATGGTATCGGAAAGCCCGAAAGACTGACGGGAGAGTTTCCAAGCTATTTGAGCAGGCGGATTGATGACTACAACCCGATGACTGTAACCGCATCGTATGCCAGATAGATGGCAATACCGTCAGGATAGTACAATGCGGCTCTCACTACAGGGATGCGTAAAACGGAAACTCTCATATGCAAGACGGTATCCATGGTGATCTTGCGCGGCCGCAGCGCCATCTGCGCACGGTGCCTCATCGATCGTCTCGGTATCGGAGGCGCGAGTGTCGTCGGTGGGCCTCACTGACCGTTCGCGGCGATTTCCGACCGTTCGCGGCACATGATTACAACGTCATGTCCGCCAGATTACTTTCGGGTAAAATCATAGGCAACAGAGGGAGCCGCACGATGAGCGGCCGATGCGGGGGGTGATGCCAATGTACAGTGAGGAGCCGGATTTTCAGGTCCGCGTACCTGGCGTTGCGAGTCCCGTCTCCATGTGGTAGGCCGTGGTAGATAAAGGCCATGTTGAGCTGCACAAGCGCCGCAAGAGTCTCTAGGTAGACAGACGGATGAACCGGCACAGGTACGCGGAGGTAGGGGCGCTGCTTACTTTTCATTGAGCTGAGAGTATGGCATAAGCTCCTATGCACCGTTTATATCGTTTGGTATATCGCACTTCCCGGGAAGGCGATCGATTCTAAGGGGATGGATCCAAAGGTTACGTGATGCCCTCAGGGCAGTAGGCATATGTGTGGGCGGGCGGTCTTCGGGCCGCCCGTTTTTTGTCATCGGTACAACGGCAGGGGACATGTTAAGGTGACGCTCGGTCGCGCCCTCCTCGCTTACGTCGCGCGCCTTTCGATCACGTTGCTCGCCGCTCATACTCCCATCGGAAACGAAAGGCACCGTTTCGTGCGTGTCAGCCTACCTCAGCTGCTCTGTGGCTATACTGAAAAGCAGGTCCCACAATATCCCATGACGTGACCCACGAGCCCTGAGGGGAGAGGTGCCATGTTCTGTCCAAACTGCGGTACAAAGATGAACGATGATGTGCGGTTCTGCGGGGTCTGTGGGCATCGCATGCAGGTGCCCACGACGGCCGCTCAGCAGGGGGCCCTCACTCCAAATCCCGGTCCCACTGACGCGGGCACATCGTCTGTATCGCATCGCCAGACGCAGCTTAGGATCGCCGCCATCGTCACGAGTGTGGTGGCCGTCCTCGTTGTTGGCCTAAGCGTCGCCCGTGCCCTGGGGCTGTTTGGTGGCCTAGGTGCCGCGACCTCGGAAGGGACCGCCACACATGCGAGCTACCAGCCGAGCGAGGTCAGCTATGAGGGCAGAACCGTGCAGGCCCTTGCACGACCCTCTCTGGCTGCGGGCATCCCCGCCTACCAGGAGCCCGCCGCTCCCAGCGTCAGGGATTACACCGTGAGTACCGACCTCTCCAACGTCAGCTGCAACCAAGAGCAGCTTGAGCTCACGTCTAGCGGCTCGTCCGCTCTCAGGCAGACCCTCGCGCAGAACGGCTTTGCCGTCACGGTGGGTTCGGCGGGCTTCGAGTTCTTTGAGCTCTACGAGAAGAACCGTTACGACTACCTGCCCAACTTCGTCACGACCGACTCGATGATGCACACGTACCACCTGTACTTCCAGCATCTCATGAAGAGTACCGAGAAAGGCTATCTCTCCGGTGAGCTTGCGACTGTGGGAAAGACGCTCTGTGCCGAGAGCGAGCGGCAGCTCCAGGCGCTCTCGGGCAGCGAGTGGGAGGCTGCTGCGAGGCGCAACGTCGAGTTCTTTGCGGTGGGCTCGGCGCTGCTCGATCCTGCCGCCCCTCTGCCCCAGGCGGTGGAGAGCGACGCGCGAGTCGAGCTGTCACGCATCAACGCGGCCTCCGGAAGCGAGAAGTCAACCATCACGGGTGATAACGAGGACTACAGCCAGTACAAGCCTCGCGGTTACTACGAGGGTGACCCCACGCTCGAGGCATACTTTCGCGCGATGATCTGGTACGGCCGCATGGGCTTTACCCAGCGAGACGAGGACCTCGACAGGAGCGCCCTGCTCATGACGCTCGCCCTGCACACCTCTGCCCTCGACTCCTGGTCGCACGTCTATGCCGTGACGAGCTTCTTTGCGGGTGCTGCTGATGACTGTGGCTACTACGAGTACTATCCGCTTGCCACGGCCGTCTATGGTGACGATGTGAGCGCTGGTGCACTTGCGGGCAAGGACACGGAGTGGCAGCGCTACCACGATCTGACCGCCCAGATGAGGGCACCGCAGGTCAACTCGGTTGCAGATGCCGACGGGCGGAGCGAGGACAAGGGCTTTCGCTTCCTCGGGCAGCGCTTTACCCTCGACGCGAGGATCTTCTCTCAGCTCATATACGATCGGGTGGGCACGAACCCCTCGGGTGAGCGGCGTATGCTGCCCAATGCCCTCGACGTGCCTGCGGCGATGGGGTCTGACACCGCGCTTGCTCTTCTTAGGGACGCTGGCGCCACAAACTACGACGGCTATACCGAGCGCATGGATGCCCTGCGCAACGAGACCAAGGATGCCGATGGCGAGCTCTCCTCGGGCAGCCTGTACGGGCGCTGGCTCTACACGCTCGATCCCCTTCTCGATGCCAAGGGAGAGGGCTATCCCGACTTCATGCGCTCTGCCGAGTGGGGTAAGAAGGACCTCCAAACTTACCTTGGCAGCTACACCGAGCTCAAGCACGACACGGTCCTGTACGCCAAGCAGGCGATGGCCGAGGCGGGTGGCCAGGACTTCGACAAGCGAGACGATCGGGGTTACGTGGAGCCGGAACCAGCGTTGTACTACCGTCTCTCCAAGCTCACGCAGGCGACCAAGGACGGCCTCTTGGGCTATGGGATGCTGGGAGACGACGACGCTGGTATGCTCGACATCCTGGTGTCGCTCTCGAGCCAACTTCAGGCCATTTCTGAGAAGGAGCTCTCGGAGCAAGCGTTGACCGACGATGAGTACGAACTCATACGTGGTTTTGGTGTCCAGCTCGAGCACTTCTGGCAGGAGGTGAACGAGGCGGATTCGGGCAGGACGAACCTCAAGACCCACGAGTATCCCGCCGCGCTCGTGACAGACGTGGCCACTGGTGACGACAAGGTGCTCGAGTTGGGCACGGGTAAGGTCTCTACCATCTATGTGGTCGTACCCGTGGACGGGCAGCTGCGTGTCTGCACGGGTCCTGTCTACAGCTTCTACCAGTTCGCCCAGCCGGCGGCCAACCGTATGACCGATAGCGAGTGGCGAGGCCTCATGGGCGTTGGGCTTGGTGGCGCGAAGTCCGCCTCCGCGCCTGACGTGGAGGCTTGGACGAGCGGCTTTCAGCTGACGGGCGACTACTGGTGATGTTTCGCCGCGCTCGCGAGGGCGATGGTGTGAGGCGCACTCGTGCGAAGAGTCGTCCGTCTTCTGCTGTGCCGCTTGCCGTAAGAGGTGTGGCGGCAGGCCTGTTGGTGGCGGTGGCCCTCGGCCTTGGCCTTCGAGCGCTCTGGTTGGGTGGTTGCTTTCTTCCGAGCTGGGTCCGGTGGCGAGACGTCACCGTTGAGGTTGACCTCGACGGTGACGGTGCCACCGATGAGCTATGCGTCGAGAGACGAAAGCTCTCGGTTTCTGATGCTGCGGGCAGGGGTTGGCAAAGTGGGGGAGATTGGCTCGTGCAGGACGCGCTTGTGGGCGACATCAACCACGACGGGGTGCCAGAGCTGATACTCCTTGTCTGGAAGCGTGGTAGCTACGGCTCTCAGCGTCCTTTTTGGGTCGAGCGGGACGAGTGGGACTTCTCGCAGCACATCTTCATCTACCAGTGGAGGGATGGCAGGCCCAAGGCGCTCTGGATGTCATCACGGCTGCCGCTGAGCGTGGCTGCGTTCTCTCTGGACGCACAGGGGACGCTCACGGTCGTTACGCCTGAGGGAGAGACGTCGCGTTGGGTGTGGTTGAGCTGGGGCCTTGTGGAGGACGACTGAGCCGAGCCAGCGCGGTTGTCGCTGGCCCTCGCCCTACAGGCAGGCGGCCTCGATGAGCCCGCGCAGCTCGCGTATGCCCGTGCCCGCCTTGGCTGACGTGACGACCATGCTCGAGCGGTCGACGTTGAGCTGTCTGGCGAGGGTCGCAGCCTGCCGCTCCTGTCTGGCGCGGCTGAGCTTGTCCGCCTTTGTGAGCGCCACCACAAAGGGGAGCTCTGCCTGTGTGAGGAAGGCCAACGTCTCCTGATCGATGTCCTGGGCATCGTGCCTGATATCGATGAGGGCGACCACGAGGTTAAAGCTCCTTCTCTGGTCGAAGTAGCCGGCGATGAGCTTGGACCAGCGTCGCTTCTCCGCGTGGCTCACCTTAGCGAAGCCATAGCCGGGAAGGTCAACGAACATGACCCCGTCCACGTCATAGAAGTTGATGTTGGCCGTCTTTCCCGGTTGACCCGAGACGTGGGCCAGGGCCTTGCGGCCAAGGAGCTTGTTCAAAAGCGACGACTTTCCCACGTTGGAGCGTCCCACGAAGGAGACCTCGGGTGTGATCGGCTCGGGTAGCTGCTCAGGGGTCCCGTAGGCTCCCGAGAAGCGGGCGGTCTCGTACTTGAGCTTGCTGGCCATGGGGGTTCCTCTCGCGATCGGTCGCGACATCTGCGTCGCGCGCTGAGTGCCACTGTAGCGTAACGGCACGAGAAACGGACGGACAAACGCCCGCACGAAGGATCCCGCACCTCCAGGGAAGGTACCCCGCAGATTCTGGGGCACTAAGAAAGGGAGCTTAACTGGGCAAACGTCCGCACGAAGGTACCCCACAGATTCTGGGGCACTAACCCCCAGCCCGAACCCGACCTTCGGCCCGAACCCGACCTTCGGCCCGAACCCGACCTTCGGCCCGAACCCGACCTTCGG
>ERZ773042.1726-NODE-1726-length-12586-cov-7.147714_pt1 | contig 12586 bp, 9 predicted proteins | sample MGYA00511664_ERZ773042 | MGnify/ENA primary metagenome ERZ773042 (study PRJEB29015, sample SAMEA2737984) | human oral metagenome | biome: human oral; feature: human-associated habitat; material: dental | place: China | collected 2036 ... | reverse complement strand
GGCCTGGTCGGTCAGCAGGCGGGTACCGGTAGGGGTGACGGTCAGCAGCTCGGCGGCCACGGGGGCCAGGCGGTCGGCCACGGCCACGTCCAGGTCGGCCAGGGAGGCGGCGAGGTCACGGTCCAGGGCGACCAGGTCGGCCAGGACGGCGCGCCAGGGGGTGGCCTGGCCGCCGAAGGCCACGATGTAGGGCTCACCGTCAGTGAGTCGCTGCGCGGCGGTCGTCGCGGTGGAGGGGGTGGTGCTCATCGTCCGGTTCTCATCCTGGTTCTGCTCGGAGGGGGTCAAGGGGGTCGGGGCGCCCGGTGCGGGCGCGGATAGGGTGCTCACAGCTGGTCTGTCCTGCCTCACAGGGGTCCGTTGTCGTGCTTCTTGGGGGTCGTACGTCGTCCGTCACGCTTGCCGCGCAGGGCGGCCAGGGAGTCGACAATGACCGTCCGGGTGTCCTCCGGGGCGATGACGGCGTCGATCTCCCCGAGGGCCACCGCCTTGTCGGGGTTGATCACGGCCCGGGTGTACTCGTCCACCAGCCGCTCGTGCTCGGCGGCGGCAGCGGCCTCGCCCTGCTGGGCGCGCACGGCGGCCAGGGTGCGGCGGTGGATAATGCCCACGGCCCCCTGCGCCCCCAGGACCGCGATCTCGGCCCCGGGCCAGCAGAAGTTCAGGTCCGCGCCAATGGCCTTGGAGCCCATGACGATAAAGGCCCCGCCGTAGGCCTTGCGCAGGATGACGGTGACCAGGGGGACGGTGGCGGTGGCGTAGGCGTTAATGACCTTGGCGCCGCGGCGGATAATGCCCGCGTGCTCCTGGGCGGCGCCGGGACGGTAGCCGGGCACGTCCACGAAGGTGACCACCGGCAGGCCGAAGGCGTCGCAGAAGCGCACGAACCGGGCCAGCTTCTCGGAGGCGTCCACGTCCAGGGTCCCCGCGTCGTGGAGCGGCTGGTTGGCCACGACACCGGCCGGACGGCCCTCGAAGCAGACGAAGCCCACCACCACGTTGGGGGCGAAGTCCTCCTGGACCTGGACCAGCTCGCCGTGGTCGGCCACCGCGCAGACCACCTCCACCACGTCGTAGGGCTGCCGGGTGGAGGAGGGCACCAACTCACCCACCTGCCGGGCGGAGGCCAGGTCCTCCTGACGGTCGGCGGCGTCGTAGTCGTAGGAGGGGGCCTCCTGCTCGGAGGAGGAGGGCAGGTAGGCCAGGACCGTGCGCACCTGGCTCAGGGCGTCGTCCTCGTTCTCGGCCACGTAGTGCACCACCCCGGAGACCGAGCCGTGGATGTCGGCCCCGCCCAGCTCCTCGGCGCTGATCTTCTCCCCGGTGGAGGCCAGCACCACGTCCGGGCCGGTGACGAACATGTGGGAGGCCTGCCGGGTGGCGATAATGTAGTCCGTCAGGGCCGGGGAGTAGACCGCCCCGCCCGCGCAGGGCCCCAGGATGACGCAGATCTGGGGCACCAGCCCGGAGGCCGCGCAGGTGCGGTTGAAGATCCGCCCGTACTGGCGCAGGGCCCCCACACCCTCCTGGATCTTGGCCCCCCCGGAGTCGATCAGGCCGATAATCGGGATGCGCAGGCGCAGGGCGTCGTCCAGGAGGCGGACGATCTTGTCCCCCTCCACCGCGCCCAGGGCGCCCCCGGAGATGGAGAAGTCCTGGGAGTAGACGGCCACCTGGCGCCCGTCGACCTGCCCGAAGCCGGTGACGACGGCCGAGGGCCGGGCCCCCTCCCCCGCCCCGGACCCGGTGTAGCGGCCGATCTCCAGGAAGGAGCCGGGGTCCAGCAGGGAGTCAATGCGCTCGCGGGCGGTCTGCTTGCCCTTGGCGTGCTGGCGGGCGACGGCGCGGTCCTCGGCCTCGGTGTCGACCTGTGCGATGTGCTCGCGGAAGGCCGTCGTGGCTGCGGAGTCCGCGATCGTGCGGGCCTGCGTCCCGGTGTCGGGACCGGTGGCGGGCGCGCCGGAGGTGGGCGTAGCAGCCCCGGGGGAAGTGCGGGTCACGGCTCAGGCCTCCTGCTGGGTCGGGTGCTGCGCCGGGGCGGCGGGGGCGGACGTCTGCCCGGCGGTGTTCTTCATGCGCACGAGAACCTCGCCGGCCGAGACGGTGCGCCCGGCGCTGACGGGGATCTCCGCGACCGTGGCGTCCGCGGGTGCGTGGACGTAGTTCTCCATCTTCATGGACTCCAGGACGACGAGGAGCTCGCCGGCGTGGACCTCCTGGCCCGGCTCGACGCAGATGCGGGTGACGATCGCCTGCATGGGGGCGGGGATGACCGTGGGGTCGGCGGTGGACGGCTCCGCGGCCTCACGCGCTCCCGACCGGGCGCTGGCGCGTCCGCGCAGCGGCTGCTGGGTCAGGCGCCGGCTGGGCGCGCCCGGGTACCCCACGCCGAGACGGGGGCCGTGGCCCCCCAGGATGCCGTCGGGGATCGTCAGCTGCACGCGCCGGCCGTTGAGCTCGATGACGTAGGAGGAGCGGGTGCGACGGTTCTCCGGCGCGGGCTCGGCCCCCGCCTGCACGGAGGCGGGGTCGATGAGCCCGGGCAGGACGTCGGTCTCGAGCCAGCGCGTGGTCACGCCGAGCAGGCCGTCGGCGGTGGGCTCGGTCAGCTCGGGACGGGTCAGGACGTGGGCGTGCAGGGACGTGCACACGGTGACGCCCTCCACGACCGTCTCGCTCAGGGCGCGCCGCGCCCGACGGATGGCCTGGTCGCGGGTGGCACCGGTGACGACGATCTTGGCGAGCATGGGGTCGAACATGGGGGTGACGACGTCGCCCTCGACCACGCCGGACTCGATGCGGATCCCGGGCCCGGCCGGCCAGCGCAGCCGGGTGATGGCGCCCGTGGACGGGGCCAGGCCGCGGGCGGGGTCCTCGCAGGTGATGCGCAGCTCGATGGAGTGGCCGCGGGGGGCGGGGACGGGTCCGAGGTGCCCGCCGGCCGCGATGCGCAGCTGGACCTCGACCAGGTCGATGCCGGTGACCTCCTCCGAGACGCAGTGCTCGACCTGGAGCCGGGGATTGACCTCGAGGAACCACAGGTCCCCGGCGGGGGTCAGCAGGAACTCGCAGGTGGCGACCCCGACGTAGCCGACGGCCTCGAGCAGGCGGCGGGAGGCCTCGACGAGCCGGTCGTTCAGGCCCTCGGGCAGCCAGGGGGCGGGAGCCTCCTCGAGGAGCTTCTGGTTGCGGCGCTGCAGGCTGCAGTCGCGGGTGGACACGACGGCGAACGCCTCGTGGCCGTCGCGCGCGCACTGGGTCTCCACGTGCCGCGCGGCCGGGATGAACTTCTCGAGGATCAGGGTGCCGCCGCCGGCGACGGCGGACTCGAAGGCCGGCGTGGTGCGGACGTCCTCGTCCGAGCTCAGCACGGTGATGCCGCGTCCGCCGCCGCCGTCGGTCCGCTTCAGCGCCACGGGGTAGCCGTGGGCGGCCGCGAAGGCGATGACAGTCTCGGCGTCGGTGACCGGCTCGGTGATCCCGGGGACGGGGGCGACCCCGGCGCGCTCGGCCGTGGCCCGGGCGCTCATCTTGTCGCCCAGGGCCCGCATGGCCGACGGCGAGGGGCCGACCCAGGCGATGCCGGCGTCGGCGACGGCCTGGGCGAAGGCGTCGTTCTCGGACAGGAAGCCGTAGCCGGGGTGAACGGCGTCGGCGCCGGTGGCCCGGGCCATGTCCAGGACGGCCTCGGCGTCGGTGTACGAAGAGCCCTCGGGCAGGGCGTGGGCCTCGTCCGCGAGCTCGGCCGCCGGGCTCAGCAGGTCCTCGGGGGCGTAGGGGAGGATGGATGTGCCGCCCAGGTCCCGGACGGTGCGCACCACGCGCAGGGCGATCTCACCGCGGTTGGCGATGAGGATGCGGTTGAGTGTCCGGCTGGTCACCAGTGTGCTCCTCGCGTCGGGCGGCCGTCCGCATGAGCCGCGCATCCCGGGCGGGACAGCGCGGCTCGTACTGGGGGCGACGTGCTCATGTGTCTGGGTGGGAGTAAGCCTCCCTGCAGGTGGCTCACCTGTTCCTACAATAGAAGCGGTCTGGGTGGCTCACGGAGTCACGTTATGACGCCGAACCACTATCGCAGCATTGTGGATATCTCACAAAGACATGCGATTGCGTTGGACTGGGCGGCACCGGCGTCCGGGAGCGCCGCCATCCTGCGCCCGGCGTGCCGGGAACGAGACGGAGGTCATTACCGGCCCCTGACGCGCCGCCGCCGTGCTCGCACCGGTGGCGGTGTTCGTCGTCTCGCTGTCGGTGGGGCGCTATCCGGTCAGCCTCGACTCGCTGTGGTCCTCCGCCGTCACCTGGGCGAGCGGCCAGGAGATGAGCCGCGCGGATATCGCTCTGATGACAATCAGGATGCCCCGCCTGTGCCTGGCCCTCATGGTGGGCGCCGCGCTGTCCGCCTCGGGCACCGCCTTCCAGGGGCTCTTCCGCAACCCGGTGGTCTCCCCCGACCTGCTCGGCGCCTCCTCCGGCGCGTCCTTCGGCGCGGCCCTGGCCATTCTCCTGGGACTGTCGGGGCCTCTCGTCCAGGCCCTCTCGTTCGCCACCGGGCTGGTCGCGGTGCTCCTGGTCGCCACCCTGGCGGCCCTGGTGGACCGGCGCACCAGCGGCATCGTCACCATGATCCTGTGCGGCATGCTCGTTTCCAGCGTCTTCAACGCGGCCGTCTCCCTGATCAAGTTCGTCGCGGACACGGACACCAAGCTGCCCGCGATCACCTACTGGCTCATGGGGTCGCTCGCGGGGACCAGGGTCGACAGCCTGTCGACCATCTGGGTCTTCGCGCCGGCGTGCCTGCTGCTGTACGCGCTGAGCTGGAAGCTCAACGTCCTGGCCATGGGCGACGAGGAGGCGCGCATGCTCGGGGTCAACGTCCGCCTGTACCGGTGGCTCATTATCGCCTGCGCCACCCTGCTGACCTCGACCTCGGTGTCGGTCAGCGGCAACATCGGCTGGATCGGCCTGGTCGTGCCCCACCTCGCGCGAAAGCTGGTGGGCCCCGACCACGTGCGCCTCATGTGGGCGTCGATGTCAATCGGGGCGGCCTTCCTCCTGCTGGTCGACACCATCGCCCGACTCGCCTCCACGGTCGAGATCCCTCTGGGCATCATCACCGCCTTCATCGGCGCGCCGTTCTTCTTCACCCTCATCCTCCGCTCACGCCGAGGGTTCCTCCAGTGATCGACATCGACTCCCTGGTCTGCGGGTACCCGGGCGCGCCTCCGGTCGCCGGGCCCCTGACCTTCACGGTCCCCGACCGCGGCATCACCTGCCTGCTCGGTCCCAACGGCGTGGGCAAGACAACCCTGTTCAAGACGCTTCTCGGGCTGCTGGCGCCGGTGTCGGGATCCTTCACCCTGGACGGCCGGCCGCTGCGCACCTACTCGGTCAAGGAGCTCGCCCGCACCGTCGCCTACGTCCCCCAGGGCCACGTCCCCACCTTCCCCTACCTCGTGCGCGACGTCGTCGTCATGGGGTGCAACCCCTCCATGGGCGAGCTGGCCCGACCGGGACCCGAGGAGCTCGCCGTCGCTCAGGAGCAGCTCGAGCGCCTCGGGGTCTCCCACCTCGCCTCCCGGCCCTATACGGAGATCTCCGGCGGCGAGCGGCAGCTCGTCATGATCGCCCGCGCCCTGGCGCAGCGCGCGCCCCTGCTGGTCCTGGACGAGCCCACCGCCCACCTGGACATCGGCAACGAGGTGCGCGTCATGTCGCGCGTGCGGGCCCTGGCCGACGACGGCTGGACCGTCCTCATGGTCAGCCACGCGCCCAACCACGCCTTCCTCTACGCCGACGAGGTCGTCGTCCTGGGAGATGACGGCCTGTGCCTGACCGGGAGCCCGAGCGAGGTGCTGACCGAGAAGAACCTCACCGCCGTCTACGGAGTGGACCTCCAGGTCGCCCCCGTCCCCCTGCGCTCCGCACGCGGCACCGTGCCGGTCGCCGTTCCGGCCATCGCGATCGCCCCCCGCCCCCCACGCACAAAGGAGTGACCATGACCATACGTTCCAGACCCTCTATACCATCCGCACCCCTCGCACCTTCCGGGCCGCGCAGACCGCCTCTCGACGTGCTGAGAAGGCTGCTCGCGCTCATGGCGGTGGCCGCACTGGCTCTGACCGGCTGCGCCCGCTCCACGACCGCCGGCCCCGACACGTCGGCGTCGGCCGAGTCCGCCACCGTCAGCTTCACCGACTCCACCGGCCGCGAGGTCGAGCTGCCCCGGGAGATCACCCGCATCGCCTCGGCGGGGCCGCTGGCCAACATCATGCTGTACGCCATGGCTCCCGATGAGCTGGTCGGCTGGTCGAACAAGCCCGACGACGCCGCCGCGAAGTACCTCGACCAGAAGTACCTCGACCTGCCGGAGTACGGGAAGTTCTACGGGGACTCCGGAGACTTCAACCGGGAGGCGGTGCTGGCCTCCGACCCCCAGGTGATCGTGGACGTCGGCCAGTGGGACGAGGAGTACAAGGGCAAGCTCGACTCCCTCCAGGAGGACCTCGGCATTCCCGTCATCCTCATCGACGGCGCGCTGGACGCCTCCGGCGACGCCTTCCGGCTCCTGGGCCAGGCCCTGGGCAAGACCGACCTGGGCGAGCAGCTGGGCGCCTACGCCGACGGCGTCATCAGCGACGTTCGGACCAGGACCGCCTCCATCGCGCGGGGGCAGAGGCTGCGCGTCTACTACGGCGAGGGCGAGGACGGCCTGACCACCCTGGTCGCCGGCTCCGTCCATGCCGAGGTCTTCGAGATGGCGGGCGCCGCGCTCGTGACCGACGAGGGCTCCGTCCGGGCGCAAAGAGGCGAGGGCATGGTCTCGTTGGGGCAGGTCCTCGCGTGGAACCCTGACGCCATCGTCTTCGGCCCCGACTCGATCGGCAAGACGGTCGCCGAGGACGCCTCCTGGGCCTCGCTCGACGCCGTGAGGGACAAGCGCTGCTACACGGTCGCGGGCGCCCCCTACAACTGGATCGGCCGGCCGCCGGGGCTCAACCGCCTTCTGGGCGTCCAGTGGCTCGGCAGCGTGCTGTACCCGGAGACCTTCACATACGACATGGTCGCCAGGACCAAGGAGTTCTACTCCCTGTTCTACCGCTGCGACCTGACCGACAGCGAGGCCGGGGGGCTCCTGGCTCAGCCTCGCTCATCCTCATCCGCTCATGGATGAGGGGCGCATCGGGTCTGGCGCGCGCCGCGGACGGCCGTCCAGGGCCGCAGGAGGCGCCGCGGCCGACCCGTGGGAGCTCTACGACGAGCTGATCGCCGGCATTCCGGACGGCCCCCGGGTCCGGCGGGCTGAAGTGATGTCCGCATGGGTCTGCGTGACCAGTGACGACGGCGGGCTGAGCCTGTCCAGCCAGTACGGCGGTCGGAGCCGACCGCCCCTGCACGACGGCGCTCTTACCGGCATGCCCCTGAGGGACGCCGCCGGCCTGATCCGCAGCTGGAACCTTGTGGAGGCGGCCCTCGGCGCTGCGGCGATCAACGCCTGGTACAACCGTGCCGACCGGGTCGACGCCGTCGGCAGGGACGTGACCGCCCCGGGAGCGGACCCGACGGCCTTCGCGGCGCACGCCGGTGAGATCCGCGGCAGGCGCGTCGCCGTCGTCGGCCATTTCCCCGGTGTGGAGACCGCCCTGGGCGGTGCGCGCGAGCTCAGCATCCTGGAGCGCGCGCCGCAGGAGGGGGACTTCCCCGACACCGCGGCCGAGTACGTCCTGCCGGAGCAGGACATCGTCTTCATCACCGGGGCGGCGCTGGCCAACAAGTCCCTCCCCAGGCTGCTCGCCCTGTGCCGCGGGGCGCGGACGCTCGTGGTCGGGCCGAGCACCCCGCTGACCCCGGTCATGTTCGCGCACGGCGCCGACTGCCTGTCGGGTCTCGTGCCCGGCGCCCCGCACGAGGTCATCCCGGCCCTGCGCATGGGCGGCAAGGGGCGGCCGCGCGCCGGCAGGATGGTCAACCTGGTGCCTCACGGGGCTCCGCGGTCGTGCCCGTGACGAGTCAGCAGCCGCCGGCGGCGAGGTCGCGCAGACTGGTGATGGCGCCCAGGGCGTCGTCGGCCCGGTAGACGGCCGAGCCTGCGACGAAGACGTCGGCTCCGGCCTCGGCGGCCCGCTCAATGGTCTGCGCCGTGACCCCGCCGTCGATCTGGATGCGCAGCTCCAGGCCCGCCGCGCTCACCAGGCGCCGGGCCTGCGCGATCTTGGGCAGCATGGCCTCGATGAAGGACTGGCCGCCGAAGCCGGGCTCGACGGTCATGAGCAGCAGCAAGTCGATCTGTCCCAGGACAGAGGTGATCGTCGACAGCGGAGTGGCCGGGCGCAGAGCAAGGCCGGCCCCGGCCCCGAGCCGGTGCAGCTCATTGACAAGACGGAAGGGAGCTGCCGTCGCCTCCACATGGGCAGTTACGATCGCGCACCCCATTTCAGCGTATTGAGGCGCCCAGCGGTCGGCCTGTTCGATCATGAGGTGGGCGTCCACTGGAAGTTCTGTATGCGCCAGAACGGTCTGGACCAGAGAAGGCCCGCCGAACTGATTGGGCACAAAATGATTGTCCATGACATCGACGTGCAGGCCATCCGCCCCCGCGATACGTGCGAGCTCTTCGGCCAAGTGCGCCTGATCGGCGTTGAGGATGGAGGGGTGGATGGCGGGACTGGTCATGTTGTTCTCCTCATGATTAGCAGGACATTCGCTATGCCCCAGGACTCAGGAGATCCGTCTCAGCAGCGCGCAGAACATGGCATCCGCGCATTCCAGGTGCGGCCACAGCTGAAGCGTTTCCCGATCGGCCCCAGCGGGTGGATGCGGCGCAATGCGGGTGGCGACATCACCCGCATGAAGAATCTCAATCCGTCCGCCGTCCCCTTGGAGCCTCTTGATCACGTCGCGCACAACGTACTCGGTCTCCAGCACGTGCGGCGAGCAGGTCGTGTACGCCACTACCCCTCCGGGACGTACAGCAGCCAATGCGCTGGCCAGCAACTCGCGCTGCAAAGCGGCGAGCTCGGTGACGTCCTTGGGCTCGCGCCGCCACCGGGCCTCGGGACGACGGCGCAATGACCCGAGTCCCGAGCAAGGGGCGTCCACGAGAATCCGGTCATAGCGCCCCGGTTCATCCCGGCCGACGACCCGACCGTCATTGCAGGTGACCTCAACCGCCCCCGGGGGCAGGGCGTGCACCGAGGCCTCGACCAGACGAGCGCGATGCGGAGCGACTTCATTGGCCACCAGTCGCGCACCGCGCTGAACCGCCCGAGCGCCGAGCAGTGCGGCCTTACCACCCGGCCCGGCGCACAGATCGAGCCAGCGCTCGTCCCGCCCCTCGATGGGAGCATCGGCGAGCATGAGAGCGACCAGCTGACTACCCTCATCCTCGACCCCGGCGCGCGCCTCCCTCACCGCACGGATCCGACCGGGGTCTCCCCCGGTCAGAACGACGGCACAAGGACTCAGATTCCCGGATCGCGGCTCTCGGCGAGTGGCGGCCTCCGCCTCCTCCGCGAGGCCTTCGGGGCTGGCCATCCCGGGGCGGGCGCACAGCACGACCTCGGGCTCAGCATTGTCGGCCTGGAGCAGTGGGCCCAGTTCGTCCTCGGAACGGTTGTTGGCGAGCAGCGCCTGGCGCATGGCCTTGACCACCCATATCGGGTGGGACTCGATGGCGGCCAGCGCCGTCGGCGCATCGGGAGCCTCAGCCCGAAGTATGGCCAGCCAGCCATCGAGGTCGCGTTCTGATACGCGTCGCAGGACCGCATTGACGAAGGTTGCGGCGCCCCGCCCAGCAGCACAGGCGGCCAGATCGACCGTTGACGAGACTGCGGCATGACTCGGCACGCGCATGCCGAGCAACTGATGGGCTCCCAGCCTCAGGATGTCGAGCACGACGTCATCGACCTGACGCAGCGGCCGGTCCACGCAGTGGGCGATGATCGCGTCATAGCGACCCTGCAGCCGCAGAGTGCCGTAGGTCAGAGTCGTGGCGAAGCCGGCATCGCGCCGACCCAGGCCCGCCCTGTCCAGAAGGCCGGGCAGCACGAGGTTGGCATAGGCGTCGTCCTCGCGCACCTTTGTGAGGACCTGAAGGCTGATGAGCCGAGCATCATCGACCTTGGGCTCTCGGAAACGACGGCGGTCATCGCCCCGCCGATTCCGACGGTGGGCATCGCCTCGTCGTCCGCGATGACCCCCGGAACGGTTGCCCGATCCGTCGGACCGCCCATCGCCTCTGTGGTGCGCGCTCCCGCGGCGCTCCGCATGCCCCGTCACAGTTCCCTCCCCTGCACGCCGAGGACAGCCCCGACCGGTGGGCGGGCGCCGCGCGCCCAGGCCTCTGCGGCCATCCATTTCTTGCCCGCAGGAGCGACCTGCCCCAGTCGCACAGCGCAGGCACCAGTACCGACGAGCACGTCATGCTTGGTCACCCTGAGTTGTCCCGGTAGAAGGTCAGCGACCTCGGGAACAACTGCGACCGGTCCGAGCCGCAGACGGGCGCCGTCGTAGAAGGTGTGGGCGCCCGGGGCGGGAGTCACCCCGCGCACACGGCAGTCGATGGCGGGCGCGGGATCAGACCAGCGGATCTCACCATCGGCGGACGTGAGCATGGGCGCTACCGTAACGCCCTCTTCAGCTTGCGGCTCGGGAGCCGCCGTGCCGCGATTCAAAGTGCGTAGAACGTCGAGAACCAGAGGCGCACCGGCTTCAGCAAGACGTGTCAGAAGCTCGCCCGACGTATCAGTGGGACGGATCGCCTCGGTCAGCCGCGCATAGACCGGGCCGGTGTCCATTCCCTCCTCAAGGCGGAAAACGCTGGCACCCGTGGTGGTATCGCCGGCGATAAGAGCGCGCTGAACGGGGGCGGCACCGCGCCATGCGGGCAGGAGCGAGAAATGGAGATTGAGCCAGCCGTGCTTGGGAATATCTAGAAGTGCGGCAGGAATGAGACGCCCATAGGCGACGACGACGGCGACATCGGCATCCAAGGTCCGCACCCAGATACGAGCGCTTTCATCTCTAAGGGTGGCGGGCGTATGCACATCGAGACCGGCCTCTCGAGCGAGGGCCGCCACAGGCGAGGCATGGAGAGCGCGGCCGCGCCCCTTGCGGGCATCGACGCGGGTGAGGACGCCGACGAGCTCGTGCTCGGGATGATTCATGAGGGCCTGAAGAGTCGGCAGGGCCACCTCGGGAGTGCCGGCGAAGAGAACGCGCATGACGTCAGTCTACGGGCAGACTACGGGCGCGGCCGCAGCCCTCGCGGCCGCGGAATACTTCCCCCGGCTTCTCTCAGCTTCTCTCGATGCGAGTTCCGGTGAGGAAAGCGAGGTCCGTCAAGGGCGACAAGCATGTACACGATCGAGGGCCGCCGGTACCGCACTCGGCGACCGGTCATCCAAGATAAATACACAAATACACGGAGCTGGGACCGGCGGCGCGTCAAAAGCGCATTGGTGCAATCGGATTGCCGCCTCCCTACCGCCCGCATCAGCAGGCGTACATCAGGAGGCTTATTCGTGGGCCTCTACGTGTGAGGTGTCGGTTGTTTCGGTGGGGCGGCGTGCTGGTGGGATCGGTTGATGGGGTTGTCGGGCCGGATGTGTCCAAACGGAGGGGATTAAAGTCTCGGTGGCCTGGGGTATCTTCAAGAAACCGTGCGATGACCCGGTGTTTTCGTTGTGTTTCCGGTGTGCTTTCGGTGTCGCGCTGCATGGTGCCCGGGCTGATCTCCTCCGTTTTGGACACCTGGCACCCTCAATGCGCCGTACCGGCACCAGAGCAGGGCCGTCCGGCGGGCCGGGCCAGGGCGCTCGAGGTCGCGTGAGCATTGTCGTGGACGAGGGCTTGCACCGGCAACGCGGGTTCGGGGCTGATCGCGAGGGTCGGGGCCTCGTCATCGGGGGTGGAGTCGCGTTGAGGGCGGCAGCTCCCGTTGATGGCTGGAACCCCCGCCACCTCCGGCCTTCACTGCGAGGTGCCCCGGGGGCGACCAAGCGCGCATCCCGCCCGCGGCTCTTGAGGACTGTCCAACACCTCCCCGCACAACAGACACAACTTGCGGAAACACGAGAGAGCTCATGAATTAAGCTTCCCGGTGCCCGGAAACCGCGGTGGACATGCAGGGTGTCGCGGCAACCGGACGGGTGCTCAGTCATGTCTGTCGGGCCTTGGTTCGCCTCCCGGGTCGTGGCCTGAGAGGCTATGAGTATGCGAATCGTCATCGGCGCCCCCGGCAACGGTCTAGCTCTCAAGGATGCTCTGAAAGAGCATCTGCACAGGGATGAGCGCGTCAGCGCCGTCACTGATCTGTCCGAGCCCGATATCACCTACCCGCAGGTCTCCTTCCGGGCCGCGCAGGCCATTGTTGACGGGCGGGCTGATCGCGGCATCCTCGTGTGCGGCACCGGCGTCGGCACTGCCATCGCCGCCAGCAAGGTCAGGGGCGTGAGGGCTGCGACGGCCCACGACCTCGTCACCGTGCGTGGCTCGGTGGAGAACTACGACGCCCAGATTCTGTGCATGGGGCAGAACGTCATCGCGGCCCCCGCCGCCTGGGCGCTCATCGACATCTGGCTCGACC
>ERZ773042.1723-NODE-1723-length-12601-cov-2.270843_pt1 | contig 12601 bp, 10 predicted proteins | sample MGYA00511664_ERZ773042 | MGnify/ENA primary metagenome ERZ773042 (study PRJEB29015, sample SAMEA2737984) | human oral metagenome | biome: human oral; feature: human-associated habitat; material: dental | place: China | collected 2036 ... | reverse complement strand
GGTTCTGGTCCATGGATGTACGAGTCCATCTCTGACAACACTCTTGACCTGGTTCCAAACACTAACTACAACGGCGCAACTCCTGCTAAGGACGAGAAGCTCCACTATGATGTCCTTAAGGATCCAACTGCTCGTCTGACCGCACAGCAGGACGGAACCACTCTTGCTATGGAAATGGTTCCTGCAGACGCTGTAGACCAGCTCAAGGGCGCAGGCTGCACCGTTGACGCTGTTCAGGGCTTTGGTGTTCGTTTTGCAATGTTCAACCTTGGCAAGGCTCCTTGGGACAACGTTAAGGTTCGCCAGGCATGCCTCTATGCACTTGATACAGACAAGATGCTCTCTAATGCATTCTCTGGTCAGGCTGAGGTTGCTACCAGCTACCTTCCTTCTTCTTTTGCTAACTATCACAAGGCATCTACTGTCTACGCACACGATGTTGATAAGGCTAAGAAGCTTATTTCTGAGTCTGGTATCACTCCTGGTGATGTTGTTCTTCGTACCACCGATAATGAGCAGGTTAAGTCCATGGCAACTCAGGTCAAGAACGACCTTGATGCACTTGGCTTTAATGTAAGCATCGTTTCCGATACTTCTCCAGCAACCTATGCTGCAATCGACGCAGTTGACGGTTCTTGGGATATCCTGCTTGCACCTGGCGATCCTTCCTGCTTCGGCGCAGACGTCGACTTGCTGCTTAACTGGTGGTATGGCGATAACGTCTGGATGACCAAGCGTTGCCCATGGAAGGAGTCTGCTGAGTGGACCAAGATCCACGAGCTTATGACCAAGGCTCTTGGCCAGTCTGGTGCTGATCAGCAGTCCACTTGGAATGAGTGCTTTGATATTATCGCTGAGAACGTACCTCTGTACCCAGTTCTCTTTGCTAAGACCTTCACCGCTTCTTGGAGCGAGAAGCCAAACAGCAACGGCGTTGCTCTCAAGGGCTTCAAGGGCATCGGAACTACCGGTATGTCCTTCATTGATGTCAACACAGTTACTGCTAGCTAATTTGTTGTCGTTACGCGCTTAGCATCTCATACATTGGGGCCCGAGCGTTTTACTTTTAACGCTCGGGCTCTTGTTCGCAAAATTCAGTCCTGAGATGTGCAAAGTCTCATCAAATTTTATTTGTACGGTTTGTTTTAAAGAGAGAGGGGGAGATAGTGAACAACCTATTACGTCTTATCGGACGCCGTCTTATTGCGCTGCCGATTATGGCTCTAGGCGTCACCTTTCTCGTATTCTTCCTAATGTCTTTCTCGCATGTTGATCCTGCATACAATGCCTTGGGAGAGTCTGCTTCTGAAGAAGCTATCCAGCAGTATCACATTGAGAATGGCCTTGATGATCCATGGCCTGTGAGATATGTACGTTATATCGGTGATGTTGCTCATGGAAACTTGGGTACCTACGGCACTTCTCACTATTCAGTTGCTGCAAGAATTTCAAAGGCTCTGCCAGTAACTATGCAGTTGACCTTTATGGGTCTCTTTATTGGCGCAATAGTTTCGTTTACGTTGGGCATTATTGCGGCTCTCTATAGAGATCAATGGCCCGATCAAATCATCCGCGTATTCTCAATTGCCGGTCTTGCAACACCATCATTTTGGTTGGCAGTTCTTCTGATTCTGGTCTTTGCGTCTACACTCAAGCTTTTGCCTGCCTCTGGAGCACTACCAGATCCTACGGTAAATCTTGGCGGCTACCTTGCCCGTATGATTATGCCGGCATTTGCACTTGCGGTTCCAATGTCTGGTCAGATGACCCGTATTGTTCGTACCGCAATGGTCGAGGAGCTGGATAAGGACTACGTTCGCACTGCTCGTGGCGCTGGTATTCCAGAGAGAATCGTCATCGCAAGAAACGTACTGCGCAACGCTCTTATTACCCCTGTAACCACACTTGGCCTCAAGATTGGTTACCTCATGGGCGGCGCCGTTGTTATCGAGGTTATTTTTAACCTTCCTGGCATGGGCACTGCTATTCTCGAGGGTATCCAGGGTAACGAGGCAATGCTTGTTCAGGGCGTTGTTGTTGTCGTTGCACTGTCCTTCATCATCATCAACATTGTTGTTGATATGTTGTACATCTTGATTAACCCACGCATTAGGACGGTGTAGTGCGATGGTACAAATTAGAAAAAAACAAGTCGAGAAGCTCGAAGAAGCTGCTGCAAAGGGTTCAACCTTTGGTGGCTTTAAGAAGATGAAGACAGCTTCCAAGATTGCTCTTGTCATTCTTGTCTTTGTTGTTCTTGCTTCTGTCTTTGCAAACTTTATTGCTCCACATAACCCACTTGAGATTTTTAACGCTCGTCAGGCTCCAGGTAATGGATTTATTTTTGGTACTGACGATAAGGGCCGCGACATTCTTTCTCGTATGCTCCATGGTGGTCAGTATTCACTGGTCATTGGTTTTGGTGCTACGGGTATGGCACTGCTATGCGGCTCAATTATTGGTGCAATTGCAGCTGTTTCCAGAAAAGCTGTTTCTGAGGTTATCATGCGTGTGCTCGACATCATCATGTCGTTCCCAGGCATTGCTCTTGCAGCAGTTTTTGTCTCTATTCTGGGTAACAGCGTTCCTTCAATCATCTTTGCTATTGGCTTTATGTACACGCCACAGATTGCACGTATTGTTCGCGCAAATATCGTCAGCGAGTACGGCGAAGATTACGTAAGAGCAACCATTGTCTCTGGCGCTCGTGCACCATGGATTTTGTGGAAACATGTTCTTCGCAACTGCATCGCTCCAATTATGGTCTTTACCGTTACGCTTGTTGCAGACGCAATCATCTTTGAGGCATCTTTGACCTTCATTGGTGCAGGTATTGCAGAGCCAACTCCAACATGGGGCAACATCCTGGCTGATGCTCGCGCCGGCGTTCTTGCTGGTCGTTGGTGGCAGGCATTCTTCCCAGGCTTGGCCATTATGATGACCTGCCTGGCACTTAATATTCTCTCCGAGGGTCTTACTGACGCTATGGCAGCAGCACCTGGAGCTCCTGTTGATACAGAGAACTCTGATTCCAGACGTGCAGACGACATCCTTGCATCTGATCCAGTTCGCGCCTATGCAGAGCAGGCAGAGTCGCTGGAGCGCAGGCTCAATGCGCTCAAAGAGGTTGAGCTGTCCAGAACTGATAGGCGTAAGCCAGACTTTGATGTAAAGCCATTACTGAGCGTTAAGGATCTTTGCATTAGCTTTGAGTCTCACGGAGACGTTAAGGTTGTTGACCACGTAAGCTTTGATGTTCGCCCTGGTCAGTGCATGGCACTAGTTGGCGAGTCTGGCTGCGGCAAGTCTATTACCACTAAGGTCATCATGGGTTTGACTGATCCAAAAGAGACCATTACTGGTGAGGTCCTCTACAAGGACCAAGACCTCCTGAAGCTTTCCAAAGAGGAACACCGCAAGCTACTTGGACACGAGCTTGCAATGGTATACCAGGACGCTTTGTCTTCTCTGAACCCTTCTATGCTTATCTCTTCTCAGATGAAGCAGCTTACCAGCAGGGGAGGCACACGTTCTGCAGAGGAGCTTCTAGAGCTTGTAGGTCTGGATCCAAAGCGTACGCTTGAGTCTTATCCTCATGAGCTTTCTGGTGGTCAGCGTCAGCGTGTTCTGATTGCTATGGCACTTACCCGCGATCCTTCGCTGGTTATCTGTGATGAGCCAACAACCGCTTTGGACGTTACTGTACAGAAGCAGGTTATCAAGCTCTTAAATGACCTCCAGCGTCGTCTTGGTTTTGCAATGATCTTTGTTAGTCATGACCTTGCACTTGTTGCAGAGGTTGCTTCTGAGATTACTGTTATGTATGCCGGTCAGGTTATTGAGCAGGCAGCTACTACTGAGCTTTTGACCAACCCTGTTCACGAGTATACCCGCGGTCTTCTCGGCTCTGTTCTTTCCATTGAGGAAGGCGCACAGGACGGTACCAGGCTTCACCAGGTGCCAGGTTCTGTTCCTTCTCCAGAAGACTTCCCAATAGGCGATAGGTTTGCTCCTCGTTCAAGCCATCCAGATCTGGGTCTTGAGGTACATCCTGTTATTAAGGAGATTCCTGGTAGACACCATCGTTTCTCCGAGCTGCCTGATGAGTATTTGAAGGAGCATGGTCTTGTGCCTTACCTTGAGCATTCTCAAAAGGAGGTGAGGTAAATGGCTACAACAACTGAAGAACAGCCAATTATCTTCCTCGATGATATTTCAGTAACGTTTAAAACGCGTACGGGCTCAATCTTTAAGCCTAATAAGGTTCATGCAGTACAGAATGTCTCTCTCAAGCTTATGCCTGGTGAGACCATTGGTATTGTTGGTGAGTCTGGCTGCGGAAAGTCCACTACCGCAAATGTCATGTGTGGCCTTCAGTCGCCAACATCCGGTCACGTTTACTTCAAGGGAATGGATGTTACCAAGCGTACTCCAGAGCTTAGAAAGCAGATTGGCCGCGTTGTCTCTGTTGTCTTCCAGGACCCAGCAACTGCTCTTAACCCTCGTATGATTGTTAAAGATCAGCTCATGGATCCACTGCTCGTACATAAGGTAGGCACAGAGGCGGAGCGAGAAGCCCGTATTAATGAGCTTGTCGGTCTGGTAGGACTTCCACATTCCGCACTTCGCGCCCTTCCTGGTCAGCTTTCTGGTGGTCAGCGTCAGCGTGTTGCAATTGCACGTGCGCTTTCTCTGAACCCATCGGCAATCATTGCTGATGAGCCTACTTCTGCACTGGACGTTTCCGTTCGCGCACAGATCTTGAACCTGCTCACGGACCTCAAGTCTGAGCTGGGTCTCTCGATGATCTTTATTTCGCACGATATTCAGACTGTCCGTTACGTTTCTGATCGTATCATTGTTATGAATCACGGTCAGATTATGGAAGATGGTCCTGCTAAGCAGGTCTTTGAGCATCCAACAGATCCTTACACTAAGACGCTTTTGGGCGCTGCACCATCTTTGCTTCATCCTAAACTGGGTGAGTAGCGCTTTTTGTTTTTGTTTGACCAGAGCGCAGCTTAGGCTGCGCTCTTTTAGCTTGTTAGGTGGAGAAATGCACCAAGAGACGCTTGAGCTGACAGAGTTGAAGGCAGCTCATGCTTTGACGCCCTATCCTTCGGATTTTGAGGCGTTTTGGAAGGCACGTATGAAGGAAGCAGATAACGCCCCTCTCAGCTGGCAGATTGTTCCTTCAACAGAGGTCACGTCAACTGCTTTAGCTCATTTTTTTGATCTTACATTTGCAGGCATTGATGGCGCGGAAGTCTACGCAAAGTACCTGCGACCACAGACTGCCTCAGGCGTACAAACTCCGCTTGTTTTACAGTTTCATGGCTATCCAGGATCTTCTCGCAGTTGGTTTGAGCAGAGCTCATTTTTGGGCTTGGGCTGCTCGCTGATTGCGCTTGATAATCCTGGGCAGGGTGGCCGTAGTTTGGACGGAAGCTCGTACAAGAGCACTACTGTCTCTGGTCACTTGGTGCTCGGACTAGATGGACCTGTAGAGGACCTTTACTTTGTTCATCTGTATCAGAACATTCGCTTGCTCTGCAGAATTGTTTGCCAGCTTGAAGGAATTGATACAGATCGCGTTTTTGTAAACGGTGCCTCTCAGGGAGGCGGTATTGGTCTTGCTACCTGCGCACTCAATCAAGACCTGATTAATAGGGCAGCAATTCTTTATCCCTTCCTCACTGATTTTAGGTGTGTGTGGGAGCTTAATGCTGATGAGGTTGCCTACGAGGGCATCCGTTATTATTCCCGCTGGTTTGACGCAGATGGTTCTCGCGTTGATGAGGTCTTTACAAAGCTTGCCTATATTGATTCAGCTAATTTTGCACGCCTGGTTACCTGTCCTGTGCTTTTTGGCACCGGACTTGATGATCCGGTAGTTCCTCCAGAGGCTCAGTTTGCGGCTTACAATGCCTTGACCTGCCCAAAGAGACATCTTCTTTATCCCGGATATGCGCATGAAGAGATTGGAGATTTTGACGATAAAATCATTGATTTCTTCTGCTCAGACAAGGGAGAGCAAGCTCTTGAAAAGTTGGACTCGTCATTTCCTGCTCAAGCAGAAGGCGAGGTGAAAGCATGAGGGGTTTAACACAAAGGCTTGAAGATGTCCGTTCTTATCGCGGTGCGTGGCTTAGATCATCAAACTTTGAATCATTTTGGGAGACGTCGGTAACGTTTGCACAAAATGCGTACGTAGAGAGTGTGGTTGAACTCCCGTCCGCTACCCAAGCGGCAACGTTTAAGCGCATCACATTCACCTCAACTGACCAGACGCAGTTGAGTGCTCGCGTCATCCTTCCAGCAGGTGTGTCGGTGGCAGAACCGCTAGCTGCGGCAGAGCTGCCCGCCTCGGTAAAGCTGCCCGCGGTGGTGCTCTTATCCGATCTTGGTCGGGGAGTGCGCAGTTGGCTCCATCTTCTGCGCTTCACGGCGCTTGGCCTGCCTGTTGTGGCTCTGGAGGCTCGTCCGTGTGAGCCTCAACTCAAAGACGCCTGGAGAGGAGTGCTCACCGCAGAGGAGCTTGCCCGCGCGCTCATCAACCCAGATGACGCCGCATCCTCCACGCTCAAGCAGCTCATCGATGACGCACTGGTAACTACCGCATCGCGCTTCCTCGGGCGCACAACCGTCACCTGGGGAGAAGGTCTAGGCGGCTCGCAAGCGTTGTTTACGGCGGCGCTTCTGCCCAAGGAAGTGAGCGTTACCATGGTACTGAACCCGCTCTTTGCCGACAACGCAACAACCCTGCGAGCACATGTCGGGTGCGGAGAAACTCCGCAGTCAGATGTAGCTATCGACGCGGTCGGTCTTCTCGGCAGCGCGTGCGCGGCAGAGCTGGTGCGTGTGCCTGCGCTTATCGGCACGGCTCTGCTGGACCAGAGTGCTCCAACTGAAGGAACGTTTGCGCTGTACAATCGCTTGCCAGGACAGAAGGAAATGCGCGTGTACCCCAAGTATGGCCACGAGCGCATCAATCAGTTTGAGAACGAGCAAATCAACTATCTCTGCGAGGTTATATCAGGGCTTTGTCATAACTAAGCGGACTATAATTACGTAGGTTCTTTGAAGTTGCTTTTGATCAATGCTTTGGTCGGCTACTTCAGTACATTGTTGTATGAAACCAGTTGGATTTTCCAACGTGTGAAAGGATAAAGCATGTCCAGTAACGTACCATTTAGCGGTGTTGTTCCACCAGTTGTAACCCCAGATACCCCAGACCATCAGCTTGATATTGTGTCGTTTGAGCGCTCTATTAATCGTCTCATTGAGGCTGGCGTAGACGGCCTGTTCTTCCTTGGCTCTTCTGGCGAGGTTGTTTTTGCAACTGATGAGCGTCGTGATCAGATTGTTCGCGAGGCTGTTCGCATTGTTGACCACCGTGTTCCAGTTCTTGTGGGCATCATTGATACCGAGACCGAGCGCGTCTTGGAGCATGGTCGCCGTGCCCTCGCACTGGGTGCAGATGCTCTTGTAGCAACCGCTCCTTTCTACGCACTTGGTGGCCCAGCTGATGTTGAGGAGCATTTTCGCATTCTTCACCAGGAGCTGGATGCACCTCTGTTTGCGTATGATATTCCTGTCTGTGTTCACACTAAACTTCCTTGGAAGATGCTTGCTCGTCTGGGCGCAGAGGGTGTTCTTACAGGCGTTAAGGACTCTTCTGGCGATGACGTCTCCTTCAGGTATCTTGTTCAGGAGAACGAGAAGAACGGTCATCCTCTAATCCTTCTGACTGGTCATGAGATTGTTGTTGACGGCGCCCTTCTTTCTGGTGCAGACGGTTCTGTTCCTGGCCTTGCTAATGTTGAGCCAGAGGGCTACGTCCGCATGTGGAAGGCAGCTCAGGAAGGTAACTGGGCAGAGGTCAAGCGTGAGCAGGACCGACTTAACGAGATTTCCCACATCTTTGATGTCACTTCAGGCGTTCAGGGCTATGGTGCTGGCGTTGGCGCATTCAAGTGCGCACTTAACCTCATGGGAATCTTTGATTCTGACCAGATGCCTCGTCCTGTTAAGCCACTTGATGGTCAGAACCGCGAGGCAATCAAGCAGGTTCTTGTTGCAAACGGCCTTCTCTAAACAAGAGGGGACACCATGGACTCTAAGTTTGTTTCTCCAACACATGTTTGTGCTGTTGATATTGGCGGCACAAAAATTGCCTGCGGCATAGTCACCCTTAACGGCACTGACGCTCCAAACGTCCAGTCCGTAAAGAAGGTTCCTACCAACGCAAAAGAGGGCGGCAAGCAGGTTCTTGCCACCGTTCTCCAGGCAATTAGAGAGGCTCTTGCTCGCGCAGAAGAGCTGGGCCTTACTATCTCTGGCGTCGGCATTTCTTCTGCTGGTGTTGTTGACCCTCGTACCGGTGACATCACCTACGCAAATGAGCTTATGCCCGGCTGGGGAGGAACTGCCCTTGGCTCAGCAGTTACCAGTGAGTTTGGCCTTCCGTGCAGCGTTCTTAATGACGTTCATGCTCACGCTCTGGGCGAGGCTCGTCACGGTGCTGGCCACGGCAAAGATAGCGTTTTAACCGTAGCTGTTGGCACGGGCATTGGTGGCGCTTTTGTGAACCACGGCATCTTGATGCTGGGTGCTCACGACGAGGCAGGCCATATTGGTCACGTTGCAACTCCAGCAGCTGCAGGCGTTGACTGTCCTTGTGGTGGAACTTCTCACCTTGAGCCTGTTTCTGCAGGTCCTGGCATTATTCGCGAGTACGTCCGCCTTGGCGGCTCCGACACGCTTGAAGACGGTTCTGCTCTTGATGGCGCAGAGATTGACCGCAGAGCTCTTGCTGGCGAGAAGATCGCTCAGGCTGCAGAAGAGCGTTCGGGCCGTGCGCTTGGTGAAGTTTTGGGTAGTATGTGTAACATGCTTGACCCTTCTGTCATCATTCTGTCTGGCTCCGTTGCAGAGTGCGGCAAGTACTGGCACGAGGCACTTGAAGTTGCATTTAAGCTGCAGGCCATGCCTCCCGTTCAGGCAACGCCTATTGTGAAGGGCACGCTTGGTGGAGAAGCCCCTCTTATTGGTGCCGCAGAAAATCTTGTTCTACCCGGCTATCTAGAGACACGTCTTTAGACAAAAAGTGCATTAGTAAATTGTTTGTAGATGACGCATACTGCAAAGACACATAGCTTTAAAAGTACGTACTTTCTTGTGAGGAGAATATCGTGGCACATTCAGAGCTTGTCGAGTCACTTAAAGGAAAACTCATTGTCAGCGTCCAGGCGTATCCTGGTGAGCCTATGAGGCATCCAGAGACCATGGCTCAGATTGCTCGCGCTTGTGAGCTTGGCGGCGCTGCAGCTATTAGGTGCCAGGGTTTGTCTGACATCTCTGCCATTAAAGGCAGAGTTGAGATTCCTGTTATTGGTCTTTGGAAAGAAGGCCATGAGGGCGTCTACATTACTCCCACGCTTCGTCATGCCCGCGCTTGCGTTCATGCTGGCGCAGACGTTGTTGCTCTTGATGCAACTGACCGTCCAAGGCCAGATGGCAGAACCTTTGAAGAGACCGTTGCAGCTCTGCGTGCAGAGTCTGATGTCCTGATTATGGCTGACTGCATGACTATGGACGATATTCGTCGCTCTGTTGCTGCTGGTTGTGACCTTGTTTCAACCACACTTTCTCACAACAAGGCTGCTATTGATACAACGCTTGATGATGGCCCTGACATTGCCCTTCTCAAGCAGGCAACCACTGAATTCCCAGGTATTGCCATTATTTGCGAGGGCCACGTCCACACACCACAAGACGCAAAAGATGCTCTGGATGCAGGCGCTTGGGCAGTTGTTTCAGGTACAGCCATTACACATCCAACTTCAATTACCTCTTGGTTTGCTGCAGCACTTGAGGATTAACGCTTGGAGCGGTAAGGTTTTCTCGTCACGTATTTAAGGAGCGCCTGTGAAGAAAAACGATCCTACATCTTCAGTTATTCCCGACATTGTCATTATTACGGGTATGTCTGGATCGGGTCGCACGCAGGCGCTTCATGTGTTTGAGGACATGGGTTATTTTTGCATTGATAACCTGCCACCAGCTCTTATTTTGCAGCTTTCTAACCTTGTAGGCATTAACATGGGTGTTGGTCGCCACTTGGCTGTTACCTGCGATTTGCGCTCGCAAGGTCTTTTTGATGACATCTCTGAAGCTCTAAAGTCTCTTGCAGATCACGAGCTCACGTACAAGATTGTCTATCTGGATTCCTCAGACGAAGTACTTATGCGTCGCTATAGTGAGAATCGCCGTCGTCATCCTTTAGCGCAGGAGGGAGAAAATCTCTCATCTGCAATTTCTAGGGAGCGCGCACAGCTTCAAGACATAAAAGCACTGGCAGATGTGGTCCTAGACACCTCGTCTATGCGTACTAATACGCTCAAGAGTCGTCTTCGTCGCGCATTTTCAGAGCTTGCTGAACAGCAGCTTATGGATGTTAGCGTGTTTTCCTTTGGCTTCAAAAATGGTTTGCCCGTTGAGGCTGACCTTATGATTGACGTGCGATTCCTGCCTAATCCTTACTATGATCCAGAGCTCAGACCACTTACAGGTCTTGATGAGCCAGTAGCTCAGTTTGTCCTTCAGCATGGCACTACTAAGAAATTCCTTAAGTCTTGGTTTGAGCTGCTTGATGTAGTAATGCCTGGCTATGTGCAGGAAGGCAAAAGCTTACTCTCTATTGCGGTAGGTTGCACGGGTGGCCAGCATAGAAGTGTTGCAATCGCACGTGCTACGGCAGAGCATCTTACCAGCCAGGGCTATCGCGTAACGCTGTTCCATCGCGATCTTGATGCGGCTCAGAAGAAGTCTCAGCAGGCTGAGTAGAAGTTAGTTAGCCATGTCATATACTGCCTTGGTAAAAAATGAGCTGGTCAGCGTACCAGAAAATCAGACGGAGTGTGAATTAGCGCAGCTTTCTGCCCTTATTCGTGTCTCGGGCACGTTGTCAATGCATGGACCTGGTAAATTTGCCGTTCGCATTGTTACCGAGACAGGTACGGTTGCCCGTACGGTTATTAGTTCTTCTCGCCGTTTGTTTGATCTGGGTACTTCCGTTGAGTACCGACGCTCTATCATGCATAAAAAACGCAACTATTTGCTTGAGATTTCTAACCAGGATTCGCTTGCAGAAGCACTTTCCGCTCTTGGTATTTATGTACCAGGAGAAGGCCTGGTAAGTGGCATTCCTAAAAGCATTATCCGCACCAAGCAAGCGCAGCAAGCTTTTTTGCGCGGAGCGTTTATGGCGGGTGGATTTTTGGCTGATCCCTTAAAAGATTTTCACCTAGAGATTGCTGTTTCGGGCGAAAGATTTGCCACTGAGCTGGTAAAACTTATGGGATCCATTGGCATAAAGGCTCGCCTTAATCATCGTAATCGCCATACCAATGCGCTCATGCGTACCAGAGAAATTTATGCCGTCTACCTTAAGAGCTCTGACGACATCATCAAGTTTTTGCGAGAGATTGGTGCACCCACCATGGCACGCGCCATTGCGTTTACCCGCGTGCAAAAGCATTATCGCAACAACGTCAACCGAGTTGTTAATGCAGAGATGGCAAATCAAACGCGCTCTTCAAATGCAGCGGCAGATCAGTTGGTGCTCATAGAAAAGGCTGAGAAACTCATTGGACTCAGAGCTCTGCCACCAGCGGTCAGAGATTTTTGTCTTGCACGAAAAGATAACCCTGAGCTGTCATTATCAGCACTAGGGGAGTCGTTTGTACCACCAGTATCTAAGTCCGCTATGTATCATCGATTGCTTCGTTTAGAAAAAATCGTTCAGGATTTAGAAAAAGATGCATAAGTTATCGGTGAGTGCGGTAAAATACTCGGTGTACGGTTTAAATGTTAATGAATCCGGAGAATGGCTCTGGGTCACCGAAAGGAGCATTACGTATGGCAGTAAAGGTTGCTATTAACGGTTTTGGCCGCATTGGTCGCCTTGCATTTAGGCAGATGTTTGGTCACGAGGGTTCCGAGATTGTTGCAATCAACGACCTTACTTCTCCAGAGATGCTTGCATATCTTCTGAAGTATGACTCTACTCAGGGCAACTATTCCCGCGATCACAAGGTAGAGGCAACTGACCACTCCATCATCGTTGACGGTCACGAGATTGTTATTTACAAGGAGGCAGACGCTAACAACCTGCCTTGGGGCGATCTCAACGTTGACGTTGTTCTTGAGTGCACCGGTTTCTACACTTCTAAGGACAAGGCACAGGCTCACATCAACGCTGGTGCTAAGAAGGTTGTCATTTCTGCTCCTGCAGGCAATGACCTCCCAACTATCGTCTTTAACGTTAACCACGAGACCCTCACTGCAGATGACAACATCATCTCCGCAGCTTCCTGCACCACCAACTGCCTTGCTCCTATGGCAAAGGGTCTCAACGACTTCGCAACTATCAAGTCCGGTATCATGACCACCATTCACGCATACACTGGTGACCAGATGATTCTTGACGGCCCACAGCGCAAGGGTAACTTCCGTCGTTCCCGCGCCGGTGCCGAGAACATCGTTCCTAACTCAACCGGTGCTGCCAAGGCAATCGGCCTTGTCCTTCCTGAGCTCA
>ERZ773042.1722-NODE-1722-length-12601-cov-39.988921_pt1 | contig 12601 bp, 9 predicted proteins | sample MGYA00511664_ERZ773042 | MGnify/ENA primary metagenome ERZ773042 (study PRJEB29015, sample SAMEA2737984) | human oral metagenome | biome: human oral; feature: human-associated habitat; material: dental | place: China | collected 2036 ... | reverse complement strand
GAGCCACGCCTTCCTGGATTTGTCGTCGAAGACCATGAGGTCCCTCTTCTCAGGGTCGCCGCCCACCCCGTCCCTCAGCGCCTCGCACATCCCGATCCTGCCGGAGAGGTCTAGCCGAGAGGCCCCTCAGGGAGGTCGTGGCGTCTGGCGTGGCCGCGACAGACCCCGCGCGGACGAACGCCCAGAGCCAGCCGAGCCGCCCACCCATCGCCCCCCATCTCCCTTGGAAATGACGCACGCGCTGACAGATACCGATAGACTCAGTATAGAGGATAGATGATGGTACGATTGAGAACTTCGAAGGCGGACGATTGCAACCCGTCCCGACGTCCGCCCTACCGCCCGCACCTGACGCGGGGGCTAGACACGGGCAGTAGCCTTGATCTCGACCTTCGCTCCCTTAGGCAGCGCGACCACCTGGAAGGCGGCGCGAGCGGGATAGGGCTTGGAGAAGAACTCCGCGTAGACCTCATTCATGGGACCGAACTCGTCGATGTCGGTCAAGAGGACGGTGGTCTCGACGACGTCGCACATGGAGGAGCCGGCAGCCTCAAGGATGTTCTTGATGTTGGTGAGGCTCTGGCGAGTCTGACCCTTGATATCCGCAGCCACAAGCTCGCCAGTGGCAGGGTCGATGGGGATCTGCCCCGACACGTGAATGCTGTCCTTGACCTTGATAGCGGCAGAATAGGGACCGAGCGCGGCAGGTGCCTTGTCGGTAACGATGGCGGTCTTTTCCATGTGACTCTCCTTTGCTCTGTCCGCATGCGCGGGACCTCTGGGCCCGCAGGCGCGGGCGACGCCTCATTTTAGGCTCTTCGGGGGTTCGTGTGGGTTGACGTCTCGGCGAATCGCGTCGCAACAGCGTACACAAGTGCCCCACTCTGCACCCGGCGACTCACATAAAGACGCACTCTGCGCCGGCGACGCCACCTCGACGTGACCAAAGGGCGCACTCTGCACCCGCCACCTCACGGAAAAGCGCAGTCTGCATGCGAGCGGTCGCGCAGAGTGCGCCTTTCCGTGAGGGCCCGCGCCCAGAATGCGCCTTTCCGTGAGGGTCCGCGTCCAGAGTGCGCTTTTCCGTAGACTGCGCTTTTCCTCACCTGCGCAAACGTGGAGCCACCTCACGCAAAGGCGCATTCTGCGCAGACGGCCTCACGTAAAAGCGCAGTCTGCACCCGGCACCTCACAGAAAACCGCACTCTGCGCCGGCGACGCCACCGCGACGTGACCGAAGGGCGCACTCTGGGCGGGCGACGTCACGGAAAAGCGCACTTTGCGTGTGGGCCTCACCAAAGGGCGCGTTCTGCATGCGAGCGGTGGTTGCGCCGAGAGACCGTTTTCGCCGATCTGTGTACACTCCTGCGTCCCCACGTCTGCCCGCAACGGCGTAACAGTGTACACAAGTGCCCCAAGACGGCGCCGAGAGCCTGTTTTCGCCGATCTGTGTACACTCCTGCATACCCACGGCCGCTCGCGCGACCGGGCGGGGCCACGGGTCCCACGACATCGAGGGGCCCATGGCCCCCGTGATGCCAGAGCGCTCAGGCCTGAGGCCCACGCCACCGGGGCGGTGACGCAACCACCTACCCACACGAACTCACGAAGCCTCTCATTTTATCGCCCATAGTGCCCCACAGTTTCTCGTGCACAATCCAGCACACGCCAACTGGGAGATCATCTTTGGGCTCGTGCCCCGCAGTTCCTTGAGCATGGGGTCAAAGAGGGCCTCAACCGGCAAGGGCAACAGCCACCGAAGAAAACCGCAACAGCCGGGCACTGAGAGAGCCGACACCCACAGCCAGCGACCCGCGAAAGGCGACCTGCGGGTATTATGTTGATAGGCGCGACAGGAGACGAGACACGGAAAGCGAGTCGCATATGAGCTGGTCATGGCCCTGGAGCCGCAAGGCAACACCCGAGGCGGCAGAGCCACGCAATCTGGATGGTCTAATCCGGTGGCGCTTGCGCTACACGGGGCGAGTCCAAGGCGTCGGCTTCCGCTTTACCGTCAGGGGTCTCGCTAGAGAGTGTAAGGTCACGGGTTGGGTCAAGAACCTCGATGACGGAGACGTCCTCATCGAGGCCCAAGGCACCCCAGACCAAGTGAGCGCCCTCACGGACGCCATCAAGCGCGAGAGCGCACGTGAGAGGACCTGGGTGAGGGCCACGCTCGCCACGCGGGAGGAGCTGGCACCCCAGCAAGAGCAGGACTTTCGAATCGCGCACTAGGCACCAGGCACCAAAGACAGTACGCACCGTACGTCAGTCGCACAGACAGCCCCCCGCCTGCGCCGGAAGGCAAGACAACCTCCAGACGCTGGGCAACCTCTCTGCTTCGGCACCTGCGCCGGGAGGCAAGGTGCCAGACGAGGGGCAAAGGAGCGCTACTCGCCCGGGCGTCCGCCTGCGGGCGGCTCGCCCGTCTCGAGAATCCTGTCGAGCGCCGCCTCATCGAGTACGGGCACGCCCAGGTCCTGTGCCTTCGTGAGCTTGGAGCCCGCAGCGGCACCCGCGACCACGAAGCTCGTCCTCTTGGAGACGGAACCCGAGACCTTAGCACCCAGCTCCTTGAGACGAGCTGTGGCCTCGCTGCGGCTGTGTCCCTCAAGCGTGCCTGTGAGCACAAAGCTAAGACCAGAGAGGCTCTGGGGTCTTTGGGGCAGCTGGCCAAAGCCCTCCTGCTCGAGAGATACCCCGGCCTCGCGCAGGCGCTCTATCACGGCCAGGTTTCTGGGAATCGAGAGGAACTCCCTGACCGCCTCCGCAATCTTGGGACCGATGCCGTCGATCGCGGCGATGTCCTCTTCGGAGGCGAGCGTCAGCGCCTGCATGCTCCCAAAGTGGGTCGCGAGCAGAGACGCCACGTTGGCGCCCACGTGACGGATGCCCAAACCAAAGAGGACGCGCGCGAGACCGGCTTGCTTGGAGGCCTCGACCTGCCCCATGACCTTGGTCGCGATGGTCGCACCAAGGACGATGGGGTCCCCCTTGCGATGGTCCCGCGTACTCGTCTCGTACCTGCGACCAGTGTCCACGGCCGCAAGCATATCCACGCTGAGCTTGTCGTAGTAGTCCGCGACGTCAGCGAGCAGGCCCTGCTCGACCATCCGGCCCACGAGCTCGTCTCCCAAACCATCGATGTCCATGGCAGCGCGGCTGCCCCAGTGGATGAGGCGCTCGGTAGCCTGCGCGGGACAGTCGAGGGAAAGACAACGGTAGGCAACCTCTCCCTCCTCGCGCACGACGGGGCTCCCGCAGGCAGGGCAGCGCTCAGGCATCTGCCAGAGCGGTCGCGCCTCGTGCTCGACCGCTAGGTCGCCCTCGGTCACGGGGCCAACGACCTCGGGGATGACATCACCCGCCTTGTGGACCACGATCGTGTCGCCCTCGCGCACGTCCTTGCGTCGCAGCTCGTCGATGTTGTGCAGGGTCGCCCGGGCGATGGTGGAGCCCGCCACCACCACGGGGTCGAACTCCGCGACCGGCGTGAGGACGCCGGTGCGCCCCACCTGCACGCGGATTGCGCGCAAGATGGTGCGCCTCTCCTCCGGAGGAAACTTGAGGGCGACCGACCAGCGCGGCGCGCGCGCCGTGAAGCCCAAGGCACCTTGGCTGGCGAACGAGTCAACCTTCACGACGACGCCATCGATGTCGTAGTCAAGCTCCTCGCGATGCGTAAGGGCATCCTGGCAGTAGGCGTGGACCTCGGCCGAGCTCTGTACGAGGCGGGCGTGCGGGTTCACCGAGAAGCCGCAGTCAAAGAGCCAGGTAAGAAAGTCATGCTGGGTGCTCACCTGAAGCGGCCCCTCGTCCGCAACGGCGTAGATGAAGGTCCTGAGGTCACGGGAGCGGGTAATCTTGGCGTTCTTCTGGCGCAGACTCCCTGCAGCGGCATTGCGTGGATTTGCGAAGGGCGCGCGACCGGCAGCGTCGCTCTCCTCGTTCAGCCGCACGAAGCTCGCCTTGGGCATGTAGACCTCGCCGCGCACCTCCACGCTCTGGCCCAGCCCGCCATCGGCGACACGAGCGAGACCCGCGGGCTTGAGTGCCCTCGGGATGTCCTTGATCGTGAGCGCGTTGGCCGTGACGTTCTCGCCCGTGGTGCCGTCGCCGCGCGTCGCCGCCCTGAGAAGCTGCCCGTTCGTGTAGGTGAGGGCGATGCCGAGACCGTCTATCTTGAGCTCGCAGGTATAGGCAACGGGTTGTGCAGCCGTGGCACCGAGCGCCTCGTCTGTGCGGGCAAGCCACTCGTCGAGCTCCGCAAGACCCATCGCGTCATCGATGGAGTACATGCGACGGGCATGGAGCACCGGCTCGAACTGCCTCGAGACGTAGCCGCCGATGCGCTGGGTGTAGCTGTCAGGGCTCACAAGCTCGGGGTGTTCCGCCTCGAGGGCGATGAGCTCCTGCAACCTGCGATCGAACTCAGCGTCGCTCATCTCGGGCTCGTCGAGCGCGTAGTAGGCATAGGCGGCGTGCTCTAAGACGCGGTTGAGCTCAGCAGCACGCTCTCGCAGACTCTGCCCGCTGGTGGGGATGGCCCCCTGTCCGGCCTCTCCCGCCCCCTCTGGTCTTGGCCGCGCATCCGTGAACGGCGACCCCTGAGCGCCAAGGTCTCTCTCGTCTGTCATCTCTGCCCCCTCGCATGCGTCCCTCACACCTCAGCAGAGTAGCGCAATGGTAGGTGGGCCTGCACGGAACAGCAACTACGTCAAGCGACACTCCGCGCACGTAGGCGCCCGTCCCATCGCGATGGATGCGGCAAAACTTCGCACAAAGGCCATGTGCACAGCGCCAAGCGTCATAATAGGGTGCGCCCATCGACAACACGACGTGAGGAGGATCCATGTCAGCCAAACCATCCGGCCAAAAGGCCACGAGGAGCGTGTCTGCCAGGCAGGTGCCCGCCACGAGGGCGTCAAGGCGCCTCTCCTTAGGGCATGCCCCCTACCTGCGCTGGGGCGTCATCGGTTGCGGTGTCATAGCAAACCAGATGGCCGAGGCACTCGCCCTTCAGGGACGTCGGCTCGACGGCGTCGCAAACAGGACCCCCTCGAAGGCGCACGACTTTGCGGACAAGCATGGCGTCAAGAGGTGCTACGAGACCATCGACGAGCTCATTGGCAGTCCCGACATCGACGCCATCTGGCTCACGACGCCACACAACACCCACATTCACTTCCTGCGTCAGGCCCTGACCGCAGGTAAGCACGTCCTCTGCGAGAAGTCCATCACCCTCAACGGGGGTGAGCTGCGGGAGGCCATCGATCTGGCAAAGAGAACCGGCGTCCAGCTCATGGACGCCAACACGATCCTGCACATGCCCCTCTACCGAGCGCTCACGCGACGCCTGGCCGCAGGAGAGTTTGGTCCCATGAACCTCGTGCAGCTGAACTTTGGCAGCTACAAGGCGTACGATATGGAAAACCGCTTCTTCAATCCGCAGCTTGCCGGAGGAGCCTTGCTCGACATTGGCGTCTATGCGGCCACGCTCGCACGCCTCTTCATGATGTCAGGTCCAGACGACGTCGTCTCCATCATGAACGCGGCCCCCACCGGCGTCGACGAGACCTCGGGCATCGTGATGCGCAACCCCCAGGGTCAGATGGCGACCATGACCCTCTCGCTCCACTCCAAGCAGCCCAAGCGGGCCGTGATCAGCTGCGACAAGTGCTACATCGAGATCATGGAATACCCTCGCGCCGACTCCGCACGCATCGTCTGGACCTCAGACGGCCACGTCGAGGCCTTCAGCGCTGGCACGACCGACTACGCGCTTTGCTACGAGATGGCCGACATGGAGGCCGCCGTCGCAGGCGACGTCGAGACGCGCGGCCTCATGCGCATCACCCTCGACGTGATGGACCTCATGGATCGCCTGCGTCGCGATTGGCAGTTTAGGTATCCCGAGGAGCAGTGACAAGACTACGATCGCCCGAGCCAGGTGGGCGGACAGTCGCGGCTATCTGCCCGCCCGCGCGTCACGGTCGCCTTCCTGGCGGCCAGCTCTTGCTCCCCCTCGTGACACCACAAGCTCGCTTACGAGTACGGCAAAGAAGATGAGGGCAAATCCCGCCACGAGACGCAGGGTGAGCCTCTCCCCGTACAGGAGCACGCTAAACGCGACGGCAAAGACGCTCTCGAGCGAGAAGAGCAGTGCCGCCTTAGAGGGCTCGACGTGGCGTTGGGCCAGGTTCTGCAGGAGGGTGGCGAGCGCCGTAGAGAGCAGCGCCACGTAGGACATCTGCCACCAGAAGTCTGCGGGCATAGCGGCGAGGTCCGGCAGAGGTTCCGCCACGAGCGCGTAGACGGCGCAGATAAGTGAGCTCACGGCAAACATGACGATGGTGATGACCGCGTAGTCGTGTGCCGCCGCATAGCGGCCGACGGCGACGATGTTGAGCGCAAAGAAGCAGGCCGAGACCAACGTGAGCGCATCACCTGATGAGAGCGAGGGAGAGAGGTCGGCACCGCTGTCGCCGAGCGAGAGGAGGCCCACGCCCACGAGCGCCATGAGGGCGGCTGCGACGTTGTTCGCGCCGGGCCTGCGGCGCAGCAGCGCCCAGTTGAAAAACGGCACCATAACGCAATAGGTGGTCGTGAGAAAGGCATTGCGCCCGGGAGTCGTTCCCACGAGCCCCACGTTCTGAATGAGGTACGCCAAGCCGGCGGGTACGCCGATCATGACGCCCGCAAGCACGTGACTGACGTCCAGGTAGTTGCAAAGGCGTCTCCAGAAGATGACGGAAAGGACAAGCCCCGCCACAGCGAAGCGGATCGTCACGAGCCACCCTGGGGTAACGGCGTCGAGCGCGCCCTTCACCACGACGAAGGACGCGCCCCATATGAGGGCGGAGAGGGCGATCGCGCACTCGAAGGCCCAGACGGGTATGTTCTTGGGAAGTCTCATGGCATAAGTATAGGCGCACAGGCGCCGAGTGCGCGATGGGCGTGCCACTCGGTGGCGTCGAGTGCGCGATGGGCGTGCCACTCGGTGGCAGCGAATGGCACGGCATTTCTTGGCAACTGCGCATATGCCGACTTTCGTGCCACTCGGTGGCGTCGAGTGCGCAGTCTGCGTGCCACCCGGTGGCGTCGAGTGGCACGCAGGGAGAAGCTCCTTATGTCTGGAATCTCGCACCGTCCTAGCCTGTGCTACCCACCAGAAGCCCCAAAGAGCCTTTTGTCGCATCCTCGAGCCATGCAGCCACCCCATCACGATAGAATCTGTGGTATGGGCGTCACGCCACCCACAGCGCGCCTGCCCCACCGTGCGCCACACGACACAAGGAGGAGAAGGTATGTCCCACAACATTCTGGCCGAGTTCGGAAGCACCGCACTGATGATCATCTTTGGCGTCGGCGTCCACTGCGACACCGTGCTGAAAGGGACCAAATACCAGGGGTCTGGCCACATGTTCGCGATCACGACCTGGTCCTTTGGCATAACGGTGGCGCTGTTCGTCTTTGGGGGCGCAGTCTGCATGAACCCGGCCATGGCGCTGGCCCAGTGCATGCTCGGCCTCGTGCCCTGGGACATGTTCGTGCCCTATGTGGTCGCCGAGATGCTCGGTGGCTTTGCGGGCGCCGTGATAGCGTGGTTCATGTACGCCGACGACTTCAAGGCCTCTGAGGGGGTCATCGACCCCATCGCGCAGCGCAACATCTTCTCCACCAACCCCATCGTGCAGAACATCCCGCGCGATTTCTTCTGCGAGGCCATCTGCACCTTCGTCTTCATCACGGCCATCCTAGCCACGGCCGCGCGGGCGGGCGAGAACGTGCTGCTGCTCGCCATCGGAGTCGGTCTCATCGTGTGGGCAGTGGGCATGGGCATGGGCGGCATCACGGGCTTTGCGATGAACCAGGCCCGTGACCTCGGACCGCGCTTGGCCTACCAGCTGCTTCCCATCAAGGACAAGGCCGATAACAACTGGAGTTACGGTCTGCTCGTCCCCGGCATCGCCCCCTTCGTGGGCGCCGCCCTGGCGGCGTTCTTCGTCCACGGCTTCTTGGGCCTGTTCTAGAGAGAACTCCACATATGGCCCGCTCCGCATCAACCAAGCCACCCCATGGGTAGCGCAGGCACCGCGCAGGGACGTGAGTACAGCAAGCGCACGTCCCTGCGCCTTCTGAGGGAGCTTTTAGGCCCGTATAAGGGCCTTGCCGCAGCCACGCTGGCGCTGCTCCTCATAGACGTCGTAGGCATGCTCTACGTCCCTACAGAGCTTTCCGCCCTCGTGAATACGGCCGTCTCGGGCGGATCGCATGACGCGCTCGTGACTCATGGCCTCGTTATGCTCGCCTCGGCCCTCGCCGGCTCAGGTGGCTGCATCGCCTCATACTGGTTCGCGTCGCGCCTGGCGGCGCGCATCGGCCGCGATCTGCGTGTACGTGTCTACGAGCAGTCCCTCTCGCTTACGAGCTTTGAGTTTTCCCAGCTGGGGACAGGCTCCATGATCACGCGCACGCTCTCGGACGCAAACGTGGTCCAGCAGACGCTGGTCATGAGCTTTCTCATGCTTGCCCCGCTTCCCGTCATCTGCGTCGTCGCCATCGTGCTGGCATACGGCACCGACGCGATCATGGGGCATCTGCTCCTTGTGGTCACCCTCACCATGCTTGCCATATCAGCCGTGGCCGTGACAAGGTCGGCACCCATCTTCCTCAGGCTTCAGGAGTTCATCGACCACATGAACTCGCGCCTCCGCGAGTCGATCACAGGCATGCGCGTCATCCGTGCCTTTGGCAAGGAGGCCCACGAGCGAACGCGCCTGGGAAAGACCTTCGAGGAGTACGCCAAAAATGCCATCCGCGTGAACCTCGTCTTCTCCATCACGGACGCCTCCTGCTTCTTTCTCATGAACGTGGCCGAGTTTGCCGTCATGTGGCTTGGCGCCGACCGCGTGGGAGCCCATGCCATGCAGATAGGTTCCATCACGGCGTTCGTGCAGTACGTGATCCTCATCCTCTTCTTCACGATGATGGCCCAGTTTGCGATCCTGCAGCTTCCGCGCGCCATGGCCTGCCTCACGCGTGCGGCGGAGGTCTTAGACATACGACCTTCCATCCTTGATCCCGCAACCAAGGTCGCGACCCTACCCCACAGCGAGCTGATCGCCCGTTTTGACCACGTAAGCTTTCGCTTTGCCGATGCCTCGGAAGACACCCTGCACGATCTCTGCCTCTCCCTGCGTCGCGGCCAAATGACGGCCATCATAGGCAACACCGGCTCTGGCAAGTCCACCATAGCCAAGATGCTCCTGCGCTTCAACGACGTGAGCTCAGGGACGCTCTGCGTTCTTGGTGCAGACGTCCGCTCGCTCACGCAGGCGCAGCTCAGGGCACACATGGCATATGTCCCCCAGAAGGCATGGCTCTTCTCGGGCACCATCGCCGAGAACCTGCGCGATGCCGATCCACAGGCCTCAGACGAGCGTCTCTGGCACGTCATCGGCGTGGCGCAGGCTGACTTCGTGCGCGAGCTCCCGGATGGTCTTGACGCCCCTGTGGCGCAGGGCGGAACCAACTTCAGCGGGGGACAGCGCCAGCGCCTGGCCATTGCCCGCGCCCTCGTGCGCCGGGCCGATCTCTACATCTTCGACGACTCGTTCTCCGCCCTCGACTACAGGACGGATGCGGCGCTGCGCCATGCGCTCTCGCACGAACTCGCAGGCGCGGCCGTGCTCATCATCGCCCAGCGTGTGAGCACCATTCGCGAGGCCGCGCAGATCGTCGTCCTGAAGGAAGGGAGGATCGTGGGTGTGGGCACGCACGAGATGCTGATGGAGGACTGCGAGGACTATCGAAGCATTGTCGAGTCCCAGGAAAGGGGAGGCACTCTGGATGGCTAGCGAGCTGGAACAGGGGCAAAAGGCGGATGCCCTAGACGAGGAGCGCCCCGCGCACGCGCTCAACACGGCTCGTCGCCTCTGGGAGGTCGCTGCGGGACAGCGCTGGAGACTCGTCGTAGCCGCGATATCGACCGTGCTCTACGTCGTGGGCACGCTTGCCGCAGTCAGCTACAGCGCCTTGCTCGTCGACCGGCTGTGGGAGAGCATTCAGGCAACGTTCGCAGCCGGGAAGACCTACACGCTCACGCTTGACAACGGAGGTCGCGAGGTCCTCTGCTACCTGGGTATCTGGAGCCTTGCCTGGGTATTCTACGCAACACAGACGCTTGTCATGGCAAGCTTCGCCGAGAGACTCAACCTCCAACTGCGCGAGCACATCGCAGACAAGCTGGCGCTGTTACCACTCTCGTACTTTGACGCGCATAAGCCCGGAGACACCATCAGCCACGCCACGAATGACCTCGACAAGATCTCTGAGGTAATGCAACGCGGGCTCCTGCAGCTGATCATCGCCAGCTGCACCCTCATAGGATCCGTAATCATGATGGGACTGCACAACCTCATGCTTACGGGCATATTCCTTGCGTTTTCGCTTGCGGCCTTCGTGGCGACGAAGGCCGTGTCCGCAAAGACGCTCGCCATCGCGGCACGGCGCCAGGCCATCTTGGGAGAACTCACGGGAGGAATTGAGGAGGCGTACTCGGGACGCCTGGTCATCAAGGCCTTCGGGCGCGAGAGCGCGAGCCTGGCGAGCGTGAGCGCGAAGTCAGACGAACTCGCCCACGTGAGCTCGTGGGCAGACTTCATCACGAACGCAGTCTCCCCTGCCATCCGCCTTTTGGGGAAGCTGTCGCAGGTCGTGATCGGCATCCTCGCCGGCAACCTGCTTCTTGCAGGACAAATGACGGTCGGCGTGTTTCAGGCGTTTTTTCAGTACATGACTGAAGCATCAGAGCCACTCACAGAGCTCTCGTTCTCGATAAACTCGCTGCAAGGGGCGCTCGCGGCAGCGGAGCGGGTGTTCAAGCTGCTCGACGAGGCAGAGGTCACACCCGATCCCGTCGAGCCGACACGCCTCAACAAGCCCGTGTTAGGCCGCGTGGCCTTCCAGCACGTGCGCTTTGGTTACTCGCCAGATAAACCCCTCATGAGCGACATTTCCCTTGTGGCCGAGCCAGGGCAGAAGGTGGCCATAGTCGGCGCGACGGGTGCGGGCAAGACGACCCTCATCAATTTGTTGATGCGCTTCTACGAGGTCGACGACGGCCGCATCACGCTCGATGGGGTAGACACGCGTCAGCTTACCCGTAAGGACCTGCGGCGTCAGTTTGGCATGGTGCTCCAAGATGCCTGGCTCTTCGAGGGTAGCATAGCTACAAACATTGCCTACGGCAAGCCCGACGCCACGCGCGAGGAGGTTGAGGCTGCCGCTCGTGCCGCCCGTGTTGACTTCTTCGTGAGGACGCTGCCGAAAGGCTACGACACCTGGCTCGATAACGATGCAGAGAACGTGAGCCAAGGTCAGCGCCAGCTACTCACCATCGCCCGTGCCATGCTGTGTGACCCGGCCATCCTCATCCTAGACGAGGCAACCTCAAGTGTGGACACCCGAACGGAGCAGGCCATCACCCGCGCAATGGAAGCCATCATGGAGGGACGCACGAGCTTCGTGATCGCGCACCGCCTCTCCACGATCGTGGATGCGGACCTCATCCTCGTGATGGAGCAAGGAACCATCGTCGAGCAAGGCACGCACGAGGAGCTACTCGCCGCAGGCGGCAGCTACGCCGAGCTCTATCGCAGCCAGTTTGCCTAATCCACGTACCCTGTACACTGTTGCGACGTTGCGGACAACCGTGGGTGCAGGAGTGTACACAGATCGGTGGAAATGGCCTCTCGGCGCCGTTTTGGGGCATTTGTGTACACTGTTGCGACGTTGCGGACAACCGTGGGTATGCAGGAGTGTACACAGATCGGCTAAAACGGCCTCTCGGCGCCGTTTCGGGGCATTTGTGTACACTGTTGCGACGCGATTTGCCGAGACGTCAACCCACACGAACTCCCGAAGAGTACCCAGTTGACGCAATTTATTGAGTACCCAGGAATTTGCAGGGCGCTCCAGGCAAGACCACAAAAAAACGCGGGCGCCCCGGGACCGTGCCCGGCGGCGCCCGCGAACGTCCCTCGCTGGTCGGCGGCGACCTGCTCTCCCACGGACTCGCTCCGCAGTACCATCGGCGCTCGGGGGCTTAACTTCCGGGTTCGGCATGGGACCGGGTGTGCCTCCCCTGCCATGGCCGCCGACCAGCGAGGGACGTTCTCTGCCCGAGGGGCCGGCCTGGCGCCGTGCCCTCAGGGCCGCACAGCGGGACTCAAGACGACGCTCCCAAGGAGATCGCGGGGACCTGGCTCAGGGAAGAGAAGAGCTCGGCCGATTAGTGCCGCTCGGCTGAGCGCCTCGCGGCGCTTGCACCTGCGGCCTATCACCTCGTGGTCTACGAGGGGCCTTACCGAAGGGAGAACTCATCTCGGGACGGGCTTCCCGCTTAGATGCTTTCAGCGGTTATCCCAACCGGACTCAGCTACCGGGCGGTGCCGTTGGTCGACAACCCGCGCACCGGAGGTCCGTCCACCCCGGTCCTCTCGTACTAGGGGCAGCCTCCCTCAGTTCTCCTACGCCCGCGGAGGATAGGGACCGAACTGTCTCACGACGTTCTGAACCCAGCTCGCGTACCGCTTTA
>ERZ773042.1717-NODE-1717-length-12612-cov-3.887792_pt1 | contig 12612 bp, 12 predicted proteins | sample MGYA00511664_ERZ773042 | MGnify/ENA primary metagenome ERZ773042 (study PRJEB29015, sample SAMEA2737984) | human oral metagenome | biome: human oral; feature: human-associated habitat; material: dental | place: China | collected 2036 ... | reverse complement strand
CCGCTGCCCCCGGTGGAATGTCGACGGCGTTGAACACGGGCGTCTGCCGCGCAGCGAGAGCCGCCATACCGTCCTTCGATACACTGTGACGCTCCTGATCGCTGTCCATGAGCGATATTCCCTGCGGCACGACGCTCACGGGCTGCTTGTCGGCGTTCGCGATCGAGGCTTTGACGACGAGGAACGGGCCGTCCCCCTTCGCTCCTTCGATCGATTCGACGCGCTTCGCCTCCAAGATCATGACCTGCAGGGAATACGGACTCTTGTCTTCCTTCTTTTCCTTCTCCTTGTCCGCTTCTTCCTTCGCCTTTTCCTGCGCTTCCTTCACGTCCTTGGCGTCCACAGCGGCCGCTTCGCCACCCTTCGCCGCCTTCCCTTCCTGCGCCTTCTCCTGAGACGATGTGCTCGCCGCCTGCTGCGAACTGCCTGCAAGAAGCCTTGCACTGCCGCCCGCAAAGAAGAACCAATAGCCGCCAACGCAAAGGACGACAGCCGCCAGCGTGATGGCGGTGAATCTCCCTGCCAAAGCCTTCATACATCCACTCCCCTTTTTCCACTCTTATGACATTATATCGTCAAAAAAGCCATTTTTCCAAAGAAAAAGCTCCCGCAAGATGCAGGAGCTTTTTTGACGTATGAGAGATTACTTCAGCGCATCGCCGAGCTTCGAGTTCGTGTTGCGTGCAGCAGCGACGCTCTCCTCGAACTTCGCCTTCTCCTCGTCGGAGAACTTGACCTCGATGATCTTCTCGCAGCCGCCCTTGCCGAGGATGACAGGCACGCCAATCGCGAGATCCTTCTCGCCGTACTCGCCGTCCAAACCGACGCAGCACGGGATGAGCTTCTTCGCATCGAGAGCGATCGCCTCGACCATCATCGCCGCCGCAGCGCCCGGAGCCATCCATGCGGACGTGCCGAGGAGCTTCGTGAGCGTTGCGCCGCCGACCTTCGTCTTCTCGACGACGTCCGTCAGAGCTTCCTTCGAGAGGAGCTGCGTCACGGGAACGCCGCGCAGCGTAGCATGGCTTACGAGCGGAACCATCGTCTTGTCGCTGTGGCCGCCCAGCACCATGCCGTCAATGTCCGTCGGCGTCGCAGGATAGCCGGCTTCCGTCAATGCAACGGAGAGGTAATAGCGGAAACGGCTGCTGTCAAGCATACCGCCCTGACCGAGGATGCGGTTGCGCGGCAGGCCGGAATCCTTCAGCGCCAAGTACGTCATGGCGTCCATCGGGTTGGAGATGATGATGAAGTACGCATCGGGAGAGAACTTCAGAGCCTGATCGACGACGCTCTTGACGATCTTCGCGTTGACGCCGATCAGATCCTCGCGGCTCATGCCCGGCTTGCGCGGCATGCCGGACGTGATGACGACGACCTCGGATCCCGCCGTCGGGGCGTAGCCGTTCGGATCGTCCGGCAGAGCCGTGACGCCCTTCACCGTCGTGTCAAAGTTCAGCATGTGAGCCGTCTGCATGATGTCGATGGCCTTGCCTTCAGGCACGCCTTCCTTGATGTCAACGAGGACGACCTCGCTGCAGAACGCCTTCGTCGCAAGGACGTTCGCAACGGTAGCTCCGACATTACCTGCACCAACAACTGTTACTTTCATGTAAAATCTGCCTCCTTTGAAATTCGGCGAGGCATCCCCCACTTGCCGGGACGCATCTCCAGTGCTTGGATAATAAGTAAAACCCAAGTTCATCGCCTTTGATTATACCAAAATTTACAGAAATAATCAATTTGTTTCATGCAAATTTTGATGAAATCATTACTCCCATTTATCAGTATGCGCAAAGGCTATGCTTGTTCTTCAAACATATCCTTGCCCACACCGCACAAGGGACAGACGAAGTCCTCCGGCAGATCTTCAAACTTCACGCCCGGCGCGAGATCGTAGTCGGGATCGCCCTTCGCCTCATCGTACACCCAGCCGCAAACCGTGCAAGTCCAAGTTTTCATAAGAAATTCCTCCTTGTCAGAATGAAATCTTCGGGGCAGCGCCCCGCTACGCTCCTATGATACTATGCACGGTCAGACAAAGCAAGCGTTTTGAAAATCATATTTTGAAATTCTTGAGGTCGCTTGAAAACGATACGGCGATCTTCTGGAATGCTTGGATCTTATCCATCATGTCCTGCAGCTTTCCGTGATGGTCGCTCACCGTCTCGTTGACGGACTTTGCTGCAGCGGAATTCTCCTCGGAAAGACCTGCGACGTTTTTCACCTGCCCGATGGCGTCATTCATGCGTCTCATCTCGTCGTTGAGACGCTCTATGATGCCGCCGATGCTCGCCGACACCTCGCGGATGTTCGCGACGAAGGCATTGTTGCTCTCGACGACCTGCACGAGGCCGCCGCTCTCCTTGCCGAGCGCATGGTATTCCGTGTCGATGCTCGCGACGACGTCGTTGATGATGTGCGTGATGTTGCGCACGTCGGAGGTGATCGTATCCGCCTGCTCGCGCGATTCGGCGGCAAGCTTGCCGATCTCCTGCGCGACGACGGCGAAGCCCTTGCCCTGCTCGCCGGCGCGCGCCGCTTCGACCGAAGCGTTGAGGGCCAGGAGATTCGTCTGCGAGGCGATTTCCGTCACCATGTTGGCGATGGAGATGATCTTCTCTGTCTCACTCTTCAAGGAGTCGGCGGCGTTGCGCACGGCAGCGAAGTTTTCCATGCTCCTGCCCAGCGCATCGCTGGAGGCGCGCACGCCGTCGAAGCCGCGCGCCACATTTTCCACGGCTTCCGCAAGGCTTCGATTGTTCTTCTCCTGCGAGGAGACGACCTGCTGCAGCGCCTCGACGTTTCGGTTCAGAACCTCGGCCACCTGCCCCGTCGAAGAAGCGCTCTCTGTCGTCGCTTCCGACACGCTGTCGACGACCTCCGCGATGTGGGCGGAGGCATGGCTCATGTTGCTCGCCAGTTCATTGAACTTGCCGCCATAAGCGATGAGTTCATCCCCCATGCCGCGAAATCCGGTAAAGTCTGCACGCACCGACTTCTTGTAGGCATCGATGAGCGCCCCCAGCTCCTCAAATTCATCGCGCGAGGTCAGCACGAGATCAGCGGAGAAGCGATGCTCGGCGATATCCGCAAGCTCGCGCCGCAAAAGGCGCAGCGGTGCGAGCAGCAAAAACGCGCCGGCGCCGCCCACGACACCCATGAGAAGAGGAAAGGCGAATACGACAGAAGATGTGCCGAAAAGCCAAAAGAGCACGCTGAGCACGAGCGAAGCGGCGAAAGACATGACGGCGAACTTGACGGGCAAGGAGCGAGAAAACAGGCCAAGCGCACAGCTGAACGAAAACCTCCGCTTTTCCAATATGCGCTCCTTGAAGCGCAGCCGCAGGCGCACGACGCCGTTCCCTTCCTCCACGACATTGACCTCGACCGGCTCCTTGAAGTAGTCGATCGCGCCCTTCAACAGGCCGCGAAAGTACGGAATGAGGCTGCGCTTCGACTTGTAAAGAAGCTCCGCCTCGTGCTCGGACAGCGGCGTCGCCTTCAAGAGCGGCGGATTCGCGCCCGGAATCTTCTTGACGATTTCCACATGCACATTGTAAATGGACGCGAGGAACGTATAGATGTTCTTGCCTTCAAAAAAGGACGGATATACAGCGGCAAAGGTCAGGACGTTGTCGCGCCCCAATTCGTACCAAACATCATCCGGCGTCTGCCCCGTATGCCTTGCCAGAGCATCGACAAAGGTGCGAATCTCACTGTCCGGCACATCTTCCAACGGGGTGAAGATGCGGCCCGGCGCCCATCCCGCCTCCCTGCATGATTCTTGGACGGCAGTCCCATCCCAAAGCTTCTGCGCCGTATCCATCCACGTCGCCACAACGGTTCCCTTCATGATCCGCTCCTCTTCTTTCATCATATCCTGCGGCGCATTTCCTTTCCTCTCCTGCCCTTCTTATGCTATACTGACAACAAACAGCAAGGGGAGGATTTTCATGTCCGCATTTTTCAAGACGATGCGCCGTCACTTCTTCACACGCGAGTTCCTATTGTTTCTCGCCGTCGGCTGCCTCAATACATTCAACGGCAGCCTGCTCGCCAAAATTTTCGAACTTCTCGTCGATACGAATCTCGCGTTCAACATCGGCTACATCCTCGCAAACATCATCGCCTACGCGCTCAACAGCCGCTTGATTTTCCACGAACCGATGACGCTCGAAAAGTGTGTGAAGTTCGCAATTTCCTATATTCCGAACTATGTGATTCAGAACGTCATCGTCTTCCTCTTCTACAACCAGCTCGGCTTTCCCAGTCTCGCGGCTTTCATCATCGCCGCCGTCCTCGGCGTGCCCATCACCTTCCTCGCCGTAAAGCTCTTCGCCTTCGGCAGGAAGTGAGCCGCCCTCAAAAAAGCTCCTTCATTCGCCTTCGTACCAGCAAAAGATCGCCTGCGTGCCGCAGTCTTCCATGCCTCGCGCGGAAAGCTCCTCGTAGAGCTTCTTGGCGAGTTTGAGCCCCGGAAGGTCAAGCCCCATCTCCTCAGCCGATTCGACGGCGATGCGCATGTCCTTGAGGAAATGCTTGATGAAGAAGCCCGGCGACCAGTCGCCCGCGAGCATCTTCGGCGCGAGGTTCGTCAGCGACCACGAGCCTGCCGCGCCGCCTGCAATCGTCTGCTGCACCGCCTCAGCGTCCAAGCCGCTCTTCTTCGCATACGCCATGGCCTCGGCGACGCCGAGCATGTTCGAGGCGATGGCGATCTGGTTGCTCATCTTGACGAACTGCCCGCTGCCCGCCGCACCGAAATAATGCGCGGTCTTTCCCATGGCGGCGAAGAGGTCTTTGCACCTCTCGAATGCTTCTCGCTCTCCGCCGACCATGATGGCGAGCGTCGCGTCCCTCGCGCCGATGTCGCCGCCCGAGACGGGCGCATCGAGCGCTGCGACGCCCCTTTCCTTCGCCGCAGCGAAAATCTTCTTGGCGAGCGCAGGGCTTGACGTCGTCATGTCGATGACGATGCCGCCCGCCTTCGCTGCGAGGACGCCTTCAGCGCCCAGGTAAATCTCCTCGACGTCCTTCGGGTAGCCGACGATGGAGATGACGATGTCCGTCTCCTTCGCCAGTTCTTTCGGCGAGGCCGCCCAAGCCGCCCCTTCCTCGATGAGTTTTTTCGCCTTTTCCTTCGTGCGCGTGTAGACGCTGACGGGATAGCCGGCCTTCATGAGATTCCTCGCCATACTGCTTCCCATGACACCCGTGCCGATAAAACCGATTTTTTCTCTTGCCATACGATTCACCCTCCCTTGAAAAGCGCGATTACGTCCCGCACTTTCCTGGATGCTTCTTCCTGTTTCCTACATATTGCAAATCCCCGCCGCCTGCCACTGCTGCAGAGTGTCGGGGATTCTTCTCTCCTCTCACGAACGGAAATACGGACTCCGCCTGCGCTGCGCCTTGGGACGTCCGATGATCTCGGCAAGCATGCCCGCCTGCAGCAGGCCGGCGGGCGCAAGATCGAGTGCGAGGGCGCGGGGGCGCGCCGCCTCTTCCGGCGAATTCTGCAGCTTTTTCCCCCCGTTTTCCGCATGGCGCAGAGAAGCGGACGAGCGGGCAGCAGAAGCAGACTCGATTTCGGAGAGCGCCTCGCTCGGTACATCTCTCGTCTCAGCCGCTGCCGCCCGCTCGTCCAAGAAGCGGCGCAGCAAATCCCGCACCTCCGTGGGATTCTCGGCCATGACCTGCATCGTTTCAGGCATTCCTCCCATTTCGTCCGGAGATGCCGAGGATTCGGGCGCTTTCTGCCGACGTGCCTCTTTTTTCTTCTTGTCCAACAGACTTTTTACGAGGAGGAATATGACGAAGAGGACGATGCCCGTGACGCTCATGCCGACTGCCTCCTTCCCTCTTCCATCTTACTTCGTCGTATGCGGCGGATTCGCGCCCGCCTCGCTGATCGCCGTGCGCATGTCGGTGTCCGCCTGCACGTTGCGCAGGTTGTAGTAGTCCATGACGCCGAGGTTGCCGCTCTTCAAGGCTTCTGCCATCGCGTGCGGCACTTCCGCCTGCGCCTCGACGACCTTCGCTTCCATCTCCTGCGTGTAGGCCTTCATCTCCTGCTCCTTGGCGACCGCCATGGCGCGGCGCTCCTCCGCCTTCGCCTGCGCGATGCGCTTGTCGGCCTCGGCCTGATCGGTCTGCAGCTCCGCGCCGATGTTGCGCCCGACGTCGACGTCGGCGATGTCGATCGAGAGGATCTCGAACGCCGTTCCCGCGTCAAGCCCCTTGCCGAGCACGGTCTTCGAGATGACGTCGGGGTTCGCGAGCACCTCGCCGTGGCTCGCCGAAGAGCCGACCGTCGTGACGATGCCCTCGCCGACGCGTGCGATGATTGTCGGCTCGCCCGCGCCGCCGACGAGGCGGTCAATGTTGGCGCGCACGGTCACGCGCGCCTTGATTTTCAGCTCGATGCCGTTCATGGCGACGGCGGAGACGATCGGCGTCTCGATGACCTTGGGGTTGACGCTCATCTGCACGGCGTCGAGCACGTCGCGTCCCGCAAGGTCGATGGCAGCCGAGCGTTCAAACGGCAGGGGAATCTGCGCGCGGTGCGCGGCAATCAGGGCGTCGACGACCTTGTCGACGTTGCCGCCCGCAAGGTAGTGTGCTTCGAGCTGGTTGACCTGCACGTCAAGCCCCGCCTTGTTCGCCTTGATGAGCGGCATGACGATCTTGCCGGGCGGCACGCGGCGCATGCGCATGCCGATGAGCGTGATGATGTTCACGGGGACGTTCGCCGCAATCGCCGAGATCCAAAGCCCGATGGGCACGAAGTGCAGGAACACCATGACGACGAGGACAGCGACGACGAAGAGAAATGCCAATGCTATGACGCCTTCCATAAAGAACCCTCCAATCAATCCTTTTCCCTGACGCGGCGCACGACGATGCGGCTGCCGTGCACCTCCGTCACACAGACGCGCTCGCCCTTCTCGATGTAAGCGCCCTCGGAGACGACATCGACGGGCACGCCGTCGACGAGGATCGATCCGGCAGGACGCACGTCGGTCAGAACAAGAGCTTCACGTCCGATGAGATCCGTGCGCTCCTCGGCGCTCACATAGCCCTTTGCACTCGTCGAAGCATCGTGCAGCACGACCCTCTTCCAAAGGCGGCTCTCGGGCAGAAAGCGCGCGATGAGTGCGAAGAGAAGAAGCGCGAGCGCGAATGCGGCAAAAAGCGCGTAGACGGCATTGACGTCGCCGCCGAGCGCGAGGACAACGCTGTAGAGCATCGCCGCGACGCCGAGAGCGCCCAAGACGCCTGTAGCAGGCAGGAGCACCTCGGCTACGATCAGAAGGATGCCCACGAGAAAGACGGCGACCTCGTAGAGACTCACGAGTCCCTTCACATACTGACTGCTGAAGAAGACACCCGCCGCAATGAATCCGAGCAAGACGCCGAATCCCGTGCCGCCCGTCTTGACCTCCATGAGCACGGCAAGGAAGATCACGGCGACGAGGAGCACCTGCAGGGCGGGAGTCCCGCCGACAAATTCCATACGATCACATCCTTTCCCACGAACCTTCTCCCTATATCTATTCCATGAAGAAACACAAAAACCTGCCGAACATCCTTAAAATCACAGGAGAAAATGCCCAGTACAAGCCAACGGAGGAATCATTTGCCTGTCGGACTCCATAGGCGTATAATGGCAGAAAGGAAAATCTTCCGACAAAAATCGTTCTGGGAGGCTCGCTTTCTATGGCAATTTCTACAACACAGCTTGCACTCATGCTCGCGACCATCGCACTCGTCCTCGCGAGCGGTCTCTATGCCGCCCGCTCCATCCACTCGGCGGAAGGCTTCAGCCTCAATGGACGCAGTGCCGGCGCGCCGCTCGTCGCGGGCACGATCGCCGGCACCTGCGTCGGCGGCGGCGCGACCGTCGGCACGGCGCAGCTCGCCTGCTCGCTCGGGCTTTCCGCGTGGTGGTTCACGCTCGGCACAGGAATCGCTCTCGTCGTCATGGGGCTTTTCTATGCGAGACCCTTGCGGCGCACCTCGCTCGAAACGATCCCCGAGTTCCTCGGCATCCGCTACGGCAAGAGCGCGAGCGTCTTTTCAAGCCTCGTTTCTTCCGTCGGCATCTTCTTCAGCGCCGTCGCGAGCACGCTGCCGGGACTCCATCTCATCGCCGCAATCTTCGGCGTCGGCCACGGCGCGGCGGCATTCGCCCTCGTCGCGCTCGTCGCCTGCTACATCTTCTTCGGCGGCATAAAAAGCGCAGGCGTCGGCGGCATCCTGAAGATGATCGTCCTGTGGCTGAGTCTTTGCCTCGCAGGCGTCGCCGCCTGGCACGGACTTCCTGCACTCACAGCGGACGCGCCGCTCGCGCCCGGCACATGGAGCCTCGGACACGCCGGCGCCCAGAGCATCGCCGCAGGACTCCTCTCGCTCATCGTCGGCGTCATCTCCACGCAGTCCTACATCCAGGCCATCTTCTCCGCTGCCAACCCGCGCACGGCAACCGTCGGTGCATTCACCGCCGCGCTCATCGTCATCCCCGTCGGGCTGCCGTGCTCGCTCATCGGCATCTACATGCACGCCGCCGCACCCGACATCGCGCCCATCCTCGCACTGCCCGCCTACCTTTTTACGCATGCCGGAACGCTCATCGGCAGCATCGCCATGGGCGGCATCGCGCTTTCCCTCGTCGGCAGCATCGGCGGCCTCTCGCTCGGCATCGGCACGATGCTCTCGCACGACGTATTCGCGCCGCTCCTCGCCGTGAAGAGCGAAGGCCGGCTTCTCCTCCTGCACCGCCTCACGGTGCTCCTCGTCATGGCTCTCGCCGCCCTCTTCGCCATCTTCTTTATCGACAGCCAGGTGCTCGTCTGGAACTACCTGTCGATGGCTCTTCGCGGCGGCGGCGTCTTCCTGCCGCTGACGCTGGCGGTCTTCTGCCCCGGGCGGCTTTCCCCGCGCCTGGCCGTCATCTCCATGCTGCTTTCTACGGCAGCGGCTGTGGCGGCTGCAGCCTTGAAAAGCGCCGTCCATCCGCTCTTCATCGGACTCGTCGTCAGCGCCGCGCTCATCCTGCCGGGAATTTGCCAAAAACAAAAAGAACATACAGGGAGGAATCTCTCATGACAAATACAGCCATACCCGCAGCGGCGGAAGAACTGCTCGGTTTCATCCAATGCTCGACCTCCCCTTTCCACGTCGTAGAGGAGAGCGCCAAGAAACTTCTTCATGCGGGCTTCCAAGAACTCAAGCCTGCGGACTCGTGGCGTCTCGCCGCCGGCGAACGCTGCTTCCTGCGCGTCTACGGCTCGGCGCTGCTCGCCTTCGCCATCGGCGAAAAGCCGCTCAAGCGTCACGGCACGCCTCTTCTTATGGCGGCAGCGCATACGGATTTCCCGTGCTTTCGTCTGAAGCCTGCGGCCGGCATGACACACGACGGCTGCGGCATGCTCAACGTCGAAACGTACGGCGGACTCATCCTGCGCACATGGCTCGACCGTCCGCTCTCGCTCGCAGGCAAGGTCGTGCTGCGCGGCAAGGACGCCTTTCATCCCGTTGTGCGCCTCGTCGACTTTCAAAAGCCGCTCGTGACAATTCCGAGCCTCGCCATCCACATGGACCGTGACGTCAACAAGGACGGCGCCCTGAACGCGCAAAAAGACATGCTGCCGCTCGCCGCTCTCCTCGGTAAGGACGCAGAAGAGGACTTCTTCCTCGCCTGGCTCGCCGAAGCCTGCGAAACAGAGCGAGATGCCATCCTCTCCTACGATCTCGGCGCTTACCCTTGCGAGACGGGCTGCACCTTCGGACTTCGCGACGAATTCATCTCCTCGCCGAGGCTCGACAACCTCACCTCCGTGCTCGCCTGCCTCAAGGGCATCGAAGAAGCGCATCCCGCACAGGGCATTCGCCTCATTGCGCTCTTCGACAACGAGGAGGTCGGCAGCCGAACGAAGCAGGGTGCCGGCTCCGCCGTGCTCGGCGATGTGCTGCGCCGCATCTATCAAGAGCTTTCGGGCGAAAGCGACGCCGTCTGCCGTGCGCTCGCCGACGGATTTTTGCTCTCCGTCGACGTGGCGCACGCCGTCCATCCTTCACACGCGGCGAAGAGCGATCCCGTCGTGCGTCCCGCGCTCGGAGCGGGCGTCGTCCTCAAGCAGGCAGCGTCGCAGAGCTACGCGGGAGATGCCGAAGCCTCCGCCGTCGTGCGCGCGCTTGCCGAAGAGCATGAGATTCCCTGGCAGAGGTTCGTGAACCGCTCCGACAGCCGCGGCGGCTCGACGCTCGGCGCCATCGCCTCCTCCTTTGTCCCCGTGCGCACGATGGACATCGGTGCGCCCGTGCTCGCCATGCACTCGGCGCGTGAGACGATGGGCGCTGCCGACCAAGCTTCGCTTGAGCGGCTTCTCACAGCGTTCCTCTCTTGAAGGAGCACATGCCATCCCGCACGAAACCGCCGATGCAAAAAGACTCCCCCGAAAGCCGCCCTCGGCTCTCGGGGGAGTCTTTTTGCTCTGCCGTTCCATTTCCATGCTCAAATGCCAAGCCCGCGTTCCAAATACTTGCGCTGCAGCAGGAAGATACATCGAACGAGCTGGTTCTGCTGCCTCTTGTCAAGATATGCCGCGAAGTGTGCGCCGATGTGATAAACGGGCGTCGCAAGCGCCGTGCGGTCGAGCGAGCGCATGACGACGGCCGTCGTCTTCAGCTCGCCGACGGCGGGCAAATCAGGAATTGTCACTTCGATTTCCATGCCGTCTTCCAACGGCTCTTTCCACACGAAAGAAACGCCGTTGCCGCTGATGTCGACGAGCGTCGTGTCCTTTGCCTTGTTCTTGCCGCCATAGAGATTCGACAAGGTCACCTGCATGGGAAGAGGCACGGGCACGCGCACGAAATCGCGCTTCTGCTGGCGCTCGACCTCCGCCGGAAGCTCCATGTACCAGATATGATCGGGCAGGGGGCTGCTCGCGCAAAACACCGAAGAAAAGCGATAGGTGCACTTCTCGCTCGGCATGGCACAGTGGAAATGTGCGCCGGACTCAGGGCCGTGCGCATATTCGGCATCCGTCAGGCGCATCTCGACGATGAGACGGTCTGCCGTCATCTCCTTGAGAATTCCTATACGCGTTTTCTTTCCGCCCTCTTGCAAAAAATAGATCTTCTCCTCCGGCGCGAGCACTTTTTCGGGCGCAAAGCATTCTGCCGCCATACTCTCCGTCGTCATATCTCCTCTTCTTCCTGTCATCACTTCCGCAAACTCACTTCATCGACAAGGCTTCCGTCGGGCAGGAAGCACGAAAAGTGCAGACGCTCCGCCGACGCCTCCAATGTCATATAATTGCCGCGTTCAGGCTGGGCAAGCACCTTCTTGTCGAAACGCGCATTCACAGGCACATCGTAATAGCAGTTGCCGCAGTTTCCCGTATCGATATAGAAAGGCCCGTCCTCGCTCGGCGCAAAATTCACGATAGACCCTAGCCGCCGATACGTATGCTGATGCGCCGTCAAAACGACATCGGGACGCAATTCATCGAAGAGCGGCATGAGAAGACGCCCCGTCGCACTGATGTCACCCGTGACGGGGTCGCCCAAATCGGGGTAGTCGTACTCGATGACGTCCTTGTGCATCAAGACGATCTTCCACTTCTTGCGGCTCGCCGCCATGTCGCGGCGCAGCCAAGCCATCTGCTCCTCCAGGAGTCCCGCACGCAATGCCTCGACTTCCTCCCACTGCGTGTTGAGCGCGGCGAAGTGGCACGGCCCGTAATCGAAGGAATAGTACCAATGCGAGAAGCGCAGACTGCCGTTACCGGGCACGGGAAAGTAGCCGAGCCAAGCCAAGGGCAGGCGGCACTGCCAATCAAGATCATACGCTTCATGATTGCCCATCAGCGGAGCGCACGGCAGGCGGCTCATGAGTCCCGCCGCCCCCTCGAACCACTGCCGCCACTGGTAGGCGGCCTCCCCGTTGTCGACGAGGTCGCCCATCATGATGAAGAAGTCGGCGTCCGGCTGCTGCGCCGCCGCGCTCCCTGCCGCCTTTCGCCAAGTCACATAGCCGTCCGAGCACTGAGAATCGGGAAAGATCAGCGCCTTGAACGCCCCGTTGCCCGCCGTCCGCAGCGAAAACCACGGCGACGCCGTATCGCCCGTGCGCAGGCGGTACTCGTACGAAGCATCCGGCGAAAGCCCCGTCAGAAGCGCCTCGTGGGAAAACAGCCGCTCGCCGCCGTCCGCGAGGATCTTCTCCCGCGCGGCAAAGGAAGCGGCGACTACCTCCCCCGCTCCCACCGGACGCAGGTCGACGACGGCCTCGGCCTCGCTCACATCGGACTCCCAGGCGATCATGCGCGAAGTTCGGCTGTCCTCGGTGACGATCTGCCGCACGAAGAACGCTTCCAGCCCCTCGGCGGCAAAAGCCCTGCGCCAACGCGCAGGAAACAAACTGCCAAGTCCCAGCGAAAGCAGCGTCCGCAGCGATATTTTCAAAAACCCGCGGCGCGACAGCGCCGGCAAAGAAGCAGACAGCATGGCGAAACCTCCTTGCCGCATTTTCATGACTCATGCAGAACACCGTTTTCCAAATACAGCGAACGCTGACAGAACCATTGTACCACAGCCGCG
>ERZ773042.1716-NODE-1716-length-12615-cov-5.952866_pt1 | contig 12615 bp, 12 predicted proteins | sample MGYA00511664_ERZ773042 | MGnify/ENA primary metagenome ERZ773042 (study PRJEB29015, sample SAMEA2737984) | human oral metagenome | biome: human oral; feature: human-associated habitat; material: dental | place: China | collected 2036 ... | reverse complement strand
TAAGCCTTATGCCAATACTCAACCCATCAACATTTGTGACAATGACGACATAGATGACGGTTTTTTTGTTGCAGACCCAGAGAGTTATTATCGGTATTATTTGGCGGCAATTCGGCAAAAACATGACCAGTAACCCTTCGATGGTTAACGAGGAAGAATGACCAATAAAAAATACCAACTATTTAACTTGCATACGCTAACACAAGATGCTATTATAGTGGTGCAAATAACCAAATAGGAGGGGTTTATGGGATTAAGCACCAAACTAAAGGTAACTCTTATCGCGACAGCTATAGTTGCTGGATCAACGCTCGGGACGGTTTTGTTGCCAAATCAGGCCGAAGCAGCACGAGCAACACTAAAAATCGGCTATACCAGTAAGTCTGCTTGTGAAAAAGTACGACGCACTTACAAGACAACTAGCTGGTCAACGACAGGACCCTGCCAAGCATTTAAAGCCTACTATCCGAAAAGCAAGACACATGGGACGATATGGGGCTTCTACATCAGGTGGCGATATTGATCAGATAGCGCTTACTGTCTGCGCATGTAGTTCATGAGCAGCGCAGTGACTATATCAGGCACTACAAACTCGCGTAGTGCCTGATTTTTGTGAGCTGAGATTATCATGATAAAATAAAAGCAATGAAACTCTACAACACCCTCACTCGCCGTAAAGACAAACTGACGCCGCTCGACGGGCAGACGGTTCGCATGTACACCTGCGGGCTGACGGTGTATTCGCAGCCGCACATTGGCAATTGGGTCGGCTATATTTACTGGGATGTATTGGTGCGGTTGCTGCGCTGGCAGGACATCTCGGTTATTCGCACGCAAAATATCACCGACGTTGGACACTTGACCAGCGATGATGATAATGGCGAAGACAAGATGGAGAAGGGGGCGCGCCGCGAGGGTAAAACCGCCTGGGATATTGCTGAGCAGTACATCGCCATCGCTGATCACGAAGCCTATGAGGTATTGAAATTAGTACGACCCGACCATTTGGTGCGGGCAACGGACTATATCCAGCAGCAAATTGACTTTGCCCGCGGACTAGACGAGAAGGGGTTCTTGTATAAGATTGATGGCGACGGCATGTATTTTGACACGTCGAGGCTACCGGATTATGGCAAATTAGCACGGCTGGACGTGGCGGGCCTAGAAGCAGGCGCGCGAGTCAGCGTGGCAGGTAAGCGCAATATCACCGACTTTGCTGTCTGGAAATTTTCACCGACAGACGCCAAGCGCGATATGGAATGGGACAGCCCGTGGGGCGTCGGCTTTCCGGGCTGGCACTTAGAGTGCTCGACAATTGCCCGGGAGACGCTGGGTGATACAATCGACATTCACACCGGCGGCATTGACCATATTCCGGTGCATCATACCAACGAAATTGCTCAGAGTGAGAGCCTGACCGGACAGCAATTTTCTCAAATTTGGCTGCACAATAACCACATCAAAGTCGACGGCCGCAAGATGAGCAAATCCTTGGGCAACATCATCACCCTCAGTGACATCACCGCCCGCGGCTTCAGTCCGATGGCCTTTAAGCTGGCGATTCTCAGCAAGCATTACCAGACCGAAGGCAATTTCACCTGGGAGATTTTGGAGGCAGCCCAGGCGCGGCTGGACCATTGGCGCGGCTATGCGGCGCTCAGGCACCAGACGCACGACACACTGGATGATGACGATAAGAAAGATGAGCAGGAAGGCACCGTGTCGCTGCTGGCGGCGCGGCAGGCGCTGGTTGAAAAGTTGAATGATAACTTGGATACGCCAGGGGCGTTGGCGCTGATCGACGAGGCATTTTCACGGCTGGATCACGCGCCGTTGGAGAAAATCCATCGCGGCGGCTTGCTGCAGTTGATTGAAATTATTGACGAGGTTTTAGGCTTGGATTTGGCAGCATCAACCCCTGATATTACCGACGATTTGAAGAGATTGATCATCCAGCGCCGCAGCGCCCGCACCGAAAAAGATTGGCAAGAGTCTGACCGCATTCGCGATGAACTGTTGGCGACTGGCATCACCATTCGCGATACGCCAAGCGGCAGTGTTTGGGCATGGAAATAGTAGAAATAGCCCGCCGAAATGATCGAGCGGGCCAGAACGCATGAAGCGCGCTAATTTAATCAACTAATTAGCTCTCGTTTTTCAATTTCTTCACTAATTTACTTAGCGGTTTTTCGCTCTCGACGCGGTTAGCTTTGGCTTGCTCCAGATAGTTTTCCAGCAAGACTTTCGCAGCGCCAGCCGCCGGAATAGCGACCAAACCGCCCAGCAAACCGCCAACATACAGACCAATTGTCACCGCCACTAAAACCGTCAGCGCCGATAATTCAACTTTCTTCGACTGGATTGACGGCGAAACGAAATTATTTTCAATTTGCTGGTAAACAACGAAATAAATAGCGTAAATAATGCCGGCAGTTACGTCGTTAAACAGTAGCAGCAGCGATATCAGCGCGCCGGCGATCGTTGCGCCGAACATCGGAATGAGCGTTAAAATAAACGTTGCCATGACTGTTAACATTGCCAAATTTGAATTGACTACAGGGAAAGTCAAGCTCAACACAAACACCACGAACCCTGACAGCACCGCATCGATGCCCGACACTGTCAATTGCCCGGAAACATAGCCCGTCACCACATTATACATGCGGCCGACCAGTTTCTTATGGCGCTCCATCTTTTCTTGGTCATTGTATAGGCCCCACAGCCACTTGACCCACGTCGGACCCTCCAGCAACATTAAAAACGACATCACCAGTACCAGAAACAGCGACGTTAAGAACGACGCCAGCGAGCCGACGCTGCTTAAAATATTCGTACCAACGCTGGCCGCCCATGACGAAGATTGCTGCTTGAGATTCTCCAACATGGCATCAACCTGCGGACGTAGATTATTCTTATCTATAAAGCTATTAACGCCGTGCCACTGCGAACCAGCTTGATCAACTAAACTCGGCACGCTTTCGACAAATTTAGCGGATTGCTGGACAATTGGTGGCACTACGAACCACACCACGCAGCCCAGCAGCAGAATCAGCGTGACGTACGCCAGCGCTGTGCCGCCGAGCCGGCTTTTACCAGGCAATTTCCTGGCAATTGCCGCCACTGGACGGTTCAACGCCAGCGCCAGGAACAGGGAAACTCCCAGCAAAATAAGCGCATCCTTCGCCGAATAAATCGCCAGTCCCGCCAGCCCAAATCCGATAACCACCAGCCAAAACCGCACAAATGTTTTAGTGTCTATTTCAATGCGTACTTTCATACTTAAACTTTATCAGCTTTTCGCTTCATCCGCAACGCCGACAGAGACAACTTGCTGTCATACGACATCGCGCCGTAGCGGAAAGTCCGCACCGCCAGCCACAAGACAAACACTGCCGCCACGATCAAAAGCGCCACCCCCAGCAAACCTTCCCAAGACGGCAAATTGCCAACCGCATTCCTGAGCAGCAGCGGAATCGGCGCCGTGAACGGAAACAGCGATAAGAACTTGACAAATGGCGAATCAGGGAAGGAAACGAACGCCGTAATGCCGTAAAACGGCCCAAATATCAGCATAATCACCAAGCCAAACCACTGGCTGGCTTCCTTGGCAGTCGGCATCATCGCGCCCAAAGTCACCAGCATGCCGGTAAACATCATAAAGCTTGCCAGGAAAATCACCAGCGCCAAGCCAATCCGCACTGGATCAAATACCAACAAACTCAAATCCATATTCGGCAGCTGCAGCTTTGAGCCGAACGCCAAGTAACCCGCCGCCACTGGCAGAATAATCACCAACATCTGAATCAGCGCCAGCACCATCAGCGACAGAATCTTGCCAGTGATCAGCGTGTCGGTTTTTACCATCGTCAGCAGCATTTCCACCGTGCGGTTTTCCTTTTCCTCGGTGGAGCTGGTTAGCATTTGGTTGCCAAAGAAAGTAATCAGCATAAAGAAAATCACTAAAAACAGCCCCGGCGCAATCATCTCGTTAATGCCGCCGTGTTCCTTGCCGTCCAGATAAGTGGTTGACGATAATTGAACTTTGTTTTGCAGAATGGCGACTTGCGCTTGACCGACAGTACTGGCTACTGATTGGCTTAATAAGCTTTGCGCCACTGCGCCGTATTTGCCGTTCTGAAACAACCCGACATCCTTGCCGTAAACTTCAACTTTTTGCTTGCTAATATCCTTCGGGAAGTAGATATAAGCGTCAATCTTGCCGTTTTTTACGTCGTTGATTCCAGCCTCTTTCGACTCGACAGTCTTCGTTTTAGCGGCCATGAGCAGCTCTGGTCTGACGAGTCTTGAATCGTCAGTAACCGCCAGCGAAAATTCCTGTTTCTCCAATTCCTTCGCCGCTTGCATCGTCGTACTTTGCGACCAAAACATAATGCCGTACAGCGCCGCAAACATCAATGGAAAACCCAGCGCCATCAGCCAAAACGTCGGCTTTTTCAGTACCCGGATAGTCTCAAACTTGAAAACTGTCCCCAAATTATGCATTTTACTCATCGCCTAACTCCTTTGCTTCGCCGCCGTACACTTTAACAAAAATATCATCCATCGATGCGCCGCCGAACTGTTTTTTCACCTCTGCCAGCGTGCCGTACGCCGCTGCCTGGCCGTCTTTTAACAGAATCAGCCGATCGCACAGCTGTTCGACTTCTTCCATCTGGTGCGTCACGTAAATAATCGTAGCACCAGCCTTGCGCCGCTCCTCAATGATATTCATCAACAACCGCCGGTTGACCGGATCAAATCCCTTGGTTGGCTCATCCATAATCAATAGTTCCGGGTCGCCCATAATCGTCACGCCCAATTGAATTTTTTGCTGCTGACCGCCGGAAAGTTTATCCAGCCGCATACCAGCCTTATCAGTCAAGTCAACGCGCTTCAGAAAATTCAGAGAAAATTCCTTCGCTTCGTCGCGACTCAAACCTTTCAGCTGGCCGAAATAAATCATCACATCCAGCACTTTTTCCTTTTTATACAGGCCGCGCTCTTCCGGCAAATAACCAAGGTTAATCTGGCTATCCACCGCATACGGCTTACCGTCAATCAGCAGCTCGCCCGCCGTCGGCTCGTATAGCCCCAGCAGCGCCCTGAGCGTCGTGGTTTTTCCCGAACCGTTGCTACCGAGAAAGCCAAACACTTCGCCTTGGAAAACGTCAAAACTCAAATCTTTAATAACTGTTTTATCGCCAAATTTCATCTTAAAATGACGAATTTCGACAATTTTTTTCCTATCCGGCATGTACTCTCCTTTTCTTTGAAGAAAATTATAGCACTATCCCGCCCGAGCTGCCAAATAGCGTATAATAGTTATATGCGGCTGCTAGTTATCGAAGACGAACGAAAAATCGCCCGAGTCATCGCCGAGGCGCTCAAGCGCGAGACATACGCCGTTGACGCCGTACACGACGGGGAAGAAGGTTTTAATTTGGCAGACAGTCAGCCCTATGATTTGCTGATTGTCGATCGAATGTTACCGGGCATGGAGGGCGCGGAAATTGTTAAAAAATTGCGTAAAAACGGTAAAAATATGCCAATTTTATTCCTCACAGCCCTGGGTACCACCGAGGATAAAACCTTTGGACTGGACGCGGGTGCGGATGATTATTTAGTCAAACCATTTGCTATCGACGAGCTGCTGGCGCGAGTCCGAGCCTTACTGCGCCGGCCGCCAATTCAGCAGCCGGATGTTTTGAAAATTGCCGATTTGACGATTGATAAGCAGCAGCAAACCGTGATGCGCGCCGGCAAAACTATCGATTTGACCAGTAAAGAATACGCACTGCTGGAATATTTGATGCAGCACCCGAACCAGATTCTCAGCAAGGAAACGCTAATCGACCATGTTTGGGATTTTGATGCCGATATTTTACCTAACAATGTCGAGGCGTACATAAAAAACTTGCGCCAAAAAATCGATAAGCCGTTCAAAAAACAATTGATAAAAACCGTCCGCGGCTTCGGTTACCGGATTGAAGCATGAAAATTTTTACCTCGGCGACTATCAAATTGGCGGGCTGGTATTTACTGATTTTAATGGTCGTCAGCCTGTTGTTTAGCAGTATTATTTTTCAAGTGGCGCGCTCGGAAGTTGACGCGCAAATCCATAAAATTATCATTCAGCGCGGCAACGATTTTCCTAGCATTGACTTGTCGGAACGGATGGATATTTCGACGCGCAATCTGCTGATTAGCTTGGGCTATATCAATCTCATCGTGCTGCTAGCAGGCGGCGCTTGCTCGTATTTATTGGCGAGGATTACGCTGCGGCCGATTGAGGCGGCGCATAAAGCCCAGTCGCGGTTCGTTTCCAACGCCAGTCATCAGCTGCGCACGCCGCTGGCAATTATGAAAGCAGAGACCGAACTGGCGCTGAAAAACCCGAAGACGCCGCGGGCGGAACTAACGGAAACGCTGGAAAGCAATTTGGAGGAAATTAACAAATTGACCGAGCTGACCGCCATGCTCTTGGAACTGTCGCGGACAGAAAACAGGCTGGCGCTGGAAGATAAAAGCTTCGACTTGGCGGAATTGATATCCAATCTCATCCGCGAACGAAAAGCCGAAACTCGCACGGAAATGAATTGTCCGGAACACACAAATATCTCTCTTCACCAAGCCGCAACGCGGGAGCTGTGCGCGATTTTACTTGACAATGCATTAAAACACAGCCCGAAGAATTCGCCGGTAAAAATCCAGGTACTGCCGTCGAAACAAAATATCACCGTACATTTTACTAACGATGGCGCGATTTCCCAGCAGAATCTGCCGCACGTGTTTGAGCAGTTTTTCCGCGGCAACCAGCGGACGAAAGGCTATGGGTTGGGGCTGCCGCTGGCGGAACAATTAACCAGGGCTTTGGGCGGACAAATCTCTGTTGCCACCGTAAAAGGCTCGACAGTTTTTACCATTTCTTTGCCAATTGTTTAGATTTTCAGCTAATTTTCAGAATCGGATGTTGTAATGGGAATATTGATTGGTTGGATTGCCAGTCTGAAAGGGGAAGTATGAGTACAACATTTTTAAGCAAAAAAGGATTTAAGGAATTGCATAAGGAGATCTCGCGTTTGGAGATGGAAGAGAAGTCGCTGATCGCCGAGCTGAAAGAAATCGGCCGCGCCAAGTCCCGCGACGATAAATTGCATCGCAGCGACGTCATCATCAGCCTGGAGAACGTCCAGTCCCGGCTGAGTCTGAAGAGGGAAACCGCCAAAACCGCCAAACCGCTGCCGCGCAAACGCGACCGGCTGAAGATTGCGCTGGGTTCGGTGGTGGATCTGATGGATCAGCACGGGCAGATGTTCCGCTATAGGCTGGTTCACAGCCTGGAGGCTAATCCGCTGGACGGGCGCATCTCTGTAGACAGTCCGCTGGGTAAAAGCCTATTAAATCACAAAGCGTCAGAAACTGTTTCCTGGAAAAACGGCTCCGCCAGCCGCCAGCTGCAAGTCCTGAATATCAGCTAAATCGTTCAAGCGCCTGTCCATGTTCAGGCAGCGATTGTCCGCCGTAAAATCAATAGCTTCCGCACCTTGGGGGCTATTTTTTATTTTCTATTCATTTTCCTGCGGTTTCTCATGATTTTACTTATTTTTACCTAATTTTCACCCTATTTTTGCCTAAAATTCAAGAAAATTACTGAAATCCATTGACTTTAACATTCGGATATGATATATATATCAGCTTTTGTTGACGAGTTGAGTGAAAAACTCCTTGTCCGAAAGTGTATTATTGACAAGCAGATGTAAGCACGAGATGAGATCTTGATTGGTGAAGAGAGATATTATTATGTTTCTCTTTGGCGATTGAGACCTCGTCTCGTGTGATATAAGAGATTACACGTAGCCTGTTTCTCCAGACGGAGAGTGGGCGGCAGTCGCCGCGAGGGAGAAAGAAGGGGACGACATGAAGGTCGTCATCATCAAGATCCGAGACAAGGACGGCGGCGACATCGTTGCCGTCGACGAGATTCGAATCCCTGTCGCCACCGACGAGCTCGTCGCCGAGCTCAAGGTTGTCGACGCCCCGCCGCGGGCGCGACGGGCGGAGCGTAACCCGCTCCACCCCAACGCACTCACTATTGCTGACCTCCGGGTCGGCATGAGAATCCATGTCCACTACACGGGCGACTGCCCGTGGGCGAAGAGTTACAAGGCCATCGTGGTGGGTTCTCCCACCACCAATGACCTGGGATTCCAGGTCATCCCGATCATCGTCACCGACGATCTCGAGTACAAGCTCGGATTCGTGGCCGATATGGGGATGGCACCCAGTAGGTGCGGTGGTGTCTGGAACCCCAACTGGTACGTCACCGCTGAGTGACCCAGCTGAATGCGACAAGCAGACGATATTAGATTTAACTGATGTCGCCTCTGACATCGTGTTTTTTATCTGTATATCAACCATCTGCTTGTCGCATTCGCTCCATAGATGTATGTCTATGCTGATGAGTCGGAAACGACGAAAGCGAATCATACATTCCCGCGGAACTATCCCGCCAAAAACCGCCCTACAAGACGTTCTTTTTCATCAATTGAACACGCAGATTTAGAACATCTTTCATAATATCCTGGTCGCGCTGCTGCATGACACTGCACAGCATCGCCGTCGTAGCAATTTGTATGCCAATGATCACGACAAACCCGGCGATAATCCACCAATTTTGCTTCAGTTTTTTATTCACATTTTTCACGTTTTTTCCTTTGCTGGTTAGCTTTATCTTTTTATTATATACCGTTTTACCGCCAGAACACTAATCATAGTTACAATTTACTGCCGTTTCCGCGCGCCTCCAGGCGGCAAAATCTCGACACCCGGCAGTTTTTCCCATATAATCAGCTTATGGTTTTTTATACTATTTCTGCCGATGAGGCGCTAAAAAAGCTGCATACACGCGCCGGCGGGCTCAGCGCTGCCGAAGTCAAACGCCGCCAAAAACAATACGGATTGAACATCATCAATATCAAGTCCGAACCGCTCTGGAAAAAGATTCTAGAACCGTTTATGGATGTGTTCGTGGTGATTTTAGCAGCTGCCGCCGCAATTAGTTTGCTCCACGGCGAAGCGATTGACGCAGTTATTATCTTTATCATCATCGCAGTTTCTGCCGTTATTTTTTATGTTCAGCGGTTTTCAACCGACCGGGTGCTGCGCAGCCTGTCGCGCCGCGACGACCAAAAAATCGACGTGCTGCGCGCCGGAAAAGTTACTGCCGTGGATAGTTCGCAGCTGGTGCCGGGCGATATCGTCAATTTGTCCGAGGGCGAGAAAGTCCCCGCCGATATCCGCTTAATCAAAACCGCCAATTTGCGGGTTGACGAGGCTCAGCTGACTGGCGAATCTGTACCAATTTCTAAAAATATCGAGGTGCTGGACGGGAAAAAAGAAATTTACGAACAAACCAACATGCTATTCCAAGGTTCGTTCGTGGTATCCGGCACGGGCGCTGGCGCAGTAATCGCCACTGGCAATGATACCGAGTTCGGCAATCTGGCAATGCTGTCCAAAAAAGAAGCCGCTAAAAGCCCGGTTCAGCAGAAAATCGACAAGCTAATTACCAAAATTATCGCGGCGGTGGGCAGCATCTCGCTGGTGGCGTTCGGGCTGAGTTTACTGCGCGGCATGGATTTTCTGGATAGCCTGAGATTTGTCATGGCGCTGGCAGTCAGCGCTGTGCCGGAAAGTTTGCCAATCGCTATTTCCGTGGTGCTGGTCCTAGGAATGCGGCGGATGGCTGCTAAAAAAGCACTGGTTCATCAAATGCGGGCGATTGAGACGATTGGCGTCATTACCACCATTGCCACCGATAAAACCGGCACGCTGACGAAAAATCTATTGACAGTACAGGATACTTGGACGCTGGAAAAGCATAACAATTTGGTGAAGTTGATGGCGTATTTCGTCAATCGCGGCGACAGTAAAAGCCACGATCCGCTGGATATCGCGCTGGATAATTTTGCCCGAAAAAACAATGCCAGCGTTCGCGGTCTGCCAGCGGCGGAATTGCCGTTCAACCAGGAATTCTCAATGTCGGCGACAGTTTGGCATCATGGCGCGGATTATAAAGTGTATTACAAAGGGGCGCCAGAAGAAATCATCAAGCGCTGCAAATTGCCGGCAGCGGAAGCCAGGCGCGCCAAGCGGGCGATTGGCGATTTAACATCCCAAGGCTACCGCGTTGTGGGCTTAGCGACCAGCGACACCTCGGAAATCCTGACAGATTTCCAGCAAATTTCGCGCCAAAAATTGCGGTTCGCCGGGCTGGCGGCAGTGGCAGATGTCCTGCGTCCAGAGGCAGCACGGGCTATCAAATCAGCGCTGGCGGCGGGGGTTTCCGTACGCATGATTACCGGCGACCACTTCGAGACAGCATACCAAATTGGTAAAAAACTTGGCATGGTAAAAGACAGGGAAGAGGTTTTTGATTGCCGGGAAATGTCGAAGATGACCGACGATGAGCTGGACAAAATCATTGAGCGGACAAAGGTTTTCTCGCGCGTTATCCCGGAGCAGAAATACCGGATTTTAACCATCTTAAAGCGCCATAACATCACCGCCATGACTGGCGACGGCGTCAACGATGTACCGGCACTATCCGGCGCGGACGTCGGAATTGCCATGGGTTCAGGCTCGCACATCGCCAAAGATGCCGGCGCGATAATCCTGCTGGACGACAATTTTAAGACGATTATCGACGCCATGAAAGAAGGCCGCACGATTATCGCCAACGTGCGGCGAATGCTGTTTTACTTGTTATCAACCAACACCGGCGAGCTAATCACCATGATCGGCGCGCTGCTAATTGGAATTAAAACTCCGCTGGAGCCGGTGCAGATTTTATGGGTCAATTTGGTGACCGACACGTCGATGGTCATTCCGCTAGGGCTGGAGCCGGCAGAAAAGAACACCATGAAACAACCGCCAAAGCAACCCGACGCGCCAATTCTGGAGCAAAAAATGATCTGGCGGATGTGCATTGTCGCCTTGACGATGTCGTCGCTGGCTCTCGGCGTTTATGTCATATTTGAAAAAAGCCGCGGCCACGACTATGCGCAGACGCTGGCTTTCGTTTCGCTGGTAGTCAGCCAATGGGCTAACGCCTTCAACGCCCGCAGCGACCAAGATTCGATATTTACTCGCTTGAAGGTAATGAACCGCAGCTTTTACTTTGGCATGATTCTATCTGTGGCTCTGCAGGTGCTGGCGCTATTCGGCCCGCTCGGCGAAGTGCTTCATATCAAACCTGTCGAACCAATACACCTGGCGCTAATAAGCATAACTGCGTTCGTGATACCGATCGGAACATGCGAACTGCATAAATTGCTTAGTAGACGCCAGGCGAGGGGGTAGGTAGAAAGTTATTTGATAAAAAAACGCCCTTTTACGGGCGAGAGCTTGATAATTAGCTAAAATGGCTGGGACGGCAGGATTCGAACCTGCGAATGCTGGGACCAAAACCCAGTGCCTTACCACTTGGCGACGTCCCATCAAAGCCAGGACATTGCTAATTGTAGCACGCCCAATAAAAAAATTCCATAATCGGTCTTGCAACCAGACGCCAACATAACGTATAATCTAATTATGAATAACCGTAAGGGTTTTACCATCGTCGAGGTGTTGATTATCATTGCCGTCATCGCTGTTCTGGCTACTATCGGCGGATTGGCGTGGCGGGCGGCTCGTAATAGTTCCATAGATTCTAAGACTAAAACCGACCTGAAAATCATCGCCAACGCTATTGACCGATATCATCAAGACAACGGGCAATATCCGGCGCCGACTGGCTGCTATACATCAGGTTGCAGCGGCGGGCAGTTGGCTGGGGTTTTAATCCCAAAGTACATGAAAGAATTGCCAAAGGATTATAAAGATAATAATTACCATTACATCGCTAATGGGACAGCAGACAGCTATGCCATACAAGCATATAAAGCAGATGGCAGCGTATGTAAATCTGGCAAAAATATGCAGTCTTCTTGGTTCTCATCAGCGCCAGAGTGTAATTTCTAATTTGTTATAATAACTCTTGATGAGACGGCAGATTTTTGAGACGCTGACACTAGAGAAGATCGTTGGCGGCGGGCAAGCACTAGGGACGCTGGCTGATGGCCGCAAATGTTTCGTATGGGGCGGACTGCCCGGCGAGACGGTTACTGTTCGCGTTACCAAAAAGAAGTCGCACCTCGTCGAGGCCGTCGTCGAGGAGGTAATTTCACCGAGCCCCGACCGTATCCCGCCGCGCGATCCGGATAGCTATCTTTCAACCAGTCCTTGGCAAATCATGCCGCTCGAGATTGAACAGGCGTACAAAAGGCAATTGATCGACGACGCCTTCACGCTGCACAATGTTGCATTACCGGCAGCGATTGACATTTATTGCAACAATGTTGCATATGGTTATCGCAACAAAGTTGAATTTAGCTGGTATAGCGAAGCCGGGGAGTCTGGCGATACACTTGACTTGGCATTTTTCCGCCGCGGCAGCAAGGGTAAGATTGTCGTCAATGGCACAAGTTTGGCACGCCCAGAAATCAACAACTTGGCGCGTGCGATCCGTGATTTACTGCGCCATAAACGCGTCGCGGCTCGCCAGCTCAAGACCTT
>ERZ773042.1715-NODE-1715-length-12619-cov-48.409503_pt1 | contig 12619 bp, 12 predicted proteins | sample MGYA00511664_ERZ773042 | MGnify/ENA primary metagenome ERZ773042 (study PRJEB29015, sample SAMEA2737984) | human oral metagenome | biome: human oral; feature: human-associated habitat; material: dental | place: China | collected 2036 ... | reverse complement strand
GCACCGAGCTGCCCGCGTTCGCCAAGGGCGACGCGCCCAGGCCCGACCCGAAGCCTGACCTCAGGCCCGTCGGCAGGCCCGTGGCCGCGGTGGGCCTCACCTACAGCGGCCGGGAGCAGGTGGGCGTCCCCGCGGGCGAGGGCTACGAGGTCTCCGGCGGCGCGGCCACCGGCGCCGGACCCCACAGGAGCACCGTCACGCTGAGGGACGGCTACGCTTGGCCCGACGGCACGACGGCCCCCCTCTCCATCGACTGGTCCATCGCCAAAGCCAGGCTCACCGCGACCTACCGCGGCGAGGAGGTGGCCGAGGGCGAGGCCCCCGCGCTCAGGGTGGACGTCACCGGCTTCGTGGGCGGGGAGGGCCCCTCGACGGCCGCAGGCTACAGGGCCCCCGCCGTCAGCGCCCCCTCGCCCCTCGCGGCGGGCTCCTACGAGCTCGCGCCGTCGGGCGGCGCCGCCGACAACTACGAGTTCGCCTACGTGGGCGGCACGCTCGCGGTGCGCCCGGGCGGGCTGCCGAGGCCCGACTCCCTCGCGCCCGGCACCTACGCGGTGACGGCCAACCTCGCGATGCCCGGGCAGTACAACCCGGTGATCTCGGGGCTCACCGTCTACGCGAACAGCCCGAACAACCCCTTCGGCCCCACGATCGACGAGAACGACCCGGCCGAGGTGAAAAACGAGATCCCCTCCTCGCCGCTCTCGATGAACGCCAGGGTCGTCGTGGGCGCCGACGGCGCCAGGACGCTCGTCCTCCCCATCAAGAACCCCATCTTCACGACCCAGGAGCTGGGCTCCTGCGAGGGGCTCTCCGACGTGCGCACCGAGCGCGTGAGGCCCACGCGCGGGGGCGGCGACTGGAGCGGCTCCTACAACAGGCGCGCGGACCGCATACACATGATGTCGGCGCGGCTGCCCGGCGGCGCGGCCACCGGCGTCGCCGAGTTCGCCTTCAGGGGCAGCGTGCTCTACGCCGTCCCCCTCGGCAGGGAGCTCAGGCCCTCGGGCGACGTCGCCCTGAGGCTCACGGTCGACTACTCGAGCCTGCGCAGGGACTCCGACAGCACCGAGCTGCCCGCGTTCGCCAAGGGCGACGCGCCCAGGCCCGACCCGAAGCCGGGGCCGGATAACCCGAACAAGCCAAACAACCCGAATAGCCCGACCCCTCATCCGAGCAATCCGAACAACCCGAACCCCAGCCCGGACAAGCCAAACAACCCGAACCCCAGCCCGAACAACCCAAGCAACCCGATCCCAGTCCCGAACTCTGGGAAGGGCAGCGTCGGGGGCATATCCCCTAAGGACAGCGGGGACGCCATCAGGACGAGCAACGGGCACCTGGCTGCCGGTACCTACACGGTCTCTGCGAACATATGGGTGAACAAGGCCACATCGGGCCTACCTCTGCAGCCCCACTTCACGAGTGCCGCGTTTCCACCGATGAACCCCGTGAGCAAGAACGCCACGCTTCGCGTGGAGTCTGACGGCCACGCGTACGTGACGGTGCCCATCGTCATCCAGTCGCGTGTCATGCACGTGCTGAGCCTTACGGGCCTGGACATCGTGAGACAGTCCTATTCGGGCGAGGGTCTCTCGAGCATCACCGTCGATCTGGGCGTGCTCAGGAACACGGACACTATCACCAAGAACGTCACGGCGCGCATCCGCCTGGGGTCGCTTGCCAAGACCATCATAGGCGGCAACGAGAACCGCACCTGGGCCTGCACGTTCCAGGTGGTGTTCAACGGCACCTCTGCCAGCGGTGGTGGCACCATTCCCAAGGCGGCTCAGGACATCATCAACGCGCAGGGGAAGGATGGACGTGCCGCGAACGCCGACGAGAGGGCCCGAAATGCGGCTGACGCCGCCATGGCCGCTCTTGATGCCGACGATGGCGGCGCCGCAGGCGAAGACGCTCCTGCAGCCGGCTCCCCCAGCGCCCAGACGACTCGGGGGCGCTCCAAAGGCACGGCCGAGCAGGCGGCGCAAGCTGCCGAGCAGCTCGCCCAAGGTAATGCGGGCTTGGTAGCTGGCATGGTGGCGCTGGGCATAGTCGCGCTTGGTGCGGTCGCGTATGCGCTGCATCTGAGGCGCAGGCTGAAGGGCATGGGTTCGCCGCCTCCGCCTGGCGAGGCGTGACGTCTTCAGGTGAGGTCGTCGAGCTCAGGTGAGATGTGTGACCCTCGACGCAGCGCAGCGCTGCGTCGAGGGGTCCTGCGCGCGAAGGCATCTTGGGGCCGCCGTCAGGCCGTTTGATCCGAGTGACGGGACGTCTGCGTACTACGCAGGCAGTGACAAGAGGCGCATTGGCTCGAAAGGGGATCATATGCGAAGAGTGTTCACGAGGCGCGCATTCGTCCGGTTGGGCAGCGCGGTTGCAGCGTCGCTTGGGTTTGCCATGGCCGGCTGCTCCGCACCGCAGGGCGCCCAGCCGCAGGACCAGTCCGTCTCGGCCGGCTTTACCACCCAGCCCGAGGATCGCGATCCGATGGGCAGCGCAGAGTCCACGACGGTACGCGTGGGGCTCATCATGGGGCCGCCCTCGATGGGGCTGACACAGTTCCTACTTGCGGCGAGAAATGGGCGCACGACGAACGATTTCCAGTTCACCTTTAACGGTGTGGACTACATTGGGCTGTCGGCGGCGCTGAACAACGGTGACTACGACGTTGCCACGCTGCCGTCCAACATCGGGCCCATCCTGTACAACAACAAGGAGCTTCACAACCAGTACGAGGTCATCAGCATCAACAACCTGGGCGTGCTCTACGTTATGACCACCGATGAGTCCATAAGGGCGCTCTCTGACCTTGCCGGTCGCCACGTGTACAGCTACGGCGAGGGCGGCACCCCCGAGTACACCATCGAGGCACTGCTGAGGAAGGCCAAGCTGGCCAATAGCTTCCAGCTTGAGTTCAAGTCATCGCCCTTCGAGGTGCTCAACCTCATGCAGAGCGAGAAGAACTGCGTGGCCATTCTGCCCCAGCCATTCGTTTCGCTCTCAAAGCTCATGGTCGATCCGCTATACACTCCGGTGAACATAACCGAGGAGTGGGACAAGGCCTTCTCCGACACGGGCAGCCAGGCCGTGACCACCACCACGATCGTGAACAAGGCGTTTCTGGAGGCTCACGAGCAGGCCATCATCGAGTACTTGAGGATGGCGGGCAAGTCCGTGGACTGGAGCCTCTCGCATATGGAGGAGGCCTCAGCCCTCCAAGAAGAGCTGGGCACCTTCTTGAACAATGCCGTTGCCTTGGATGCCATGCCCCAGATCAGCATGGTGAACCTCACGAGCGTGAAGATGCGAACGGCGCTCTCCGGTTTCATCGACGAGCTGTATGCGGCAAATCCCGACTCGGTGGGCGGGGCCATCCCCGCCGAGGACTTCTACTACCTGCCTCCGGCGGGCGCATTGGGCAGCTAGACCATGGGGAATGCTCATATGGGGCAAAGGGGTCCCCTTGCCTTGTTGCGCGAGGCGCTCAGGCACAGCTCGGATGTGCAGGGACAGGCTGGCTTAGGCTCTGCCCACGCCTCTCGCGCACAGCTCGCCCAGATGGCCGGCGTCTTGGGGCTTCCGGAGGAGCGCGTGGCGCAGATGGCTGCCCTCGTGAGGGACAGCGACATCGATGACGCGCAGCTGGGCAGCCTGATGAGGATGGTTACCTCTAAGGGGCTCTCCTGTGAGCAGGTCATGGCCCTGCTCTTGTCTTTGGGCGTCGGACGGGTACGTGCGGTGCGCATCCTGCAGGCGCAGGGAGTCATGGGCGATAAGGAGGCTCAGCGCATCCTTAACGAGGAGCGCCGCGCGGCGCAGGAACAGGCTGCTGATGACCGTCGCGGAGCCTGGCGCGGCAGGCTGGCAAAAGGCGCCATCATCGCGTTCTGGCTCGTGGTGTGGCAGCTCGTAGACACCCTCGTGGACAACCGCCTCATCCTGACCGGTCCTGTTCGCACCCTGCAGGCATTGGGCGAGCAGGCGACGAAAGCTGGCTTCTGGGTCATTTGCGGCGCGTCGTTCGGACGCATCGCCCTGGGCTTTCTCCTGTCATTCTCGGTCGGCATCTGCCTGGCGCTTCTGTCGTACCGCGTGCGCCTTGTGCGCGCCTTCGTGGAGCCCATCGTCTCTCTTCTGCGCACCATCCCGGTGGTCACCTTCATCATCATGCTGCTCATCTGGGTTGGCAACCAGGCACTGACCATCTACCTGTCGTTTCTCATCGTGCTACCGCTCATCTATACGAACATGCTCGCTGGCTTCGAGAGCGTGGACGCGCAGATGCTCGAAATGGCGCGCGTCTTTCGCCTGTCTCGCTGGCGCACCTTCATGTACGTGTACCGTCCGGCGTTCATGCCGTTTCTCTCGAGCAGCTGCAAGATATCTCTCGGTATGAGCTGGAAGAGTGGCATCATGGCCGAGGTGCTGGCCACGCCCAAGCCATCCATCGGCAAGGAGATGAGCCAGGCGCGCACGTACCTGGACACGCCGAGTCTGTTCGCGTGGACGGTGGTCGTGATGGTCTTGAGCTGGCTGTTCGAGAAGGCGTTCATGGCGCTGCTCGAGAGGGTAGGGCGTCCTTTGGGGGGCCTCCTGGGGAAGGATGATGATAGGTGAGCGAGGGGGGCGCGTGCGTTCGCATGGAGGGGCTCTGCAAGTCCTATGGGGACCTGCGGGTGTTGCGCCACGTGAGCGTCCGTCTTAAGGAGGGGGGCATCTACTGCCTGATGGGTCCCTCGGGCGCGGGCAAGACCACGCTTCTGCGTGTGCTGGTGGGGCTCGAGTCTCCTGATGAGGGTGACGTCGTGGGTCTGGGAGCTGGTGAGGCCTCGGTGATGTTTCAGGAGGATCGCCTGTGCGAGGCACTTACGCCGGTTGACAACGTGGCGCTCGTGATGCCGCCTCGGGCGAGCCGCCGCTCGATCCGGGAGCTGTTGGAGGAGATACTTCCCGCAGACTGCATGGGAAGACCAGCCCTGCAGCTTTCGGGCGGCATGCGTCGCCGCGTGTCGCTGGCGCGGGCCGTTGCCTATCCCAGCAGGCTCATCGTGCTGGACGAGCCCTTTACCGGACTCGACGAGGCCACCAAGGGGGTGGTCGTGCGCTTCTTGCTGAGGCATCGCAGGGGACGCACCTTGCTGGTATCCACCCATGGCGAGGACGACGTTGGCCTGCTGGGCGCACGCAAGCTCATGTTGTCCGACATATCTGCGACGCCTGCTCCCGTCCTTCAGCCAGGGTCACATGGACGAGACGGTAACGATGGCCGTGTCTGATGCCTATCTGCGAACGCCGCGCAGGGCCTTCTGCAGGGAGGAGCGATGCTCCTCGAGCGCCCCGCGCCAGTTGGTTGGGCGCATGTTGGGGAAGGCCCGCATGAGCCGCCGCTCCTGAGAGCTGAGCGTGGCCGAGAAGCTCTTGGCCATCTCGTCGAGGGTCGGCAACTGCGGCAGCGTGGGAAGGCCGCTTACGCCAGGTAGTGCGGACACGGCTCTTCGCGCCTCGCGTACCCTGCGCGTCGTCGCCTCGAGCTGTGCGCGAAGCGAGAGGTTGATCACACTGTCCCAGTTGGCTATGTTTGCGAGCTCGGGGCGTGCGGGCAAGGACTCGCGCAGCCTCGCCAGGCGTCTGCCCGTCTCGACGCGAAGGCCGTCCATCTTGCTTTTCAACCCCGCCACACCGACGTGGGTCACGACGAGGTCGGTAAAGAACACGACGGCACTCACCAGCGCAAACAGCACAAGGGTGAGTGGGGCGACTGACTCCACGAGACTCAGCATCACAGGTTGTGCCACCCGCACGACCGCGACGATGCCCACGCCAAACTCCACGAAGCCACCCGCCCAGACGCGACCATTGAGGTTGAGCGGCCTGCTCGAGTAGTCCCACCATCGTGCATGGTAGAGCCTCTCCATACCGTAGGAGGTCACATACTCGAGGACACAGCCCAGAAGGCCACCCAGCACGAAGATCGTGAGCGTCCCCTTGAGCTTTTCCAGAAGCAGCACGGCGATCATGGAGCCCGTCCCATAGATGGGGATGTAGGGACCGTTTAGAAAGCCACGATTGATGAAGCGCCGGGCGGGGATCGAGCAGTAGGCGCTCTCGATCACCCAGCCGCAGACGCTGTAGAGGAAGAACATCGTCCAGAGGGCGGCGAGCGCGGGGGCTGCCGCGCTAGGCATGGGTGCGCTCGCCGCCTCTTGGCGCGATGCTGGCTCGCCTCAGGAGGTGCCTGCGCACGAAGCCTCCGATCGTCTCTCGCGTCGCCACATACTTGTCCACCACGCACAGGATCCAACCCTCACGGGACGAGGGCGGTATCGGCGTCAGGGGAAACATGTGACGTGCGATCATGTTCTGCTCGAGCCTGTCTACGCCAAAGTCGCGGACAGCGTTGGCGCGCGCGAAACCGGGATGGCGAAAGCCATGGAAGCGGTGGCTGGGGTCGGGTACGTGCCAGTCGTAGAGAAAGTAGTCGTGCAGAAGCATGCCCCTCAGGAAGGCTCGCTCGTTCACCGGAATGTGCAGGCGCTGCGCGAGCGCGCATCCCGCGAGGGTGACGGACAGCGAGTGCTCGGCGACCGAGGTCGTCCCATGTTGTATGCAGCGACGCTCTATGTCCATGCCCTCGGATGCGAGGATGTCTGCGCAGTGGTGGCTCAGCAGTTCGAAGGGGGGTATCTTGCTACTGATGGGGCGGCGTGTGACGTTGGTAGGCATGGGATCGGTGTCCTCTCTCGACGAACGGACAGCACATTTTAGGTCTTGTCAGGCCATGACGCAAGCTTGGGCATATCCTGTAGTCAAATACGACGTTAAGGTGGCTCTTCGGGGGTTCGTGTGGGTTGACGCCTCGGCGAAGATGCCAACCTGGCAGCGGTGCCACTCGCGCAGAGCCTGTCTTCCCGACCAAGCGAGGGGGGCCAGCGAGGGGGCGCCGCCGGCACGCCATGGCGGCTGAGGCACTCGTGCCACCTGACGCAGCTCGCGTCGCGATTCGTATCGCGACTCGCGTCGCAACTCGCGTCGCAACAGTGTACACAAATGACCCAAAACGGCGCGGAGAGGCCGTTTTAGCCGATCTGTGTACACTGTTGCGTCCCCACGGCTGTCCACAACAGCGCAACAGCCCAACAGTGTACACAAATGCCCCAAAACGGCTCCAAGAGGCCCGATCCTCCCATTTGTGTACACTATTGCGATCCCAAGGCCACTCACAACCTAAGCCCACAGCCCAACAGTGTACACAAACGTCCCAAAACAGCGCCGAGGGGCCATTTTGGCCAATCTGTGTACACTCCTGCGTCCCCGCGCCTGTCCGCAACGGCGCCGCAGCCCAACAGTGTACACAAATGCCCCAAAACGGCGCGGAGAGGCCCGATCCTCCCATTTGTGTACACTATTGTGATCCCAAGGCCACCCACAACCCAAGCCCACGGCGCAACAGTGTACACAAATGCCCCAAAACGGCGCCGAGAGACCATTTTAGCCAATCTGTGTACACTCCTGCGTCGTCGCCCTGGCGGTGACGCTCACGCCGCCCTAGCGGTAACGCAACCACCCACCCACACGAACTCACGAAGCCTCGTTAAGGTGTTACGTTTTGCGGGTAGGCTAGGTGCCATGGCTGCCACGCTACCGTTCGGTCTCACCTGCCTTTTTGATGGCCCCTGAGCTGCGCTGTACACGCCCTGTCTCATGGCCGTGCTACTCGATGCCACCGAGTGGCACGCGGACCGCACACTCGGCGCCACCGAGTGGCACGGCCAAGCCTCGAAAACGTCACGCCAAAGCCGCAGGACGCAACGCCTTGCCTGCCGAGGAGCGTCACAGCCTGCCGAGAAGCGCGTCCTTCGCGATACCTAGACACTCGCGCAGGAGGTTGTTGGGCACATACCATGGGTCCATGCTACCGCTGATGCCGGTGGCACCCGGCATGCCGAGCCTTTGGGCTATTCGCGTCGCGCGAAAGACGTGGAAGTTATTGGTCACGACGCCCACGCGTAGCTGGGAGACGTCTGTGCCGCTGTCCTGCTCCATCTTCTCCTTCGAGAGGGCGAGGTTCTGCATCGTCGAGGTGGACGCCCCCTCCCGGACGATGCGCTCTGGTGGGATGCCCTGCCGCTCGAGGTAGGTGGCCATGCACTCGGCCTCGGTAATGGGTTCGTTGGGACCGCGCCCGCCCGAGACCACCACCTTGCAGTCCTCGTGCCCCTTGAGGTAAAAGAGTGCGGCGTCCAGGCGAAACCGCAGCACGACCGAGGGCTCCTTGTTGCCGTAGACCTGCGCTCCCAGGACAACGAGGTAGTCAAGGTTGTCGGGGGCCTCATCGGGATCGCAGGTGGCGGCGACGCCCATGAGGAAGATCGAGAGCGAGACCACACCCGTAAGAGCTACGAGCGAGGCGATGCCGATGCCTCTGGCAAGCGCCGCCGGCAGGTGCTGCCAGAGGCCCAGGTGCATGGCGATGCCTGCAGCGACGGCAGCCGCACCCATGAGGTACCACAGTGCGAAGAAGGCGGTGCCCGACCAGACGAGCATGATGCTCACGCCATAGAGGATGCAGGCGGCGCCGCATATGATGAGGCTGATGGCAAGCATGGCAGCAGGTCTTCCCTCGACTTGGGTCGTTCCGCTTAGGGACGCAGGTGCTCGGCGACGGCGAGGATGAACTGCTCCGTGTCGAGTGTCTGGGGCTTGGGAAACGTCGTGATCCGCGCGAGGTCGCCTGTCATCTGCCCCGACTCGATCGTGTCGATGGTGGCCTTCTCCAGGCGATCCGCGAAGGAGGCAAGCTCGGGCGTGTCGTCCAGCTCGCCGCGCTTGCGAAGCGCCCCCGACCAAGCGAAGATCGTGGCCACGGAGTTCGTGGAGGTTCTCTCTCCCTTGAGGTGGCGGTAGTAGTGGCGCTGCACGGTGCCGTGCGCCGCCTCGTACTCGAAGTGGCCCTGCGGGGAGACGAGCACGGAGGTCATCATCGCGAGCGAGCCGAAGGCCGCGGAGAGCATGTCGCTCATCACGTCCCCGTCGTAGTTCTTGCACGCCCAGACGAAGCCGCCCTCAGAGCGCATCACGCGCGCCACGGCGTCATCGATGAGGGTGTAGAAGTACTCGATGCCAGCCGCCTCGAAGCGTTCCTTGTAGCTGGCCTCGAAGAGGTCGGTAAAGATGTCCTTGAAGCGGTGGTCGTAGGTCTTGGAGATGGTGTCCTTAGTCGCAAACCAAAGGTCCTGCCTGGTCGCGAGCGCGTACTCGAGGCAGCTTGTCGCGAAGCTCTCGATGGAGGCGTCTAGGTTGTGCATGCCTTGGATGACACCGGCAGACGTGAACTCGTGAATGAGCTCCCTGCGCTCTGTGCCATCCGCCGACGTGAAAACGAGCTCGGTCCTGCCGGCACCCGGAACGCGTATCTCGGCGTTCTTGTAGACGTCGCCGTAGGCGTGGCGGGCGATGGTGATGGGACGCTTCCAGGAGCGAACCTGTGGCTCGATGCCACGCACCACGATGGGGCTGCGAAACACGGTGCCGTCGAGCAGGGCGCGGATGGTGCCGTTGGGGCTCTTCCACATCTGTTTGAGGCCGTACTCCTCGACGCGCTGGGCGTTGGGGGTGATGGTCGCGCACTTGACGGCCACGCCGAGGCGCCTCGTCGCCTCGGCGGCGTTGACGGTCACCTCGTCATCCGTCTCGTCACGATGCCTAAGTCCCAGGTCAAAGTACTCGCTTCTCAGTTCCACGAAGGGACAGATGAGGTCATCCTTGACCATCTGCCAGATGATGCGGGTCATCTCGTCGCCGTCCATCTCGACGAGGGGGGTTCGCATCCGGATCTTCTTGGGCTCTGCCATGGCTTCCTCCTGGGTGGTCATCTCTGGTCTGCTCTTTGCTGTGGTCGGCGTCCCATTATACAGGGTGCGAGTTATAGGGTGTAGGTGCGAGATGTTGGGGCGCGTGGATGCGTGAGAGGGGCTGTGCCTGGGGGCATTGCTTCCCGCTTGCGTGTGCCGTACGGCGTCCCTTGGTAACGATCCTGTTTCCTCTGCCGCCGCTGCGACGGCAGAGGGCTATGATGGCTGGGCACGCGAGGGTAGCCGATGGGGGTCATGCCTTGGCGGGCAAGTGACTAAGACGGCTCATGAGCGCGTTTCTCGCGCTCGCGCTCGCGCTCAACCCGATAGACACGCGGGCCTTCGCGACGAGGGCGCTCGCCACGGCCCCGGAGTCCGCCGGGATAAACGACATGCAGGGGAAGGCCACGCCCGGCCTCGGGGCCCTGGGCAGGGGCATCGCCGGCGCGATCGGCGGCCTGCTCGGCGCCGTGGGCGAGGCGGCCGTAGAGGAGGGCACCGAGCGTGCCGGTGAGGCCGTCGAGGGCGCAGGAGAGACCGTCGGTGAGGCCGTCGAGGGCGCAGGGGAGACCATCGGTGAGGCAGCCGAGCATGTCGGAGAGGCCGCCAAGGGCGCAGAGGAGGCCATCAAGGGCGCGGTAGAAGGTGGCGCCACCGCCGCCGAGGAGGGCACCACCGCTGCGGAGGGAGCCGCCGAGCAGGGTGCCGCCACCGCCGAGGAGGGCACCGCCGCTTCGGAGGAGGCCGGGCAGAAGACCGCTGAGGAGGCTCAGGAGCAGGCCGCACGCGAGTTCATCGAGAGGTTCAACGCGTCAGCGGACAAGGCTCTCGACAGCGTTGACGCTAACAAGGTCAACCATATTATGGAAAACGCGGAGCACCCTTGGGGACATAACTGGGAGACGATATTCGGAGGCCAGAAGCCCACGTGGGAGCAGCTCAAGTCTGTCCTTAAGGAAGTAATGAGGCAGGAAGGGTCTGAAGTGGCGGAGAGAGAAGGTTCGAACGTATATATAAGATGTATGGAGTACAATTGACGTGAAATTTTTGTGAAGTATCTAAAGGATGATGCGGGGCTTGTAAGTAGAGTTAGCACAGTTTATATGAATTTCCAGAATGCTGGTGATGTCTAATGAGACTGGACTTCAAGAACTTCTCCGTCGAGATAGACGCCGAGGCCACCCGTAGGGCGTACGAGGGGCTGCGCAGGGTGGACGAGAAGTGCAGCTGTGACGGCTGCCAGAACTTCCCCCTGGCCATAGGCAAGGCCCTGAGCGAGGAGGGCAGGCACCTCTTCGAGTCCATGGGCGTGGACCCCGCGAAGGCCACGGAGGCGTACGTGAACTGTGCCCGCGACGAGGGGACGATCTTCTACGGGGCGTGGTACCACCTCTTCGGCAGGATCGAGCGCAGGGTCGAGACCGTCCCCGACGTGACGGCGCCCGAGTGGGGGAAGGACGTCGAGCGCGACGTAGGTGACAACGCCTCCATCCTGTTCTCTGACAAGAGGATCGACCTGAAGGAAAACCTCTTCAGGGGGGACGCCAACGTCGTCCAGATGAACCTGTTTGCGGACGTCCCGTGGGTCATGGACGGGCCCAACCCCTACCTGGACGAGTAGGCGCGGACGACACGACCGGGCGCCGAGGCGGTGTCCGGTGGTGGGGCGAGGTCGCGCCCGGAGGGGCGTCCCAGCGCCCATCTCTCGGCGTCCCTTGGTAACGATCCTGTTTCCCCTGCCGCCGCTGCGGCGGCAGGAGGCTATGATGGCTGGGCACGCGAGGGTAGCCGATGGGAGACATGTCCTGGCGGGCAAGTGGCCCAGGCGGCTCATGGGCGCGTTTCTCTCGCTCGCGCCCAACACCATAGACACGCGGGCCCTCGCGACGAGGGCGCTCGCCACGGCCCCGGAGTCCGCCGGGATAGGCGACATGCAGGGGAAGGCCACGCCCGGCCTGGGGCCCTGGGCGGGGGCATCGCCGCTGCTGGGCAGAATGCTGCCGCTGCCAAGGAGAAGGCCGAGGAGGATGCGGCCTACGCCGAGCACGATGCAGAGGAGGCACAACTTAGACGCAGTGCGGAGGATCAGGGCAAGCGCGAGGCGGCGGAGGCCGCGCGGGCAGCGAACCACTATTGGGGAAACCCAAAAGAACTCGCAAGACACTATGCAGAATATGGCGAGGGCGTGGGCGCCACATCTGAGGAGGAGTACACCAAGATGGCCCACGAGTTCTACCTCAACAAGGGACTGTGCCAGGTAAAAGTCGATAAGGAGGGGATCACACGGGTGTATGACGCCGCACGCAACCTGTTCGGGGCATACAACCCCGACGGGACGGCAAGGACCTACTTCGCGCCCACCGAGGCCAGGCCTACTTCGACAATCAGGGATGGGCCATGCCGCGAACACGCACGAGAGGAGACATGACATGGGAGAGAACGTGTGCCCGGTCTGCGGCTACGACGGGCTGGACGAGCCTCCCTTCAACGAGAGGGGCGTCGGCTCGGACGGCATCTGCCCGTGCTGCGGCTTCCAGTTCGGCCTCAGTGACTTCCCCTACGAGGACAGGGAGAGGCTCATATCCGAGTGGCGCGAGCGCTGGGTCGCCGGCGGCTGCAGGTGGAAGTTCCCGTCGGACGGGCTGCCCCCCGAGGGCTGGGACCCGCAGGCACAGCTGGCACGCACCCGTGGCGTGACCGTCCCGCCCTTTCGCCCGATTCTAGGGGCTCGCAGGGGCGACCAGCCCACGCCGGGGGAGTGACGG
>ERZ773042.1713-NODE-1713-length-12639-cov-3.573188_pt1 | contig 12639 bp, 15 predicted proteins | sample MGYA00511664_ERZ773042 | MGnify/ENA primary metagenome ERZ773042 (study PRJEB29015, sample SAMEA2737984) | human oral metagenome | biome: human oral; feature: human-associated habitat; material: dental | place: China | collected 2036 ... | reverse complement strand
CAACCAATTTCAATATTTCTATGGATATATACTACATTAGTAGCTAAAAATCTTCAATATCCTTATTTATTTAAATACGGATTAATTGTTTTTTTTTAATTAAAATTTTTTATTGTTTGTTGAAGTTGTACGTTAAAACTAAAATTTATTTTAGTTTTTGATATAATAGTGCTAATAATTCCAAATCGAGGGGCAGTTAAGATGGATATATTGCAAACATCTATGTACACAATAAAAACTTTCAATAGACTGAAATCAGCTAAACTTAGACCTTACATAGACTTGTACGTTCATTCAATATATGAACGCACTATAAATCTAATGCTCGATGGCCAGCTTATAGCACTGCAGATTGCCGATTCACCAGTTTCTCCTATAAGCATCATTTTGCCATTGGATGAAACGGGTCTAGATAACCTGAAAATAAAATATAAGAGCCCTGTATCAATAGATGGTACAAATTTGTTAGTAGGGAAAAATATCATTTCACTAGATCACGCATATGGTGTTTATGATGACACGCTCTATGAGCACACCTTTTCCTCATCATTAAGGGATGTAGTGTGGGAGCTTATCACAGCCTCTGATAGAGATGGCTTTTCAACCCTTGTAAAATCTCAAAACACTCCAGATGATATTGCCCTTTCATATGCCAAGAAAAAACTAATTGATGCGGAATCGATATGTAGCACTATGACGTCTGGGAATTCAGCAGATGAACCAACTAAATCACATCAGCTTAATAAATTGTGTGATTCGCTATCCGGTCTGATAGGCGTTGGCACTGGACTTACACCTGGTGGTGACGACTTTATTACGGGGGTACTTTCAACATTTAAGGCATTCCCACAATGCTTTAACTCTAGGCTGATTTCCTCTCTATCTAATTCAGTATGTAGTAGACGAAACAATACTAACGAAATAAGCAGCACATTCATCGACTGTGCATTAAGAGGTCAATTTAGCAAGGCAATCATAGATCTATATGATTCAGTATGCTCAGATAATGTTCAGGCATCGGGTATTGGACAAGAAACTATATATAATTTGCTAGACAGTTTTCTAGATATAGGTCATACATCTGGTATAGATACGTTAACTGGGATATTTTGGAGCATGAAACATCTTTCTAAAATTTAATATGTTATCGGTGGTTGAAATACAAGTATTTTTAAAAAGTTTAAATTATGTTTCAACCACTTTTTAATTCTGTGGTACAATATGTGTATCTAAGATGAAAGGAAGTATTGAAATGAGTCTACTAACAACAATGCAGAAGAGACGCAGTGTTCGTAAGTATAACACCGAACCTGTTACAGAGAAGGAATTAAACGATATTATTTCAGCAGCCCTACTCGCTCCAAATGGCAAAGGACTTAGACCTTGGGAGTTTGTAGTTATCAGAGGAAAGGATACTCTTAGAGAATTAATGAACTGCCGCAAGGGCGGCGCAAAGATGCTTGAGACAGCTAATGTTGCCATTGCAGTTTATTCTGATTCAGGTAAGACTGATACATATACAGAGGATAGCTCAATTGCCATGACTCACATGCTACTCGAGGCAGCCGATCTTGGCTTAGGCGCAGTTTGGCTTCAGATTAGGTTACGTCCTTCAAACAAGGAGGGTGTTACAGCTGAAGAATTTGTAAATGCAAGACTTAACCCACCTAAAAACATGCAGGTGGAAGCTCTACTAGTGCTAGGTCATATTGATGAACAGCCTGAAGCTCATGAGTTGCCAAGTTTTCCTTCAGATAAGGTTCATAACGAAAAATGGTAAATTGCATAGCCTAACAAAAAATACAAATCATAAATTTTAAAAAAAAGCAGCACATTCAATAATTGAATGTGCTGCTTTTACAGTTTCATATAATTACTTCATCTCGAAAGAGAAAGGTAGCTCAAGTTCATTTCCTTCGTTATCTGCGCCTTCTAATGTAAATGTAAATGGAAGATTTGAATCTATCCTCTTGAATACAATTACTCCCGAAATACTTCCTCCAGATTTTATGTGCTTAGCCACTTGAATATCATCATACAGGTAATTTTCTAAATCAGCCTCATAATCATTGCCGTCTTGACTAACTATGCTTTGCTCTGGATATAATTCGATATTTTTCTTAGTGCCGTTCTTAATCTTAATGTAAACTCTCGTCTCATCACTTGTTAAATCGACCTTTTGTACGGTAGCTGCAATACCCTTAATCTTAACTGTATATCCAACATCGAGAGTTTCTTCTGCAGGAATCGCATCGGTTGATTTTATCTTCTCAATCTTTTTAGCTTTGAGTTTAACAGCAGTCATCTCTGTTGATTCCTCGTCAACAACGTTCGTTTTTCCAAGAACCTTACCTTTAACCTTTATATATTCGCCATTTTCGTACTTAACATCATTATTAGATACAACGACAACTGTTGGATGCTCTTGCTTGGCGAAATTTTCGTATCCTTGCAGGTGAATCTCACCGTGGACCTTATCTACAGCAACAATCTGTATTGTCAACTCCTTTATCGTCTTACCTTTAAATTCCTCAGGGTTCGCATAAAGCTCTTTGAGTTTTGATTCGCTAAAAGAAGACGAGCAAGCTGACATAGAAAGACCAATCACTATGGCTAGCATTAATGTAAAAAATATCTTAATTGAATGTCTTTTTGATATAGACATACGTACCTCCTGCGGAGTATGGAGCTCCGACTAAAAAGTCTATTTCGTTGGATTACAGCATTTTTCTAATCTGTTTTCCATCCATCCAAGATGTAATATTCTCAAATACCATCTCTGCACGTCTATCGATGGATTCCCTCGTATCAAAGCCTACGTGAGGTGTACAAACTAGGTTAGGAGCACCAATAAGCAGGTGATCTTTAGGAAGCGGAGGATCCTTCTCGAATACATCTATTCCAGCTTTAATCCTGCCCTCTTTAAGCGCATTCGCTAACGCTTCTGTCTTAATTACAGGACCTCTTGCTGTATTCACGAGTATTGCTCCTTGCTTCATAGCGGCAATTTCTTTTTCCCCGATTAAACCTTTAGTTTCTGGTGTCAAAGGAGTGTGGATGGAAATAATATCTGCATTCGCCATGACATCGATGAGTGGCATATACTCAAGTCCTAGAGCCTTGGCTGCAGTTTTCTCACTTCTATTAAAACCAATAAGTTTACAGCCAAACGCCTTGAAGATAGAAGCCGTTCTAATGCCGATTGCACCTGTACCTACTATTCCAACAACCTTGCCTGCGAGCTCTCTTCCTGCGAGGCTACCTTTACCCAATCCATTTTGAACTGCTTCGTTGCATACAGTGATATTTCTCAAACAGTCCAAAGTCAATCCTACTGCTAGCTCCGCTACCGCATCGTCACAGTATCCACCCGTATTGGATATAAGCACGCCCTTTTCTCTGCATGCTTCCACGTCCACATGATCTATTCCCACGAATGCAACTGAGATGAGTTTAAGATTCTCGTCTGTTCTAATGACCTCTCCAGGAAGTGGATGATTTGCTATGATGAGAACATCTGCATCTTCAGCACGTTTTATTAGCTCACTTGTATCGGTAGTCACAGTATCGTATGACTTAAATGTATGACCTTGTTCTGTCAGTGTGCTCGATAGTCTCTTCAATGTGTCCTCGGAAATGCCTAGTGGCTCCATAAGAATAATCTTCATTTTTAGTCCCCCTTGTAAATTATCTAATGTTGACTTTTATTATAGCACAATGATAGCCAATCACATTATGAAAAAATATGATTGGCTGTCAGGTAGATAGTATTAAGTTACGTAAAATCTTATTCCATTTTCTTAAGTGTATTTAAATATTTGATAAACTTTTTGAAAGTCTTTCTAATCTAAAATCATTTTGTTTTTCAACAATATCAATCCATTCTTCAGAAAATATAGTAGCTCCATGCAAAGCACCAATAATAGCACCTACAATTGTTGATATAGCGCATGTCTCATCACCGATATTTACAGCATCAAAGATAGCCTGAATCGGGTTATTTTTTCGTGCAATCACTAAACCAATTGCAGTAGGTACTGTTTCTGCAATCTCTGGACCACAACCAATAATATCACGCAATTCGTCTACTGCTACATCTGAGTTGTAATTCTTCAAGGCAATCTGCTGTGCAATTTTTATTCTTTTATAAATAGATGGACCTGGATAATCATTTACCATATCATCGTCTAAAGCTAACTGATATCCCTTTTGTGCACCATATAAGGATTTCTGCACTACACTGAACACTGTTGATTGCTCTTGGAATGCTTCTGCTATTGCTGTTGCTACTGCACAAGCCCCAGAAATACTAAGCCTGTCATCATGCGAAGTCATCGTAATTGTTTTTGTGTTTAATATTACATCATTAATCTGCTCGTTATTTATCATCCCGGTTGCAATTGCCTTGCACGCAGCCCCATTAGATGATAATGCATAGAAATGCCCTTTGAATAATTTATTCCCTAAATGACCTGACGTAGACCAAAAGTCACTATTATCTTGCATATTTAATAGATTTAGCACTTTTCTTGTAGTCATTCCTGCAAACTGTTCAAAATATTCACTTTTGCCCCATTTTTTTAAAGCGTTAATAGCTACATCACTATTGATAACCCCTTTGCTCTCTGCAATTTCCTTTAGTAAATAATACGGTATGCTAAAGGCATCTGTAACCTGCCCTAAAGCTCTCCCTTGAGCTGCAGTATCCTTATCTGGTTTTATAAAATCACGAATTAAACCTCCGTATATTTTTAATATTTCAAAGCGGCTTTTTCCATCTGTCGAGGAAGCAAGAGCATCCCCTATTGAAGCACCGCAAAGAGTAGAATATATTTTATATTCTTTATTACTAAAAGCTTTATCTTGCATTTACTGGTGCTCCTTTCCCAACTGAAGATCATATATAGCATTGGCCAAACCTAAAATATCGAGTTTGTTAACATTTTCCATCGTTGATATAAAGTAATCTGGAAAGCTAGAATAACCATTAAGTGCTCCAACTATTCCACCTACAATAGTAGCTATAGTATCGGTATCGTACCCTATGCTCGCCGCTTCACTAATCGATCTCATCGAATCGCCTGAACAAGCAGCGATTATTCCAAAAGCTGTAGGAACAGTCTCTGATACGTGTAGACCTGTTCCAATGATATCAGCTATGTTACAAATACGCTCATCTATACTACCAGTTCCAAATCCAATATCCACTGCCATCTTTATACGCTTAACAACAGATGGTCCTGCAACGTTATTACCATTTGCTTTGCCTATCTTTTCACCTTCATTAGCTCCATAAATCCCTGCGTCTATAACATCATATAAATTCGAACCATCTCTAACCGCCTCGCTAACTGCAGCTGCCACCGCACACGCACCTGAAATAGCTAAATTATTATTATGCGTTACAGATGCTACTATAACAGCATCCTTAATTGCATTCTCCGTATCACCAGCGTTGATTAACCCTATTGGTGATATTCGCATTGCGGCGCCATTTGTAGCTTGTCTTGCTTTATTTTTTATCCCTTCTGAAAGCTGTACTTCTTCGCCTGCAAATCTTTTAATTGCAAGTCTTGTTGTCGGTCCTGCAAAACGATCAAAAAAAACAGCGTGTTTCGACCATTCGACAAGCGCATTTTGAACTATCTCTTCATTTACTACTCCTACATTATCAACAATTTCTTTTGCAACAAAATACGCAGAACTAAAATCGTCTGTAAACCCACCAGCTTGATTTCCTGCACCAAAAGTATCGTTAGGGGGCTTAATAAATTCTGTTACTTTACCTCCAAATGTATCAATTATTTGATTTGATGACCTTGCTTCAGTTGCTGCACCCATTGCATCACCGGCAGCGGCTCCAACAAGACATCCTAATATTTTATTGTACATACACTTATCCCCTTTTACTTAAAAGGGAAATACTACTACAGTATTTCCCTAGGTGATTTTGTTTTATTTCCAATCTTCCATCTTTGAAATATTATCTTTTGAAACTAGTATTATTGGAATGCTACTATCAAGTGTTGATACATCTTGTCCTTGTGATGCTTTCAGCATTGCAAGGACTGTTCTTCTTCCTCCAAGATAAGGAGACATTGCCACAGATGCATCTAATTCACCTTTTTTTATAGAAGCTTTAGCTTGAGATGTAAAGTCATTTCCGACTACAACAACTTTCTTTTTCAGCTTAAGTTCTTTTAGTGCTTTAATAACACCCATTGCCATATCATCATTTCCACACGTAATTCCAACAATATCAGGATGCGCTTGCATGATTGATTTTGTAGCGTCATATGCTTTCTGCTGATCAAAGTCGCATTGCTGTACTGCAACTACTTCCATTCCCTTTGATTCGAATACCTCTTTTGCACCATCTCTTCTGCCGTCTGACTGCGTTGCTCCTTCTGTACCAGCAATTATTGCTACTTTTCCCTTATTTTTCTTTTTCTTAGCTACAAACTTACCAGCCTGAACACCTTGTTCATGGAAGTCCATCTTTAGCTGACAATCGATATGTGCTCCTGCAAGCTTTAGGGCATCCTTGTTCAAAGTTGTTCCACTTAAAATAACTTTTACACCGCTCTTATTCGCAGCAACTACACCATTAATAAGATTATTTTCAGATAGCGGAGATACTGCAATAGCGTCATAGTCTTTCGAAATCATCGTATTCATTATATTCAGCTGACCTGCAAAATCTGTGTCATTATCTGTCGCCTGAATGTCGATTTTTACGCCATACTCCTTAGCAGTAGCTTCTGCGCCCTTCTTATTTGTCTGCCAAAACTCGTTTGATAGTGAGCTAAGAATTACACCTAGTTTTTCACCATTTTTCTTCTTGGGCAGTGGTGCCATACTCTTATCAAGTTCTGCTTGCGCCTTCGTAAACTCTGTGTCCTTTTTGCTGCTAGATTCATCGCTTTTCTTTTCGTTACAACCTGATAAAAGTGTCATACCGAAAGCAATTACTACTATCAGTGATAATGAGATAAATTTTTTTCGCATTTCATAACCTCCTAAAGTGTCAATAAGTATTTTATGCTTAAAGGGTTCGATTTAAAGAACCCTCAATAGCCATAACTTCATCATACGATGCTATACTGCGCGGTCCATATTTCATGCATTTTATTGCAGCAGATGCACTTGCAAATTTTAGTGAATCGGAGATAGAATTACCTTTGTCATATAATGAATATAATAACCCACCTATAAAACAATCTCCTGCCCCCGTTGTATCTACAACATTGACATCGTACGAATCAACCTTAATAAAGCTTTGACCACCAAACCAAATCGCCCCTTCTGAACCAAGTGTACATACCACACCATCATCAGGTTTATATGTTTCATATACAGTCTTAACTGCATCAATCGGATCAAATTCACAACTTCTGGCAATCTCAAGAATTGCATCCTTACCACCAATTATCATCGATGATAATGACAGAACTTCATGAATCATTTCTTCACTTGCACCACATAATGGCATAAAGGATGGTACAGCTTGCATATTCATAATAATCTTACAATTTCTCTTATGTGCCTCTCTTGCCAAAAATAGTGAAACTTTGGGCGAGAACATATCTGTAAAATAAATATCTATTCCGTCAAGAATATTATCAGGAAGCTCGCTTGGTTCAAAACTAGGAAGACAATCTCCCATATTTGCAAATATTGTATGCCTTCCATCTGGCGTCGTAACAATATATGTATGAGTTGTTATTCCACCTTCTTTTGTATAAATATACTTTTTGTTTACTCCATCTTCTACAAGACTACTTTTAAATAAATCTCCTATTTCATCTGTTCCAACCTTTCCAACTTGGTATGTATCCATACCAAACCCAGCAGCTGAAACACAAACATTTGCCGAACTCCCACCTGGAAATATCTCCTCTTTATTAATAAGAGCGAACCCATCATTTATTGGCAAATCACTACTATTTAGAACTACATCCATGGCAATGCTTCCAGAAGATAAAATCGTTGTCATCTATACTTCCCTCCGTTTAATTTTGTCTCTACTTGATATCAAAACTGAAACAACAATTATCACTCCAGTTATAATTTCCTGATAATGACTTGAAATTGATAGCAAGGTTAAACCATCACTAATTATATTTAGAATTAAACAAGCAATAAACGGACCAATTATGTTACCTTTACCACCCTCTAAAACTGTTCCACCAAGAATCACCGCGGCAATTGCATCCATTTCATACCCTGTGCCGGCAAGTGGTTCTGCTGAATCTAATCTCCCCATAACTACTACACCTGCTACAGCAGCTAAAAGACCTGAAAATGCAAAAACCCAAAGCTTATATTTCTTTGAATTCACACCCATACGACTAAGTGCTACTTCATTTGCACCTAAAAACAAGCAATAATTTCCATATTTAGTTTCTGCAAGAATAAATCCTGAAATAACAACTGTAATTAATGCTAGCAAAATTGGGAAATTAATTGGTCCAATATCACCAGCACCTATAAATCCATATAGTTTACCAAATCCATATAGAGTCTTTGAGTTCATTACAAGCAGAATTACCCCTCTTAAAACAGTCATGGAGCACAGCGTAACAATAAACGAATTAATTTTTACATATGCGACAAGCCACCCATTTATTAATCCTATTAATAAACCTGTGATCAGCCCCGCAAATATGCACAACCAATCTGGTATTCCTACATAATATAGGTTAGACATAACCATACCAGTAAAACCTATTGTAGCTCCCACCGAAAGGTCTATATTTCCAGATATGATAATAAATGTCATACCAATCACTAAGAATATGAAAAGCGACGATTGATTTAAAACATTTTTAAAATTTGTCATAGTCAAGAAATAAGGCGAAAGACATGACATCACCAATATAAGGAATATCGTTATCAATATTAGTAAAGCATCGTATGACATTAAAATTTTATAACAGTCTAATTTTTTCATATTTCGTTTCTCTTATTCGCATTATTATAAATATCAGCCGAGGTTAGCACCTCTACAACTTCTTTCATTGAGATATCTTCAACTTTTTCTTCGAGCAGAGCACATCCATGACGTAGTACAACTATTCGATCTGCAACTTGGAAGACTTGCATAAGATTATGCGATATCATTATTACTGTAAAACCTTCATCTGCTAGATGTCTAATTAATTCAAGAGTCCTATTTGATTCATTGATTCCCATCGCCGCTGTTGGCTCGTCAAAAATTAGGATATTCCCACCTCTATTGACAAGCCTAGCAACTGCAACACCTTGCCTTTGTCCTCCACTGAGGTTCCCAACATTAACCTTCGTATCCGGTATATTTATCTTAAGACGTTTGAGAAGTTCATTAGTCTGCCTGTGCATTGCTTTTTTATCAAGTAAACCATGTTTTGTTATTTCACTGCCTAAGAAAATATTGGAAGCAACATCCATCGAATCACCTAAAGCTAAGTCCTGATAAACAGTAGATATTCCAAGTTCAAATGCTTCACTTACATTTAAGTGAGAGTACTTTTTTCCATCAATTTCTATTATTCCACTATCGGGTCTAAGAACCCCAGATAATATCTTTATCAAGGTGGACTTTCCTGCACCATTATCGCCAACGAGTGCAAGGACTTCTCCATTGAATGCTTCCAGCGAAACATTATCTAGAGCAATAATATGATTAAAATGTTTGGATATATTACTTAATTTAATATTCGACTTCATATCAAAAACCAAAATTCCCCATTCTCTACATACTTAAAACACAGGTCTGAAATAACTAGTTTTCTGAAAATAAACTTTCTGCAATAATTACGTTTTTTAAAATAGACTCTAACTGCAGCTTTGAAGATGCTCCATTTGTTGATCTATCTATAAATTCATTAACTGCTGGATGAAAACTTTTTCCCATTCGAGCTTCTTGCTTACCAAACTCTATTGCTTCCTCAAGAATGTGATTATCTATGATTCTCTTCTCTGATGGAATCTGGACTAATAAAAGATTGGATTTATTGTAGACAAACGAGTGTTCATTGAACTCACCATCTAAAGAATAATGGTTACTATTAAAAATATAACCATTACATTCTTTTGATTTATAGCCCAAAACTCCTATGTCGTGCTGATAAAGCCAGGTAAAGCTACCATCATAGTCCATCATATCCTTGATAGCTGTTGCGATAAGCATGGTTTTTTTCTCCGCAATAACATCAAAATCGGAACTTCTACGTCTAATAGGAGCGTCTCCAATACCACCAATACCACAGCTTACGGCAGCTGGAATACCATACAAAATGCAAATTCTCATCGTAGCTGCAGCAGTCAGTGCCGCATCTTCTTCCCCACACAAATATTGACTTAGATTTTTATCATCAGCTCTATTAAAAACCAATTTAGAACGAAACTTTATAAATTCATCCATACCACCTATTTTGAGCGTGCCTTTTTCTATCCAGGCAAAGTTCGCATTTGTTTTTTTGAAAGCTACTGCGATTTCATCATCCGATATCGATGAAAGTCCATGACATAATAAACATGTTTCAACTAGAAAATTTATTTTCATATCTTTAAATTAAATAATTCATATTTTAGCTAAAAACGTCCCTTATCCCCTTATATATTTCATTATAGCTAGTGACAAATTTATAGTTAAATTGCAAAACACTATACATCCTGTGAAATTATAGGCAATTTTTATATACTTTTGTAGTTAGTTCACTTTACAACTTATTAAGGAGAATGCATTATAATGCTATAATCAACAGCTAAATTTTTCTACATAATATAATCCCTTGTGCACAATTGATTTTCATGTTAAAATCCCGTATATCATACTAATTCATTGCATTAATTAACTTAAATATAGAATTTGGAGCATTATCATGAAGGGCAAACTAATTTGTGGATGCGTCAGAGTATATCGCTCTGACATAGAAAGAGCCATCTTAAATGGAGCACATACTTATACAGAGATTCAAGAGAAAACAGGAGCGGGCACTAGCTGTGGAAACTGTAGACCTCTTGTAGAAAAAATTATTCGAGAGACTATTTCTGGACTTGATGAATAGTTATGTTCTTAACATAAGTTCCATTTATAAATGACATATATTTAAGCACATATATAAATATTGGGCATGGAATTGAACGGTTAATGCAGCTCATATTTCGTATAGCACTACATTATATAAAATCTAATAAAGCACAACCACTTAACACCTGCTAAGTGGTTGTGCTTTATTTTATAAGCTTTCCTTTTATAAGATTTTACTTACTAGGATTAAACTTCTTTTTCATTAGAATTAGCATGACAGCAGTCATCGAGAGACCAAGCAGTCCCGAGTAAAATGCAATACCTGTATTGTCTGCTGTCTTTGGCGCAATTCTACTACTAGCTTTTTTCGCCTTAGAAATCCCAGGTCTAGATGGAACACTTGACTTTGAGACCTTAGGTTTTGGCACCTTCTGAATCTGAGGTGTATTTGAAACGGGCTCTACATATTTAGTGTAGACATGCGTACGAATATCGGAAGTATCCGGAAGTGTATTCTTAAAGACATAAGCAATCTTACCGCCTGCATCGTATATACTGATCTGCATCGAGGAATCCGAAGGTCCCAGCCTCTTTTACGGTGTTGCCATTTCCATCGATGTATCTGGTCACTTTTGCTGTTGGCTGTTCAGCCCCCATAGTAACGTTAGGAACAGCTCCAGTAACCGTTAGACCAAGAAATATAACGCGTCTTTTTACGGGTTTAAACACCTCTACCCCATTTTCTACAGTTCGATACCTAATTGTCTGTGTAGCAACCCTGTATTCTCCATATTTACCACCTGCCCAAGGTATAACTGTAGCTGCTGCTTGTTCTGCATCTGGATCATTAGCATCTGGATTGACAATATCCGAGTGGTTAGATTTCCAGGAATTAATATATTCATTCATTTCCTGTCCTGTCAGAGTATATGAACCTGTATACGATATATTCTCATCGACAGCCGTAGATCCTGAAGCACTATTCTCCTCTGCAAAAGTCTCGTCGATATCGAAGAATAATACGCGAGCTGCACAGTAAAAAGCAGAATTAAAAGAAATGAAAAAGCACGTCTATATTTTGATGACTTTGTAGTTTCATATTTCATAATTTTGTCTTCCATAATACATTCCTTCTCTTATCATTTTTTATCAGTAAACAATCAGATTATTTGTATTGTATCAGATTTAATTTTGTAAAACGACCCGTCTAACCCCCTATATAAATTTACACAAAAAACCCTCCTCGCAGGTTATCCGGCAAAGAGGGCAAATACATTGTCTGTAGATTTTCCTAAATAAGTAAAATACAATTTGAATCCCATTAAAGCTTGATACTGCCACGATGAACAGTATCACAATATTCGCATCTATATATGTGATTTTCAGCGTCATCAAGGCGAAATCTATGTTCAATTCCTCTCTCAGTAGAGGTAATGCAACGAGGATTCTTACACTGAATAACATTTGTAAGTCGCTCTGGCAGCTTCATATGCTTCTTGCTATGGAGTTTACTATCCTTGATTATATTGACTGTAATATTAGGATCTACAAAGCCTATTAAATCAAAATCCAAATCGATAATTTGATCAATCTTGATTATATCCTTTTTGCCATACTTACCGCTT
>ERZ773042.1709-NODE-1709-length-12668-cov-3.658685_pt1 | contig 12668 bp, 14 predicted proteins | sample MGYA00511664_ERZ773042 | MGnify/ENA primary metagenome ERZ773042 (study PRJEB29015, sample SAMEA2737984) | human oral metagenome | biome: human oral; feature: human-associated habitat; material: dental | place: China | collected 2036 ... | reverse complement strand
TATGATATTAACTGATAATTAAAAAGGAGATAGCTATGCTACAAATAGAATATTTAGAAAAATCAAATGAAGAAATATATATAATTATTGATGATGAATTTAATAAATATGCAGACTCACTATTGTTCATTTGTCTATTTGTAACTTCTGCTTTGATTTTGCTGCTGTATGTAATAATTACAGTTGCAGTAGTGCTGTTGAACAGACGCTTATTATTTGATCGTTTGTCCAGTACCGGCTACAAAAGTACGGTTCTAAATGAGTGAATTGAGCTATATATATTCAAAAATGTATGCAAAAGTAATTATAAATAGCATTGTAGAAATTACACAAAATAAGGGAAAAAATCATGAATCCATTTCTATTAGTAGCGATAAAGCTGTTAATCGGCTTCTTTGCAATGGTCATAATAATAAATCTGTCGGGTAAAGGGAATTTGGCACCATCGTCAGCCAGCGATCAAATTGTAAATTATGTGCTCGGTGGAATAATTGGTGGTGTTATATACAATAATAACGTCAAGATACTTGATTTTATTGCAATTCTTTGCATTGGGTGCATCCTTGTACTCGCTCTGAAGTGGGTAAAGAAGCATAATGTGAAGGCTAAGCAGCTGATAGACGGTAAGGCTTTAACTACATATAAATAAGAATCGAGGGATTAATACGGTTAAGCATTACTTTGTTCAATTGTAAATATTTCAAAATCAGAAAATAGAAGGAGAGGTTTAAGATGAAGAAGCAGATTAAAACAACTGAAGCAATATTCCCTATGCCGGTATTATTGATTTCTACGTTCAATGAAGATGGGACCGTTGATGTTATGAATGCAGCTTGGGGAACTATGCTTGAGAGTGATATGGTAGCCTTGAATTTGAGCGAGACACATAAAACGGTGGAAAACATAAAGGAACGCAAAGGCTTTGTGATTCATATAGCTGATGCGAAGCATGTGGCTCAAGCTGATTGGTTTGGTGTAGTTAGCGGAAGAAATGAAAAAGAAAAGTTTGCAAAGTCAGGTATGAGCTTTGTAAAATCCGAGTTTGTGGATGCACCGATTATCAATGAACTGCCAATTGCCATGGAATGCGAATTCGTAGAATATCAGAGCAATACTGATGGTATTGGCGTTATCGGAAAAGTTATAAGAACATCAGTTGAAGAAGAACACCTAAATGGAGATAAGGTAGACATTGACTCTGTTGAGGCAATAGCTTTTGATCCTTATACAAACGGTTATTATAGGGTTGGAAACAGAGTCGGTGAAGCATTTAAGGATGGGTTAAAGCTGAAATAAAAACCTGTGCATAATACATAAATCCCCAATTTGTATAGCAACCACATATATGAGAACCATATCATAAAATCCTTAAGAAGCAACATATTAGTAAAAATGGAAAGGAGAGTATGATTTAGCCTATGAGCTAATCATACAAGGTAAATAATGTTATTTGTATATTATCCAAAATGTTCAACATGCCGGAAGGCAAAGAAATGGCTTGATGAGAACAATTTTAAATACACTGAGCGTCACATCGTAGAGGAAAATCCTACCTACGAAGATCTGAAGGATTGGTATTTGAGAAGCGGGCTACCACTAAAGAAGTTCTTCAATACAAGCGGACTTCTTTATAAGGACATGAAGCTTAAGGACAAGCTACCGGAAATGACTGAAGACGAGCAGCTAAAGCTACTTGCGACAAACGGAATGCTGGTAAAGCGCCCAGTTATCGTAAACGGTGACACTGTATTACTTGGATTTAAGGAAGCTGAGTGGGCAGAGAAGCTGAGTAGTAGGATATAGACCTTAATTGTTGAATTATCCCTTAAAATATGATATATTTTAAGGGATAAAACTTTTTGTGAGGGGGACTTTTGATGAGAAACTTTAATTACCATAAAATTAAAGAGACCAAATGGGACTCGGAAGTCCTTGGTCTGGTTGCTTCAATATATAAATACCAAGGTAAGCAGGAACTGTATTTAAAGCAGAAGCCTGAGGAACTAAATAAGCTTATTGAGATTTCGAAGATTCAAAGTACCGAGGCATCAAATAAGATTGAGGGGATAGAAACAACAAGCGTAAGACTAAAAAAGTTAATGGATGAGAAAACTACTCCAAGAAATAGAGATGAACAGGAAATTGCAGGTTATAGAGATGTTCTAAACATTATTCATGAAAGCTTTGATACAATTTCTATTTCTAAAAACTATATCCTACAGATGCATAAGATTTTGTTCAACCATATGAATAACCAGATGGCGGGTAAAACAAAGAGTGTCCAAAATTATATAAGTGCGACTTACACGGATGGAAATACTGAAGTCTTGTTTACACCTCCTTCTCCGTTTGAAACACCAGAGGCCTTAGAAAGCATATGTAATGAATATAGTATAGTCGTAGGCAATGCAGAGGTGGAACCACTTATAGCTATACCGATTTTTATACACGATTTTTTATGTATTCATCCGTTCAATGACGGCAATGGCAGAATGAGTAGATTATTGACTTCACTGTTGCTTTATAGGAGTGGGTTTTATGTGGGAAGATATATTTCGATAGAAGCTATGATTGCCAAAAATAAATCTGATTATTATGCAGCTCTGAGAAAAGCTGGAGTAGGCTGGCATGAGGAAGATGAGGATGTATTACCCTTCGTAAAATACATGCTGGGAATAATTCTCGGAGCATATAGAGAATTTGAGGACAGGTTCACGATTGTAGAAGAGAAATTACCTGCTGCAGAACTTGTAAGGAAGGCTGTCCAACAGAAGCTCGGTATGTTTACAAAACAAGATATTAGAGAACTCTGCCCATTACTCAGTGTAAGTTCAATTGAAGGAGCCTTGAGAAAGCTTATAGATGAAGGAGACATCAAAAGAGAAGGTGTAGGACGAGCTACAAAATATATAAGGTTGAAATAATCCTTATACTCGCATATTTTTTAGGTTGGTGATAAAGAGAAATGAAAAAGCAAATATCGGAATCCGTACCTTGTGGCATTCTTCTAGCCCTATCGGGGGGCTGTATGGATGCATACTCCTATATATTCAGGGGGCAGGTTTTCTCTAATGCGCAGACGGGAAACATGCTTTTGATGGGTGTAAATATAGCTAGTGGAAATTTTGCAGTAGCATCAAAATATTTCTGGCCGGTATTATTTTTTGCAGTAGGAATAATCATAGCGGATATATTTAACGCCGTAAAAAAGGTTAAAATTGTCCACTGGCGTCAGATATCCGTCTTTCTGGAAGCAATTATTCTCACAGCTGTTATGTTTTTACCGGAGTCAGCAAATGACCTCGCAAATTCATTGCTATCCTTTGCCTGCGGGATTCAGGTGCAAAGCTTTAGAGCAATTCATGGAAACAGCATTACAACAACTATGTGCATTGGAAATTTCAGAAGTGGAACATCCAATCTGGATCGTTTCCTGGTGACTAAGGAAAAATCCTACTTAAAGAAATCCTTGCTATACTATGGAATAATAGGGTCATTCATATTAGGTGCAATAATCGAAAGCTTTCTGATTCCAATCTTTGGTACCTATGCAATAATTTTTTCGTCAGTGCTTCTACTCATAGCTTTATTGATAATGTTCTACGAGGTCGCAGAAGAGAGTGCATGATTCGGGATTGAAATGAGGGGACAAATGTTAGAAAAAATAAAAGCATATTGGTATAATCTAAAAACAGAATACGAAAATATATATGGTGAAGCCTTTCTAAAAGACTTTGATAAATCAAAGGAATATCTCGAAAAAATGCAAAGCTATCTTTTAGCAAAGCAGGAAGAAAGTCCATCAAATGTAGACGTGGCATGCACGCTTGCCTCTGTTAATCTGGAGCTCAGCGGCGATGAAGACGGCTATGTAGAGTTCCTTGAAAACTTTCTGGAAGAGTTTGATAGTTCTTTGGATGACAAAGATAAAGCTAGAATCTATACAAACATTGCTTTTGTTGAAGACTATTCGAGGAAGGCGCTCGATTATTTGACCAAAGCTAAGGATTTGAAATCCCCATTTGCTGAGACATATACAGCACTTGGGCTTTATAACTTTTCGGAGTATGAGTATTCCGGAAACGTGAAAAATCTTGATTTGAGCCGGGAGTTTTTTGAAACAGCCAAGGGCATAGATGAGAGCTACGAGAGTGCTATGAACTATGCAGTGTCTCTTTATGAGCTTAAGCAGTACGAAAAGGCCAAAACTATATTCCTAGATTTGCTTAGAACTTATCCGGACAGGATGTGGCTGAAACTTTGCATCGCATACTGCGAGGTGAATCTTGGAAACAAAGATGAGGCAATGCATTACATAGAACAGATAGAACCGGATAGCGAAGATGGATATTATTTAACAACTGATGACATAGCAGACTTTCAGATATTTGATGCTTATTATGTGCTTGAAGAGTACGATAAGTTTTTAGAGTATTGCGATGAAGAGGTTGACGAAAATTACTATATAATAGATTGCGATTACTTATTCTATACATTGTGGATAAAGGGGAAGCTTGAGCGGTTTAAAAAGCTTGAAGATAATAACCGCACCTACCTTGAGGAGGCACTTAAAGAATCCTTAGAGGATGAGTATGACAGCGAGGAAGAAAAGAAGGAAACCATCAAAGGCTGGGAAAAGGACTTAAAAGAATTTGAGGAAATGATATTGTCAATAAAATCAAATGCCACAAGACCAAAAGTTCAGCTAAAGCTATACCCTGAGTATTCATGCTTTATGGTGGACTGTGTTAGGCATAGATTTTGATGTCAAGGAGAATACATTATGGTAATAGAAACCGAAAGACTAATACTTCGTCCCTTAGTTGAGGCGGATGCAGAGAGTATATTTGAATATGCAAAGGATCCCGAAGTGGGTCCTGTGGCCGGTTGGCCGGTGCATAAAAGCGTGCAAGAGAGCCGAGATGTAATAAGAGATATTTTGAGCGGACCACAGTGCTATGGTCTTTGCCTTAAGTCAGATAACAGGGCAATCGGGGCGATTGAGCTAATCCTAAATGGGCATACTGCTTTGACGTATAGAGATGATGAGTGCGAGCTTGGATACTGGATCGGAAAGCCGTTTTGGGGTAATGGTTATATGCCTGAGGCAGCGAAGTGTTTGATTCAGTATGGATTTGAGAAGCTTGGCATGAGAAGAATTTGGTGCTCATATTTTGAGGGCAACGAAAAATCGAAGAGAGTCCAGGAAAAATGCGGATTTATCTATAACAAAACGAGGGAAAACTTAGAAGTTCCTTTGCTGAATGAGGTGAGGACGAGCCATACTAACGTCCTTACTAAGGAACGCTGGTGTGAACTTCACAATAAAAGTAAGATGTATGAATTTAAAAAGGTATAGCCTTGGATTTACCCAAGTCGACATGCCTTATCATTCTGCCATTTTGAGCTTAAGCCTCAGTACTTTTAAAATAACACCTTGTCGTGGTATAATTAGGCTCAAGCAAATAAATTTAATGTTTATATCAGTTTGAAAGAGAAAATATATGATAGCAAAAGCAGGAGACATTTATTGTGTATATAACAAATTACTAAAGAAATACACTGCTTGTCAGGTGACAAAGATAGATGAGAGTGGGAAAGAAGCTCAAGCTGTTATTCTGTCACTTGATTTGGCCGGTGATGAACTCCCCAAAGAGGACGAGCTCACTTTAATGAAGCCGCTTTATATAGATTACATGTACTGGGGTGGAACTTTCAATCTAAAAAAGGTTAATGTAAACGTGCCGGCAAACTATATTTACGTTGGCAACATCACACCCCTTAATAACGATGATACATGTACATATGGCAGCTGGGGTAGCGGTATTGAAATATATAACCAGTTTAAGTGGCAAGAAATACCTAAAGAGCAAAGGGATAGATTTAAGGAAGCGAATTCAAGCGACGAATTTGTGGAATTTGAGGGTAAAAGACGAAGGAAAAATAAGCATAACGAAAATGATGAGTGGAACGATTTTGATGATGCACTGAATCTAAGGGTCTTCCCTTGCCTATCTTCCCTGACAGTGACTAAATGGCATAGGAATCTATTAGAGTATTTGAACTCGAATCCTTTTATGAGAGAACTGGTTATTGAGAACCACGGAAAAGAGAGGCTCGATTTCTCAGAAACCTCAATCGATAGGCTTTCCGTTGATATGACCGGGCTTGATGAGCTGATACTAAATGATGATTTGAGTATGTTATTTTTGCTCGGAGATGTAAAGGACGGCTCCAGGATTAAGGCATGCGATGGCGGAAGAACTTTGATTCTGCAATGCGATGGGGCGGTTCCTAAGATTCAGGGCTTAGAAGGTCTGGAAAAACTCCATATAATTAAGATAAACGAGCTGGATATGGCGGATATTTTGGGAGAATATCCTAAGCTTAAAGAGTTAAGGCTGTGGGGGAACCCCGGTAATCTTATCAACTTTGCTAAAGTCTCGGAATTCAGTGAGTTAGAGATCTTAACAACCATGGACCTCTTTGGATTTACAGCAGGTGAAGTGCCAAAACCGGAGGAATTAAAGAAACTATACATGCTTTGGATGAACAGTCTCCCTGAGGATGCTGCCAAGGAAGTTAAGAAACTTTACAAAAAACGCAAAGCTGAAGGCCTGGACCTTTGGATTACAAAGCCAAGAAAAAACGAATGGCTCGCACAGAACTTAGATAATCCATTTCGCTCATGGGATGGGGAGGAGAATATCTCGCCTGCTAACGCCAAGAAGGCCGCTGCAATATATAGAAAGACAAGAGCTGCTATGGTTAAACTTGTTGAAGAACCCGGCGATGGCTTTATGAAGGCTGCCGAGGATTTGGTGAGAGAGTACGCCGATGGCTTTAATAAGATGGATAGACGCAGGCCCTTTATCTATACAGTTGAAAGAGACGAGATATGCATGGCTCTTGATGAAATCCTCGCTTTGATACCTGATGAGTCAGGCGTTGATAAGGATAAGCTTATAGATTTGTTTGATCAGCTAAAAGAATTTTAGGAGTATTAGGGAGATATTTCTTTAGTATTTTAAGGGAAAGCTGTAATGTATCGGAGAAGGGAAAAGATAGATGTCAAATTTTTTTCGTGTATTTGTGCCTATAATACTATTAGTAGTTGCAGTTATATGTATTATCATTAAAACTGTAAAACTTAGAGCTGACAAAGAAAAGTATAAAGGTGACTATGCGACTGAGGGGATGTTTATGGGGATGTGTTTCGGTCTTTTAATTGGAGTTACCTTAGACCCCCAAAACGGATTATCCTTTGGATTATCCATAGGTACACTAATAGGACTGTGTATAGGTACGTTGATTCATAAGAAGTAGAGTATAAACGCTTAAGAATCTCAAGTATCCCCGAATGTCAAATTCGCCAAGCAGTATGTCAAGGCAAATTCAATCAATTCACAGATTGTACTAGGTGATAGCAATTTGATTTCAAATAAGACGGTAAACTACATAGTTAAATAGCAAAGCATATAAAGGACCGCTCGAATTCATATCGAGCGGTCCGACTTTGTGTTTTGACAAGTTTGTCTGCTTTACTTGGAATCATCAAAAGAGTCTATTATACCTTTTAGCTTTGATGCATCTCCGATTACAGAGGAAATACCCTTTTTGCCAAGTTCAGGGATTATACTCTTTACATTGCTTCCGTTTATATCTTCGTTGTTGACTCCTTCTACTGAGGCACTTTCGAGACCATTTCGTCGTTCTATGAAATCATCCACCGTGGATAGGTTACTTATTTCATTTGAGGTTTCTCTTTCGTAGGTATGACGCGCTCCGGAATTTCTGTATCGTGAATACATTACTGCAAAGAACACTACTCCCGGTAGCAGCAATGCCCAACGATAGTTAGAATCCCAATTAACCAAATCGCTACCCAAAATTACTGCCAATATTCCTCCGAACAGTTCTAACAATATAGAGACTATCCAGAGTTTAGTCATATTGATGGGAACACTTCCCATGGTCTCCTTTGTTCTTGCATTTACTGCAACGTAGTGGAGGAGTTTCTTGTTGCCTTTAACCTGCATATAGCTGTATAACCATACAGGTAGATAAGCAGCTGTCCATGATTCACCTTTTACATCAAATTTGTCAGTATCCCAAGCAACGCCTCTATCATAGTCCAAAGTTTCGTTTGCGGCGATTCTTGCAATGTCGTTGGACTGGGTTTTCACTAATTCTCTTACGTCATCAACATTGACATCGCGCTTCTGAGAGGTATAGCCGCGCAGATAGTTTGCATTGTAATCAACGCAGTTCTCAGTATCAAAAGGCATTATCGAATTGATGATGTTAGTTGTCTTTTCCTTTGATGAGACATCCAATTTATCAGCGCTTGATTCGATTGTCAGATCATCTATAGCTATATCAAATTCACGCTCTACATGATATGCATCGGCATCGTAACGCTTTTCTTCCTTATCGCCTCTCTTTACAGTGTATTCCCTTACAAGCTTTTCTCCTGTTCCTGACAATCGGGAATGACCGTTTATATCGACAATCATATATGGAAAATACACACCGCAGATGTTATCGGAAGTAAATTCCTTAGTGAATTTAGGATGTGCGAAGAATTTTCTCTTTCCTACGAATTCATCTATTTTTGACTGTGCATCTGCCTTAGTGACTTTGAATGGCAGTACGACATCCGGAACCGCACCGTTCGGTACGCATGACTTTATAGACAGCAAATTTCTGCACCAGTGGCATCTTGCCTGGCCTGCTGAGGCGGTATCTATAACTACTTCAGCTCCGCAGCTTTGGCATTTGAGAGTCAATATATCCTCAGCATCAGCGGCTATATCTGAAGCACCTTTGGACATACGAACTCCATCAAGTTCTGATATGTTGTCGTCAGTTTCAGCTATCTCGGGTTCAAAGACGTGCCTGCAGAAGTTACATCTGAGCTTGCCCGTAGTTGGATTAAGCTCTATATCGGTAGCGCCGCATTTAGGGCACTTAATCTGACCGTCGTTACGCTCTTCTTCTGCTTGGGTCTTGCCATCGGTAACAACATTTTCTTCAAAAGTTCTATCTTCCATTATTTTATCTCCTTGGATTTTCATAAGCACCTTATATGAAGCTAATTATATTAAGCAATAACTATATTATGGTTTGATAAGCATACAGACCGTTGGCAATCATTTAGATGCTGGTTTATTTTTTGAATGCCTTTGTAACTATGGCATATATGCCGCCTGCAACTATAATAATTGCACCTATAAGACCTATATAAAATCCAATTCCATAGCTGAATTTTACACCGGAACCTAACTGCTCCTTAAATGTAGACGTAAGCAATGCCCAAAGACAGCATTGCAGAAGTCCGAACACTATTACAGGGATTTTTTTCCTAAGTAGGACAAATAAAGTTGCTAAAGCCGGAGCGATTATAAAAATAAGGGTTGTAGCAGTTCTTCCCTGACTTTTATATGCGTTGAATATTGAGTCGCTTATGTTTTTATCCATGAAGCTTGCCTTATATAATGTTAAAAATAATGAGATGATTGTTAACACAAAACCTGCAATTACAATTATTTGTACTCTCTTGTTCTTATCCATATTATTTTTCCTTCGTATATATTTTATGAATTTATTAAATTTTATGTCCTTTTTAATTAACTATAGTCCGAGAAGCTGCATTTTAATTTTGTCGAACTCTTCTTGAGACAGTACACCGGCATCCAGCAACTTTTTCATCTCAATCAGCTTTGCGGTAGGATCCTGTGGTTGAGACTGCTGATCTTGCTGTGGCTGAACCTGCTGAGGCTGCTCTTGTTGAGGTGGCTGTTGATACTGCTGTTGTGGTTGCTGAGGTTGCTGAGGTTGCTGTTGATACTGCTGTTGTGGTTGCTGACCGAAGCCCGGCTGATATGTACTTTGGTTGTTAGGTTGCTGCATTCCACCCATAACATTTCCTGCGGCACCCATGCCCATGCCCATAAATGCCATGCCTGTTCCTCCACCGTTTTCTCCTGCTGCCTGCATACCTCTTGCAACTGACTGCTGCATAAAGGAGTTGCCACGAGCACCGGAGAGCGCATCTGCACGCTTGACATCCTTCATCATTTCCTTGGTGTCTTCGTCGTACTCTATGGAGAGGATAGCGGTTTTAACAATTTCAAGACCTCTATCCTGCTTCCATTGATATGCATCGTCCACTGCACTGGACAGAGCCTGTGCGAAACCGATTTGATCTCCCTGGATCTTGCTCATTCGATTTCCCTTTGAAGGGTCATTTGTGTAGTTTGAGAAAGCGGCGGAAAGACTACCAACTACCTCGCTGAAAAGCTGCTCACCGGCAGGATTGTCCATATCTGAGAAATCAAACTCAGGAGCATTTGCTACAAGATATGTAACAGGTACGAAGTTCTTTATGAATAGGATAGGATCGACTATCTTAAGAGTATATGTGCCTCGTGTAACTGCACCTACCTGTGTACCGAAATATGCATCGTCCCAGTATATTTCCGACTGTGTTCCAAACCTGTTGTTAGGAATTTCCTTTAAGTTTACATAGAATACAAGCTGCTGTGCTGCCGGAATTCCACCAAATTTAAATCTCTCCCAAGACTGTTTAACCAGTGAATCGATGAGTCCGTCTCCGGCAAAAATTGACTTGGAATTGATTGTATCATTTGTGTACTCATAACCTCCGGGTTCAGTTATGATTCCCGTCATTGCACCGTCCTGCATAGTTATGAGAGCCATACCTTCAGGTACAATTATCTTGCTGCCGTTTGATATGATGTTTTCGCTTCCCTTGGTGTTAGATCCTCTGCCATTATTTGTTCCCATCGGAACGCCTGAGAATACACCGGCAGTAGCGGAGACACCCGGCTTAGGACCATAAAAGTCTTGCCACTGATCGGCTAATGTTCCACCTATGGAACCTTTTACTGCTTGAATAAAACCCATGAAATGTTCCTCCTACATTTTGTAATATAATAACTGCTATAGAATATGTAAAAATGTTCTACTTAATGAATAGAATATTACTGCATTCAATAAAATAAAAGTACCCAAAGGGTACTTTTATGCATAATGGTATGAATAGAGATGATTCTGTATCTATTGCAACAATTCACTCAGATCTTCCGACATATCACATCTCTCAAACAGATCAATATACATGCTGATTTCTTCCTTTGATTTTATTCCAAGCTTTGAGTAGATGTTTTTCGTATGCTTTTTTACAGTATTTATGCTTATAAATTCCAACTCAGCTATTTCTGTAGCGTTATACTCATTGGCATAGTCTGTGAATATTTTTTTCTCCTGTGGGGTAAGTGATGATACACTTTTGAGGAAATCATCAAGCGCTTCACGCAGATTCTTTGGGATTTCATTAACAGACATAAAATGAGTATCTCGAACAAGAGCAGATATTGCCTCTTTAGCAGATATCTCATTGATTAGTTCATCAGCAGATATATATGATTCATCCACAATATCCATAATATCCGGGAGGGTGGCAATGTCATGCATAAGTGTGATTTTACAAATTTGAATCGGAAATTCAAAACATAGATCTCTATACTCAAGCTTCTGACCGAAAAGTATCTTAATATCGGAAATTATATTCTTCTCTTTGTGTTTGGCATCAGGTTCAACAATAATAGCAAAAGTGCCCCTTTCACAATAGAATACTTTTGAACCTCGTGAAATTTTCTTGAGATTGCTACCCAAAAATGACAATAAGGGGTTAAATTTTGAATTGCCTTTTGAGGCAGCATTGAAGAAATCTTTTTTGTATAATTTTATCAGAATCACATCAGCACTAATTTTGCTATTAAAGCATAAAACTAAAGTCTTCACAAAAGAATATCTGTTAGGGGTTCCTGTAATGTGTTCATATGTGTTATCAAGAGTATCTATAGAAAGTGAAAGACACATTAGGGCAATTGCCTGAAAAAACAACTCTATAAGCTGATGTTTCAAAAAGAAAAGCTGTATCACAACAGGGACGATTGAAAAAATGAGTATCATCAGTAATAAACGTCTTTGGGTCTGCACAATAAGTCTCTTCTGTCTATGTACAATTATTATGGCGATAAACATGTAAATAATTGCCCCGATATTATATATATACATACCTGAACCATGTTGATACATATTCTTTGCATCATAATAGAACACTGAATGTGTAAATGGATTGGAAATCAAAGATAGAGCCATTATCAACACTGCAGGTGACCAAAACAACAGTTTCTGAGTTTTTGTAGCGTTTATATAAAGCTTAAGAGATACAATGATGAATATGGTAAATACTATTGGTTCGGAACCGTGCATAATGATATATAAATAGTTTAGGAGGCTTCTTACAGAAATAGAAAACAAATCAATATATGAATTGGATATAGAACTTAAAATATCAAGCGAAGTTGTTATCAGATGCATAATTAAAATGGCGAAAAATATGCGATTCTCAAGGATCTGCATATCATTTCGCACTTTCATGAAGACTAAAGGTATAGCTGTGATAAAGAGTGCTGCTATATCGAATGAAATGTTGTAAACCATAATTTTAGCACCGTTATAAACTAAAAATCCATATAGAAATGTTACAGTACAATTTGTGATATTGACTTTGTCACATATTGATTTGCGTATAACTTTAATATTAACCTAAATAATATCAATTAAAAATGTTTTTT
>ERZ773042.1707-NODE-1707-length-12675-cov-2.903645_pt1 | contig 12675 bp, 8 predicted proteins | sample MGYA00511664_ERZ773042 | MGnify/ENA primary metagenome ERZ773042 (study PRJEB29015, sample SAMEA2737984) | human oral metagenome | biome: human oral; feature: human-associated habitat; material: dental | place: China | collected 2036 ... | reverse complement strand
TGCCGTTAAGATTGGGACAGCGGGATTATTTGCTGCGCTGTTAGCACTTTATCATCACTTTGCGATACCGATCGGCGGAGAAATTTTACTTGATCGTTTACCGACAGGGGGAGGCCTTCTGGGCGGCGGGCTGCTTTTCCTGATTCGTAAATTTTTTGGCGTCACAGGTGGCGTTATCCTGTTAGGCGCGGGAGCCATCGCTTCGTTAATTTTGGTAACGTCATGGTCGCTGGCGTCGGGGGTCAATAAAACCGGAGCGAAAGCGAAAGAACAAATCGCTATCGCTCGCGAAAAAGCGCAGCAGATGTATCAGCAAGCGATGCCTCTGGGAAAAAGCTCCCCCGAACTCATGTATGATCAGGAACGTGATACGCATTTCCGGGAGACCGCCGCTCTCACTAGTTCGACTTCGGCAACGCCAACCGAACCGAGCGTTCAATCCCCACAAACCGAATCCCGTGAGACGGGGGAAAAAAACGAAAACGACGAAGGGCGACGCTTGGCTACTGCAGCTCTTTGGACAGGAATACACCAAAAGACAGATGATGAAGTAAAGGAAGCAGAGCCGGTAAAAGAGGGAACAGTTATAACGGCACAAAATACCTCTGCAGCAATGATATCATCAGAAATAACGGATTCGGAACCTGTATGGTCGCCCGAAAATTCCGATGATCTGGCGGCAGCGCTGACGTTTCCCAATGACAACTTTGGCGATACAGCAAATTCTCCCACCAGTGAGGAAACTCCCGCTGTTTCCGATCGGGCAATGTCATCACCGGTGGCAGAATACGAAAATTCGGAAACTAAAGAAACGATAGGGCAGGGAACAGGGGAATTACCGCCTGCAGCTTTATCTTTACCGGAAGGCGAAGCGCCAACTTATGTCGTCCCTAAAGTTGCCCATATATTGCAGCATCGTAATCGCGTGCCAAATACTAAATTGGAACAGGAGATTGCGGAAAACTCTCGGATACTGACGCAGACATTGGAAAACTTCAATGTCAAAGCGTCTATTGTTAATGCCTGCCACGGACCGGCGGTTACGCGCTATGAAGTGGAACCGGCTCCCGGGGTCAAGGTAAGTAAGATCACGAATTTAGCCGATGATCTGGCGCTGGCATTAGCGGCCTTTTCTGTCCGAATTGAGCCGGTGCCGGGGAAATCCGTCATTGGGATTGAAGTGCCGAATAAAAAGCTGGAAAGCGTTCAGTTGCGCGATGTACTGGAAACGGCGGCTTTTACCACCGCGCCGTCCAAGCTGACCGTCGGGCTGGGCATGGACATTGGCGGTCAGACAATTCTGGCAGATCTGGCGAAAATGCCGCACCTTCTTGTCGCGGGGGCGACCGGTTCGGGAAAGTCCGTGTGTATCAACACCTTGATTACCAGCATTTTGTTCAAGGCGGCTCCCGATGAAGTAAAATTTATTCTGATTGATCCCAAAATGGTCGAACTCTCAGGCTACAATGATATTCCCCACTTGATGGCGCCGGTAGTGACTGACGCCCAAAAGGCCGCTTCCGTTTTAAACTGGTCAGTACGGGAGATGGAGAATCGCTACGCAAAGTTTGCCGCCGCCAGCGTTCGGGATCTCCGTCATTATAATCAGACCGTGCCTCCCGAGGAAAAAATGCCCGCGGTGGTGATCATCATTGATGAGTTAGCGGATCTCATGATGGTGGCGTCCCGCGATGTCGAGGACGCGATCTGCCGCTTAGCGCAAAAGGCGCGCGCCGCTGGGATTCATTTAGTCCTGGCGACCCAGCGGCCGTCAGTTAACGTTATCACTGGTCTCATCAAGGCGAATATCCCGTCGCGTATCTCCTTCGCTGTATCGTCGCTGACGGACTCGCGCACGATCCTTGATCGCGGCGGGGCAGAAAAACTCTTAGGCAATGGCGATATGTTGTTTTCACCGGTCGGCGCCGCAAAACCTTTGCGCGTGCAAGGGGCGTTTATCAGCGACGAAGAAATCGAGCGCCTGCTGGACTATATTCGCGCACAGGGACAGCAAACGGTTCCTAATGAGGATTTGATTGACTTTACGGAAAACGCCAGCACAGAACCGGAAACCTCTGACACATCTGCCGTATCTGTCGATGAACTTTTGGAACCGGCGGTGGAATTTATATTCAACGCGGGTCAAGCTTCGGCTTCCAGTATTCAACGGCGCTTTCGCATTGGCTATACGCGAGCGGCACGCCTGATTGACACAATGGAAGAAGTGAAGATCATTGGTCCTAATATGGGCAGCAAACCAAGGGAGATTTTGATGACTAAGGAGGAGGCCTCGATTATAATTTCATCTTTAAAAAGCGGAAAATAATACCGTAACACCGCATAGGAAAGAACCGTAGCTTGACAATTTCTCTTGGACAATAGTATACTGTCTAGCGTTGGCAATATTATAATTTTTTATATGCCGAAGTGGCGGAATTGGCAGACGCACTTGACTCAAAATCAAGCGTAGTTCCCTACGTGCCGGTTCGAGTCCGGCCTTCGGCACCAAAAAACAAGACCTGCTAAGATTTTAGCAAGTCTTTCTTTTTATAATTAAAGCATATTCGTGAAATCATAGATAATTATTTATCAAAGTTTCCTTATAGAAAAATATATTCGATGGGTAACAGGGAAAAAGACAGATTATTATCCTTACAGAGGCATTTACAAAACGAAAAAGAATCATACAGAGCAATAGAAAATCGGTGATCTAATCAAGGCAATGCAGTTTCTGGATAGAATTTTCAAAGATGTCTTTCAAATGATATTTGATATCTTTTTTATAAAATGAATATATTATCAGTTTGTCATATTAAAATTTTATTAAAAGATTTATTGCAAAAGTATACTAAAGTATTATAATGAGTATTGTAAAGTAGTGTTATTACGTAACGCGGCAGGAGGGATAAAAGCAGTCAGGCGCCGCCCTTGGGGACGTGAATGACGATGAACGCGGGAAACACTAACAAGGAGGACGAAATATGAACACGCATAGGCAGATGCAAGAACGCCAGGGACGCGGCATCGGATTTCAAGTAAATGCACTGATTATAATTGGCGTAACAGTGATGATTGCAATTATCGTTAGCTTTATTGCGTATATGAGTTTTAATGCGCTGGTTGATGCCGGAAAACGGGAGAAGATGTTAGAAAACCAACAAATCGCTTCACAGATTGAATCTCGTTACAATCGCGTAATACGTATAGCGCCTCGCATTCGAAAGACACTGGAAGGTCAATTCGCGCTCTCCCCAGATGTACGAGATCGTAGCCGAATCGCTACTATTCTTCAGGATGAAATGCGCGAGGGCGCGGGTTTGCGCGGAATGGGCATCTCTTTAGAGCCTCAAGCCTACGATGGTAAAGACGCTCAATTTGCCGGGCAGGGGTATAATGATGCGTCCGGCCGAGTAAGTATCTATGTCGGCAAGGACAATAAGCCCATTATTTTACAAAATGATGGGCAAAAGGATTGGTACAATGAGGTTAAACGTTTACGCCAGCCTTTTCTTACTCAGCCATATTTGACGCCGGGTGGTCATTTGGTAACACGTTACTCACTACCTATCGAGCGTGATGGGAAATTCATTGGCGTCGTGGTCGCGGATATTGATTTAAATGATATCCAACAGTATCTCGAAAAGATCAGTACTCCTGAATCCTTTTATGCCGTATTTACTCGTGAGGGAACTTTCGTGGCGCATGGCATGCATAAAGACTATGCTCTGAAGCATTTTTATGACACATTTCCTATGACGGACGCGGAAATCAAGGATGCGTTTGACGAAAACTCCATCACGAACATTGAACGTATCTCACCGACGACGAACGAAATGACCGTCTATACGTTTTATCCAATGCATCTTAAAGGAGTAACTTCAGAATGGTCAGTTATTGCTGCAACCAATAAAGCGCTGTTTACCTCAGACGCGCGGAAAATGGTATGGGCCTCCGTAGGTATCGCGGCTGTCTGCGGCATTTTTCTGATTGTGGTAATGTCGCTCTATATTCGCCAGCGCGTTTCGAATCCGCTGGGAGATGTCACAGCGGTAATCCAACGGATGGGGCAATTGGATATACGCCCTAATGAAGGAAAAACCAAGGTTTTGTGTAACCGAGGCGATGAGATAGGGACTATCGCGCGCAGTATTGCCAACATGGAGCAGAACCTCCGTAATATTGTAAGCAAGATCGATAATTCGTCTCAATCGGTTGCGGCTACGAGTGAGGAACTGACAGCGACAGCACAGTCGACAGCTGATTCAGCACAAAATGTTGCCTCAGCGATCCATAATATTGCCGAAGGGGCGACAAGCCAGGCGCAGGATACACAGAACGCTTCAGGACATCTGTCGGAAATCATGGATATGATGGACGAGAATAAGGAAATTCTTAAAAAGATCAACGAAGCGACCCATAATATTCGACGTGAAAAAGACGAAGGCGCGGAACTTTTAAACGATTTAGTGAAAAAGTCAAAGGAAACGGCGCAGGCGACGGAAAATGTGGCGCGAGTCGTCGAAGAAACAAACCAGAGCGCTGAGCATATTGAGCAAGCGAGCCAGATGATCCAGTCAATCTCCGCCCAGACGAATCTCTTGGCACTGAACGCCGCTATTGAGGCGGCGCGGGCTGGTGACGCGGGACGGGGCTTTGCTGTCGTAGCGGAAGAAATCCGCAAACTCGCTGAACAGTCGAAAACATTTACTGACGAGATTGGTCAAGTTATCGTAGGCCTTAAAACAAAAGCGCAAGAAGCCGTCGATACGATGGAAATTTCTAAACAGCTTTTTGCCGAAACACAAACGAGCATTAAAGGAACGCAGGGGAAATTCCATCGTATCACCGAAGCGGTAGATATGGCCGAAAATGTTATGGCAACGATGAACACTTCGACAGAAACGATTATCTCCAAGAACAAATCTATCGCCGAAGTCGTACAAGGGCTTTCCGCCATTGCCGAAGAAAATGCCGCGACAAGCGAAGAGGGGAATGCAGCGGTTGATACGCAAACGAATTCCCTTAAAGATATTGCTGAAGCAAGCGAAGGTCTGGCCAATATCGCCATGGATCTGCGCGGTGAAATTAGTAAGTTCCAAGTCTGATTGGTCCATTAGCATAAGGAGTACACAAAAAACAGCCGCTCCCCCGGAAGGGGTAGCGGCTGTTTTTCACTGAGTTTATTTAGTCAGCCCGGAAAATGCCTGTTCAAGATCAGTGAGAATATCGTCGATATTTTCTAAACCGACGGACAGGCGGATCATCCCCGGATGAATCCCGGCGGCAAGAAGCTGTTCGTCGGTAAGCTGCCGGTGCGTTTCACTGGCCGGATGAAGGACGCAAGTTCGAATATCGGCAACATGAACTTCATTTAATATAAGATGCAGATTATCCATAAACTGGACGGCGTTTTCTCGACCGCCGCGAATAATAAAAGTGACAACGCCGCTGGCATTACCGCCAAGGTATTTTTTCGCGAGGGGGTAGTATTTATCGCTCGAAAGGCCGGGATAAGACACATCTTCCACCTTCGGCGATTCGGTCAGATATTTAGCGATTCGCTGTCCTTGCTCAGCGTAACGCGGCATACGAATAGCCAGCGTCTCTAAACCAAGGTTCAAGAGGAAAGCCGAATGAGCGGCAGGATAAACGCCGAAATCACGCATCAGCTGCATACGCGCTTTGATAATATAGGCTAGTCGGCCAAATTCTTCCGTATAGATAAGACCGTGATAAGAGTCATCCGGCGTGGTAAATTCCGGGAATTTTCCGTTTTTCCAGTTAAAATTACCACCGTCGACAATTACCCCGCCGACTTGTAAAGCGTGTCCGTCCATATATTTACTGGTGGAGTGAATTACGATATCCGCGCCAAACTGGAAAGGTTTACAAAGAATCGGTGTAGCGAACGTATTGTCGATAATAAATGGAACGTTATGCGCGTGAGCGACACGGGCAAATTTTTCGATATCGCAGACGACAAGCGCCGGATTGGCCAGCGTTTCACCAAAAATCAATCGGGTGTTTTGTCGAAAAGCACGGTTGATCTCTGTTTCGTCAGCGTCAGGGGGGATAAAAACGCACTCGATTCCGAAGCGCTTAAGTGTTACCGCGAAAAGGTTAAATGTCCCACCATAGACGGCGGAAGAGCAAATAATACTGTCCCCGGCCTGACAGATATTCAGTACAGAAAGAAGCGCCGCCGCTTGACCGGACGATGTGCACATGGCGCCGACGCCGCCTTCGAGGTCGGCAATTTTCTTTTCTACGGCGTCCACCGTTGGATTCGCAAAGCGAGAATAGAGATATTCCGTCGGTCGATCAAAAAGCTCCGCCACATGCGCCGTAGAATCAAAGCGATACGTCGTGCTTTGAACAATCGGCATAACGCTCGGTTCGCCGCTTTTCGGTCTATATCCCGAATGCAGACATTTTGTTTCATCGTGCATCATAAGTTACCTCCTAATGGGTCACATATATCTGTTATATCGGCAGCGACGCTGCTAAATAGTTATTAGTTCCGATAAGTATAAATTATCGGAACTAACGTTGGAGGAAAGAGGCTTTTGCGTTTCGCTTATTTTCTTTGTGCTTCCATATAGGCAATCATACTGTCAGCCACCTGCTTGGCGTTTTTTACAGCCTCTACGACATTGAACGGACCGGTTACGACGTCGCCGCAGGCAAAAATTCCCTCACGGGTTGTCTGACCGTTTTCGTCTGTTTCTAATAGCCCTTGCGCGTTTGCTTCCAGACCGGCAGTTGTATTGACCAGTTTGTCTTTTGGCTGTTGGCTGATGGCGATGATCGTACTGTCGGCAGGGAAAAGAGTCGGCTCACTTTCCGCTATAACTTCGCCCTGTTCATTAAACGTGCGCTGAATGAACACGGGACCGTTGTCAGTGATTTTTTGGATACCCATGCCATAAATGAGTTCGGCGCCATCCGCCAGCAGATAGTCCAATTCTCGCGGACTGGCAGAAACTTTAGAGCTACGGGCATAAACGGTAACAAAACGGCTGCCGTGACGCAGGGCCGTTCGCGCCGCATCCATCGCGGAATTTCCGGATCCGATGACAGCTACACGATCACCGAGCTCGTAAACGTCAGGATTTTGCAAGTAATCAATCGAGTAATGTACATTACCCAGACTTTCACCGGAAACGCCTAACCGACGCGCCCGCCACGTTCCTGAGCCAATAAAAATTGACGCGTAGCCGTCGTTAAAGAGATCGTCGAGGTGAAGCGCCCCGCCGATCGTTGTATTGGGGCGGATAAGAATCCCCAGCTGGCGAAGGCGTTTCTGATACCGTTCTAAAATACTTTTTGGTAAACGAAATTCGGGAATTCCATAACGGAGCATACCGCCGATGTGATCCTTGCGCTCAAAGATCGTTACATTATATCCGCGCCGCGCTAAAACGATCGCGACAGTGATGCCCGCGGGGCCGCTGCCGACGACCGCGACCTTTTCTTCCTTGCTACTTTCCCGAGTTAAAATGAGCTTATCAAGAAAAGCGTCGGAAATGTAATTTTCGATACTGGAAATATGTATAGCATTGCCGCGCCTTCCTTGAATACAGTTGCCTTCGCATTGTTTCTCGTGATCGCAAACCAGCGAGCATATGATACTTAAAGGGTTATTTATAAACAACATCTCTGCGGCATCTTCAATATGCCCAGATAAAAAAAGCCGAATCATTTCGGGAATATCAGTTTTAATAGGACATCCCTGGAGCTGGCACAATGGTTTTTTACATTGCAGACAGCGCCGGGCTTCGTTAATAACGTGAACCGCCATAGTGTGCACCTCTTTGCGGATATCAACAATAAAATTAAACAGCTCAATTGAATAAGAGAATCTTATATATTATTCGTGTTCTGCGGCGATTTACCTTTTTTGCAGAAAAAGTTTTCGTATCTTAGTGCTGATAGATACAAAAAGGACTGACGCGTCATGACATCAGCCCTTTTATGTCCGTTATAAATTTCACATGAATATGTCGCCGGGAAACAAGCTGCCTACATCATCCGCGCGATAAAATTGAAGCAAAATCGCTGCCTGCGCCTTATCGGCTTCTCGTTTCATGGCTTTAGTCAACCGCCGTTGGAGAAAGCTTTTTTCCGCGGGGCGCACCGCTTTGATTTTCAACTGCGCGGAACGGTTAAGACTGCCGCTGTATACTTTATCGCCAACGCCGCGGGATACCAAAGAAATTTTTCCTTTCTGCTCCCAGGGTTCTAAAAACGACTGGCCTTCAACGATCACGCCGTCGACAGGAACACGTTCGCCCGGATAGATAAGGAGCGTATCGCCTGGGCACACATTTACTGTTTCCACCCAGTGTTCTTCTCCGCCAGACAAAACAAAGGCATGTGTTGGCACTTCACCGGGCATTGAAACGGCTCCGGTGAAACCTTTCCATAATTTTTCCCACAGCATTTTTATTGTTTGCCTCCTATGCGGAAATTTTCTTTCTAGCGCTATTATACCTATAGGGGTATAAGTTTGTCAAGAAGGATAAAAGAAAACCAGTTAAATTTTTAACTGGTTTCGAAAGAACTGGTGAGAAATTGTCTCTTTTACCGCATATTGGCAAAGCGCTCTACGGCTATCGTGAAATTGGCAATTGTCTGTTCGGCGTTGCCATGCTCGATGCCGTCTTTAACACAATGCTGAATATGTCCTTCCAAAATAACCTGTCCGCATTTATGCAGAGCGGACTTCGCCGCATTGATTTGGGAAAGAATGTCCTCACAAGGAATATCTTGATCGATCATGCGTTCGATCGCCTGGACCTGTCCAGTGATCTTTTTCAACCGCCGGTGCAAATTTTCTGAATCCATACATTGTTTCATTTACGAATACACCTCCGTGATATGGGTTTGTTTTTGCTTTATGATTATTTCATCTCTGTGCGGGGGATGTAATAAACATTGCGTCGCCAAAGGAAAAAAAGCGATACCTGTCTCGAACGGCCTGACGGTAGGCCTGCAAAACGAAATCACGGCCGGCAAACGCACTGATCAGCATAATGAGCGTAGATTTTGGCAAATGAAAATTTGTGACGACAGCGTCGACAATCTTAAATTCATAGCCCGGATAAATAAAGATTTCTGTCCAACCGGATTTCCCGACGATGTCATTTTTTTTGTTTGCTGCGGCTTCCAATGTCCGTATAGAGGTCGTCCCCACAGCGATGACCCGATGTCCCGAAGCCTTTGTCTCACGGACAAGCCGTGCAGTTTCTTCACTGATCGAATAATATTCCCGATGCATGGTATGATCTTCAATTCGTTCCGTTTTAACGGGCCGGAAGGTCCCCAACCCAACGTGAAGGGTCAAAAAACCAAGGTTCACGCCGTATTTTTTAAGTTGTTCCATCTGTTCCCGGGTGAAGTGAAGACCTGCAGTTGGAGCGGCAGCAGATCCAGATTCCCGGTTATAAACCGTCTGATAACGTTCCCGATCTGTCAATTTTTCATGAATATAAGGCGGCAGTGGCGTTTCGCCCAACCTGTCCAAAATCTCTGTAAAACTCCCCGCATAACTAAATCGTATCAGACGTCCGCCAAAATCTGTTGCCTCAATAATTTCGCCCGTAAGTTCTTGTCCAAAGCGTATAACCATGCCAGGAAGAGCTTTTTTACCAGGCTGCACAAGGGTCTCCCAGATATTTTCTTTTACGCAACGAAGCAGAAATACTTCGACGCGTCCGCCGGTCGGCTGTCGATGACCAATCAAACGAGCCGGCATAACCCGTGTGTCATTAAAAATCAGTGTGTCCCCTGGCTCTAAAAACTGTTGCAGGTCGGAAAAACGGTAATTGGCGATCGTTTGCTTTCCAGGATCCAGTACCATAAGCCGCGACGAGTTTCGTGGTTCGATTGGCGTCTGTGCAATTAATTCTTCCGGTAGCTCGTAATCAAATTCCGTGAGTAGCATTCGTACATTTCCTCGATCAATACAGTTTTATGATCTCAATATTCGTATAATAGTGATGTAAAATCGTTCGATAATCGTTTTTCGCCGCCATTGCATAAGCGCCCCACTGCGAAAGCCCTAAGCCATGCCCCCGCCCCCAGCCGTCAAAAAGCAGTGCTTCGGACGATTTCCCTTTAAATTCAATTTTACCGTTACGGTTCGGACCGTCTGTCGAGCCATTTTTATAGCGAATATCAAAGCGCGTACCCGGTAAGCCAAACATCCAGCGCAATTTGGGCCCGGGAATATCAACCGTTCGCAAAGTCCCGACAAAACGAACTCTGCGAACCCGTCCCGACCGATAACGATCAGGTGTTTCAGCTCTGCGCTCCTCGTCCAGCGGCGATAATTCTACGCGTTTCAGATTGCCAATATCAAATCCGTATTCACGGAGCGCCGCCCTCACTTCAGTCGGTGAAAATGTCAGTTGCCAATGGTAGGCCGCAGCATACGTCGCTTTATCCTGAACTGGTTTAAGGTAAGGAACGGGATCTCCGCCGACTTCTTCATTGCCCGCGGTCCAGCCGCCGGCAGAAGCATGAAAAGCCGCATAAATCGGCTTTCCAGCGTACATCATGACTTCCCCGCGCGTCGCCGAGACAGCGGTCAGTGCCGCCTTACTTTCCGCTCCGATTCCGTCGTAGACCTGGCAATGGGTGTCATTACAGACATCAAAACCGTCTTTCTCATGACGGCCGAGGGAGTAAAGAGCAAAAGTACGCGCCGCTACCGCCTGTGCCCGCAAGGCCTGTGGCGGCCAATCGCTTCCCATCTCAGCACCGAGAACGCCTGCCACATAATCGTCTAATTTAACATTATTTATAACGGTAATAGCGCCGCCATCTATAATGAGCGAAAAATCTCCCCGATAATTAGCCCCATTATAGGAGAGTATGAAAGCAGAGCGCGGATTGGGCGTTTTTATGACCAGCGTTTTCGCTGAAACCGGCTTTCCGTTCAAAACGAATTGACGGCCGCTCATCGTAACGGTCAGTTGCGTATTACCAGCAAGCTTTTCCAGCCCCTGCCCGCTCGTGCCATCACGCACTACATAATCTCCCGGAGACGAAAATACTGCGGCTTCCTGCCCTGTCGCCAACCCTACGCGAATAACCGGTTCTAATGCCGCTTGTTTTGGTTCCACTCCCAACGCCATCGTTTTATCCTCAGGCAACGTTTTATTAGGGGTTGCTCCGGCCGAATGCGGCAAAATCCAAGCGCTTATTATAAACGATATAATTCCTAAAATGCCGCAAATTTTCTGTAAATATCTCACTGCTGCCGCCTCCTGTCAAATAAACGTGACTTTTCGTTTCATTTTATACCGCGTCATCGGTTCCGTCAATCAATTCCAGCTTTTTAAGCGTTGATGTCAAAGGCATCGTTAATGCCACAGGATATAGGATATTCTACCCGTTCTAAACAAAGTCCGTGCGCTGGAGCCGTAGGACTCGCCAACGATCGATCGCGCGCCGCCATGATTTCTGCGAACTCATCCGGTGTTTTTATACCCAATCCGACATCAACCAGCGTCCCTATCAAATTACGCACCATATGATAAAGAAATCCATTGGCACAAAATCGAAAAAGAATGGTATCGCCTTCCACGTCCACCGTTGCCGTTTCCATTGTTCGGACAGGCGTCATCGGCGCTCCTCCCGCCGCTCGAAACGACGAAAAATCATGTTTTCCAAGCAGTTGGAACAGTGCCGTCGCCATAGGCTTAATTCGCAAATTTCGGCGAATATACCAAGCGTATCGTCCCCTAAAAGGATCACCGGCCGTTCCTTGTAAAATTCGATAAGTATACGTTTTTGTCTTTGCACTGTGGAGCGCGCTAAAATCAGGATCCGCTTCGAAAGCCTGCCGCACGACAATATCCGAAGGCAACAGACCTTCCGCCGCTCGAACAATACGTTCAATGGGGATCGTTCCATCCGTAAAAAAATTAACAACTTGGCCTCTTGCATGTACACCGGCGTCCGTGCGTCCCGCCGCCGCCAGTTCAATAGGTTCCCCAAAAAGCAGCGCCAGCTTTTCCTCCAAAATATTCTGTACAGCTACAATTGGCGGCGTCTGGCGCTGAAAACCATGATAGATTGTCCCGTCGTAAGCTACAAGCAACGCGATGTTACGCCGTCGCGCCTGCATCATCATTTTATGTTTCTGTCGCATCAGATTCCTACAACTTTCATCGTTCCCAGCACCGCTAAGAAAAACGCGATCCCTGCCGCCGCCCAATAATCATGCCGGGTGACACGAAGCTCCTTCATCCGGGTCCTTCCCTCGCCGCCGCGATAGCAGCGCGCTTCCATCGCCATCGCCAACTCATCCGCGCGTCGAAACGCCGAGATAAAAAGCGGCACTAAAACTGGCATTAGACTGTACAGCCGGCGAAGAAGATTACCCGAAGAAAAATCCGACCCACGCGCTCGCTGTGCCTTCATAATCTTATCCGTTTCCTCAATCAGCGTCGGCACAAAACGCAACGCAATTGTCATCATCATCGCCAGTTCGTGCGCCGGCACGCCAATCAATCGCAAAGGCTTTAAAAGGTATTCCATAGCGTCAGTAAGCGCCAACGGCGACGTAGTAAACGTCAGCAGCGATGATAAAAGAATCAAAAGAACCAATCGCAGACAGAGAAAAAAACCTTTCGCCAGTCCTTCATAAGTCAGTTCAAATATCCA
>ERZ773042.1700-NODE-1700-length-12693-cov-3.183732_pt1 | contig 12693 bp, 8 predicted proteins | sample MGYA00511664_ERZ773042 | MGnify/ENA primary metagenome ERZ773042 (study PRJEB29015, sample SAMEA2737984) | human oral metagenome | biome: human oral; feature: human-associated habitat; material: dental | place: China | collected 2036 ... | reverse complement strand
CCGCCGAATAACCCTTCTTCCCTGTACGGAGCACACATTCCTCCGTATCGTCCTTACCCTGTGGATGATCGCAGATCTTCTCATAGACCTCGCGATAATTCTCATACACGGCATCACCGCGCTGTGTACTCGCATAGAGCAGAAGCCCCCAATAGTGCTCAAAACGCATATCCGTCAGCCAGATGTGCTCCGACATCTCCTGATAGCACTGCTCGGGGCGAAAGTCCGGTGAAATCCCAAGATCCGCCAAACGGCACACACTCGCATAAAAGATAAAGGTATCTGCCGTGGAGATGTAAGGTACCACCATCTCACCGGCACGCAGCACGTACTCGCCCTGCCGTGCATGCAGTAAGCCGTGCGGGCGGCCGAAGGAAATATCCTCAACATAGGAGACGAATTTCGTCGTGGCATTCCCTGTTGACACGTCGGACATACCGGCAATCGTGATCGGACACTGCAGCTCGACATTATGCTCCTGTAGGAACAGGTTGACTGCCCCCATATAGATATCCTGCCCCATTCCATCCAGCATACGCCCTGTCCGCTGCAGGATCTCCCGCAGATAACCACGCCGAAAACCGGAGTTGATATAGAGAAGAGGGATGCGGTAAAGCACAGGTTTGATATTGGGAATGATCTGTGCCTGCTCCTGCCGCATCGGGTAGATCTTGTAATGCTCCGACTGCTCCGCATCAAAGCAGGGGACGATCTGTACACCCAATCCCTCCGGCATATAGCCAGGCCATGTGTAGAATCCTCTGCGCCATGAGAAGATAGGAGCATTCGGATAGTCCTCCATCGCTTTCTTAATATACTTGAGTCCCCATGGAAGAACGCCGTCATCAGCACCAATGGAGAAGGCGAATGCACCACGCGCATGAAGATAGGCAAACTCAAAGCTTTTCGTGAGCGGCAGCACAAACGGCGTCCGATAGTAGCGAATGCGCGGATCATTCAGTTCTGCAACGAGTTCACGGATCTCATGATGCCCCTCGTCCGAGTTATCGCTGACGACGATCTCGTAGCTGCCGTCGTAGTCGATGGCAAGGCACGTCTCCAACGTAGCCTTTAGTGTATCTGCCGCGTTCCGCACGGGAATGACAATCGAGAAGTCACATTCTGCAGGTGCGTCGAGCAGCGACTCCACATTCTCCCCGTAAAAATAGTTGATATACGTCAGGTAGTCTCCCGCCCGTGCAAACGAAAATCCATACGCGAACTGATGGGGTAGGCAACAGGAAAGCCGCTGTATATCACCCGCTAGCTCCTCCTGTGTGTGCAGTGCGTCCATGCGGTCATCACGCGCAAGGATGATGAGCGGCGCCTCCTGCTCTGTACTCTTCGCGAGGAGGCGAATGACGGCGGGTACTGCACGCTCCTCCCTGCCGTCAGTCATGCGGCACACACCTACGTCGAGCACGATCTGCTCACCCACGGCGCGTGCTTCCTGAATGCAGCGCAGGGCGTAGGTGCTCACATTCTCTGCACGCTCCACCCCCTGCGTCTCGCGTACGAGGATGGTCTGCTGCCCAAGTGTGCCGAACGCGTGCGCGAGCACCTCCAGATCGGATGTGTCATCCGCCGTGCCGAGCAGCAGGAAGGTATTGCGACGCCCATCCGTAAAGAGGCGCAGCAGAAAGCCCCAATTTCCATGAAAATCAGGGGTCGGATAGGGAATGCCCGTATCCTCGACAAGGATGTCGTCATAGTCCTCCCGCCCCATCCGCCTGCAATACGCCATCATCAGGACGAAGTAGGCGAGCATATTGCGCGTGACATAGTATTCCTCGGCAAGCGCACGCAGAAGTTCGGTGTCGGACGGCTCTGCCAAGAATTTCGCTCTCAGCGCATATAGGCGTGCAACGTGCTCCTGCGGCAGACTTCCCTTTTGGTAGTATGCATGAGAAAAGCGTGTCTGCCGCCACGCAAGTGAACCCTCGGGGAATGTGCGGCTCTTGAGCTCGAACACGTCGGCAAGCGCCTGAAACGGGTGGTATTCCTGCGCCGTGTAGTCGAGGACATTGCGGCATTTCGCGCTGTCCTCGCCGCGCGCAATCATGAGTGCAACGCGGGCGCAGATGTACTCCATCTGCTTTGGAAAGATATTGCGCAGCGCATCCAGCTCCTCCTCGGCTGCCGCCAGATCTTCCGCTGTCCCCCGCTCGATGCGTGTACGCGCACGGCGCACCACATCCCGATATTCTTGTCCGTTCATCTATGTTCTCCCTGTTCTTTGCAAGAGTTTTCCCTCAGTCGCTCGTTTCTATTCCTACGTCCGCTTCTTCGCAATGACCGCGCGCATCTTCTGCAGGTTGCGGCGATACTCCTTCGGGCTCTGCATAGCGATGACGGCGTAGAGGGCATCGGTGATTGCCATGTGGATGAGGCGCGAGGAGACGGCCTCAGAGCTGTAGTGCACCTCCCGCCCCATTCCGTGCAGCACGACATTGCCGAGCTTTGCGAGCGGCGAGTGCGCATGACTCGTAATGACGATAACAGGCGCCCCCGCCTCTCGTGCCGTCCGCACGGAATCGAGAAGTTCGAGCGTCGCGCCCGTATGTGAGACGGCGATAACGACGTCCTTTGTCGTCAGGAGCGATGCGGAGGTTGCCTGTTGGTGCGCATCGCTGTACGCCTGCACAATCATACCGAAACGCAGGAAACGCGTCTCGATGTCGCGGCAGACAGTAGCAGAATTACCAAATCCATAGACGACAATACGCTGTGCCGCACGGATGATATCAACGGCGCGTTCGATCGCTGCATAATCAAGCAGTTTCAGCGTGTCTTGCAGACCGTCTGCGATGTTGCGAAAGACCTTCTGTACAACCTTCTCGCTTGTGTCCGCTGCGTCAATGTCCTGATAGACAGTCTCCGTCTGTGTATAGAGCTCTGCTGCAAGCGCGATCTTGAAACTCTGCAGTCCGCTGAAGCCGAGTTTTTTACAAAAACGCGAAATGGTAATCTCAGAGCTCCCGACCGCTGCCGCAAATTCTGAGATCGTCTGCTCCATCACATCACTCACATGCGCCGCAACATAGTCCGCAATGCGTTTCTCCGTGCGCGTCATATGCGCATAGCTGCCGCGTATCACCGGCAGTGACATACTCTCTGCCGTCATCGTGCCACACCCCTCCATTGTTGCTTTTCTGACATTATAGCAAAGATCAGCAAAAAAAACACCTCTCGCAAAATCTGTTGCGAAAGGTGTTCCATAAAGCTCATGTTTCTTCGAGATCGGCAAGAATCGCTCGAATCTCCTGATCCTCCGTCTCCGTGAGCGGCGTCCCCGGCGCACGCGTACAGGTGGAAATGGACAGTCCTGCCGCCCGCACCGCTGCCTTCATGCCCGTGATAAAGAGCGGCGTCACTGTGTAAATCCGCATCAGTCCCGCAATCTTCTCGGCACAGCGGAGCGCGGCAGCATAATCACCGCTTTCATAGGATGCATGCATCTTGACGAAGAGTTCAGGCACGACGTTCGTAAGTCCGCAGAGAACGCCGTCACCGCCAGAGATGCGGTTCACGATGTAGTATTCGTCAAAACCCGAGAGCACAGAAAAGTCCGGCCGCACAGGCTTCACTGCCTGACAGATGCGCCGCGTGTGGCTGATGTTGTCCACCGTATCCTTGATCCCCGTGATTGTGGGGCAGCGCTGCGCAATCGTGCGGACGATCTCTGGGCTGAGGTCGCTGCCCGTGCGGTCGGGGAAGTTATAGAGCATGACAGGCAGACCGACTGCCTTCGTAAGGCGCTCGAAATACTCGACCGCCGCCGCAGCGGGCAGTCCGAAATAGTAGGGAGAGACAATATTGAGCGCATCCGCACCCGTCTCCGCCGCATGGGCAGCGAGGCGGATGACCTCCTCCTCCTCCGTATTGCCGATGCCGATGATAACCTGTGTACGCCCTGCAGCCGTCTTGACAGCGAAATCAATCAGCGCACGTTTCTCCGTTTCGCTGAAGGCATAGAACTCTCCAAGGCTGCCGAGAAAGAGCAGTCCGTTAAGCCCTGCATCAACCAGATGATTGATGTGCTTTTCCATATTTTCATAATCAATGCTGCCGTCGTCCTTCAGAATCGTGATGACGGGTGAGTTGACTCCCTTGAACATAGTATCCTCTGCCTCCTTCAGCTGCCAATTTTCTGCCGCAGGACCGCCTTGCCCGCCTCGATCACAGTGAGAATCCGCTCCACATCGTAAACATTGCCGCGCCACGTACCGCCGCTGACCTCCTGCAGTGCCGCCCAAAGACGAGTATCGTCCGGAAGATCGACATCGGGGCCAACGCCGTCCTGCATGGTACGCGCTGCGAGTACGCGCGCGCCCTCCTCATAGCTGAGGGGATTCTCCTCCGTACCGATGAAATTTAGGCTGCCCTCGAGTTTCTCCGTATCGACGATGATTTCGACAACATCGCCGTCGCGCAGCTTGCCGATGGGGCCGCCCGCGAGTGCCTCGGGTCCCACATGTCCAAAGCATGCGCCCGTCGACACACCTGAGAAGCGCGCATCTGTAATGAGGGAGACGTGTTTGCCGAACGGCAGATGCTTGAGTGCGGAGGTGAGCTGATAGGTCTCCTCCATGCCTGTCCCCTTCGGTCCGCCGCCCATGACGATCATGATATCCCCCGCGGCGATCCGCCCATGCTCCTTAAGCGCCGCAATCGCAGTCTTTTCCGAGGTGAACGTCTTGACCTTGCCCGTGTGGCGGAATACCTTGTCCGCATCAATCACAGAGGGATCAATTGCTGTGGATTTCACAACAGAGCCCTCGGGGGCGATATTGCCTGTGGGGAAGGTAACGGTCGAGCCGATGCCGCGCCGTTTCGCTTCATCGGGGCTGAAAATCACCTCATCAGGCGGCAGCCCGTCGACTTCTTCCAATCGTTTGCGCAGAATCGCGCGCCGCTCGGACTGCTCCCACCAGTCGAGATTCTCTCCAAGCGTCGTACCTGTGACAGTAAGTGCATCCTCATGCAGAAGCCCGAGCCGCCGCAGATGCAGCATGACCTCAGGTACACCGCCCGCCATGAAGGCAAACACAGTCGGATAGTTGACCGGGCCGATCGGCAAAACGCTCACGAGACGCGGCACTTCCTTGTTGACGCGTGACCAATCGGAAACATCGGGCATATGACAACCCGCTGCGTGCGCAATGGCAGGGAGATGGAGCAGGAGATTTGTGGAGCCGCCGAATGCCGCGTGGATGACCATGGCATTTTCGATGGCTTTGTCGGTCAGGATATCGCTTGCAGTGAGGTCTCGTGCGGCGAGTTTCATGACCGCACGTGCTGAGGCACGTCCGAGTTCCCGCCAGATCTCCTCCCCCGACGGAGCGAGCGCCGCATGCGTCAGCGTGAGCCCGAGGCCCTCGGCGACGACCTGCGAGGTCCCCGCCGTCCCGAGAAACTGACAGCCGCCGCCTGGCGAGGCGCAGGAGCTGCAGCCCGTCCGTGCGGCATAGTCGAGCGTAATCTCGTCATTCGCGTAACGCACCCCAAGGGTCTGCACCGTACCGAGATCCTCGCTGTCGATCGGCGAAAGGGTCGCACCGCCCGGGATGAGAATGACGGGGCGGTCGTGCATGCCCGCGAGCGCCATCATCATTGCGGGCAGTCCCTTGTCACATGCGGCAACACCGACGATCGCCCGCCGTGTCGGCAGCGAGCGCATGAGACGACGCATAACGATGGCGGCATCGTTGCGGTAGGGCAGCGCGTCAAACATTCCCGTCGTTCCCTGACTCCGCCCGTCGCACGGATCGGTGACAAAGGCAGCGTGCGGAACATACCCCTCCGACTTCAGTTCGTCGGCGGCAACACGCATGAGATCACCGAGCTCGAAATGCCCGTTGTGGAGGCCGACCGCCGCCGTTGTCCCGTCATCGCGGCGAATACCGCCCTGCGTGCTGATGATGAGCACATCACCGCCCGCAAGATCGTCGGGATTCCACCCCATGCCCGCATTGATCGTCATGCCGAAGATATTCCCGCTCGGCGCCGTGCGCAGCACTTCGTCCGTCAGCGGCAGGCGCCCCTTCGGCCCCGCTTTGCGCGTACAGACATCATACAGGCCTTCCGGATTCTGCGCATAAAACTTCTCCATAGACATCGCTGCTCCACCTTTCACCAGGAGCCCTGATAAAAGGACATTGTCGAATGTATCAGGGCTTTCCATTAATACACAGAGAAAACGGGGCTGCTGTACGAACAGCGTACAGCAGCCCTCTAAAACTCAACTCTTTGAAATCACGAGATCCGGATGACGCGCGATGTCCTCCGTGAGCTCTTCCATGTGAGGAATGACCGCGACGCGCATCCCTGCCCGATGCTCGACGAGGTCAAAGCCATGCACGATGTCATCCAATGCAACGGCATGTGTGAGGATGCGGTCGGCATTGATTTTTCCGCTGCGGATCAGCTCTACGGCGAGCGCATTGTGCCGCGGTGCAGAGGAGAATGTCCCATACAGCGTGATCTGCCGATAGTGGACGAAGTTCACATCAAACGTCAACTCGGGCGCGTCCTTCGGCAGCCCCGCAAAGAGACAGACCTTGCCCATCTTGCCCGTCATGGCAATGCCCGCACGCTGTGCTGCGGCGCTGCCCGCCGTGACGATGACGACATTCGCGCCAAGCCCGTCTGTCGCGTCGAGAACCGCCTGGATGCCGCCGTCCTCTCCCGTCTCGATGTAGGCGTCATAATTCAAGTCGCGCGCCGTATCCAGGCGGTTCCGGCTGCGGTTCAGCAGGAAGATCTTGCCTGCACCGCGAGCACGTGCAAGCTCAGCATGCATGATCCCGATCGGCCCCGCACCGATGACGGCAACGGTGTCTCCGAGCTGGATGTCCATCGCCTCCTGCCCGTTGATGACACAGGCGAGCGGCTCCGAGAGCGAGGCGGCGAGATAGTCAACCTCATCGGGGATAAAGTTCACATTGCCTGCGCGTACCGCGCTCGCAGGAATCCGCACGTACTCGGCAAAGCCGCCGTCGTAGCCGTGTGCGATCGTCTCACGCGTATAGCAGAGGTGCTGCCGCCCTGAGAGGCAGTAGGAGCACGCGCCGCAGCCGATGCCCGGTGCGACAATCACGCGGTCGCCGACATGGTAGCGGTCGGCGCCGGCACCGACCGCCTCAATTACCCCCGCGATCTCATGTCCGAGGATGATGGGCGGATGAATCGCCTTGTGTCCGTGGCGGAACGTCCGAAGATCACCTCCGCAGATGGCGCATGCCTTGACCTTGACGAGAAGCTCCCCCGCGCCGATGGTCGGCTTTGCGACCTCCTCTACGCGCACATCTGCCGTGCCGTGGTACACTGCTGCTTTCATAGGTTCCTCCCCTCTATTTGAGTCCTGAGAAATCAGTCGAAACATCCGCTGCGTTGACAACCCAGCGTGGCTTTCCGCCCGCTATTGCGCTCTTTACCTCTTCGAGCAGGAGATAGGGCGTACGGTTGAACGCATCGCGCGTGGAGCCCGCAAGATGCGGCGTGATCGTGACATTCTCAAGCGTCATGAACGGATGATCTGCCGGCGGCGGCTCCGTCCAGAACACATCAATCGCCGCACCGCCGATCTTCTTATCATGAAGTGCCGCAATGAGCGCCTGCTCATCGATAAGGCCCGCACGCGCCGTGTTGATGACATATGCCGTCGGCTTCATGCGTGCAAACTCCTTCGCACCGAGAAGCCCCTGCGTCGCCTCAGAGAGGCGCGCATGCATACTGATGAAATCCGCCTCCGCACACAGTTCTTCGAGCGGGACGAGGCGTGCGCCCGCCGCCTCCACATCCGCGGCGTTCACATACGGGTCGTAGACGAGGATCTCAACGTCAAAGCCTTTTAGTTTCTTTGCCACAAGATGCCCGATGTAGCCGAAGCCCACGAGACCAATCTTCTTCTCAAGCATATCGCCGACAAAGGCAGCGTTCGAATACTGCTTCTTCCAATGCCCCTGCTTCAGCTCTGCGTGGGCGCGCCCGATATTGCGCATCTCAGCGAGCATGAGTCCAATCGTGTAATCTGAGACAGCATGCGCGTTGCGCCCCATTGTGTGGAACACAGCGATGCCCTGCTTCGATGCCGTCGTGACATCCACATTCTCAACGCCCGCACGGCAGGCACCGATGATGCGGCATTTCTTGGCCGCCGCCACGATCTCTGCATTGATCGGCGTATGATGTGTGATGATGATATCGACATCGCCGACGTGATCAAAGATCTCCTGCGGCGGCTTTCCTGCCGACGGCCCCTTTTTCTCGACCTCACTGCGCAGGAACCAAAACTCCTCATCACTCGCAGGTTTCCAGTCCACGCGTGCAACCTCGGCATCACCCAGAAAATTTTTTACGGCAGCCTCCAACCGCTCTGACGAGAGCAGAGGATCGCCGATCACCAATACCTTCATCTGTGCCCCTCCTCACTCAAAACGAATGACATCGCCCACCATGAAACGGGGCACGCCATCCCCCTTGACCATGATCTGCCCCGGCATCTCCGCCTCATCCTTGCCCGTAAACACAATCGTGCAGTGTCCATTCTCACGCAGCGTTTTCATCGCCTCATCACCGACCGCCGTTACCGTATAGCTGCGGTCTGCGAGGACGAGCCGATCCCCTGCCGCGATATCCGCCGATAGTTTCCCCTTTGTATGCGCCACGACCATGTTCTCGTACTCGTACGGCACATCCTTATTAAAGAGAATGACCGACTCGCGCGTCTGCATAAAAGGCAGTACAAAATCCCCGATTGCTGTGACTGTTACTTCATATTTCATCGCAAAATCCCCCGCTTCTATTTTATTTCATTCGTGCCCTGCGCACGCGTCACCGCCGCGTTGAACTCCCGCAGTGCGGGATAGAGCGCACGGTTCAGCGTCTCATAGAGCTCCATATATTGTGCATGCCGCTCTGCATCCGGCTCATACTGCCGCTCTGCAAAACGCACGCGCGCGACAGCGTCCTCCGGGCTCGTGTAGATCCCGGCACCAAGGCCCGCAAGCATCGCCGCGCCAAGTGCTGCCGCCTCCGGAACATCCTTGCTGCGCACGGGAATCCCTGTGACATCCGCCTTCATCTGCATCCAGAACGTACTCTTTGCTGCGCCGCCGATCGCATAGATTGACTCGACACTCTGCCCGGAGAGCTCCTGCATCGCCTGCACAATGCTGTGCATCTCGTAACAAAGCCCCTCGAGAATCGCGCGGACAAAGGTGCCGCGCGTCGTTGCGCGCGTGAGTCCGACAAACGCACCGCGCGCCGCAGGATCGCTGCCCATCGTGTGCCGTCCCGAGAAATACGGCAGCATCATGCAGCCGCGGGCACCGATCGGTTCAAGTGATGCCTCCCCGACTAGCTGATCGAAGGACTCGCACGCGAATGTATGCTTGAACCACTCGAAGATCCCGCCCGATGCCACGATCATTCCCATGATGTAGTAGGCATCATTGACCACATAGGCGACGGACGTAAAATTCTTCTCCATACTCGCGGCACTGCTCTCAGGTGTGTCCAGAATCGCAAGCAGCTGCTCGCTCGTGCCTGTAGAGTCCAGCATCTGCCCCGGACGGATGATCCCCGTCGCAAAGGTTCCGCAGGCATAGTCCACGCCGCCAGCAAAGACGGGTGTCCCCTCTTTGAGCCCCGTCACCGCCGCTGCGGCGTCCGTAAGCGTGCCGATCTGCTCGCCCGGTCGGATAGGTGCGGCGAGCAGGGAACGGTCAATTCCCGCCTCCGCAAGGATCTCCTCCGACCAGTCACGGCGATTCAGGTCGAACGCCATCGAGCGGCAGGCGTTCGTCCACGGCGCACGCGCTGTCCCCGTCAGTTTCAGACTGATAAACCCCGCGATCGGGATCCAAAGGCGTGCCCGCGCCCATGCCTCAGGCACGTAGCGTTTGATCCACTGCATCTTCGTGATACTCGCCACAGGGTTCGGATTGATCCCTGTGATCCGGTAGATGTGTTCACGTCCAAATGGTTCCCACGCCGAGGCAATCGCCTCCGTCCGCGTATCGAACCAACGAATTGCAGGATGCACCGACTGCGCATTTCCGTCGAGCAGGACATCCTCGCCCGAACTTGCAACGGCAACGCCGTCACAGGTCTCATTGGGCAGCTGTGACACAATCTCCGCGATGCAGGCAGCGACACCCTCCCAGATCAGTTCGGGAGAGGTCTCCGCCCATCCATTTTCATGATATTTCGTATTTGCCGGCCGACGTGAGGATGCGAGGAACCGCCCTGTCCGGTCACACGCAATTGCTTTGTAGTTCGTAGAGCCTGCATCAATGCCCAGAAGATAGCCCATGATACTCACGCTCCTTTGCTCGTGGGGTTCTATGCACCGATCGCATCAACCGATGAACATATTGAGAACCAGAACACCCGCGAGGCCAAGCACAGAGATGATCGTCTCCATCGTACACCACGTACGCACCGTCTCCTTGACCGTGAGCCCGAAGAATTCCTTAAACAGCCAGAACCCCGGGTCGTTCGGCGGCGAGATGATGAGACTGCCCGCGCCCGTTGCGAGCACCATGAGCTCGGGGCTGACGCCCGTGAGCGCAACCACGGGAGCCGCGATGCCGCCCGCCGTGAGCGCTGCAACCGTCGCGCTGCCGCAGGCGATGCGGATGACCGCCGCAATCGACCATGCGAGGACGAGCGGCGAGAGATCGGAGCCCATGAGGAGGTCTCCGATGTAGCGGCCAACACCGCTGTCGATGAGGATCTGCTTGAGCGCGCCGCCGCCGCCCACGATGAGGAGGATCATCGCGATTGCGAGGATCGCGGCCTCGGCAATCTTCATGATCTCAGGGATGCTCTTGCCTCGCGCGATGCCGAAGGTATAGAACGCGATGAAGATGGAGATCGTGAGCGCCATATCCGGCGAGCCGAGGAAGGCTAGGACTGCTCGCAGATGCGAGTCCTGCGCCAGCGTGAGTTTGCCGATGGCGGACGCCGCCATGAGGACGACGGGCACGAGCGCGGTGAACACGCTGACGCCGAAACTCGGCATCTCCTCCTCCGTGAAGACCTTCGGGTTGTAAAGCCCCTCGGGAATCGCGGGATTGAGATCCTTGACGAGGTTGTAGAAGAGCGGCCCTGCGACGATCGCCGTCGGAACGGCAAGGATAGCGCCATAGACGAGGGTCAGGCCGATATCCGCATTGTAGATGACGGAAATCGCCGTAGGTCCCGGATGCGGCGGCAGGAATCCATGCGTGACCGAGAGCGCCGCCGCCATCGGTATGCCGACCTCAAGGAGGCGAATCTTCGCCGAGGCCGCGATCGTGAAGACGAGCGGGATGAGCAGGACGAAGCCGATTTCATAGAAGAGCGCGATGCCGACGATGAAGCCCGTAAGGCAGACTGCCCACTTGACCTTTTCCTTGCCGAACATGTTGATGAGCGTCATGGCAATGCGCTGTGCACCGCCACTCTCCGCCATAAGCTTGCCGAGAATCGCACCGAACGAGACGACGATGGCAAGTCCGCCGAGCGTCCCGCCAAGCCCCTTCTGGATGACGGGGATGATCTGCGTGACGGGCAGTCCCTCTGCGTAGCCGACAAGGCCTGCGACGATGAGCAGCGAGATGAAACTGTTCAGCTTCACGCGAACGATGAGGAAGAACAGCAGCAGGATGCCCACAGCTAGAATAATCAGCGGCATAGGATTCCTCTCCTTTCATAGTGGGGGTTCGCCCCCCGCAGCGCGCTGCCTCAACTACTGACAGCAAAACCTATAACAATTCCTGATGTAATTATAGTCGATGGTCTTTCATTTGTAAATAGCATTTCATTTATTTAATTATATTTTGTTTATTGAATATCATTTTTGGGTGCAAAAAAGCTGCTGCACGAAGTCGTTTTGACTCGTGCAGCAGCCCCGCTTTTTACTGCACCGTCTGCAAGAGTTCACGATAGCGTGGACGCTCGGACATCGGCACGTCGAGCACGTCCATTGCCTGCTCGGCAGACATTTTGAGCTTTGCGATGAGCTGACGAATGTTTGACATGCGTTCATCCGTACGCCCTTCCGCACGTCCTTCCGCACGTCCTTCCGTACGTCCTTCCGCACGCCCTTCCTGCATTGCTTCCTGCCGCTCTTCTGAAATACGGTCTGCGAAAAACATATAGCCCATCCTTTCTTGTCCTTTGATTTTGATATTGTGAATCTCCTCATCAATCTCCCGCACAAAGAGATCGTCTGAGATAACTCCGTCGACATAGTGCAGAAATGCCTTGATCGAGTCGTCGATGCTGCCGTGCGTCCCTTTCGTATTCAGGAAAATTTTTCTTGTCCCGTCTCCCAGCGTGATTTCATGATCCTCCTGACAGACATTCTCGAAGGTATAGAGATAGCGCCCTGCGTCAAACGGATCGAAGGGGCAGATGAATATGATGATCGTCTGATTCAGTGCGAGATAGTCCGTTCCCGGCTCCATCAGATCGGCATCCATCATCGACTGATAGTAGCGCGTTCGCTTGGCAAGCCCCTCCGCCTCCGGCTTTCGCACCTGCATCTCAATATTGTAGACCGTGCCCTGCTCGTCCTTCACATAGACATCGAGACGAATGCCCTTGCTTTGGTAGCGTGTCGACATTGACTTCTCTGTTTCAAGATAGGACAAATCTGCAATCTCAATATGCAGAATACGCTCGAGCATCTGTTTGCAGATG
>ERZ773042.1691-NODE-1691-length-12733-cov-3.134643_pt1 | contig 12733 bp, 7 predicted proteins | sample MGYA00511664_ERZ773042 | MGnify/ENA primary metagenome ERZ773042 (study PRJEB29015, sample SAMEA2737984) | human oral metagenome | biome: human oral; feature: human-associated habitat; material: dental | place: China | collected 2036 ... | reverse complement strand
CATGCCGGCGGTCGTAAACAAAACGGTGGGATCGTTGTCGGGAATGAGCGACTGACCGCTTATTTCCGCATGCCCTTTGCTTTTAAAAAACGCGATATATTTGGATCGAAGTTCATCTACAGTCATAAATTTAATACTATAAATTCACCGCTTCAATGTCAAGGCGGCGAAAACCGTTTATCGAGGCGAAAACCGCTATGTTATGACGATAACAATTTTTGGTTTTGCGTCCTTGCTCGAATGGCGTCGAACTCGTTATAATGGGCGGCGATGGAGGCACTATGAAGCAATTATGGACTATGATTTCCGGCGGGCTCACGGGTCTGTTCGTACTGGGCAATATCACCTCCTGCGGCAATATCTATCACGGCAACGCGGACTGGACGCAGAAATCAAGCGGAACGACAGAGACGTTAACCGGCATCGCCTGCAACGGCAACACATGGGGTATAGTCGGGAAGGGAGGTACTATCCTCATGAGTACCGACAACGGCAATACGTTTACGCAAAAATCAAGCGGGACGACACAACGTTTACTCAACATCGCCTGCAACGGCAATACATGGGGTATAGTCGGGGATGGAGGTACTGTCCTCATGAGCACCGATAACGGCAATACGTTTGCGCAAAAAGCAAGCGGAACGACACAATATTTACTCGACATCGCCTGTAACGGCAACACATGGGGTATAGTTGGAAATAAAGGTACTATCCTCATGAGCACCGACACCGCGCTGTGGTAACGGTTACACAGTCCACTCTTCGAAAAAGTCATTCATGCCCTTATAATCATATAAGCGTTTCGGAGCTATTTATCGACCGGCAGCGATGTGGACGGTCATGCAGCGGCTGCGTTTTTCATCATTCACTTGCCCGTCTTTCAGATCATCGTCGCCGGGGAAGCCCGCGTCGTTGAAGGCGACTTCGCCGGTGACATCTTTGGGATTCAGCACCGGAAAAATGCGGAGTTCGATAAATACTCCGCAACGCCCCCCGTATCATAAAAAACGGCCGCCCTTTCGGACGGCCGTTTTCGTTACATTACATTCGTACGATTTTTATGCGCTTTACGCGCACTCTGCGCATACGCCGATCAGAACGGGCGCTTCGCAAGATAGTCGTACTCCTGCCACGTCCGCTTTGCGGCTGCAGTCGCTTTTTCGAGCAGCATATTCGCACGCTCGGGGTTCGCGGCTTTCAGCGCTTTGAAGCGGCCTTCGGCGTACATATAGTCGGCAAGCTGATAGTTCGGTTCGCGCGAATCGAGCTGGAAGGGATTGAGTCCCTGCTCTTTGCGGCGCGGATCATAGCGGTACAGCGGCCACAGTCCGCATTCGACCGCCTGCTTTTGCAGTTTCAAACCGTCGCTCATGTTGATCGTGTGGTTGATACAGTGCGAATAGGCGATGATGAGAGACGGGCCGTCGTAGCTTTCGGCTTCGCGGATCGCTTTGATCGTCTGAGCGGCATTTGCGCCCATCGCAACCTTTGCGACGTAAATATAGCCGTAGCTCATCGCGATCATACCCAAATCCTTTTTCGCGATGTCTTTTCCCGCCGCCGCGAATTTTGCAACCGCGCCGAAGGGCGTCGCTTTCGACATCTGACCGCCGGTATTCGAATACACTTCCGTGTCGAGACAGAGGATATTGATATTGCGTCCCTGAGCGAGTACGTGGTCGACGCCGCCGAAACCGATATCATAGCCCCAGCCGTCACCGCCGATGATCCAGTTGCTCTTTTTAATAAAATGGTCGGCAAGCGACAGGAGTTCTTTCGAAAGCTCGTCTTTATTGTCTTTCAGTGCCGCTTTCAGAGCCGCGACATTTTTGCGCTGCGCTCCGATAGCCGCATCGTCCGCCTGCGTATTCGAAAGGAGCGCGTCGATCTCTTGTGCCGCGATGCCTTTTTCCTTCACTTTCGCTGCAACTTCGCGAGCGTATTCGGCAAGTTTTTCCGCCGTAAGGCGCATACCGAAACCGAATTCCGCCGCATCTTCAAAGAGCGAGTTGCTCCACACCGGTCCTCGTCCGTTTTCATCCGTCGCGTACGGCGTCGTCGGCAGGTTTCCTCCGTAGATGGAAGAACAGCCGGTCGCGTTTGCAATCATCGCGCGGTCGCCGAAAAGTTGACTTACCATTTTGATATACGCCGTTTCACCGCAGCCCGCGCACGCGCCGCTGAATTCGAAGAGCGGCCGCTTCATCGAAAGCCCCTTTGCCGTCGCGAGGTTGAGCGTCGAAGCGTCCACTTCGGGCAGAGTGAGGAAGTAATCCCACTTTTTGCTTTCGGCTTCTTTGTATTCGGGCGTAAAGAGTTCCATGTGCAGCGATTTTTTCGGCTGCGTCGGGCACGTATATACGCACAGTCCGCATCCGGTACAGTCGTCGGCGGAAATGGCGAGCACGAATTTCTGTCCGGGCTTTGCAGGCTTCATCTCGACGCTCTTGAATCCCGCCGGAGCTTTTGCCGCTTCCTCGTCGGTCATCGCTTTCATGCGGATACAGGCGTGCGGACACACGAGAGCGCAGTTGCCGCACTGAATACAGGTCGCTTCATCCCAGCACGCTACCCGTTCGGCGATACCGCGCTTTTCGTACTGCGTCGTCGCCGTGGGGAAAGTACCGTCGGCGGGCAATTTGCTGACCGGCAGTTTGTCGCCTTCCTGAGCGGCCATAGCGCCGAGCACGTTTTTGATAAAGGAATCGTTCGTGTTTTTCATCGCCGATTCCATGTGGAAATTGCCGCCGACCTTTTTGCCTTTGAGATCGACTTTTTCGACAGCTTCAAGCGCCATTTCGATCGTCGAAATGTTTTTGTTGACGACGTCCTGGCCTTTTTTGCCGTAGGTTTTCGCGATGAATTTCTTCATGTATTCGACGGCGACGTCTTCTTTCAAAACGCCCGAAATCTTAAAGAACGCAGCGAGCATGACGATATTGATGCGGTTGCCCATGCCGGCTTTTTCCGCGATCTTAAACGCGTCGATGACGTAGAACTGCGCCTTTTTTTCGAGAATGCGTTTTTGCTGTTCGACGGGGATTTCCTCCCAAACATGCTCCTTATCGAAACGGCTGTTGAGCAAAAAGATTCCGCCCTCTTTCAGATACTGGAGCATGTCGTACACGTCCATGTATGCGAATTTGTGACAGGCGAGGAAGTCGGCGGCCGTAATCAGATACGGGCGGCGGATCGTCCGCTTGCCGAAGCGCAGGTGCGACACCGTGATGCCGCCGGATTTTTTCGAGTCGTACGAAAAATACGCTTGAGCGTTGAGGTCGGGGCGCGCGTCGCCGATGATTTTGATTGCGATTTTATTCGCGCCGACCGTACCGTCGGAGCCGAGTCCGTAGAACATCGCTTCGGTCATGCCCTGTTCGGCGATGAAAAAGTCGGGATCGTATTTCAGCGACGTCTTCGATACGTCGTCGTTGATACCGATCGTAAAGTGATTTTTCACTTTATCTTTCGCGTCGAGATTTTCGAAGCACGAAATGACCATCGCCGGCGTAAACTCTTTCGAGCCGATACCGTAGCGGCCGCCGACAATCAGGGCTTTGCGTCCGGATTCTTCGAAAGCCGTGCACACGTCTTCGTACAGCGGTTCTCCCAAAGCGCCGGGTTCTTTCGTGCGGTCGAGTACGACGATCTTTTTCGCCGTTTCCGGAATAGCCGCGAGGAATTTATCCGCAGCGAAGGGACGGTACAGGTGTACTTTTACGACACCGACCTTTTTGCCCTTCTGTTTGCACAGATATTCGACCGTTTCGTGAGCCGTGTCCGCGCCCGATCCCATGATGATCATAACCGATTTCGCGTCTTTTGCGCCGACGTAATCGTAGAGTTTGTATTTGCGTCCGGTAAGCTTTGCGAACTTCGTCATTTCACTCTGCACGATCGCCGGGACAGCTTTATAATAATTGTTGACCGCTTCGCGGCTCTGGAAGTACACGTCGGGATTTTGCGAAGTACCGCGGATTTCAGGACGCTCGGGATTCAAACCGCGAGCGCGATGTGCGCGCACGAGGTCGTCATCGACCATGCCGCGCATCTGATCGAACGACACTTCATCGTATTTTTGGATTTCGTGCGATGTGCGGAATCCGTCGAAAAAGTGCAGAAACGGAACACGCGAACGGAGCGTCGCCGAATGCGCAATGACCGCCATATCCTGCGCTTCCTGCACGGAGTTCGATGCGAGCATAGCCCAGCCGGTTTGACGGCAAGCCATGACGTCCGAATGATCGCCGAAAATCGACAAGGCGCTCGTTGCGACGGCACGTGCCGCAATATGAAATACCGTGCTCGTCAATTCGCCTGCGATTTTGTACATATTCGGAATCATCAGGAGCAAGCCCTGAGAAGCCGTAAAGGTCGAGCTCAGCGCTCCCGCCGTCAGCGCACCGTGTACGGCGCCCGCAGCTCCCGCTTCCGATTGCATTTCGACAACCGTCGGCACCGTGCCCCAAATATTTTTTTCGTTCTTTGCCGACAGATCGTCGGCAACCTCACCCATCGGGCTGGACGGAGTAATCGGATAAATCGAAATTACTTCGCTCAGCGCATGTGCAACGCGTCCGACCGCAGTGTTGGCGTCGAGCGTTACTTTCTGTTCTTCTGTTGCCATGGCAGCTTCCTTTTCTTGAAATGTATTGATGTGAAACGAGTATCAATTCGCACCTTGTATTTTACACCCGATGGCGGGGATTTGCAAGAGCGCGCATTGCCGTTTTTCAGAGTTTCAGCATAAAGGTTTTTCGTATGTTCCGTCTTTGTATTTTTACAATTTATCATTCCGGCAAATAATGCGGCGAAAAAGCTCCATAATGCGACACGTTGACGGTTCAAACGATATGACATATACTCATTTTCCAAGGAGCGTTTCCATGGCATATCTTTTTGACGAACCCTCGCACACATTCGACGAATACCTTTTGATTCCCGGCTACACGTCCGAAACCTGCATTCCCGCAAACGTGTCGCTGCGTACGCCCGTCGTCAAATACAACAAAAAAGCCGGAGATGCCTGTCCGCTCATGATGAACATACCGATGGTATCAGCCGTCATGCAGTCCGTTTCAAACGACACGCTTGCGATCGCGCTCGCACAGGAAGGCGGTATCAGTTTTATCTACGGTTCGCAGACGCCCGAAGATCAGGCGGCGATGATAGCCCGCGTCAAATCATACAAGGCGGGATTCGTGCCGTCGGACTCGAACATCCGTCCGGATCAAACGCTCGAAGAGCTCACCGCAATCATCGCAAAAACGGGGCATTCGACGGTCGCCGTCACCGAAGACGGAAGCCCGAACGGAAAGCTCGCCGGCATCATCACCGAGAGAGATTTCCGTATCAACCGCTGCGAAAAAGGCGCAAAAGTGTGCGACTACATGACGCCGCTTGAAAAATTAATAAAAGCGGAAGCGGGCATTTCGCTCGACGATGCGAACGATTTGATTTGGGAACACAAAATCAATCAGCTTCCGATCGTCGATAAAAACGGCAATCTGCAGTCGCTCGTGTTCCGAAAAGACATCGAAAACCGCGAAGAGCACCCGCTCGAAATTCACGACACGCAAAAACGCTATACGGTCGGAGCCGGCATCAATACGCGCGATTATATGGAACGCGTACCCCTTCTTTTGGATGCGGGCGCCGACGTGCTCTGCCTCGACTCGTCGGAAGGATTTACCGAATGGCAGCGCCGGGCGCTCAAAGACATCCACGAAAAATGGGGCGAGGGCGTTAAAGTCGGTGCCGGCAACGTCGTCGACAGAGACGGTTTCAACTTTCTCGCCGAATCTGGCGCCGATTTTATTAAAATCGGAATCGGCGGAGGTTCCATCTGCATCACTCGGGAACAAAAAGGAATCGGGCGAGGTCAGGCAACCGCAACGATCGAAGTGGCGAAAGCGCGCAACGAGTGGTATGAAAAAACCGGCATCTATATTCCGATATGCTCGGACGGCGGCATCGTGCACGATTATCATATAACGCTCGCGCTCGCGATGGGCGCGGACTTCGTCATGCTCGGCCGATATTTCGCAAGATTCGACGAAAGTCCGACGCACAAACTCATCATCAACGGCAATTACGTAAAAGAATATTGGGGTGAAGGATCGAACAGAGCGCGCAACTGGCAGCGCTACGATTTGGGCGGGGCGAAAAAGATGGCCTTCGAAGAAGGCGTCGACAGTTACGTTCCGTACGCCGGAAGCCTCCACGACAACGTGCAGACGACGACGAGCAAAGTGATCCACACGATGTGCAACTGCGGCGCGCTCACGATTCCCGAACTGCAGCAAAAAGCGAAGATCACCCTCGTAAGTCAAGCGTCGATCCGCGAAGGTTCCGCGCACGACGTTATCGTCAAAAACACGAGCATCCGCGCCGATTAAGCGGCAAACGTGCCGAACGATAAGCGCCGCATACAAAACGCGGGGCTGAAAAAATCGCACTTCGCGTTTGTACGATGCCCCGTTCATCGGCTTTTTCGCCGATGTTTCCGAAACCCTATATTCAACCGAAGAGTTTTGCCGTTTCCGCCATGTAGCGGATGAGTACACCCGTTTTATCTTCCATTGTTTTCGCGACGATAAAGACGATGCCGTCGCCGCTTTTATTGCACAGTATTTTTTCTATCTTGTACGACGTCACACCTTTTCTGACGACATCGGGAGAGCCGATTTTTTGCCGGCTTACGACGCTGCCGTTTTCATCGAGCTTTTCCATTAAAATGTAAAACGACGACTTTGCGTTTTCGCCCGTACCGCGCACCGTCGGGATGAGCCGAATGCGGTATGTCGATTTGCTTCCGAGTTTTCCGGCAAAATCTTTAAAGACGATTTCATCGCTTCCGTCTTTGTTTTCATCGCCGCAGATATAGAGGATTTGATCGGGAGATGCGGGCGTACAATTATATTTTTTCGTATCGAAATAGCTTTTTGCAGCGAGAGAATCGTATACTTCGCGTCCCGATTTTCCCGCCGTAACGGAAGACGGCTGTATTTTATATGTGCCGCCTTTAACAAAATCGTTTTTTGCGACATCGACCGTATAGATTTCCGCCCAGCCCCGAAACGATTTATCGGTTTTGCCGTATTGACCGAAGAGATATATCGACCCGTCGGATGAAAATCCCGCATCGACAAAAACCGCGGCGTCGCCGGCAAGCGCACAATATAGGCAAAGGGCGAAAATCAATCCGCCTGCAATAATTTTTTTCATACGGCATCCTCCCGTCTTTTACATTGTCGGAATTTCAAAGCAAGTCTTTACTATTATTTCCGTTGCGGGTATTATCGTTTCTATGACTATTAAAACGCGGAATTATTTTTTTCTCGCTCTGATTATCGTCTTTTCGGTATTTCTTTTAGGTGCTTCCGCGATGCTCGGATATTCGATTTACACCGACACGCTCACCCTCCCCGACGTTTTTCCGGCCGAGCGCATAGCGGGTTTTTATACGAAGGGCTATTCGTTTATCGCGACGATCGCCTCTCTTTTTATCTTCGCGCTGTATGCACTGTTTGCCGTCATCTATCTCTATGTCCAATTCGAAAAAACACAGTCAACGGAAGTGATCTTTTTTGCACTGTTTCTCATCGGCTGTTTTGCGGAAACGGTGCGGCTGTGCGTGCCGCTGTTCAATCTGTGGCACGAACTTTCGGCTTTTCTGCTTTTTACAGGAAGGGTCGTCCTCTTCGCGAGAACGCTCGCTCCGACGGCGCTGCTGTTCGACGCGGTCTTCAGCGGAACGAAAGCGCGCCAGCACGTCGAGCGGAACCTCGTCATACTCACCGTGCTTTCCGTCATGGTTTCGATGCTGATGCCGCTCGACACCGCAGTCGTACTCCCGAACTTTTGCATAAAATGGGGCAACGGACAAACGTTCCTCGCGATTCGCGCGCTCATCCTCGCCGCAGCGATTCTTTCGCTCTTCGTCAACGCATGGTCGCTCGGAACGAAGGATGCGTCCCCCTTCGGCTTTGCGTCTCTCGCACTCGGATACGAACTCTCGTGTTATGCAACCTCATACGCGGCGGCAGCTGCGGGCGGCATATTGCTTTTCGGGGGAACGGCGGTATACCTCAAAAGTCTGCACCGAAAATACCTGTGGCAGTAAAATCAGCGCATTAATAATGTTGATAGTCCGCCGATCGCAACGGGGATAACGAGGTTATCGAAATCGCCGAGAGGGATGAGTTCTATCGCCATCGCGGAAAGCGCCAAAGCAAGCGATACGAATCCGTTTTTGCACACGGCAAACGACGAACACAATACCGCGAAAAAACACGTAAGGCTTCCCGCAATCGTTTTTCCGTGCGTAAACGGAATGACCGTTCGGCCGAAGAGTTTTCCGCCGAGGCTTGCAAGTCCGTCGCCGAACGCAAGCGCGTAGATACCGATGCGGGCGGCTTCCGGTTTCCACAAAAGCGCTGTGACGATGATACCGAGCACAAGCGTCACGGGGCCGAGCACGAATTTATTTTCATCGCGCTTTCGAGAGGCGACTTCGGTTATGTGCGATACGACGGGAACGGAGACGCCGTACTTTCTGAGCGTTTCGGATGCGATATAGAACACAAGAACAACTGTAAGGCAGGCGATAACCGGCCAATACGCAAAGGTGAGAAAAGAGGGGATAAGCGCGCTGCAGATGTGGATCGATTTTCGGACGAGCTCTTTTTTTATGCTGTTTTTATATTGCGCCTGCAGTATGCCGGTTCTATTTTCGTCCGCGCTCATTGCGTCAGTTCCTTTTCGCCGGTGAGAATCTTCGGGATATCCGTATAGATTGCGGGTTCGTAATCCGGCATCGGATGGCTCATATAGCGCATATTCTGTTCGGCGAGATTGCCGCCCGGAAGGCGCACCATCGTCGCTTCGTTTCGCGTGAGCGCATCCCACGCGCGCATCGACACGGAAAGCTGTACCATCGCATCGGCATTCATCCTGCTGTTGCCCGTGCGGCGGGCAAGGCGGAAAAGCGTAACGCCGAGATTATTCGCCGCCTTCAGGTAAAGTTCCGTGAGCGCGTCTTCGGCGGCTTTTGTCTGCGTAAACGCAATTCCTTTTTTTGCGAACTCGGCATCGAGATTGCTTACGAGCTGCTTGTAGTAGCCTTCCGCCGCATAGTCGGAATCGCGGAGCGAAAGCGTATTGCCCATCGCGAGCAGCAAGTGATCGTCTTCCGGCTTTTCGGCTCCCGCTTTGATAAACGAACCGACCGCACCGTCCAAATCGTTTTTGGAATACTGAATAAAGCCGACGCGGTAATGCAGGGACGCCGTATCGTAGTGCGTGCGGATCGCCGAAAGATAATCGTTATATGCGCCTTCGTAATCCCCGCGGATAAAATAATCGATGTCGCCCGAATCGGCATAGAGTTTTCCGATGTTTTCATTTCCGGCAAAACCGCTGTTTTCCTTTTCGCGTTCGTACAGTGAAATCCCGTCGGTATATTTTTCTTCGGCCGTCAAATACTCTTTCCCCGAAACGTACTGTTCTCCGAGCAGACGGTATGAATCGATCTGCTTGTAGATATCGCGGCGGCGGAGAGTTTGCGACTTTTCTTCGAACAACTTGACCGTGTGTTCGAGCATACGCACCGCTCGCTCCGAATCGTGCATCTGCACGAAGTAGCGCGAAAGATTGTAAAATGCGACGGGATTCGACGGGTTTGCATTTACTGCGCGGTCGAGCATATCGCGCACGTCTTCGATCTTCGTGCGAAGGTATTCGTCTTTGGGCGGAAGCGGCCCGTACAATTTGTCGAGAAGGTATCCGCTCATCTCCGTCCAATCTTCGGCATCGAGCGATTTCGCTTTCGGATAAAACCTGTCTTTCAACTGCAGCACTTCGCGGAGATTGTCGGTACGCACAAAATAGCGCATCATGCGCGCGAGGTATTTATCGGTCGGTCCGTAGAGCTGCACGAGGGATGCGTATTGTTTGCGCGCTTCTTCAAATTTCGCAGGATCCTTTTCAGTCGCCCATTCGAGGTAGATATCGCCGAGCAGGAGGATACCGTCGGCATCGTTTACGTGATAGTCAAGTACGCTTCGCCGCGCGATCTCTTCGGCCTTTTCATAATTTGCCAAATCGTCGCATTCCATGCGCGCATATTCGATGCCCGCTTCCTTATCGTAATTAAAATAATAAAGGATATTGCGGTACATCCGTTCCGCCCGCAAGTATTGCTTTCGTTCGCGGTATGCGCGCGCATATTTGAAAAACCATTTTTTTTGCAGCTGCTTGCCGGCCGCTTCATTGAACAGCATCTCCGATTGAGGATATTCGTCCGCTTGAATGAGCGCGTAGCCCTGTTTATACAGACCGTTCGCGTTCAGCGGACGCCAAATAAAATTGAGCGTAAAAATTATCAATCCGAATACTGCGGCGGCAGAGAGCAAACCGAGTACGATACCCGGAACGATCCTGTTTCGCAGCTGATACTCAAGAGACGCTTTGTACGCATCGTATTCGGCCGCGGTGCGGCGTTCAAAATCGCGCGGAACGGGAATCGCGATGTCGAGCATCTTTTCGAGGCTTGCAGCAACTTGACGCGCGGGCGCTTTGTTGAGAATTTTTTCAACGATTTCAAACTGCGCGTCGTCCGTGAATTCGTTTGCGACGAGCAGATTTTCGACGGCGAGGCGTACGTTGAGCGGATAGAGTGCGAGGTTTGCAAGGAATTTTTCATACTGCGCATCGGTAAGCGTATTTTTCGGCGCCTTTCCGCCTTCGGCGGCTCTGCGGAAATCGGACATGGGAATTTTGATTCGACCGCTTTTATCGGTTTTCACTTCCGCCGTATCGGAAAAACCGGGAATTTCAAAATCGCCGAGATCGCCGGGCAGGCCGAGTTCGAAATCGTTTTTATCCGCTTCGGCTTTTGCCGGCTCTTTGACCGTAAAGTCGAGGCCTTCCATTTCGGATGTATCGAAGTGTTCTATCGGAATGATTTCTTCGCCGCTCTCTTCCGAGGGCACATCGCCGGAATGTTCATCGCCCGATGTCGTTTCGCCTGCCGCCCCCTCTTCTCCGTCTCCCATATCAAAATCGAAATCGAAAGTATCGGGATCAAAGCTTTCCGGAGCCTGATGAGGGGCAAACGTATTCGAAGATACTTCTCCGCTTTCTTCGGCCGCATCGCCGCCGAGAGATATTTCACGGGGAACGGAAGCCGCATCGGCTGACGATTCGGAAGATCCGGCAGATGTTTTTTCCTGTTCGGGAATGCCGGCAGCAGGCGAAAGTCCGTCATCATCGACCATAGACGCGAAATCGAAATCGGGAAGTTCAAAACCGTCCTGAGCCGCATCGGCGGAAGAAATCGGACTGCGGTTCGCATCCGCATCAAGCGGAGAAATCGGTTTTTTGTTCGCGTCGGTATCGGAGGAAAGCTGCCCTGCGTTCGTACCTGTATCGGACGCATTCTCCTGCGTTCGGTCCGCCCCCGAGTCGGCCGGTATTTTATCTTCGCCTGATGTATCGGCAATCTTTTGTTCAAAAGACGTTTTACCGAAAGAGGATGCACGATCGACATCGCTTTTTGACGCCGCTTCCGCATCCTGCGCCGCATCTCCGTTTTCGACTTCGGGCATATCCTCCGGCAGTTCGATATTCATATCGATCGTCCGACCGGCGGTATCGAAATCATCTGTCCAATCGGCAGCAGACGAGTCGACCGCTGCGGAAGAAGACGCAGGCGTTTTTTGTTTCGGAATTTTTTCGCGCGAAGGGGCGGCGGGCACTTTTGCGGCAGCCGTCTTCACACTGCTTTCAGGCGGCGAAGACGACGCGAACTCCGGCTCGGGCGGCGGCAATTCATCGAGAGAAGGAAGATCGGGTACGATATGAGCGTGAACATCGGGAGGAAGCGGGATATCCGGTACTGCAGATGAAAATCCTTCTGCGGGCGGAAGCGAAAACGGATCCTGCGGCACGCTTCGCGTTTCGGATGCGACGCCGCCTCGGTTCAATGAGGATTTGCCGGACAATACATCGGATGCGCTCTCTTCCGGCAGCACATCGCTCGCTTCCTCTTCCTTACCGCCCATATCGCCGAGCAGGTCGTCGAGATTCATATCGGCAATCGACACTCCCTCGTGCTCAGCGTTTTCGATTTTTCGTTCCGCTTCATCGGCAAATTGGGAAAGGTCGGGCATTTTCGCCTCTCCTGCCGACGCGGAAGGGATAACGGGATTGAGCAAATCGGAAAGATCGGGAACGCCGGTTGAAGACGATTCGGCGCTCTCTTTCGGTGCCGCACCCTTTTTGCCCGTTCCGATGATATCGGAAAAATCTTCCGCTTCGGACGAACTCAACGCCGGCATCGTCGACTCGGGGCTCTCCGGTATACCGAGAACGAAATCTTCGGAATCATCGACATCCCGTACCGTTTTCGGAATCGGAATTATAATCGGCTTTTCGCCGCGGGACGCGCGCGCATGTATCTCATTGCCGAGTGCGAGAATATCTGAATTGAATTTCTTTAGCTGGCTTAACCCCGGCATAATCCACCCGATTTATTGTATCGCTAAAACGCCCGTCTTTACAAGTATTTGCCCTGCGTAGTCTTTATTAGGTCTAATTTCGAGTTTTCTAAAACTCGAAATTTTCCATCCGTTTCGTTCACCAACTGAATGGCGAGTTTCGAAAGTAAATAAAATGATGCGGAGGCGAGGTTCCGGCTGCGTGCCGTTTCGAGCGTTAGGCTTGCGGAAGC